>WNGB01000379.1_pt1 | contig 159375 bp, 150 predicted proteins | sample 5400681 | NCBI WGS metagenome assembly WNGB01 (sample SAMN13153367, study PRJNA577476) | soil metagenome | isolation source: 115 cm soil or saprolite under grassland replicate 2 | place: USA:California | collected 2016-06-15 | reverse complement strand
GGTCTCGCGCTGGTTCCACCAGGCGAGGTTCATGCCCAACTCGCCGAGTGATTCATGGAGGCCGGTCATGGGGTCCGGGCCGCCGTGGCCGGTCATGGCCGCCACTCCGAGGGGAACAGTCGGGGAACAAACGTCCGGGGATGACCGGCCACCGAGCGGGTACGGAAAGTGCCGCTACCTCGCCTCTGACCTCGCGAAACGGTACGGGCGGGCACCGCCGGGCACGAGCAGTGCAGCCTTGCAGCGGACTCATAATCCGCCGGTCCTGGGTTCGAGTCCCAGCCGCCCCACTCCTCAGAACCGCAGCTTAGAGAGCCTGACCTGCGGAAACCCATGACCTTGGTGATCTTGTCTCGCGGCCGGGTGTGCGGCTGTGTGCGGCCGCAGGCGGCGAAATGCAGGTCGCTGTGCCCAATATGTGCCCAAGTCCAAGATCACTAGTGGAGACAGCATCTATATCAGTCCTGCCGCAGGGCTTCGCTGATGCGGCGCTTGGCGAGCTCATCCTGGCCCACCACGCACCTGGCATAGATCCGCAGGAGCACATCCACGCTGTGCCCGGCCACTCGGCTACCTGGGTCGGGTAGACGCCGCCGTTGAGCCATGTGGACAGGCAGGCGTGCCGCAGGTCGTACGGGCGCCGGGCGAGCGGCGAGGCCTGCTCCGCGCCGCTCAGAGCCGTCTGGCGCGCTTTGATCCAGGCCCGCCGGTAGGTGATGGTCGGCAGTTCGCCGCCCCGGACGCCGCCGAAGAGACGGCCATCCGGGGCAGTGCCGAGCTTGTCGAGATGGTCGCGCAAAAGCCTGGTCAACTCGGGATGGGTGGGCACGATGCGGCTGTCTCCCTCGGCCCGGTGCTTGAGCTGACGTCGCTCCCGAGGACTCCCGTCGTCCGTCCACTCGCTGCCCGCATCGGGCGTCGCGCTGCGGATGTGTAGCTCGCCCCAATCCTCATCCTCGGGTCGACCCCAAGGTGGCAGGATCACGTTATCCGCCGCGAGATTGATCGCCTCCTCAGGGCGGAGCCCGGCGTAGTACATCACTGCGAAGAATGCGACGAGCCGGGGGCCGCTCGGCCGCTGGGCACGTACAGCGTCCAGCAGTGCCCGCGCCTGCCGCGGGTTCACAACGCTGCGCCGGTCTACCTGGCTGGAAACCTTGGGCGCCGCCCACTTGATCGCCCGGATCGGGTTCGTGTCGAGAAGGCCCAGTTCCACCGCGTAATCCGCGGCATTGGCCAGGATCGTGCGGTTCCGGCGAGCCGTGCTCGCGGCCGCGTTCTTGCCGTCCACCAGACCAGTCGCCTGGACGAGCACCCTCCGGGCGGTTGCGGCCTCGGCCAGTGCCGACACGGGACCGCTGTTGCGGGCCACCCAGGCGAGAACCTCGGCAACGTCCTCGGGCGGGTGGGAGCGCTGCTTGGCGTTGAATCCCCACCGCACCAGCGCCCGGCGGATGCTCGCGTCATCGGGCCGCCCACGGACCTCGGCCAGCATCGCTGGCGTTGCTGCGGTCAGCGCCCGGGCTATGTCCTTCCGGTACTTGGCAGAAGCCTGCTTCCACTTCATGTCCACATACGCGCCGGCGAACTCGTACCAGGTTGTGGCGGCCTTGCGCCGTTCCCATGCTGCTGGCCTGCCGGTGGTCATGCTGAACGCCTCGCCCTTCCGGGCAGCGGTCAGCAGAGCGCTGCGGAAGCTGTCTGCTTGTGCGGCGGTGCGGAAGCCCTCTTTCCACTGCCTGCCGCCGACCTTCCATCGCACCTTGTACGTGGTGACCTCGGTGCCCTTGTAGACCTCGGTCCGGTAGACCCGGGCGTCGTAGGTCGTGCCCTCGCTCATTAGGCAGCCTCCTCGCGCGACGCCAGCCAGCGCTGATACTCGGACCGCCGGATGCGCAGGCTGCCGTTCGGCAGCGTGATGCACTTGGGGGCCCTGCCCTTCGCCCGCCATTCGTAGAACGTCCGCCGACTGATGCCGAGATCGGCGCACACCTCCGCGATGGTGAGCTTGTCCCGCTCTTGGCGGCCGTGGAACTCGTCAGCCCCGGGCATGACGGCGCCCCTGAGCCCGAGTGCCGCACCGGCCGTCCGGCTCAGACCGCCGAACCAACCGGCACAGCCGATTGTCCATGGTTACTCTCCTTCCGGGTGGTGGGGAACCAGGCAGGACTGGATTCGCTACGGGAATCCGTCCTGTTCGTGAGGCGGCATTAGCCGCAGTGGCGGGCGCAGGGCAGGCGGCCCCTGCTTGCCGCGGCCAGACGGAACAGGTTGTAGGCCTGATGCCCATGCGATTGGCGCGAATTGGCGGGTAGCAGACCCCGCAGGTGATGCGCCGGTTCCTCATCCACGCCGGTAAGGCGTTCTTGATCTTGCCGGTGCCCTGGGCATCCAGCCCGGCACCTTCGGCAACGTTATGTCGGCTCCTGCATCCAGAGTGTAGCCACTGTCAGCGAGGCGCAAACACCGACCGCATGCCGGGGCCGGTGCGGCAGTGTGCGCAGACGTCCGTACCTGTCCGTCAGCGTCCGTCAGCGACCGCGATGGCCGGAACAATGTGACGTAAGTCACACGATTTGAGGAGGGACGAGCCCAGTCGCTGGCTGGGTCGGCGCTCAGGCGAGTGATGGCCGGAGCTGTCATACATGGACCGCATGCTGGATTCCATGGGCAAGTCGAAGCGCCGGTCGGGTCCGCGAATCAAGCACGTGCAGTCGCGGTGGCGGCAGCAGGCGTCAGCAGAACCCGCAGGCTCGGCGCAACGGGTCACCCAGCTGTCTGCACCCCAGGTGCTTGAGCAGATCGAGCACGCCCGGCACGTGCGGGCCGAGGCAGAGGCGGAACTCGCGACGCTCATCGACCATGCCGTCGATCAGGGCATCGGGTGGCCAGAGATCGCCGCCCGGCTCGGGGTCACCAGGCAGGCGGCACGCCAGCACTACCAGCGCCGCCACCGAGGCGGCACCAGCCGCCCGGATCGTGTGGCCTGACTAAACCTCCGCCAAGACGCTGGTGTAAAGCATCAGCTGGCACTTGAAAACACGTGTTGTCGGCCCTTGGTGATCACCAACGCGTGGAGATAGTCGCCCGACCAGCGGAAATCCCCGCATTGGCCGCCGACAACGGATGTTGTCCGAAGTTGTGACAACTTTCTCTACAGACTCAAGGGCACGCCTTCGGCGCGCCAGGCCGTCCAGCCCTGGCCGGGCTCTCAGGCAAGGGGCGCGTGGGTCACCAGGGGGAGTGCGTGACCGAGTCAGGGATGTCACGCCGTTGGCGGCCGGGTAGCCGGGGAGTCTCGCCGCTGTGGGCGGCAGCTTGGCCCGCTGCCTCTAGCGCGGCAGCGCACCGGCGCGGGCCGCTGCCGCTACCGCCGTTCCCCCGCACCCGCCGCCTGGCGATCCCCGCCGTCACGCACCCTTGGTGATCGCGCCTGCAAGAGCGGCCGGGCCGTCCTCCTCGCGCCGGGCATTGTGTCGCCGCGCAAAGATCACCGTCAAGAGCGCTCCCTGCGGTCGCGTCCTTCGGATGGCGCTACGCACCACTCCTGACAGTGATCTTCCACGGCAAGAACCAGCACCTATCGGAAGGACGGTCCAAAGCCGACTCGGTTGACACATCCGTCCAAGAGCTATAACTCAGCGGTAGATAGCAAGGATATCGAGCATTACGGCAGGTCCTTCGAGGTAGTTTTCATCCTCGCCTTCTTCGGGCCGCTTCCGCTCCAGAGCACGGCGTTCGGCTCTGGGCAGCAAGGATGAGCCAGGAAGTGCCAGCAGTGGCTTCCACACTCCCTTCGCCCAACGAGTCGAAATCTTCCCCACCATTCGTGCGCGACCCTCTATATCGCCGTTTATAAATTCACCCTTCAATTGGCCCGCTAGACGCCAGTCTGAGTCGTCCAGTTCACCAATCGCCACCTGATTCCCGCCAAGCACAGCAGCGAATTTCTTGACTCCCTCACGTTCCTTCTTACTGGGTAGACCGGTGGTATCAAACCCGAAAGTCTGGGCGGCAGGCAGCAAAGCCTCAAGTGCATCTAGCGCTTGCGTTATACCACCGCTGGAGGATAGTGCCTTGATGACGTCTGGGACGTACACCTCACATTCAACATCAATCATCGCTCCGGTTCCAGACTCCGCAAGATCTACTTCAGAATCAGTGACTTCCACCCATCCTGTAGTTTCGGGATCGAACTCCACTAGTTTCAGAAGGCGTTCAAAGCGCGCTTGCGGAGTGTCACTCATGGTAAGCAGTTCCTCATCCGCACGGCTGCGTGCAAGACCTCCCTTAAGAATTTTTGCGTCAAGACCGCCTTCTGAAGATCCCCCCGTCATTTTCTTTGTTTGAAGGGAACTGCGGATTCCTCCCTCCAGGGCACTTAGATAGTCAGTAACAGCAGGGCTATCAAGGTACAAGAACCGCTTCAACATGCATCCATCGTAGTAGCAGCAGCACCGGCTCCGTGGCCGCGAGGACGACCGTGCCAGATCCGCGCCAGAACAAGTCGGCCAGCACGGTCGTTCAGGGGTACCGGCACAGCACCCCGGCCCGGGCCGACCTGGGGGCGGACAGGTTGCGCAGGCAGGGGAAACGACCTCCTAAAGCTGTGAGTCGGCCGGTTGACACTTAAGATCTTGATTCCCCTGCGGGGCGCTTCCGGGGATGAGAATGGCGGTGCGCATGGTGCCCGCCGACGTCGGTTCCGCTTGGCTCTGCGAGACCGTGCTTAAGATTGACGCTGGAGCCCCCGCCTTCGGGTGTCCCCCGGTTGCGTCGCGAACGCGAGTATCAGTGTCTTAGATCATTTCGGGGCTCCGCGGGCGGCATGCGCGCCATTACCCCTACTGAGGCTGGGAGGCTGGCGGCATGCGGGTCCTGTACGAGTGGTGCGCGGCGGTCGATGCCGGCAAGGATGTGATCGCGGTGGCGGCCCGGCTGCCTGGCCAGGGGCCAGATGGCCGGCAGACGGTCAAGCGCACGTTCAAGACGTTCTATGGGGTGCTGGGTGAGGCGGCCCGGTGGCTTTCCTCGCTGGGGGTGACCCACGTGGCGATGGAGGCCACCGGGATCTACAGCATGCCGGTCTACCACGCCCTGATCGAGCACGGGCACTTCAGCCAGGTGCTGGTGTGCAACGCCGGGCATGTCAAGAATGTGCCGGGCCGCAAGACCGATCTTGCCGATGCCGAGTGGCTGGCGCACCTGCTGGAGTGCGGGCTGCTGAAAGGCAGCTTCATCCCGCCGGTGGACATCAAGGCGGCCCGGGACGTCTTCCGGTACCGGGTCAAGGTCGTGCAGTCACGGACGTCGGAGGTTCAGCGGCTCGGCGCCGTGCTCCAGGACGCGGGCATCAAGATCGACTCGGTGGCCTCCTCCATCGCCACCAAGTCCGGGCGGGCGATGATCGAGGCGCTGATCGACGGCGAGCGCCGCCCCGCGGTGCTGGCGGACCTGGCCAAGGGCAAGATGCGCGCCAAGATCGGCGACCTGGCCCTGGCGCTGGAAGGCCGGTTCGATGACCACCACGCCCTGATGTGCCGGCTGCACCTGGACCACATCGATCACCTGGATGCGATGATCACCAGACTGGACGCCCAGATCGAGGCGATGATGGTGCCCTTTCGCGCCCAGCGGGACCTGCTGACCACCGCCCCCGGCATCGGGCCGCTGGCCGCCGCCGGGGTGACCAGCGAGATCGGCGCCGATCCCGCCGCGTTCTTCACCACCGCCGCGCACCTGGCCTCCTGGACCGGGCTGTGCCCCGGCAACCACGAATCCGCCGGCAAACGCCACTCCGGCCGCCGCCGCCACGGCAACACCCACCTGCAATCACTGCTGGTGGAGTGCGCCTGGGCCGCGGTCCGCCACGGCGGCTACCTCAAATCGCTCTACCACCGGCACGTCATGAAATGGGGCGGCTACCGCAGCCCCACCGCCAAGAAGAAGGCCATCATCGTGGTCGCCCACACCCTGATCGTCATCATCTGGCACATCCTGGCCACCGGAAAGCCCTACCACGAACTGGGTGCTGACTACTTCACCACCCGCCTCGACCCCGAACGGGAAACCCGGCGCCTGATCGCCAAGCTCGAAGCCCTCGGCCACCAGGTCACCCTCCAGCCAGCCGCCTGACTGGCAAGCCCCCAAGAACCCGGCTCCGCTCACGCTCCGCCGGGTGCTGCCGCCTGCCCAGCTGAGGGCCATTCACGTATCAGCGTCAAACCACTTGCGTGCAGCACCAAAGTGCAGCAACCGCACCGCCGTGGAGCGGTCCTGGGCAGGCCCATCCATCCGAGGCACTTGCGCGAACGACCGTGCCTGATCACCCTGCCGGTAGTTCGCATCGAGAAGCAGACGGGCCGCTGCAGCAGCTAGGTGCTGGACAGGCTACCCTCATGGAGGCCAGAGCCGCGCTCCCCTAGGTGTTGCACACATTCCTGACCCAGCGAGGTCAAGAACCACAAGGGTTCGTAATCAAGCCGTCCACTACCCTCGTCATATACAAGCCCAAGCGCAGATAGTCTCGCAATGAGAGCATTAAAGGCGCCCCTCAGACCTGGGTCTTCAGTAAGGATGTCCTCGACTCTCCATACCGGAATTCGAGCCATGTTCTCAGGTGTGCGCGGTCGTTCCCCGGTCGCCCGGCCGGGCACCAGATGCGGGCCAGGTTTCGACAAGACTGTCAATAGCCGCAGGTGCGATACTTCAATCTGTCGTAGCGCCTCAATGAGGATGATCGCTTCGTCCACCTTGGCTTGGTCGCGCACGCCGCTTACGAAGATGCGTGCCAAAAGGTCGATCTTTTCGTCATCAAGAGAACGCGCGGCCGCTTCCACGCTGCGCGCAAGCATCTCCAAGGTGCGCGGATTCGCTGTCGCTTCTGCCAACAGTTGGTCTATGCGCGTGCCGGAACTCGTCTCCGCCTCATCAGCGAAACGCTGGATGCGATCGCGGCGCTGCTGCCACAGCAGGCTGACCGCACCTACCGCCTCCTCGGTCACCGAGCCCGCGACCGCACCAACGGGTACAGCAGCGACGGTCAGCGCTGGTTCACCAAGCGCAGCACCTGCCATCGAGCACAACGCCGCGACCGCAGGACCGACTGTGTTGCCGGATGCCCGGCTGGCAATCGCAGACACGCGGCGTGTGACCTGGCCCATGTCAATAGTGTGCAATACGTGCAACCTGACGGAGCACAGCGACATGCGTGTCGCAGAAGTAGCGGGAGGGGCATGCCGATGCCGCTTGCCTCCAGGACACGCTGGAGGAACACGTCCGCCGCGGGACAAGTGAGTTGGCCGGTAACCTGCGCCTGGCGAACAAGGCCAGGGCAAGCTGCTCGCCGGACCAGGCGTGGACCAAGCACCAAGCGGCTTGGTGATCAGCTCGCCCGACCTGCTGCGGATTCATCTTGCCCTCCAGCCACTCCATGATCGACAGGCCGACCGAACACGCATGAGCGACCGAGTAACCAAGTGAGTAACAATCGCCATCACCAGCGATGGACGCCAGCGGACACTGACGGACGGTCGCTCCCAAGTCAAGCATGCCGCAACGCTGGCAGTCCCCACCGCGACTTGGCTTCGGGACGAAGAGGCCACCATGAAGAGGCCACCATGAAGAGGCCACCAGTACTGCCGAATTGGGCCGTAGATCGACAAGACGGCGCCCGCTGCGCGGCGCCCGGGGGCGGGCGCCAGCGCCTGGCCTCAGCCTTGGGGAGGCCCCGCAGAACGCGCGCCGACCTCCACGCCTCAGGCCGCCACAGATCAGTCAGGCACATCCGGCCAGGCGACCGGTGTTGCATGCTGGCGTCTTCCTTGGCGGTCGAGTATCCAGCTCGCGGGGGCGTGGCAAGAGCGCTCGCTACGCTCGCGCGGTTGGCATGCGATCGGATACGCCGACTCTGGACCTGCTGCCCACTTGCAAGGGGTGGGCGCCTGCGAGGAAACGGGCAGGAGCGGGGACCTGCTCATGAGGTCACCCGGCCCGCGCTCAGGTCACTTACGAGGTAACTTGGACCGCTCTTTGGGTTCACTTGACCCAACCTGTCACAAGCGCGTAGCGTCAGCGGCTGACGCGCCCCAAGACGAGGGGTGGCAGCAGCGAGAGGGGGCTGCCATGCGACGACTGATCGTGCTGGTGACCGCCGCGGCCCTAACCGTGCTGGGGCTGGTAACCGTTGGTGCAGGGGCAGCCAACGCCACCACGCCCGGCAAAAACGGGCGCGTCCTGTTCCACGCCGACACCGGCTCCGGCTCCGGCTCTACACCATCAAGCCCAACGGCACCGATCTGCGCCAGCTCACCCACGTCACCGGGGAGGCCTCCCAGGGAGATTGGTCGCCTGATGGCCGCCGGATCGCGTTCGAGCTGGCCGATGCGACCCACGTCGGGGTTGCCATCATGCGCGCCGACGGCAGCGGCATCCGCGACCTCACGCCTACGGGCTTCCAGGGCCAGCCGGCCTTCACCCCCGACGGCCACCACCTAGTTTACAACCTATGTGCCGACCAGCCGAACGGAAGCGGGATCTTCATCATCCGTGACAACGGCACCGGCATCCGGCGCTTGACGGCCCCCAATCCGTTCCCCACCGAGTGCGACGAGGACCCCAACGTCTCCCCGGACGGCAAGACGGTCACCTTCGTCCGCCACAAGGTGGACGGGCTGTTGCAAGCGCTGTACGCGGTCAACATCGACGGCAGCCATCTACGTAAGATCGTTCCCTACCGGCACGAGGTGGGCGTCAAGCACGACTGGGCGCCGGATGGCCGCCACATCGTCATCACCATCGACGCCGACTACCCCGAAGGTCGCTCCCCCAACGTGGCGACCGTCCGGCCTGACGGCACCCATCTGCGGCTGCTGACCCACTACCGCGGTGGCGACTGGGGCGCGTTTGCCGGGTCCTACTCGCCGGATGGCCGCTGGATCGTCTTCCGCCTCGAGAACCTCCAACTTCAGCAGTTCAAGCTTATGAAGATGTATCCCGATGGCAGCCACCGCAAGCTGATCGCCACGCTGCCGTTCCGTCCCCGCGCCATCGACTGGGGCGCCCGCCCCAACCACAACCACTGAACGGACGCGCCTTCACCATCACCCTTGCTGGCCCCCGGGGGAGCGGTACGGCTGCGCCGAGCGGTGCAACCGCGATCACAGCCCGTCAGCTTGCCCCGCAGGCACCCTCGCGCAAGGGCGGCGCCACGGCCCAGACGCGTCCGTTCAGTGGTTGCAGTTTGGGTTGCAGTTCGCTCCCGTTCAGCTCAGTTCCCCGGAGTTCGCACACCCGGCCTGACCTGTGGTATGAACGCCTGCGAACCCTTGTGAACGCGTCCCGCTCAAGCTTTTAATCCGCGGGTTCGGGGCGGCCCGACGCGGGTCAGGAGATGCGGGTCAGGCCGTCTTGCCCTCTGCCCGCCGGATCTGAGCAAGCAGATCCACGGGGTTGTCCGCGCGTACTACGAGCGGCGGGCTGCTGCGTGGCCGCCGGGCGTACACCAGGCCGCAGACACCGCGCCAGACATGCCAGTGCGGGAACTCAGCGGCATAGGGCCACCAGTCGGGGACGTCCTCTCCCATGTCCGGACTGGCGGCGGGTTGCTCATCCTGCATGCGCCCTCCGGCAGCACGAACCGTGCGGTCTGATCACACAAGGATACAGGTACCATATGGTTCCTGCTGGACTCCCGGGGATGAGGAAGGATACAAGGGAGACCTAATGTGATCATGTGGGAATTGATCATGAGTCCTCGACGCCGCTGTATGTGCAGCTCGCGGCGCTATTGCGTGCTCAGATCGAGGACGGGACGATCATCAAGCGGCTACCGAGCGTTAAGACGCTCAGCCAGGAGCATGGCGTCTCCCACATCACGGCCGAACGGGCACTCACCACGCTGAAGGATGCCGGGCTGATCACTCCCGTTATCGGCAAGGGCTACTACGTAGCCGGAACGTGAGCCCTGCCTCGCCGCGTTCAGCCAGCACGCGTGCTCGGCTTCAGCCTTCCTGGGCCTTCCACACCAGAGCTGGTCCAAGGATTGACTAACGAGGTCGATACTTCTAACTATGACAAGTGCCGCGACGCCAGTGCCGTTGTCCGAAGCCAAGGCGCGGCTGTTTGAGCTGGCCAGGCGGGTACGCCAGCAGCATAAGCGGATCACTCTGACCCGCTACGGCGAGCCCGAAGCTGTATTGCTGTCGGTGGATGACCTAGAGGGCCTGGAGATGACCCTGGCAATCCTCGGTGACAGCAACACCGTCGCGCGCATCTCGGAGAGCGCGGCGGCTCTGGCGCGTCGCGAGCCTGGTGCTGACATGGCCGCGGTGCGCCAGGATCTAGCCCAGTGGCGTGTCACCGGCGGGTGAGGGCCGGATCGTCAGGCTCAGCTCGGCTGACACGGATTGCCCGCCTTGGCGCCCGCTCGGACGCCGTACCTCGTTCGAAGCGTTGCCAGGGCACGCGGCGATACCCTTGAAGGGTGACTGATGACGTGCTGACTCTTGAGGGGTTGCGCCGCCGCCGTGTGGAGATCCTCGGCGTCGCGCGGAAGCGCAGGGCTCATCGGGTCGCCGTGTTCGGCTCGGTCGCTAGGGGAGAGGCTCGCCCAGACAGCGATCTTGACCTGCTCGTGGATTTTGAGCCAGGCACCTCCCTTCTTGATCACGTCGGCTTGTTCCAGGATCTTGAGGAACTCCTGGGCGTCGGAGTCGACGTCGTCGCGCGGACCGCCCTCAAGCCTCGGGACGACCACATTCGCGCCGAGGCCGTGGATCTGTGACCAGAGGAGTCGATGATCTTCTGGCAGATCTGGCTGAGGCCGCCGACGCAGCAGCCGAACTTGTGAGCCTGGGGAAGAAGCGTTGGGACGCCGAGCGCCCGCTTCGCCTTGCAGGAGAGGCCGTCATCGGCCGACTGGGTGACATTGCTACCAAGCTGCCCGATGAGGTCATCAAGGCGACGCCTGAGATTCCCTGGCGGGAGGTCAAGGGCATGAGGATCATCGCCGCGCACGCCTACCACCGCATCGACTATGAAGAGGTCTGGGTCACCTTGCGTGACGACGTTCCGCGAATGGACCAGGCGATCAGGCGCTGGCGTCAGACGCAAAGTTGAGCCGCGTCGGCGCTAGGCCCGGATAGCACAGCCTGGTCTGCATCAAGCTTGATCATGCCCAATACGTGCCCAAATCGCGGCAACCATGATCGCGTCAACTCGCGTTCGCCCAGGTCACACCCTATAGGACAGGTTGCTGGCGGGCTGGACTCATAATCCGCCGGTCGTGGGTTCGAGTCCCACCCGCCCCACCGACCGCACCATTGCGCGAACCGGCTCGGTTCCGCTGATGGTAGCGGTGTCGCCGCCGCCGGGGATCGGCGTGCTTGGCTCGGGGATTCGGAACACCGGGATGACTCCTTCCTCGCTGATGCGGACCTCGGCCACGAGGGCCTCGATCGCGGCCTTGCGTTCGGCCGTGGTGCCGCTGGCGATGGTGTCGGCCAGGTAGGTGTGCAGCCGCTCGATGGTGCCCGGTGGCGGTGCGGCAGGTTCGCTGCCCATAGCGTCGGCCAGGTCGGCGGCGCGGGCGGTGAGCTGGGCGATCTCCCCGCGCAGGACCTTCAGCCGTTCTCCCGCGGTGGCGTCGTCCATAGTGCCGTTCTCAAACGCCAAGTGATAGCGCTCGATGGCGGCTTCCTTGGCCTTGATCTGCGCCAGGATCGCGCCGTGTTCGGCGCGCCGGTCGGTGTGCCCGTCACGGTGACGGGCACGGGCGCGGGTGATCGCATCTTCGATGAGGTTGGTGGCGTTGGCGTAGAAGTCGCACAGCGCGTGAAGGACGGCGGTGTCGGCTTGGTCGGCAGGGAGGCGGGCGGCTTGGCAGCCGTGGGTGCCGTAGCGGGCGCGGGAGAAGCAGGTGTAGTAGCGGTAGGTGCGGTTGCGGCCGGTGGCTGAGGTGCCGATGTACTTGCGCCCGCAGGCGGGGCAGGTGATCTTCCCGGTGAGGTGGTAATCGCCGTCGCTGAGGGCCCGCTGGTACCCGTGCTGACCAGGTCGGCGCGCCCCGGTGGCGGCGCAGCGGCCGTCCAGGCGGCACCACCACCGCCACCGCGCAGGCGTCAGCTTGGCGGCCCCGGTGGGCTCCCCGCAGGAAAGCTCAGGCGTGCGCAGCGGGAATGTGCGCCAGGTCCGGCGGCTGGTGCGCCCAGTCCGGTGGCTAGCGCCCAGCGGAGGGCGCGCGCCGCAACGCGTACTCCACAACGCCGGGCCGTCTGGACCGCGCAGCAACGCGGCGGCCCAGGCGAGCCGATGGGTGAACAACGCCAAGTCGGTGCGGCCGGCGGCGAGCGTTCCGCGCAGCATGAAGCCTTCGTCATAAGGGCAGTGGCCGAACAATTCGCAGCCGAGGCCCGCGCCAGCTCGCACTTGCCGAGGTGACGCGCGTGTTCGGCCCGCGTGCGCTGCAGACGCTACGGCCAAGCATCGCCCTGGACGTCGGCGTTCGCGGCCCTATGCGCCGCTGAGCGGCTCAGGAACCGGACGGGCCGAGTGGCGCAGTAACGCGATGACCCTGCCGAACTGGCTGGCCCCCCGGGGCCTGGCCCGAACAGTCGGGGGCCGTAGGCGGTACCGGTGAGCCGCTGCCCGTCAGCAGAGAAGCCGCGCAGCCGGGGCGCGTGGTGGCCGATCATCGCCAGGTCGTCGCGGTCGGCCAGGTACCACAGAGCCCCGGCGTGATTGAACACGATGTTGGCCTTCCGCGCCGCCAGGTACGGGCTGCGGGTAAGCGGGTCATCGACGATGAAACAGACGTTGAGAATCTCCTGTCCGGTGTTACCGCGCGTGGCGATCTCGTACTGAGGACTACCGGCGACCTGCGCCATGACGGCGAGGTAGGCATCGGTGAGCGTAGCGAACGCCGGCCGGTTACCAGATCATCGCCGGAATAGGGACAGAATCGTCAGGCACCGCGATTCCTTTCGGGGTTTGCGTGGCCGGTGTTCGTCCCGCGCAGTGCCCAGACGACCTTGCCTCCCATCTGCGGCGTCGGGTAGGAGCCCCACCGCTGGCTGAGCGCTTGGACCAGCAGCAGTCCACGGCCCCTCTCGGCGTACTCGTCTGCCTGAGCGGGAACTGGTGGGTGGGGGTTGGCGTCCCACACGAGAATGAGAATGCGGGTGGTGTCCGCAAGCAGCCACAGGCGCACCGGGGAGATGGGCTCGATCGCGCGGGCGGCAGCGATGCCGTTGGTCATTAATTCCGAGACCAGCAGCTCGACATTCTCGCCGTGCGCAGAAAGGCCCCATTCCCAGGCGATCTGACGGGCGTGCAGCCGGGCCGAAGGCACCGCGCTGGGCAGTGCGCCGTATTCCAGGAAATCTCGCAGCGGCCACCGGTAGGCCATGGCTGTCCCTTGGCATGGAGGAGGCAGAACCGGCACCCGGCCGCCCCGGCCGGGGCGGCGGCCGTCAGCGGCGGCCCTGCCGGGGCCGTGTGGCTCAGGGCCGGCTCTGCCTCCAGCAGCGCGAGCGGCGCCATCCGGGGCCGGTGATGCCCAGGTGACCGCGCTGCCGTTCATGGAATGCTCCCTTGATCAGTCCGGGGTGCGGCTCGCCGGGTGCTCGTGCTCGCCGCACTCGTGCGAGGTGTCCTCAGCTCCGGGCGCAAGCGCGTCACTTTCGGGGCATGTCCTGTCGGCTGGTTCCGGTTCCGCCTTGGCGCGGCGGGCGGCAATACGCGCCATGTCACGAGCGGCTTCGCGCAGTTGTGCTGCCACACAGGCCGCTTGCATCGCCCTCGGCATAACCAACAGCGAACAACGGACGCGGCGGGTAGCGGGAGGTTGGCGGCGGGGGCAGATGTGTGAAGAGGGTGTGTGAATCCGGCTCGACCAGGCCGATGCCCTATGGAATGTCAAACTGACCGTGTCCACGGCTGGTGGAAGGGGCAGGGCAGTGCCGCAACGGCCACGAGCTGCGAATCTGCGGCTGCAGGTCTTGATGGGCGAGGCCAGAATGTCCAACAAGGGCCTGGCGCGCAGGGTTGTTGACCTGGCCAAGGCGCGGGGTGCGGCGACAGTGCGCTGCGACCACACCTCGGTTCTTCGGTGGCTGGCAGGTGAGCAGCCGCGCCCGCCCGTGCCGGAACTGATTGCCAGCGTCCTGGGTGACGCTCTCGGCCGACCGGTGCCGGAGATCGAGCTGGGCATGACACCCAGCGACCTGCCCGCCGACCTTGGCTTGCACCTACCCACGGTGTGGGCCGACACCGTAGCCATCTCAACTGCCCTGTGGAGGGCCGACGTGCAACGTAGGCGGTTCCTGGTCAATGCGGCGTTCGCTGCCGCCGCAATGCCGGCGTCAGCGCTGCGCTGGCTCACCAGCCCGCCAGCCAGCGCACCAACAGGCAACGGCCCGGTGCGGGTCGGCCACGCCGACATCGAAGCGATCCGGGAACTGACGCTCTCCTACCGGGAACTGGACAACCAACTCGGCGGAGGCCGCCTCCGAGCCGTGATCTTGTCCTACCTTGACGACCACGTCTCACACCTGCTCATCAACGGCAGCTACCGCGAGGAGACGGGTCGGCAACTAGCTGCCGCATGTGGCGAGCTATCGCAACTGGCCGGCTGGGTGGCCTACGACAGCGGCAAGCACGGCGTTGCCCAGCGCTACCTGACCCAGGCCCTCGCATACGCCCGACACGCCGGTGACCACGCCCTGGGTGCAGAAATCCTTGCCGCCCAAGCACCAGGCCCTCTACCTATCCCGGTCCGGCGAGGCCATAGACCTGTCCCGCGCCGCCCAGGCCGCCGCGCTCAAGCACGGATCAGCGACACTGCTCAAGCTCCCACCAAACTGGGAGCAAAGCGACGTCTCGTAGCAGATAGCGCTGCGGAGATTGAGGTTGCCCCTTCCGGCGTGTCGCCAGGCATATGCTAACGCCCCTATGTAGATTCTCGGCATGCCTGTCAGCGATGTACGCATCACCACCACAGTCGCCCGGGTGCTGCGCCAGTTCCTGGACGACCCAGCCGCCCCCCGCTACGGGTTCGATCTCATGCGCGCCACCGGGCTGGCGTCAGGAACGCTGTATGTGATCCTGACCCGCCTCCAGCAGGCAGGATGGCTGACCAGCGCCCAAGAAGAGATCGACCCGGCTGCCGCAGGCCGCCCGGCCCGTCGGCTCTACCGACTCAGCCCAGATGGGGCAGCCAGCGCTCGCGTCGAGCTTGCATCACTCAGTGAACAACTCCGGCCTCCAGCACGCATGGACCTTCGGCCTCGGCTCCAAGGGGGGCAGCGGTGACCTTGATCTGGGCTTCCCTTTCGTTGGCCCTCGCAGTGCTGGTCGCCGCGCTCGGGGAGTTGGTGAGCGACGAGATCCGCGCCCGCCTGGACCGCATCCCATTCGCTTTGCTCGCAGCCGCAGCCAAGCGGCTTCCCGCGAATCAGCGGGCTGACCTGCACCAGCAGGCATGGCTTCCTGAACTGCACCATATTCTGCGCGGCGACCAAGCCATACCGATCACGCGCCTTATCCACGGCACCCGCTACGCCGTTGGCCTATGGCTCGCCGCTCCCCGGATCGGCCGTGAGCTTAACCCATCACCTGAACGGCGGCAGATGGATGTCATGGCTGGCGCGGACCGCCGCTTGGACCTGCTGGCGCTTAAGCCGGTGGAGTTCGAGCACCTCATCCGCCAGCTCTTCGAGATGATCGGCGTGAAGTCCTGGGTTACCCAGGCCTCCCGCGATCGAGGCGTTGACGGGCTTGCCATCAACGACGATCCGATTCTGGGTGGTCTTTGTGTCATCCAGGCCAAGCGGTACAGCAGGATGGTCGGCTTGGAAGCAGTGCACGCGCTGGCTGGGGTCGTGGCGGATAAGCGCGCCGTCAAGGGCATCCTGATCACTACTTCCTGGGTGGGCAAGGCCAGCCGTGACTTCGCCGCCCGTAACGGCCGGATCGAGATCATCGAAGGCTGCCACCTCAAATCTCTATTCAAGGAACACCTCGGCAAAGACGTGCTTATCAGCCTTCCGAAGCCACCCCCCGGCTGGGAGCAGGGCGACGCTGGCTAACGATTGGACACTGCCATATCTCCCGACCCTCCACCGCGGTTGCTGCGCCTATGGCTATCTCGTTAGTGGTGCCAGGGCGGCTCATCGGGTCGTCTTCCTGGCCCGTGACCTGCGGAGACGTACGGGAAGTGGGTCACCGGCAACCATAAGATCGTGGTTCGCATAATGGTACGTCCGGCCCACTGGTCCCTGACCTGCACTTTTGTGGTGGCAGACTGCACAGTATGCGAACCGGTTCCCGTGATGGTGACGGTGTTGTTCTCGCTGGGGAGCGGTGTGCGGTGAGATGGGCGATCTCGCCGCGCAGCACCCTGAGCCGGTTTCCGGCGGCGACGACGACCGCAGCAGGCATCGCCCGTGCGCTTCGCCGCCAGTAGCCAAGACTCCCCAAAGTGATCAATCGAGCTGCGGATGATTCTGCGTGCGCATTACCGTCTTGGCGATCGCGGCGACGATCGCCAAGGTCCGGTCTGTGCCGTCTTGCTCTCCCTTTTCGAAGTCGTCTCCTTGTATCGCCATGGTGTTGGTGACGTGCGCGACGCACACCACGTCCCTTTGGCGGGCTGAGGCGTAGGCGTAGAGGCTTGCTGCCTCCATCTCGACAGCGTGCACGCCGGCTGCGCGGGCGGCGGCGATCGCTGAGGGAGTTTCCCGGAACGGGGCGTCGGTGGTCCACGAGGCGCCGGTGAACACCGTCTCGCCGAGCTCGTTCAGCGCCGAGGCGAGCCGCGCCGCGAGGTGGGGTTGCAGGTGGCTCCACTGGCTGGCGGGCTGGTAGTGCAGGCTCGTGCCCTCGTCCCGCCACGCCTTCTCGAGGAGGACGAAGTACGGCGGTGCCGCCAGCGGGATGACCTGGCCGGCGGAGGTGACAGAGATCACCAGTTCGGCGCCGGAGGATGCCAGTTCCTCGGCTACCAGGACGGCGAACGGGCCGCCCACCGCGAAAGGCACCACGCCGAACTCGATCCCTCCCCACGAGGTCGTCCACAGGCGCGTGTGGTAGCAGGCCCAGGCGGGCTGCTCGGCCGCGGCGCCCCGGGCGGCCAGGTGCCGGGCCGCGTCTCCGTCCGGGTCCAGCAGGCAGGCTGCGGGCACCCGGAGCGGGGCCAGGCGCCGCTGGCGCCTGGCCTCCCGCAGCAGGTTGCCCGCTGTGAACACCGACGCCTCCTCGTGCTCCTTGCCGCGCAAGATCGGCGGCGCTGCCGGGTGGTCCGGACCTGGGTGAACCGGACGGACGAACTCTGCCCGCCAGCGGCGCACCGGCGGCGTCTGCTCGTCGAGGAAGTCTTCGATCCGCACGGGGCGAAGGCCACTGGTGGTGAAGGATTCGACCTCGGCTCGGGTGAGCGGCCACGGAGGATGGCGGCCGTCGTCCTGGCCGGCGGCCCGCGCGATGACGATCAGCGTTCCGCCGGGCCGGACCATGTGCCCGATCTGGGTGATGGCCTGGCGCCGGGGAGGGTCCGGGAGCACCTGGAGCGTGTACACCTCGACCACCAGATCGAAGCCGTGCCACCACTCGGGCGGCAGGGCCATCACGTCGGCGACTGCATACCGAACGCTTGAGCTGGGGAAGCGCCGCCGGGCCGCCTGGATCGCGCTTGCTGCCACGTCGAAGGCGACGGTGTCGAAGCCGCGGGCCGCGATGAACTCGGCGTCATCCCCGAGACCACAGCCGACGACCAGCGCACGGCGTCCGCGGCCGCGAAGCCGCCCGCGCCTCGCCCACTCATCGAGCAGTCGGCTCGGCGCACCTCCCCACGGCACCACGGCCTCGCCCGCTCCGGCTTGTGCGTACAGGCGCTCGAACCAGCCGACCGGATCGCCGCGGGCAAGAGAATCGGCGGCCAGGCGCCGTGCGTGCTCATATGGCTCTGGCCTGCTCATCAGCCTCGGCGCACCTCCTTCACTCCCCAGCGCGAGCCCGGTCTCTCGCGGCCAGCCACCGAAATTCCCGATCCCGGCCGCTGCCTTGTTCTCTATGACCAGGATTCGCTGCCTCGCTGAACGGTTGCTCATGATGCCGTTCGCGAGGTGTCATGTACCGAACTTCACGACCAGGGCCTCGCGGCCACATGACTCGATGAAGGCGAGAAGGTCGGCCGGGCGCAGCCCGGTGCTCTCGGTGTTGACCAGGGGATGCACGTTCACCTGGCCGACCGCAAGGAGCGCGGCATCCACCACGGCCGTCACCAGGCCCTCCTCATCGTTGATAAGCGCGAGGGGCGTCAGTGCCCCCGAGTCGACACCGAGCACTTCGCGCATCCGTTCTGCCGGGGCGAGGCTGAGCCGTCCGCTGGCGCCGACCAGCATGTGTGCAGTCCGGAGGTCCAGCGCACGGTCCTCATGGACGGTGAACAGGAATAGCCGGTCCTTCTTGTCTCGCAGGAGCAGGTTCTTGGTGAAAGTGCCGGCCATCGCGCCGCGGCGTTCCTTGCCCTCGCCGACAGTGCTGTGAGCGGGGTATGGAGCCGTGGGCGCGGCAATGCCAAGTTCGCCGAGCCTGCACAGGAGGCGCTCCCGTCCGGTGGCATCGCTGCCTGACGGCTCTGCGGCTGCACGGCCCATGAGAGTTCCCTACGTCTCGGTCAGGACCCCGTCAAAGAGGTCACCAATATCGCGGCCGGGCCTTCCGGGGACAGATGGCCCGCTGCCTGCCTTTCTCATACAGCAGCCTTGGCCGGATGAGGACATGATCTGCCGCTGGCATGTGAAGGCGCGTGTGAGGCCGCGTAGCTGCGAATGTGCCCGATCCGGCTTCTGGGATTCCCAGTGGCCACGCCGGCCGTGGCACACTGGGCGCGATGGCGCTGGCGATCCATCTTCTGGGCAAGCCCAAGATCGAGCGGGACGGGGTCCGTGCAGACGCGCCCAAAGGGCGGAAGCCCTGGGCCTTGCTGGCGTACCTGCTTTGCTCCACCGGCGCGATGCCCCGAGAGCGGCTCACTGCCCTGCTGTTCTCCGATGCAGACGACCCGCTCGGCGCGCTGCGATGGAACCTGGCGGAACTGCGGCGGCTTCTCGGCGACCCGACCATCCTCCGCGGTGATCCGCTCCAGCTCTGCCTGCCACCGGGTTCGTTCGTCGACGTCTGGGCACTGGCGTCCGGTGCCTGGATGGACGCCTCGCAGGTTCCCGGTCTTGGCTGCGATCTTCTGGCGGGGATGAACTTCCCCACCTCGGCCGCGTTCGAAGCGTGGCTGCTCAGCGAACGGCGGCACGTCAAAGCGTCGGCCCACGCCGCGCTTCGCGAGGCGGTGACGGCGAGCCTGGCGGCGGGCCAGACCAGGGCGGCGATCGACATGGCCGCGCGCCTGGTGGCCCTCGACCCCCTTGCCGAGGAACACCAAGCGCTGCTCATCCGCGCCTACGCCGCCGCAGGAGACGCCGACACGGCCCGGCGCCAGCTCACGGCTTGCGTCGCGCTGTTTCGCAGGGAGCTGGGCACCGAGCCTGGACCGGCCGTCCGCTCAGCGCTAGGAGCTTGTGTCGCCTCGCCGAGCCACCACCCGCCGGGTGCTGCCACGGCACAGGTCCAGCTCGAGGCCGGCGAGGCCGCCCTTGGCGCAGGGATGCTGGATGCGGGGCTGGAGTGCCTGCGCCGGGCGATCTCTGCCGCCGGCCAGAGCAGTGACGACCACGTCAAGCTCCGTGCTCTCCTCGCGCTGGGCTCAGCGCTGGCGCACACGAGGCGGCAGCGGCACCAGGAGGCTACCGCCGCGCTTCACGAAGCCATCGCGATCAGTGAGCGCGCCAGGCAACCCGCTCTCTCCGCGCCTGCATACCGGGAACTGGCCTGGACGGAGCTGATGGCGGCACACTACGGCCGGGCACAGCAGCTACTCGGCCAGGCGGCCTCGCTGGCCGGGCCGGACCCCGCACAACGGGCGGCGATCCTCCTCCTCCAGGGCATATGCCTTACCGACGTGGGCAAGTACACGGAGTCCATCGACCTCCTGGCAGACTCGGTCAAGCTCGCTGCGGCCGTCGGCGACGGCAAGCGCCAGGTGTACTGCCTGTCCTGGCTCGGCCGGGCCCAGCTACTACGCGGGGAGCTCGCCTCGGCCAGGCAGACCCTGGAGCACGCCGTGGCCCGCGCCCGCTCCGCGGGCTGGACCTGGTCAACCGCACTCCCGGAATCGTTCCTCGGCGAGGTCGAGATCCAGGAGGGGAACCTGGCGGCAGCCAGGCGGACGCTGGAGCATGCCCTTGCCATGGCCTGCCAGGTTGAGGACGCCTGCTTCGAGTCGCTGGCGGCGCGAGGCCTGGGGTTGCTGGAAGAGGCCTGCGGCAACGCCGAGACCGCCGAGGCGTGGCTGAAACAAGCATGGATGTGCACCATCACCATCCCGGATTACACCTGGTCAACCGCGTACACGCTCGACGCGCTTTGCACGGTCGCCGTGAGGCACAACGTGGACGCCGTCTCCGGCTGGGTCAACGACCTCGAGTCTCTTGGTGGCCGCACCGGAATGCGTGAGTTCGTAGCACGCGCCTACCTGCACCGGGCAAGCCTCGGCGCGGAAGGCGCACTCGAAACCGCTCGCCTCCTGGCTGCCGAGATCGACAACCCGGCCCTGCACCGGCTCCTGGCCCCAGCCAGGCCAGCCGCCGGCTGACCGGCGCGGCTGGGCTGCCCGGATGCCGAACAGTGCCGGCCCGATACTTGCCAGGCTCCCGGCGCCGCAGCAAGGAAGCCGTACGCCTGATAACCACCTTGCTCGATGCCTCGACTGGATCGGCAGCCTGGGCGAGGCCGCAACGCCTGCCGTCCCGCACCTCCGGGACCTCCTGGAGTCCGGGCGCGCCCCCCGCGCCGCCGCGGCGGCCCTGGCCCGCCTCGGCCCGGTAGCCACCAGCGCGGCAGCAGCCTCGCTGCGTGCGCTGCTGACGGCCAGCACCGACGCTGTGCTGCGGTATCACGCCGCCTTCGGGATCTGGAGAGCCACCGGTGACGTCAGCGAGCTGGTTACCCTTGGACGCGAACGGATTGACGTGCGCCGATCCAGCATCCTCCTAGGTTATCTGGAACAAGCCGGCGCCGCCGCCGACGACCTCGCCCCGCTGCTCGCCCGCCACATAGCCCACGGCTGGGAGTGGGACAGGGTCCGAACGGCACGCGCCTACTGGAAGCTGACTCGCGACACCGAACGGGTTCTTTCCGAACTGCTCCAGCTCGCCGACGCAACGCCGGCCGGCGTGGCCGCGATCGAGGCGCTGGGCTGGATCGGTTCTCCCGCCCTTCCCATCGCGCCCCGGCTGGAGGAATGGCCGCCCAAGACACGAGGCTCGCAGGCATCGGCGCCATGAACAACACCGTCGAACGTGATGAGACCTTCCGGGCCACCGCCGCAGCGACGCTCGCCGCCGTCACGACATGACCGCGGAAAGCCGGCGCGAGACCGGGCCGCCTGCATACACAGTCCCGGTCTAGTCCCATCGCGGCGCCACAACGATCTATAGGAACGAGGCGACAGCCGGACGTCCCAGGATGCCAACGCGCGCCGAACGGCGGATACGGATTGTCAAGCTCCGGCCACTGCAACCTACGGAACGTGACCGGAGCCCGGCGCCGCCTGGCGCCGGATCGCCGACTCGGCGCACTCGGCTCGTGAGCTGTCCGTATTGGCTGCGCCGCGCAGATCATCTGGCTATGGGAGGTGGCCCCAGCCGGTGGTGTTTGATGCGGGGATGCGCGGGCGGCCCCGCTGGCGCGGCGGGTGCGGCCTGCGTGGAGCGGCAGCTGGCCGGGCATGCGTTCGCCGTTGTGCGGCGCGCTAGCATCACCCCATGTCCGATCAGACCGGGAAGCCGGTGCCGGGCGGTCCCGGCAGGGGCAGGCGCTGGGATTTGACACCCGGCACGCGCATTCGGCCCGGGTGTACAACTACTGGCTCGGCGGCAAGGACAACTACGCCGCTGACCGGGAGGCAGCCGAACAGGCGATCGCCGCCAATCCGGGGATCGTCACCGACGTGCGGGCAAACCGGGCGTTCCTGGCCCGGGTGGTGCGGTACCTGGCCGCCGAGTGGAGCATCCGCCAGTTCCTGGACATCGGCACCGGGCTGCCCACCGCCAGCAACACCCACGAGGTGGCCCAGGCGGCCACCCGGCGCACGGATCGTCTACGTGGACAATGACCCGATCGTGCTGGCGCACGCCCGAGCGCTGCTCACCAGCACCTCCGAAGGGGCGACTGCCTATCTCGACACTGACCTGCGGGACCCCTCGGCTATCCTCGCGGCGGCGGCGCAGACCCTGGACTTCGGGCAGCCGATCGCGCTCATGCTGCTGATCATCTTGCACCTGATCCCCGACGCGGACGACCCTTACGGCATCGTGGCCACGCTGGTGCAGGCCCTGCCGGCCGGCAGCTACCTCGTGCTGGCCCACCCGGCCAGCGACATCCCCGCGGCGAAGATGGCAGAAATGACCAGGCGGGTGAACGAGCGCATGAGCGGGCCGAAGGCGACCATGCGCGACCGCGCCGCGATCACCCGGTTCTTCGACGGGCTGGACCTGCTCGAGCCGGGTGTGGTCCAGCCCCAGCAGTGGCGGCCCGAGCCCGGCACGCTCGGCCCGCCCCAGGTAACAGCCTGGTGCGGGGTCGCCCGGAAACCGTAGGCACCACCAGCAGGGACCCCACCACAGGCCCGCCTTCACTGTTGCCGGAAATGACCAGCCGAACCGAGCCCGGCTGCTCACTTATCACGGCATCAGCCGACGTCGGCGGGTGGCCGCACGCGCGCGGATGCGGTCGCGACCGCATGCAGGAGGGCCGGTTCTGGGTGCTAGCGTTTGCAGATCATCGACGGTGCGGCGGCTGCGCCACGTTCACCGACAACCTCGACAATCAGTCTCAGCCGCACCTGAACGCGCGGCACACCCGGCTGATCCTGATGGCCAGGGCGCCGCAGCCGGAGATCGAGGTTCTGCGCAAGCGAATGGGCTGGTCCGTGCCCTGGTACTCCTCCTACGGCACGTCGTTCAATGACGACATGGGGCTGACCTCCTTCGGGCTCAGCGTGCTGCTCCGCGACGGCGACGAGGTCTTCCGCAGCTACTTCACCACCGCGCGCGGGGTGGACCGGCTGCGCCTGGACTTCAACCTGCTCGACCTGACCCCCTACGGTCGGCAGGAGCAGTGGGAGGACTCCCCCAGGGCTGGTCGCAGGACCCGACGATGCCCTGGCTTCGCCTGCACGACGAGTACTGACCGGAAGGGAACCAGATGAACGCCCAGGAACTGGCCCGGGAACTGAACGCTCCCGGCGCCCAGGAGCTCCTGCATTCGGCTGCCCTGGCCCGGCTGGCGTACAGCGGGCGGGACGGCTTCCCGAGGGTGATCCCCATCGGGTTCTACTGGAACGGAGAGCACGTCACCGTGTGCACGGCGCCGATCTCCCCGAAGGTGGCCGCCCCGCAGCCCGGCCGCAGGCCGCGCTGACCATCGATACCGACACCTCGCCGGCCAGGGCCCTGCTAATCCGCGGCGTGGCGGCGACAGAAACCGTCGGCGGCGTCCCAGACGAGTACATCAAGGCGTCGGCCAAAACCATGGACCGAGCGCACTGCGCCCCGCACGGCCATCTCGTCTTCGCCGGTTCGGGCACCGGGAGGGTCGTTCCTCCGTGGCCCAGGGCTGTTGTCATGGAGCCGCCGGGCAGCGATGAGTTATGGCGTGGCGCGGCGTCATAATCGGTTATGACAGGCTCAGCGCTTTCCCAGGACCGTCTTGTCCGCCTGCACGACATCATGGCGGGCCATGTCGGCCGTGGCGCCGCACCCGGCCTGGTCACGGTGATCAGCCGGCGGGGCGAGACACACATCGACTCCATCGGCGCGACCGCGCTGCGCGGCGGGCATCCGGTGCGGCCGGACACGATCTTCCGCATCTCGTCGATGACCAAGCCCGTCACCGCGGTCGCCGCGATGATCCTTCTCGAAGAGTGCGTGCTACGGCTCGACGATCCCGTGGACCGGCTTTTGCCCGAACTCGCCGGCCGGCGGGTGGTCCGCCGGATCGACGGGCCCGTCGATGACACGGTGCCGGCCAACCGGCCGATCACCGTGCGAGATCTGCTGACGTTCCGCATGGGCTTCGGCGGGTATTTCGGGCCGTGCCCGCTCAATGACGTGGCCGCACCGCTGAAGCTGAGCGCCGGGCCCCCGCAGCCCTCGCTGCCGCCCGAGCCTGATGAGTGGATGCGCCGCTTCTCCACGTTGCCGTTGATGTTCCAGCCCGGCGAGCGCTGGCTCTATCACACCGGCGCCGACGTGCTCGGCGTCCTCATCGCCCGCGCCAGCGGCCAGCCCTTCGAAACGTTCCTGCGCGAATGGGTCTTCGAGCCTCTCGGCATGACCGACACAGCCTTCTGCGTGCCCGCCTCCGGCATCGGCCGGTTCGCCACCAGCTATCTCACCGACCCCCAGACCGGAGCCCTCCAGGTCTACGACGAGCCCGCCGGGCAGTGGAGCGTGCCACCCGCGTTCCCCTCCGGTGGTGCCGGGCTCGTATCGACCGCCACCGACTACCTCGCCTTCGCCCAGATGCTGCTGCGCGGCGGCACTCCCCTGTTGTCGCGCCCCTCGGTGCAGACCATGACCACCGACCAGCTGACCCCCGGGCAAAAAGCGGTCTCGGGTTTCTTTCCCGGCGACTTCGACGCGAAAGGCTTCGGGTTCTGCGTCCAGACGGTGACCCGCCGCGAGCACCCCGCGGCGCCGATCGGCCAGTACGGCTGGGACGGCGGGCTCGGAACCATCTGGCGTAACGACCCGTCGGAGCAGATGATCACCATCCTGCTGACCAACACGGCCTGGACCTCTCCCCGCCCGCCCAGCCTCGCTCTTGACTTCCTCACCGGCGCGTATGCCGCGATCAACGACTAACATCCGGGCCGGGAGCCTCCAGCCAGGCGCTGGGCGCCGGCTGGGATGCCAGCCTTAACCCACCCGCCCCGTCCCAGCGCCAATCAAGCAGGTCCAGCTCGTAGGCCTGGCGGGAGGATCGCCGGCAAGACCTGTTGCGGAGGTGCGGTGACGGTGCCTGGCAGCGTCAGGTGGTGTCTGTCGATCTGGTGTTGCGAAGATCCCACGGCTGGAGGACGGCGTATAGAGCTTCGGTCATGGGGACGCTGACGCCGGCCCGGGCACCCCGCCTGGTGACCTCTCCGAGCAGCGCTTCCAGCTCGGTTGCCCCGCTGCGGTCCAGGTCGTGATAGAGCGATGAGTAACTGCCAGCCTCCACATTGTCAGCGAGGGCCAGATGGCGGTCTGGGAGGTCTGCGGGCAGGCTGATCCCCTCCGCCCTGGCGACCTCGCAGGCTTCTGCCGCCACCTTGCGGAACAGTTCGCGTGATGCCGGTGCGGCCCGGATCTCCCCGATGGGCAGCCGGACGGCGGCCGTGGTTCCCGCGAGCGCGCAGATGAAGGCGAACTTTGTCCACAGCGTCACGCGGATATCGCTGTTCTGCTCAGCCTTGAAGCCAGCCGACTGGCAGGCCCCGACAAGCCTGCCCAACCGGCCGGACCGCGGGCCGCTCCACTCGCCTACCACGATGGCGGCAGGACCGCCGGTGTGCTCGATCACGCCGGGCTGCGTGACCTGAGCGAAGATGTACGCTGCTCCGCCCGCGACCGTCCAGGGCCCGCGGCCGCCGCGAGCTTCTCCTCGTTGTCGATCCCGTTCTGAAGCGAGATCACCGCCGTGTTCTCGTGCAGCAACGGGCCGAGTCCCGCTGCAACCTGACCAGTGTGGTAGCACTTGACGGCTACCAGCACGTAATCGACCGGCCCTGCCTCGGCCGGGTCACTCGTCGCGACTACTGGGGCCAGCTCGAAGTCGCCGTGCACGCTGGCCACCCGAAGACCGCTGGCCTGCAGCGCCTCCAGGTGAGCGCCGCGGGAGATGAAGCAGACATCAACGCCGGACCGGGCCAGCTTCCCGCCGAAAAAGCCGCCGACCCCGCCAGCCCCGAACACCGCGACCTTCATGCTCGCTCCATGGCTTCCCCGGGCCCGCCCGGCGGCATCGCGGTAATGCCCGCGATCGTGCTGACCGGCCTTCCGGCATTGCATGCGGCCAGGTGCGGATCCGCCGGCAATCTGGCTGCCGCCGATCCTATAGCGTGATCCGCCGCTGAGCCTGACGCGAGCCCGGCTGCCATTCGGGCCCGGTCGCCCGGACCCGGTACCGCTCCCGGAAGCTACACCCGATGCCACCATCTGCCAGCCACCGCCGTCGGCCGCGGCTGCTACGCCGCGAACTGCACAGCATCCAGGGCCGCGACGCTTCCTGCCGGTGCCGCACGAGGCTGCCTGACGCGCTAACCGCAGTCTCATAACACGCATGTGCGGTTCACCCCGGCCTCCCGCAGGTCCGGCGGCTTGTCGGACACCCGGAGGGAAGCCCAGCGATCCCGGCCCGTACCGGTTCGTGGACGTGCATAATTTTTTTCCAGATCTGGATGACCCTCGTCTTGATCGACATCGTGCCAGCGTCCGCGCAGAACGGCGGATCTAGCGCGCACCGGTGCCGTTGCCGATTACGGAGCGTGACCGGAATGCAGCCGACCCTGCGAGGTATTCGATAGCACCGACCGCCGGCCACGCGCTGCCGGTCTTTGGTGAGTTCGCCATGGCCGAGCGGCGCAGGCGGTTATGCGGCCGTGAGAGACGGGGCCTAGCGCCAGTGCTGGCCATTTCACGCGGGAAGCTGGCGCTGACGGTCTTCAAGCTGGCGGAAGATGTCGCTGTAGCTGCTGCCGTGCATGTCGCGCGGCACCCGCCACACGTCGATTGTCCCGGCAAAGCCGAGTACGCGGACATGAACAGTCGGGGCATCCGGGCGGCCGGCGTCACGGCCCCAGTCCCGCCGGTGGCCGAAGATGGTGACTCCGCCGACGTCGACGTTAACCCCTTCCGGCACATAGACATCGACGTTGCCGAACGCCGCGGCCACGGTCACCGCTGTCTGCCGGTGGTCGATCGTGGCTTCGCGCAGATCGAAGTCGAGATCTCCGAAGGCACTGGCGGCGAAGGCCCACCCGCGCAGCCTTAGCCGCCCGCGGCGCGTGACATGACCGAACAAGGCCGCCGCGAGGCGGGCGGGCTTGCGGCGCGAGCCGGCTGCCTCAACGAAGACCTCGGGCAGGCCTTCCTTGACCCGCGCCAGGTCCCCGCCGAGCCGGGCCCGCAGAGCGGCTTCGATTCGCTCAGAGAACTCCTCAAGCGTCAAGCGGCCCGCGAGAAGGTGCTCGCGAAGCGCGATGACAGCCTGCTCGCGGTCGGCATCTGAGACGCGCAAGGACGCATCGTCCATGGCCGCCACGCTAGACGAAGGATGGGTCAGGCGGCTACCGTCCGATGGCGAGACCAGGCGCCCGGAAGCAACCTAAGCGGATCGCGCTTCAGGGGTGTCCGACGGCCGCGATCAGCTCTATGGCACTAGCAGGATGTGCGATGCGATGCTTCCCTTCGGGATCTCGCTGGCGAGCAGGGCCGGGTAGGAGTCATTCGTCAGGTAGGGCCGGAGCAGGTTGAGGTAGAACGGGCTTGCCGCGTCGGCGCTCGTGCCGCCCGGCAGGGCCGATACCGCGACCGTGTGCCCGGGTGCCAGGTTGGCGACGAAGCGCCGCGCCGGGCCGCCGCCGAACATGAACTCGTTCGCGTCGGCGGCGCGGACGGGATGAGTCGCCGCATCCACGGTCTCGAAGCCGCCGTCGACCGGTATCCCGGCAAGGCCCGGCAGCGGCGCGGGGAACTGCCCGAACGCCGGCGGCACACTGAACGGCCCGCCCAGCGGATGCGCCAGCACCAGGCGGTGCAGCAGACCCCACCGGTAGTCGTTCTGGCTGGCGGACTCGTGGAATGCGGCGCTGAAGGCCGGGCCTGCGAGCAGGTTCAGGGCGTCGCGGAGGCTGCTGAGGATTAGGTAGTCGCGGCGGGCGGCGGGGCCGGTGATGCCGGGCGCCGCGAAGAAGTCGATGCCGGATGCGCCGACTCCGTGGGTAGCGGAGAACGTGTCGAACAGGTGCTTGATGGCGGTGAGCGCGTGCTGGTCGTCCGGCGTGGGCAGCCCGCCGAGGTGGTCATCAATGATGTTGGTTACCGCGCGGGAGCGCCACGCCGCGTAGATGGTCGCCGCGACGCTGTCCGCGATCTGAGCCTGCGATGGCGGCGACCCGGGAGTCCGGCCGGCGTCGTAGCCCTGCGCGATGCCGGTGGGTGTGGTGAAGTCCCACTGCCCGAGCCGCCCTACCGCCTCGGCCACCTGCGGATCAGCGGCCAGAGCTGCTAGTTGCGGCGCGCTGCTCGTCTTAGCGTCAGCGAACGCCTGCGTGATATGGAGCACGAAGTACTCGGCGTCTAGCAGTGTCGTGTCCGCCTGCATCGCCTCCATATCCGGCATGGAGACCTTGTGCCCGGCCGCCAGCCGCTGGCGCAGCATCTGCTCGATCCGGCCGGCCCGGAACCCGTCGTAACCGTAGTTCAGGTAGTAGATGCCGCCGCCCGGCCTGACCTGGTTCAGCGGGTCGTTGTCCAGCGTCGTGCCGGCCGGGTCGTTGTTCGCGCTGACGAACCAGCCGGCCGGCGGGTTGATGATGTGCGGCATCTCCGCCGCCGGATAGATCTCATAGGGAATCGCCTGACGCGGCTGGGGGTGCTCCACCGGCAGCCACTCGTTGCCGCCCTGACCGTTGCGGATGAACCACGGCGGCAGGCCGTTGACGGTTCCGGCCTGCAGGTCCTCGCGGACCGGCATCTCGGCGCTGGTGAAGTAGGCGATGTTGCCGTGGACGTCCGCGTAGGCCCAGTTCTGCGAGCCGACGGCGAACAAAGGCAGGCCCTGCTCGAACTGCGACAGGTTGCGTGCCCGGTCCCACCGCAGGAACGCCTCCAGTTCGAAGGTAGGGCTGAACCCGGTGTACTGGACGCTCAGCGCGGAACCAGCGGAGGACTGCGTTGGCGGGGTGAGTTGCACGATTGGGCCGTTGTCGCGGCGGGTTACGATCAGCGTCGCGGACGGCACGCCGTCTGCCGCGGTCGCGGCGACAAGATGGCCGTTCACGTTGTAGCGGAACGTCTCCGGAATCGGGATGACATGCTCCGGGGCGCCGTCGAAGACCGTGGACAAGCCGCTGGGGGAGGACGGGTCGGCGACCACCTTTTCCTGGTAGGTGTCGGTCACATCCATCGGGTTGGTGGTCGCGCCCCAGGAAATCCAGCGGTTGTGCCCGATGATGACGCCTGGTGCCCCGGCAAAGCCCTCCCCTTCGACATCCATGCCCGGGGCTTTGAGCCCGATCGGGTAGAACGTCGAAGGCTCGCCGAGGGACAGGTGCGGGTCGTTGGCCAGCAGCGGGTGGCGGTTCACGGTCTGGCTGCCCGCCACAGCCCATTCGTTAGAACCTTGCGTGCCGTCGCGGCCGAGCGCCTGCTGGAACAGCGGGTTGCCGACGATCTTGGCGAGGTAGCCGCGGGCCAGCCGTGCGGCCTCGGGAAGCTGCCGCAGCGCTGCGGACGATAGCCGGGACGGCAGCGCCGCAGTGGCCTGGCCGCCGCTTGCATCCGGGACCGTGGAAGCGTTACTGAACGGCTGCGAGCGCATCACGTCCTGCGTGAACAGCGCGTAGCCCCTCTGCCGCCCCAGCGCCGCCACATACGCCTCAAGCTGCAGCGTGGGCCCGATGTCGAGGTCGAAGGACAGCTCGAAGGAGATCGCCTTCCCGATTGTCAGGGTGTCCGCCGGCGTCCACGGCTGGAACGACGTCACGTGCAGTGCGCCATACTCCGGTGGGAGCGGGTGGTCAGCCACGTAGGCGTTGACCCCGTCGGCGTAGGCGGTCAGCGCGGCCCGCAGGTCAGGCGGTGCCGCCGCCCAGCTGCGCTCGGCCGCCCGGCGCAGCCCGATGGTGCGCGCCTGCACGTCGCCCGACAGGGCGGCCTTGCCCAGTAGCTCGGCAAGAGTGCCGCTGGGCTCGCGGCGGCTGACGTCCATCTGGAACAGCCGATCCCGGGCATGCACCCAGCCCTGCAGGAACGACAGATCATGTACAGACGCCGCTTCGATATGGGTGACCCCGTTACGGTCCTTTATGAGCCGCGCCGCCGACTGCAGGCCAGCCAGCCGGGTGGCGGTCGCCGGCCGGGCCACCGGCGCCGCGGCTGTCACCGGCGCCGGAGCAACGGCGAGGAATCCGGCGACGCTCAGCGCGCACAGGGCCGACGTTAAGGCACGGGACGACTTGGAGCGCATTCGCATAACAACCACCGCCGGTGTGGGGCAAGTCGCCAAATCTGCGGACACCGTCAGATTAGACCTGCCGCAGATTCGGCGGGTAGATATAACCCGCCGCCGCTCGACTGCTGGCGGGCAGACGCAGGAGGGGATACGGATCGTGGCTACCACGCCGGCCTGATCCGATGGCCACAAGCCGTCCACTGGTGAGGTGCCGGTCAGCGTGTCGCTCACTGGGCGGAGGTGCCCGTTTACCAGCGCCAGATCGATCCGCTTGTCTGGCACGGACGGATCAAACGGGTCCTCGGTGTGGAACGCATTGGTCATCCCCGGTATGCCGGGGTTGGTCACGGGCCAGGTGTCGGTGAAGCCCCGGGCAAGGTGCTGGTACGTGGGGGTGAGTAGCCGCCGCCGGCCAGCAGCCTACAGCCGCCCGGCATGGCATCAGCGAGAGTTACAACAGCTTGCCGCAGCGACCACCCGCCCCACTCATAGCCTTTGAGCTGCGAAAACGTGAAACCAATTGTGGCGGCATCCGAACCTCTCGTTCTTGCAGGTCAACGCTCCGAGGTCGTCTTCCTCGCGGCGGTCGCTCATTGCGGTCCGGGTGGCGGTACCGCTGGCTCAAGGATCGGACAGCGCCGAACCTTCATCGCCAGACAGGCGGCCACGCGCCGACGCACAGTGCCGGTGGTAGACCCTCAGGGCGATCATCGGTTCTAGCATGACCGCATGACCATGGATCTGTTCGCGGGCATCCCCGTTCGCGACTACACCGCGGCGGCGGCCTGGTACGAGCGACTCCTCGGCGCCGCGCCGTCGTTCCTGCCCAACGACGCCGAGGCCGTGTGGGAGCTCGCCGACCATCGGTACGTGTTCATCGAGGTACGGCCCGAGCATGCCGGGCACGCCATGCATACTCTCTTCGTCGGCGACTTCGACGCCCGCATCTCCCAGATCGCCGAGCGGGGCCTGGAGCCCGCCGAGCGCGAGACCTACGCCAACGGCGTACGCAAGGCCACCTTCCGCGACCCGGATGGCAACGAGATCGGATTCGGCGGCGCGCCGGCCTGACCGAGGCGGACGATTTCGTCGGTTCGGGCGTCGCCGGGTCGAGCCGCCCGGCGGGCACGGTGGCGATCCGGCAGGGCGTGGCCGCGCGCAGCGTGGCGGTGCGCCGGCCGCCATGTAGCGCTGCCATCTCGCCGACGATCGCGCCGGGGCCGAGCTCGGTGACGACGTGGCCATCGATCTCGACCTTGAGGATCCCGTCGAAGAGCAGGAAGATGTCGTCCTCGGGGTCGCCCTGGCGGGTGAGCAGGGCGCCCTTGGGGAGGCGCTGGAAAGGTGGCTCGCCGTCGATGATGGTGCGCGACAGGTCGTGTTCGAGGGCGGATTCGACCGCGGTCACCACGGCGGGCGATTCCTGCCCGCCCCAGGTCGAGGCCCGGCGCCGCGGCAACCAGGCCCGCCTGATCGCCTACCTGCGTGAGCACAGGTGCCTGCGGGAGGACCTCGCGGCGGACGAGGCCACAGACATAGTCGGGGCCCTCACTGGTTACGACGTGTACCGCGCGCTAGTGGTCGAGCAACGCTGGCCGGCCGACCGCTACCAGAACTGGCTCGCGGACACCCTGGCCTATGGCGTGCTCGCCCGTGGCATGCCGGAAGAACCTCGGTGAAGCAGCCAAGCGGAACAGCACGTGACCGCCTGTCGCACCGGGCCCGCGAGCATCGACGCGCCGCTTCGGCTGCCGTTGGCAGCCGACTGCCTGCGGTTCGAGCGAGAGTCGTTCGGCGCGCTGCATCAGATGCTGTCCGCCCTGCCGGAGCACGAGCGCGAGGCCGCCTGGGCTGAGGTGGGCGTCGCACTCAAAGAATTCGAGGGACCCGATGGCTTCACCGGGCCGTGCCGGCTACTGGTCGGCGCGGGCACGCGGTGAGCGGACAGGCGGTCGCCGCCGCCGTGCAGGGCGCCAGTGTTCCTGGACCGGGACGCGACTGACGCCGGCCCGACTTCTGCTACTGCCGCGACCGGCCGGGCTCCGGGGCGCTGCGCTCAGAATTCGGCTTCCGCTGGGCAAGGGTCATGGGGTGAGCTGGTAGAAGCGCCAGGTTTCGGTCTGGAGGGGGAGGACCGCTACGTTGCGGAAGCCGGCCTGCTGAGCGTAGCGGCGCAGCGTGGCCGGGCGCATCACGGCTCCGGTGGCAGCCGTCTGGGGGTCGCCCATGGCGGCGGGCAGGCACGAGACCACGCTCCAGCCGTAGTGGTAGCGCTCCAGGTCCGTGGCGGGGGCGGTGAACTCGTCGGCGACCAGCTCATCGGCGATGACCACCGTGCCCTGCTGCCTGAGCATGCCGCGCGCCGCCGCTAGCGCGTCCGCCGGGCGGGACATGTCGTGGAGTCCCTCGAAGATCGTCACCAGGTCATAGTGGCCGGACATGCCCGGGCCGGAGGCATCAGTGACGGCGAAGGCGACCCGGCTGGACACGCCGGCCTGCTCGGCATTGCGGCGGGCGGCGGCGATCACGTCAGGGTCCAGGTCGAACCCGTCGACCCTGACCAGGGGGTAGGCCTGCGCCATCGCGATACTTGACCAGCCCGAGCCGCACGCCAGGTCGGCTACCCGCGCGGACGGCTCGCCGCGCAGCCGGCGGTGCACGTCCGGAATAGCGGGCAGCCATCGTGTTCCCAGCAGGCTGAGGAACATGGCCCGGTTGTATTCCGCCCTGCCCTCTGGTGCCCACGGCAGCGCAGGCGGCGCGCCCCCGGTGCGGAACGCCTCGGCAAGCTGCGGCAGCCACCGCCCGGCGCGCACGATCTCGACGCCGCTGAATGCCCGGTACCGGACATCGTCGGGGTCGGCCAGCACCAGCGCATGGTCCGGCGGCAGCCGGTACCGGCGGGCCAGCGGGCCTGCGGCCGCGTCGTCAACCTCCAGCAGCCCGCTAGCCGCATGATGCTCCAGCCATTCCCGGATATACCGCTCGGTGGTGCCGGTCCGCCCGGCCAGCTCCGAAGAGGTCGCGGGACCATCCCTGTCCAGCGCCCGGTACAGGCCCAGCCGCTCACCCAGGTAGACGGTGAAAAGCTCAAGCGCTCCGACCATGTCATGGAACAACCGTTCGGCCAGCGCAGCCGCCGGGTCGGCTGGCCCGCCGCCCTGCCCGGCCGCGCTGCTGTCCGCTTCCATGCGGCTCAAGCTACCGCCCTCGGGCAGCGGCCACGAACACAGCCCACGGGGCGCTGACTAGACGCACCTCGCCGGACCGGGCTGCCCCACGCCGCACCCAGCCTCACGTCTCATTGCCAGAAGAATGGTGTTCAGGACGCCACATCGTCGTCACCCTTGGACCATTCCTGGGATATGAGAACTCTCCGATCGGCTCGAACCCGAGCATTGCGTAGCGGCGGTTGTTGGCAGGGTTCGATGATTCGAGATAGGCAGGAAAGCCCTCACCGTCGATCAGCTCGAGGTCACGCGCGAGCAGGCCCATGCCGATGCCCTGGCCACGGTGGTCAGGGTGAGTCCCGAGAAGAGACAGGTAGTAATGGGGTTCATCGCGGGGATGTGCGGCCTCGAACCGCGCGAGCAGCTCCAGGTAGTCACCTGCCGCAGGCCCGAGGTATTCCGCCGCCAGGCCGGCGAGATGCTCCTCTTGATCCGCGTTCATCTCTGATTTGCCTGGCGGGATCCAGATCGAGACAGCGTCGCCGGCTCCGGCGATCCACGTCCACGGGTACCGGAGCGCGCCGTCGACGAAAGTGAGCCAGAATTCCCGGTGGTGTTCGGTGCGCTTGTCGGGTCGTGTCATCGCGTGGCGCCATAGAGGGTCGTTCGCGAAAGCAAGGGTGATGATGGAAGCGACAAGGTCGCGATCAGCAGGCGATGCATTTCGCACATCGCGATTCAGGTCCAACCTAGTGTACCTCTCTTCGGCCATTGACGATATACGACGTCGCTATCTGCCGGATGATCGACACCGGACCGCACCGCGTCCTGGCGCGGCGAGGCGGGCGCGACGGCCCTGGCGGCGGCGAGGGTGGTGGCGCCGCACCCGCAGCCGACGTCCAGGACCCGGTCTCCGGGGCGGAGCGCCGCGGTGTCGAGGAGCATGGCGGTGAACGGCGCGAGCATCCGGTCGTAGGCGTCCTGGCGGGTCACCCAGTGGCCGGCTTCGTCGCTGTTCCAGTGCCGCGCCTGTTCGTGGTTGGCGATCCTCATGTTCGGCTCCGGTGCGTGATGATGGGCTGGTCAGCGGAGGGCCGCCGCGATGATCGCCTGTGCCTCCTCCTGGATCGCGGCAAGGTGACCGGGGCCGCGGAAGGACTCGGCATACAGCTTGTAGACGTTCTCGGTGCCGGAGGGGCGGGCGGCGAACCAGCCGGATGCGCTGACTACCTTGAGCCCGCCGATCGGGGCGCCGTTGCCCGGTGCCGTGGTCAGCGCCGCGGTGATCTCCTCGCCCGCGAGCTGGCCGGCGGTGACCTGCTGCGGGGAGAGCCTGGCCAGCGCCGCCTTCTGCTCCCTGGTGGCCGCCGTGTCGATGCGGGCGTAGGCCGGCGCCCCGTACTGGGCGGTGAGATCGCGGTACAGCTCCGACGGCGAGCGCCGGGTCACGGCCGTGATCTCCGAGGCGAGCAGGGCGAGGATTATCCCGTCCTTGTCGGTTGTCCATACCGACCCGTCGCGCTGCAGGAACGAGGCGCCGGCGCTCTCCTCGCCGCCGAAGCCAACCGACCCGTCCAGCAGCCCCGGCACGAACCACTTGAACCCGACCGGCACCTCCAGGAGCCGGCGGCCCAGGCCGCCGGCCACCCGGTCGATCATCGAGGAACTGACCAGGGTCTTGCCGACCGCGGCTGACGCGGGCCAGCCGTCGCGGTGCCGGTACAGGTAGTCGATGGCCACGGCAAGATAGTGGTTGGGGTTGAGCAGGCCCCCGTCCGGCGTGACGATGCCGTGCCGGTCGGCATCGGTATCGTTCCCGGTCGCGATCGTGAACTCGTGCTGGCGGGCGATCAGGCTCGCCATGGCGTACGGCGACGAGCAGTCCATGCGGATCTTGCCATCCCAGTCCAGGGTCATGAACCCGAACCTGGCGTCCACGTCCGGGTTGACGACGGTGAGATCCAGGCCGTAGCGGTCGCCGATCTCCGCCCAGTAGCCGACGCTCGCCCCGCCGAGCGGGTCCGCGCCGATGCGCACCCCGGCTGACCTGATCGCGGCGAGGTCGATCACCTGTCCCAGCGCCGATACGTAGGCGTCGAGGAAGTCGAATTGCCCGGTGGTATCCGCCGCGATCGCACGGGAGTACGGAATCCGGCGCACACCCGTCAGGCCGTCCGCGAGCAGGGCGTTTGCCCGATCCTGGATCTGCCGGGTGATGTCGGTGCCGGCCGGCCCGCCATCCGGCGGGTTGTACTTGAAACCGCCGTCCGAGGGCGGGTTGTGCGATGGCGTGACCACGATGCCGTCGGCGCTTGACCCGGGCCCGGACGCGTTGTGCGCCAGGATCGCCCTGGACACCGCCGGGGTCGGCGTATACCCGCCGCGCGCATCCAGCAGCACCCTGACGTCATTGGCCGCGAGCACCTCCAGCGCGCTGACCTGGGCTGGCTCGGAAAGCGCGTGAGTGTCGGCGCCCAGGTAGAGCGGTCCGCCGATGCCGCTGGCGGCCCGGTACTCGCAGATCGCCTGGGTGGCAGCAAGAATGTGATCTTCGTTGAACGTGGCCGTCAGCGCGGATCCGCGGTGGCCGGAGGTACCGAACGAGACCCGCTGGGCGGCCTCGCCGGGATCGGGATGCTGCGCGAAGTAGGCGGTGACGAGCTTCGCGACATCCACCAGGTCCCCGGCGGCAGCGGGCTGCCCCGCCCGCGGATTCATCATGGCGTCAATCCTGGCACGCGCGCGCAGGCTGCCGCGCTGGTCGCCCACTGTGAGGCCGTTGCGCTAGCGGGTAGCGTGCGTCGGGTGAATGCGCCGGACTCCTGCTCGCCATCGGAGCAGGATCTGCGGCGGGCAGCGCGCGGAGGAGACCGGCGCGCGTTTGATCGGCTGATAGCGCGCCCGGTCACTTCCGGCGGCCTGCCGCCCGCCGCCTGGATACCTGCCGAGGTGCCAGAATGACCAGCCGGATCAGCCAGAAGGTCGCCGTCAGCGTGGTGTACGTGGCGGCGATGTTCATGACGATCATGGACGCCACTATCGTGAACGTGGCGCTGCCGACGATCGGCCGGGACTTCCGGGTTCCGTCGACCTCGGTGGCAGGCGTGTCGGTCTACTTCCTGGTGAGCCTGGCGGTATCCATCTCCGCGTCTGGCTGGCTCGGCGACAAGTTCGGCGGCAAGCGGGTGCTGCTGGCCGCGATCGTGGTGTTCACCGCGGCGTCAGCGCTGTGCGGCATGGCGGGCTCACTGGCCGAGCTTGAGATCTTTCGCGTGCTGCAGGGCGCTGGCGGCGGGATGATGGCCCCGGTCGGGCTGGCGATGCTGTTCCGCGCGTTTCCCCCGGCCGAGCGGATCCGCGCGTCGAGCATCCTGACCGTGCCGACAACCCTGGCCCCGGCGCTGGGCCCGGTCGTCGGAGGGCTGCTGGTCACCGAGTTGTCCTGGCGGTGGGTCTTTACGTGAACGTGCCGCTGGGGGCGCTCGCCCTCGCCTTCGGCGCGATATTCCTCCGGGGCGGGAAAGCGCTCACGGTGGGCCGGTTCGACGTGGCCGGCTTCGTGCTGGCCGGCGCCGGCCTGGGGCTGGTCATGTATGGCGTATCGGAGGGGCCGATCCGGCGCTGGAATTCGGGCGTCGTGCGATCCGCCATCGCCGCCGGGGTGATACTGCTGGCCGTGCTGGTGCTCGCCGAGCTGCGCAAGCGGCAGCCACTGATCGACCTGCGGCTGCTGGGCAACCGGCTGTTCCGGTCCGGCAACGGCGTAATCGTGCTGGGATCAGCATCGTTCATCGGGGCGCTGTATGTGGTCTCGCTGTTCTTCCAGGACGGCCGCGGCTTGTCCCCGCTCGCCTCCGGCCTGAGCACGTTCCCCGAGGCGCTCGGCGTGATGGCGGGCGCGCAGCTGGCCAGCCGCGCGTTCTACCCCGTGCTCGGGCCGCGCCGGAACATAACGCTCGGGCTGCTCGGGGTGGCCACGTCGATCGCCCTGATGAGCCTGGTCGGCGCGCAGACGAGCTTGTGGTGGATGCGGCTGCTCATGTTCTGCCTGGGAGTCGCGATGGGCCAGGTTTTCGTCCCCGCGCAGGCGGCCGCGTTCGCCACGATCTCGCCCGAGGCAACGGGGCGCGCCTCGACGATGTTCAACGTCATCCGCCAGCTCGGCAGCGCGGCAGGCGTCGCCCTGTTCACCACTGCCATCGTCGCCGTGGGCGCCACGAAGATCGTGGCTGGCCGGCCGACGCCCAACCTCGCCGCCTATCATGTGGCGTTCCTGATCGCCGCCGCCGTTGCGGTGGCGGGCGCCGGGGTAGCCCTGACGATCCACGATGCCGATGCGGCTGCCACCATGGTCCGCCGCGGGCGCCGGAAAGCGGAACCGGGCGGCCAGGCCGCCACGGGCACTGCGGCCAGTGCGCCGTCCTGACACCGGGCGGACCGGCGGCGGGCTAGGCCGAAGTTCCCCCCCAAGCCGATTGGTCGACGCGTTTGACCAGGTGGTAGAGCCCTTGATCACGGAAATTACATGTCTACGTAGTCATGAGCTGAGGCTGTTTCACCTGGTCAGCACCTATATCGATTCGCCATCGGGGGGAACTACGGGCTAGGCGGCGCACAGCGGAGGCGAGACGCCGCTGAGTCACGGCGGGAGGCGCGGCCGAGCGGGGGAGGCGCGGCCGGGCCGGGGAGGCGAGACCTCGCCGGGTCACGCCGGGGACCGGGCCTAGCCGAGCCGGGGGATCACCTCCGAGGCCAGGCGCTCGGCGTGCTCGGCCGGCTCGAACATCGGCGTGAAAAGGATCAGTTCCGCCCCGGCCGCGGCGACCTTGCGCAGCTCGCTGGCGCAGTCGGCGGCCGTGCCCGCGATGGCGGCGGCCTCAATGTCCGGTGACCTGCGCCCGTAGAGCCGCTCCAGCTCGGTGTTAATCCGCTCTCGCGCGCGCCCGGCGTCCTCGTCTATCGCGATGTACACGCGCTTGGCGATCGGGAAGCCCGCCGCGGGCCGGCCTGATTCGCGCAGTGCCTCCCGCACGATCTGGACCTGGCCGGCGAACGTCGCGGTCGGAACGGACCCGGCGCCGAAAAAGCCGTTGCCCAGCCGCACGGCACGTCGCAGCGCGGTCATCCCTGACCCGCCGAACCAGACCGGCGGGAACGGCTTCTGGAACGGCTTCGGCTCCATGGCCGCATCCCGCAGCTGCCAGAATTCCCCGTCGAAGGTAACCCGAGAATCGGTCCACAGGGCCTTCATCAGCGCGAGCCCCTCGGTGAACCGCGCGACGTACCGTCCGGGATCCACACCGAAGGCGGCGAACGGCCGGCCCTTGCCGCCAGTGCCGACACCTATCTCGATCCGGCCGCGGCTGAGCTGGTCCAGCGTGCTCAGGCTCTTGGCCAGGTGCACTGGGCTATACAAAGTTGACACGAACACCGCGCACCCGAGCCGCAGCCGCTGCGTGCACGCGGCTGCATAGGTCATGGTCTCGATCGGCCCCAGCTGCGGTGCCGGCCCCAGCACTTGTTCCTGCGCCCACGCGCTGTCGAAGCCAAGCTCCTCGGCACGCCGGAAATAGGCGCGGAACGCCGCCGCGTCGAACTCGCCGTCGGAGTAGAACTGGGGGATCGAGATCGCGAACCGCATAGGCCGCATCGTATCCAGCGGCCCGGTACTGCGCGGCTGTGTCAGGCTGGGATTCCGGATCGGCCCCGGGCACGGGCGTACCCAGGGTGGCCGCCTGAGGAGGCGCGGACGTGAGTGACGGGGAGATCGTGTTGCGCGGGGGACGCGTGATCGATCCCGAGTCGGGTCTTGACGCGGTGCGGGACGTCGCCGTCGCGGCGGGCCGGGTGACGGAAATCGGCAGCGGGCTGCCGCCCGCGCGGGCGGATTTCGATGTCACGGGCCTGGTGGTGACGGCCGGGTTCGTCGACCTGCACAGTCACGTGAACGGAATCGCCGGCCTGCGGCTGCAGGCCATGGACGGTGTCACCACCGCGCTCGAGCTGGAAGCGGGCGTCACTCCGGTAGCTGCCGCCTACCGGAGCGCCGCGGCCGAGGGCAGGCCCGTCAACTACGGCTTTGCCACGTCCTGGGCGCTGGCCCGGATGGAAGCGGTGGCCGGGATCAGCCTGGACGGCAGGCTGGCCACGTTCCTGGCCAATATCGCGAGCCCGGCCTGGCAGCGCGCGGCCACGCCCGGCCAGATCGCCGCCATGCTGGACCGGCTGTCCGCTGACCTGGCCGACGGGGCACTGGGCATCGGCGTGCTCGCCGGGTACGCGCCAGCCACCGACCCGGCCGAGTACCTGCGCGTCGCCGGCCTTGCCGCCGAAGCTGGCGTGCCCGCCTTCACGCACGCGCGGGACATGATCGAGATGGTCCCTGATGTCGTCATCGACGGCGCGGAGGAGATCGTCCGCGCCGCCGGGGAGACCGGCGCGCAGATGCATTACTGCCACGTCAACAGCACCTCGCAACGGCACATCGGCCGAGTCCTTGACCTGATCGGCCGGGCGCAGGCAGCGGGCGCGCGCATCACGACCGAGGCCTATCCGTACGGGTCTGGCATGACCGGCATCGGGGCCGCGTTCCTCGCTCCTGAGCGGCTTGCCGAGCGCGGTCTTTCGCCGGGCTCGCTCACCGACGCGCCGACCGGCGAGCGGGTGGCCAGCGACGCCCGGCTGCGCGAGCTGCGGCAGACCGATCCCGGCGGGCTGGCGATCATCGAGTTGCTGGACGAGAATGACCCGGCCGACCGCCGGCTGCTGATGCGTTCCCTTACCTTTCCTGGCGCGGTCGTGGCCAGCGACGCGATGCCGCTGACCTGGACCGGTCCAGCTCCCAGCCCGCTGACCTGGCCGTTGCCCGGCACCGCGGTCACGCATCCGCGCACCGCCGGGACGTTCTCCCGGGCGCTGCGGCTGCTCACCCGCGACGGCGGGCCGCTCGGCCTGGCCGAGGCGCTGAGCAAGTGCAGCCTGCTCCCGGCCCGGCTGCTGCAAGACTGCGTGCCGGCCATGCGCCGCAAAGGCCGGCTGCAGGCCGGCTGCGACGCTGACATCGTCGTCCTTGATCCGGCCACGATCAGCGACCAGGCCAGCTATGCCCGCAGCACCCGTCCATCGACCGGCATCCGGCATGTCCTGGTCAACGGCACCTTCGTGGTCAAGAACGCAAACGTGGTCGCCGGCGCGCAGCCAGGCCGCCCCGTCCGCGCCAGCCCTCGCTGACGGACTGATCAGCGAACTCAGTCCGGGTGGGCCGCGGCGACCACCGCGGCGGCGAACTCCCGGGGGGCCTCCCGGGGCGTGAAGTGCCCGGCGGCGTCGAGGTAGGTCAGCCCGGTGTCGGTGAAGAAGTCGTCGAGCCGGTCGGACCAGTCCATCGGGAAGAGCGGGTCGTGAGCTGGCCACAGGACGGTGGTCGGCACCGCGATCCGGCTCTGCGGGGCGGGCGCCCGCTCGGCTAGTGAGGTGGCCACCGAGCCGGCCCCGGCCCGGTACCAGGCGATCGAGGCCGCGAACGCCCCAGGCGGGCCGTAGACCGAGGCCAGATGCCGCTCGTGCTCGTCGGTCAGCTCGAAGCCCGGCCCTGACCAGTGCGACCAGAAGTGGCGCAGGTAAGCGCGAACCGCGTCCGGGCGGCCATCGATGAGGTCGGTGCACACGGCGAGCTGATGAAACGACTGGTACCAGAACTCGCGCTGCGGCTGTGCGCCCAGAATCCGCTCGCCGATGCCGGGCAGCGGGGGCGAGACGACAAGGGCGCTGACAAGATCGGGCATGTCGCGCGCTATCGCCTGAGCGATCCGGCTGCCGATGTCGTAACCGGCGATCACGGGCCGGACGAGCCCGAGTTCCCCGATGAGCCCGGCTATGCTGCGAGCCTGCGCGGCGGCCGTGTACTGGCTGGCCGGATCGGCGTGGTGCTTGTCGGACCCGCCGAACCCGCGCAGGTCGGGCACGACGACGTCGGCAGCCGCCGATACCAGCGGCAGCACGTCGCGGTAGTCGGTACGGTCACCCGGCCATCCGTGCAGCAGCAGCACCGCAGGCCCGCGACCGGCCCGCTGGTAGTCAAGCCGGAAGCCGTCGACCGGCACTGCCTGGCGCACATCGCCGATTATCCGCGCGCCAGCAATCCCGGCGCCAGCCCTTGCCGGTGCCGCCGTAACCGGCCCGAGGACAGCGCGGGCCGGGGCAGCCCTCAGGGAATGGTCGGCCGGCCGGTCGGCTGCGTGGCCGGCGGCGTGCGGACCGCACTGCGGATCTGCCCCCCGGGACCGCCGCCCGTGCCGGGGCCGCCGCCTGTGCCGATTCCGCCGCCCGCGCCGGCCACGGCGAGCTTCGGGACGTCGCGGATCAGCCCGACGGTGTACGGGTTGGCCGGGTGCTCGAGGATCTGCTCGACCGGGCCCGACTCGACGACAACGCCGTCGCACAGCACCACGGCGGACTGGGCGATGTTGCGCACCAGGGCCAGGTTGTGCGTGATGAAGATCATCGAGAGCTGCCGTTCCCGCTGCAGCCTGCGGAGCAGCTCGACGATGACCGCCTGCACGGATACGTCGAGCGCGGACGTGACCTCATCGCAGACCAGCAGGTCAGGCTCGACGACGAGGGCACGCGCGATCGCCACCCGCTGCCGTTCCCCACCGGACAGCTGATCCGGGTACCGCGACATGAAGCTGCGCCCGAGCGAGACATCCTCCAGCACGGTCGCGATCCGCTCGGCGCGTTCCCGGTGCGATAGGCGCTGGAACTGCTCCAGCGGCTGCCCGATGATCTGGCCGATCGTCTTTCGCGGGTTGAGCGAGGTATACGGGTTCTGGAAGATGTACTGCACCCGCTTGAGCACGTCCTTCGGGCGCTGGCGCGCGCCTGCCGCCAGGGCCGCGCCCTGGAAGCTCATGTCACCGGTCCAGTTCTTGTGCAGCCCGGCGATGCAGCGGGCGAGCGTGGTCTTGCCGGATCCGGACTCGCCGACCACCGCGACGCATGACTCGGCCGGCACGTCGACGCCGACGTCGAAGAGCACCTGCGTCTGGCCGTAGCTGGCGCAGACGCCCCGCAGCGACAGTGCCGCCCGCTCGCTGGCCACCGGGCCGGGCACGGCAGCCTGCCGGAGCGCGGCGGTGCTGGCGATCTCGGCCGTCCGCAAGCAGCGCACGGTCCGGCCATCGATGCTGACCGGCTCGGGCGTCTCCGTCCTGCACTGGGCGACCGCGAAGCTGCACCGCGGCGCGAACGAGCAGCCGGTGCCGCGGCTCCCGGGCCGGGGCTGCTGCCCTTCGATGCCGGTGAGCAGTTCCGCGCGCTCCGGTGACGGGACGGCCGCCAGCAGCCCGCGGGTGTAGGGATGCACCGGATCGGCGAACAGCCGGGCGGTCCGGCCGGCCTCGATGATCTGCCCGGCGTACATCACCGCCACGTGCGCGGCCAGGCCGCCGACCACGGCGAGATCGTGGCTGACATACACGGCGGCGACGCCGTACGAGCTGCAGAGGCTCCGAACCGTGTCGAGCACGTGCCGCTGAGTCGACACGTCGAGCCCGGTGGTCGGCTCGTCCAGCACGATGAGCGAGGGCCTGCACGCGAACGCCATCGCCAGGCTGACCCGCTGCTGCTGGCCGCCGGACAGCTGGTGCGGGTACCGCCGGAGCATCTCGGGCGTCGCCTCCAGCGAAGCCTCCCGCATGACCTCGAGTACCCGGCCTGCGGGATTCTCGGCGACCCCGGCATGGACCGCCAATGCCTCCGCCAGCTGGGTGCCGATGCGCAGGGTGGGGTTGAGCGCGGCGGAGGGATCCTGCGGCACGTAGGCGACCTTCGCGCCGCGGGCCGCCCGCAGCTGCGCTGGCCGGAGCCGGAGCAGGTCGACGCCGTCCAGGCAGACCTCGCCCGAGTGGATCGACAGGCCCCGGCGGACGTGGCCGAGCAAGGCGAGCGCGACGGTCGTCTTTCCCGATCCCGACTCGCCGACGAGCCCGAGCACCTCGCCGGCCCGCACCGAGAAGGAGATGTCGCGCACCACGTCCGGCCCGGAGGGACCGAGCCGGATCTCCAGGTCCCGCACGTCGAGCCGGACCTTGCCGGCCGCGCCGCCGCCGGGCACCGGCCCGGTGCTCACGCGATCTCCCTCGGGCCGAGCTCGTCGAGCAGCGCCGCTTCCTCCGGCGGTCGCTCGACCCCGATCGCGACCCGTGCCACCGCATCGGTGAAGGTGTTCATCCCGATGGTGAGCAGCGCGATCAGCAGGGCTGGCACGATCACCGCCCACGGGTTCAGCGCCAGCCCGAGCCTGTTTTCGTTGATCATCGAACCCCAGTTGGTGGCGGGCGGCTGCTGGCCGAAGCCGAGGAACGCGAGGCCGGCGATGATGACGATCGAATACGTCAGCCGGAGCCCGACCTCCACCATCAGCGGGGAAATCAGGTTGGGCATGATCTCCCTGAGCATCACCCTGGCCGGCCGCGTGCCCTGCAGCTCCACCGCCTTGACATAGTCCTGCTCGGAGATGTCCAGGGTGGCCGACCGGAGCACCCGGCCGACCTGCGGGGCATGCGACACCGCCACCGCGAGCACGATCAGCCACAGTTTCGGGCCGATCACGCTGAGCAGCAGCAGCGCGAACACGAGCTGCGGGAACGACAAGATCACGTCGATGGTGCGCATGATGAAGCTGTCAGGCGCGCCGCGCAGATACGCCGCCGACACGCCAGCCGCCGCGCCGAGCAGCACGCCGAGGGCGGTGGCCGCCGCGGCCATCAGCAGCAGCACCCAGCCGCCGTTCAGGACCCTGGACAGGACGTCCCGGCCGAGGAAGTCCGCGCCGAGCGGGAAATGACCGCCCGGCTGAGCGTACGGGAGCGTCTGCAGGGCGCTGGGCGGCGACGGGGCGACCCACGGCCCGATGATCGCCACACCGACGATCAGCGTGACCAGCGTCAGCCCGATCGCGCCGCGGGTGGTTCGCGCGGCGGCCCACAGCGAGGAAAGCCACTCGGGCCCGCGGCGCCCGCCCCGGGCTTCGCCGGCCCGCCCCGGAACTGGCTCGGCCGGCGGCCGGCCGGATGTGACGACGGCCATCGCTACCTCACGATTCTCCGCCGTGGCGTGGCGAGCACGGCGATGACGTCGGTAAGGATGTTCATGCACACGTAGAACGCAGCGAGTATGACGACGACCAGCTGGATGACCGGGATGTCGCTGCTGCCGACCGCGAAGACGAGACCCTGGCCGATGCCGGGGAAGTTGAAGATGTACTCGACCACCACGATCCCGCCGGCCAGGTAGAGGAAGTTGAGGCCGATCACCTGGATGGTCGGCGCGATGGCATTCGGCAGCGCGTGCCGGAGCACGATCCGCCATTCGGGCACGCCCTTCAGCCGCGCCATTTCCACGTAGTCGGACTCAAGGGCCTCGATCATCGCGGCGCGCATCATCCGCATGATGTAGGGAACGATCACGATCACCAGGGTGGCGACCGGCAGCACCAGCAGTTCCGGCTGCTGCCAGGCGTAGGTGCCCGGGGCAAGTATCGAGACGGCCGGCAGCAGGTGCGAGACCACCGTCGAGAACAAGATGACGAGCGTGATGGCGATCACGAACTCGGGCAGCGACGTCACGGCCAGCGCGGCGACCGATGTGACGTGATCGAACTTGCTGTCCCTGCGCAGGGCGGCGACGGCGCCGAGCGTGACGCCCACGACGGTACCGATCGCCCCGGTGACGAAGACGAGCACGCCGGAATTGATCAGCCTGCCGGACACCAGGCCCCATACCGGCTCGCCGTTGGCCAGCGAGGTGCCCAGGTTGCCGGTGAACAGCCCGGACAGCCAGGCCCAGTACTGCGCGGCCACGCTACGGTCCAGGTGCATCTGATGCTCGAGCGCGCGCAGGCTGGCCGGGGTCGCGTTCCGGCCGAGCACGGCGGCGGCGGCGTTACCTGGCAGCACCTGGGTGGCAAGGAACACCACGAGGGACACGGCGAACAGCGTGACGATGCCGAACAGCGCCCGCCTGCCGAAAAGGGCGAGAATCGGGTGCGCGGCGCGGTCACGGACCGCCGGGCCAGCGGCTGCTGCGGCTACCGCCATCGCCAGCCGGCCCGCCGGGGGCTGGTCGCACGGGAGTCTGTCACGTGTGGGTTTCCCTCCGGACATTGCCCAAGATACTCGGAGCCGGTTCGCCACGATATGTGACGTCACCGGCCCGCATGTAGCGTATCGGGCGATCAGTGACCGGGCAACGAACCACTGACCGGGCGGTCAGCGGGCAGGCCGCCGGCCGGCTGGTAGCGGCCGCCGCCGCCGTCCTCGGTGAGCTGGCCGGCCGCGACGATCAGCCGGCCGCGCAGCAGCACGTGCCGGATGCGGCCGGTCAGCCGGCGACCGGCGTACACGCTGTCGCCGGTTCCGTCGCCGAGGCCGTCCGGGCCGAGCACCGTCTGCCCGGCCGGGTCGAACACGGTGATATCCGCGTCCGCGCCGGCCACAAGCGCGCCCTTGGCCGGGTAGTGGCCGAACGCACGGGCCGGGTTCTCCGCCGCCAGTTGCGCCAGCCGGCTGACCGGCACTCCCCGCGCCAGGCCCTCGGACAGCAGCAGCGGCAGCCGCGCGCCGATCCCGGCCAGCCCGTACGAGCAGCTTTCGCCCGGTGGCGCGAGGCCGCCGGGCACCGGGGTGCGGACCTGGCAGTGGTCGGATCCGACCGCGTCGAGCGTCCCGTCCGCCACCCCTTGCCACATCGCCCGCAGGTGCGCGGCGGGCCGCAGCGGGGGAGCGACCAAGTACCGGGCGGCCCCGGCGCCGGCGTAACAGCGGTCATCAAGCAGCAGGTGGTGCGGGCACACCTCGGCGAGCACCCGGGGCCGGCCCCGCCGCCTGGCCAGCCGGACCTGGTCCAGGGCGCCAGCCGACGACAGGTGCACGAGGTAGCACGCCGTCTCAGCCAGCGAGGCCACGGCGAGCACCCGGGCCACTGCCTCCTCCTCGACCTCCGGCGGCCTGGTGTCCGCGAAGACCCGCGCGCCGCTGCGCCCCGCGGCCAGGGCGCCCGCGGTCAGCGCGTCGATCAGCGGGCCGTTCTCGCAGTGCACCTGTACCAGCAGGCCGAGTTGCCGGGCGGTGCGCATCAGCTCGAAGAGCCGCGCGGTCGTGCACAAGATGCCGAGCTCGGCGTAGGCGAGGAAGACCTTGATGGCACCCGCCCCGGCCCGCCGCGCGGCCGCGAGGCTGGCCGCGCTCACCTGCCCGGGGTCGTAGAGCATCGCGTGCAGGCCCACGTCGGTGACCGCACGGCCGTCGGACACCTCGGCCCGGCAGCGCAGCAGCGCGTCAAGGTCGCTCTCGCCGGTGCCGGGATTGGTGAACGAGAGCACGGTGGTGGTCCCGCCGCGCGCCGCGGCCGCGGTCGCGCGGCGCACGTCCGGCATCAGATGGCAGTGCGGGTCGACGCCGCCGGGCAGCACGTAGCAGCCGGACGCGTCGACCCGCCGGCCCTGGGCTGAGCCGGCCGCGCCGATGGCGGCCACCTTCCCGTCCCGGATCAGGACGTCGGCCCGGCGCTCGCCGTCTGGTGTCACGACGGTGCCGCCGGTCACCGCGGTGACCTCCGGAGCGGTCACCGCCCAGCCGCGGCGACGGGGCCGCCGTCCAGGGAGCCGGCCGGCCCGGTCGCACGCGAGCCCGCCGCGACGCAGCCGGGTACCGGCGAGTCGATGCGGCGCAGCTGCCCGGCCCTGAGTACCAGCCGGGGGACGATCAGCCGCTCCACGACCTCGGTCTGGCCGGCCGCGTCGGGCAGTGCCCAGTGCCCGTCCCGCAGCTCCAGCACCGTCAGGTCCGCCTCCCGGCCGGGCGCGAGCGTGCCCATCAGGCCGGCCCGCCGGACCGCGAGGGCTGGCGTCGAGGTGGTGGCCCTGATCACGTCGGCGAGGCTCATCCCGAGGTGCAGCAGCTTCGACAGCGTCGTCGCCTGATCGAAGGCCGGCCCGCTCACGTTGTGCGCATGCAGGTCACTGGAGATCGTGTCCGGCGGGAATCCCTGGGCGATGGCGGACCTGGCCACCCGGTAGGCGAAGCTGCCGACGCCATGGCCCACGTCGAACAGGACGCCGCGCTCGCGGGCCCGCCAGACGTCGGCGAGCACGTGGCCGGCCGGGTCGAGGATGCCGCCCTCATTGCCGTGGTAGCAATGCGTCACGACATCGCCCCGGCCCAGGTAGGGCAGCAGCCAGCTGATCGGCGGCCGCATGTCGATGACGTGCACCATCAGCGGCAGGTCCAGCGCGTCCGCCGCCTCCCTGGCCAGCCGCATGGCCGGTGCCGGGTCGCTGCCCACCATCTGGTGGCCGAGCCTCACCTTGATGCCGACGATAAGGTCCGGGTTAGCCCTGGCCCTGGCGATGGCCCGCTCGGCGGCCGCCCACCGGATGTCCTCGAGTTCGCCGACGAGGTCGGTGATCATTCCTTCGACGGCGATGTTCAGGAAGGCGAGGATCCTGGTCTCGGCCCGCTCGATGACATAGCGGCGCAGCCCGGGGAACGTCTGGGCGCCGGCCGAGCCCGCGTCGACGGCCGTGGTGACGCCGCGCCGCAGGCAGTACGTGTCCGGCTCGATGCCGTAGTGCGAGACGCCGGGGTAAAGGTGGGTATGCAGGTCGAGGAGGCCGGGCGTGACGATGAGGCCGGTCACGTCGATCACCGGCCAGGCCTGGCCGGCCTCATCGCCGCCGGGACCGCCGGCCGCCTCGCTGGGACCGGCGATGACGCCGTCGTCCACGACGATGTCAGCGGCCCCATCGACACCCCGGCCGGGGTCGAGCACCCGGCCGCCGGCCAGCGTCAGCCGACTCATACGAGGCCCTCGGCCCGCAGCTGCCGGAGCGTAACGGCCAGCGCGGCGACCGTCTGCTCCGCATCACGCTCGCTGTGCGCGGTGCTGACGAAGCCCGACCCGTGGAACAGGTGAACGCCCTCGCGCAGCATGCCGCAATGCAGCGCCGCTGACAGCGCGGGCGCCAGCCCCGCCTTCAGCGCCGCCGGGCTGAGCTCGCCTGGCCCGGCCGGCCCGAACAGCAGGTGGAAGGTGGAGCTTTCCCCGTAGGCCCGGCCGGCCACCCCGGACCGCTCGAACACCGCGGTGAGCTCGTCGCGCAGCATGGCGGCCAGGCGGGCGGCCCGGTCCTGTGCCTCGCCGTCCGCGACCAGGCCGAGCGCGGCGATGCCGGCCGCCGCGGACAGCGGGTGCGCGTTGTGCGTGCCGGGATGGGCCACCCGCCGCGAGCCTGCCTCGGCACCGCTGAGCAGGTCAAGCACGTCGGCGCGGCCGCAGACGGCGCCGCCGGGCATCCCGCCGGCCAGGATCTTGCCGAGCACGGTGAGGTCGGGGCGGATCCCGGCAACCTCCTGCACGCCGCCAGGCGCCCACCGGAAGCCCGTGACGACCTCGTCAAAAACGAGTAGCGCTCCGTGCCGGGTGGCCAGGCGGCGCGCGGCCGCCAGGAACCCGGCGGGAAGCGGGACGGTGGCCCAGGCCGCGCCGGACGGTTCCATGATGACGGCGGCGACATCGCCGGCCGCCAGCGCTCCGGCCAGCGCGGCCTCCTGCGCGGGGACGGTGCTGACCGAACTCATGGTGCCGGGCGGTAGCCCGGCGGTGTCCGGCCGGTCGAACGGCGGGTCGGCCCCCATCGCAGCCTGGTCGTGCCAGCCGTGGAAATGCCCCGCCAGCTTGACGACCTTTCCCCGGCCGGTGGCGGCCCGGGCCAGCCGCAGCGCGAGCAGCGACGCCTCCGTGCCGCTTGACGTGAAGCGCACCCGCTCGGCCGAGGGCACCAGCCGGATCACCAGCTCAGCCCATCCGCTCTCCAGCTCGTGGCAGGCGCCGGGATGGAACGAGCGGGTGGCCTGCTGCCGGACCGCGGCCACTACCGCGGGATGGCCGTGGCCGAGCAGCAGCGCGCCGTGGCCGAGCACGTAGCAGATCAGCTCGTGGCCATCCAGGTCCCACTTGCGCGAGCCCCCGGCCCGCGCGACGGCCACCGGGAACGGCGCGGCGAGCCGGACATCGTGGGTGACGCCACCCGGCATCAGCCGCCGGGCCCTGGCATGCAGTGCGGCCGAGCGTGGATTCTCCCGCGCCCACCGGGCTACCAGGCCCGGTGCCGCAGCGCCCGGGGCCGCCGCAGGCCCGCGGGAGGCCTGCTCACGATCGTCAGCAGGGTCCATGCGCGTTCCGGTCCGCATCCGCCGATTCCCTCCTCGCCGGGTTGATCATTTCGTGTCTGGAATCCTATGCTGAATCACAATTCAGTGCTGCTGAGCACGTAGGGGCGGAAAGTTACCGCCGGGATTCCCGGTGCTGGCTCCCGCTGTGCATAATCGGCAGTGGCGGGACAGCCGGGACGAGGGATATATGGCGGGACATGACGGGGCGGACGCCGGGCCGGCCCGCGATTTCCGCGGCTATGGCAGGCACACCCCGCCGGTCCGCTGGCCGGGGGATGCGAGCCTCGTCGTCAACATCGTGCTCAACTACGAGTCCGGTGCCGAGTACTCGCTGCCGGACGGCGACGGCCGCAATGATAGCTGGGGCGAGTACTCCTTCCAGGTCGGCCCGCACATCCGCGACCTGGGCACCGAGACGCACTACGAGTTCGGCAGCCGGGCCGGGATCTGGCGGCTCGCCCGGCTGTTCGACAGCCATCAGGTGCCGGTCACGATCGGCGCCTGCGCCCGCGGCCTGGAGCGCAACCCCGAAGTCGCCGAGTGGATCGCCGAGGCGGGCCACGACGTGCTCGGCCACGGCTACCGCTGGGCCGAGAACTCCGAAATGACCATCGACGAGGAGCGGGACGACCTGCGCCGCGGGATCGAGGCGATCGAGCGGCTGACCGGCGAGCGCCCGCTCGGCTGGTACTGCCGCTCGTTCCCGAGCATCCACAGCAGAGAGCTGATCGTGGCGGAAGGCGGGTTCCTCTACGACTCCGACGCGTCCAACGACGAGCTGCCGTATTTCGTCGACGTGGGCTCGGCGCCGTTCCTGGTCGTGCCGTACTCCAAGGTCTACAACGACAACCGGTACCTGATCAGCCCGACCTACTCCACGCCGAACGACTTCTTCGAGAACCTGCGCGCCGCGGTCGGCTACCTGTGCGACGAGGCGGCGGCCGGGCATGGCGCCCGGATGATGACGGTCGGCCTGCACGAGCGCTGGAGCGGCCAGGCCAGCCGCGCCACCGCCATCCGCGACTTCGTCGAGTACGTGCAGTCCCGGCCGGATGTCCGCGTCATGCGCCGGGTGGACATCGCCCGCTGGTGGCTCGCCCACCACGCCGAGTGGGATCCGGCACCGGGCCCGGCAGGCGGGCACGGCGCTCATGCCGCACCTGCGGCGTCACCTGCAGATCATCGGGAACGGGCCGACCGCGGCAGCTCGCCTGCCGGACTTGCCGGGGGCGGCCGGGTGGGACTGCTGAGTTCCGCTCATCGGGAACGGGCCGACCGCGGCAGCTCGCCTGCCGGACTTGCCGGGGGCGGCCGGGTGGGACTGCTGAGTTCCGCTGTGCCGGGGCTGGGCCAGGTCCGGGTCTGCGAGCTGGCGGCCGGGGCCGGACTGGCGGGTGTCGAGTGGGTGATCAGCGGCGATCAGGAACCCGGTAGCGGGAACGGCGCCGCGGCGCCCGCAGGCGCCGCCGGGGCGGCCGGGCTCGGCCGGCTGACCGCCGCCCACGGCCTGGCGGTCTGCGGCCTTGCGGTCGTGGGGCAGGGCGCCGGGGACGGCCTGGCGGCCGGCCGCCAGGCCGGCGATTTCGAGCGGCTGCTGGAGCTGGCCAGCGCGATGGGCGCGCCGCAGCTGCGGGTGCTCGCCCCGGCGTACGCGGGCGGTGACGTGGACGATCAGCTGCGGCGGCTGGCCGGCCAGCTGGCCCGGCGGGCCAGCCTGGCGGCCGCCGCCGGGATCCGGCTGCTGGTCCAGCTTGCCCCCGGCACGCTGGCGCCCGGCCCGGAGTGGTTCCGCCGCATCGCCGGGGACATCCCGCCGGAACGCATCGGCGCTGCCTACGACCCTGGCTCCATGGTGGTCGAGGGCAACGTCGCGGCGCGGCTCGCCGTCGCGGTGCTCGGCCGCTACCTGCAGCGCGTTCAGGTCAAGGACGCGGCGCCGCGGAGGACAGGCAAGGTTTGGGGCTGGGCACCTGCGCGGCCAGGCGAGGGCCTCGTATGCTGGTCGGACGTACTCACGGCGCTGGCCGCGGCGGGTTACGGCGGCTGGCTGGTCATCGACCGCCTGAGCGGCCCGGACGGGCTGCCTGGTGACGTTGCCGCGCTGCGCAGGCTGGTCACGGCGGCGGCCGGGGCCAGCAGGCCAGCGCCCGGCCGGGCCGCCCCCGCTGCGGCAGCGCCCGCTCCGGCAAACGAAAGGTGACCCGCGCGTGAGAGCAGTGACGTTCAGCGGCGTTGGCGGCAATGAGGTGGTCAGCGTCGAAGACCGACCGGATCCCGTCCCTGGCGACCACGAGGTGCTGATCGCGGCCCGTTTCGCCGGCGTCAACTGGGCCGATGTCGCGCAGCGGGCGGGGCACTACCCGGCGCCGCCCGGCTCCCCGGCCGACATACCCGGCCTTGAGGTGGCCGGCGTGGTGCAGGCCGCCGGCCGCGCGGTACGGGCGTGGCAGGCCGGGGACCGGGTGTTCGGCATCGTCGGCGGCGGCGGCCTGGCGGACCGGGTGGTGGCGCACGAGCGGCACCTGGCGGCCGTCCCCGACCGCCTCGGCGAAGACACCGCGGCGGCCGTGCCGGAGGCGTACACCACCGCTCACGACGCCATCTTCACCCGCTGCGGGCTCGAACTCGGCGAGGTGCTGCTGGTTACCGGGGCCAACGGCGCGGTCGGCTCGGCCGCCGTGGCGCTGGGCCTGGCGGCCGGGGCGCGCGTCGTCGCCAGCGTCCGGTCGGCAGGCGCCGGGGACGCGCACGCCGCGGCCGGCGCCATCGTGGCCAGCCCGGACAAGGTCGCGGACGAACTGGCCGCGCTGGGCGGCGCCAGCGTGGTGCTGGAGCTGATCGGCGCGCAGAACCTGGAGGCCGACTTCGCCGTGCTCGCGATGCAGGGACGCATCGTGGTCGTCGGCACCCCGGCCGGCGCGGACGGCGCGATCTCGCTGGGCGCTCTGATGGGCAAGCGGGCCAGCCTGTACGGCACCGTGCTGCGGGCCAGGCCGGTGGAGGAGAAGGCAGCAGCCGTGCAGGCGTTCGCCAGGTCGGTCGTGCCGCTGCTGGCGGCGGGCCGGGCACTGCCGAGGATCGACCGGGTGTTCCCTGCCGCCGAGGCCACGGCGGCGTTCGACTATCTGGTGCAGCCGGGCAAGTCCGGCAAGGTCCTGCTGGACTTCGGGTGATGCCCGGCGAGGCGGTCGGCGCCACGACTCCCGCGGCCAGCGACGGCGGGCCCGGTGCCGGCCCGGCGGGCGTCGTCCGGGTCGGCCTGATCGGGGCTGGCTGGATCGGGCAGCAGCACGCCGGAACGCTGGCCGGCCGGGACGACGTGACGGTCACCGCCGTCTGCGACACCAACCGGGCCGCGGCGGCGGCAGCGGCCGGGCTGAGCGGCGCCGAGGTGTTTGCCGGCTGGGCCGAGATGCTGGCGACCGCTGCGCTCGACGCGGTCTGGGTCTGCACCCCGCCGATGGCCCATGCCGGGCCCGCTGTCGCCGTGCTGGACCGCGGCCTGCCGTTGTACCTGGAGAAGCCCATCGCCCGGTTGCCGGACGACGCCCGGCTGATCACCGCGGCGGCGGCCCGCAGCGGGGCGGTGTGCGCCGTCGGCTACCAGTGGCACGCGGTCGAGGTCCTCGACGACCTGCGGCAGGCCCTGGCCGGCCGGGCGATCGGGTGCCTGACCGGGCAGAGCATCGGCGGCACCCAGTCGCGGCCGTGGTTCCTTGACCGGGCGGCGGGCGGCGGGAACCTGCTGGAGCGCGGCAGCCATCACATCGACCTGGCCCGCGCGGTCGCCGGCGAGGTCGTCGCCGTACAGGCGGCCGGATCATCGGTACGGCTGGCGCCGCGGCCGGCCGGGGCCGGCGACATCGACGACGCGGTCACGCTGCTGCTGCACTTCGCCTCCGGGGCGATCGGCACGATCGTGGTGGCCTGGACGGCGGACACCGTGCCCGGCTCGTACTGGATCCAGGTCACGGCCGCGGACGCGCTGCTCCGGCTGGACCTGGATCCGGACTACCGGCTGTCCGGCACCGCGGGCGGCGCCGCGGTGGCCGCGGTCTCCCGGTCTGCCCCGTTTGCCCGGTCGGTGGACCGGTTCCTGGCGGCGGTGCGCTCGGCCGACCCGAGCCTCGTCTTCTGCCCGCCAGCGGACGCGGCCCGTACGCTCGCGGTCGCGGCAGCCGCGGAAAAAGCGCTGGCGAGCGGAGGGACCGTGACTGTTGCGACCGATTAACGTTTCTCTGCAAGTCGTGCGTTGTAGTGGCACACTACGTATCGCTTGTGAGAATATGACGCCTTCTATCGCATATGCCGAGTCTCGGGTGATGCGGGATTGTTACCGTGATCGCTGTTGCCTGAGCCGAAGCGATGTTTCCCCGGTTAAAACATCACCCGGCACCTCGTGCCGCGTCAGAGGAGGTAACCCCCTGTGGGTCTAACGGATGAACGTGGGGCGCCCCTGCCAGGAGATGGCCTCGGCCGGCGCCAGTTCCTCGGCGGGATCGCAACGACAGGCGCGATGGTGACCGCGGGCGGCCTGCTCGCCGCCTGCGGCGGATCGAGCAGCCCGGCTCCGGCCGGGTCGCCGGGCACGAGCGCGGCGGCCGGCGCCAAGCACCGCGGCGGCAGCCTCCGGCTGGGGCTGACCGGCAGCAGCGGGGCCGACACCCTGGACCCGCATCAGGGCCTCAGCTACATTGACACCTCGCGGGCACATCAGCTGTACCAGCCGCTCATCCAGCTCAACGCACAGGCGCAGTTCGAGTACGTGCTGGCGGAGGACAACGGGATTGTCGCGCACGGCTCGACCAAGGAATACATCATCAAGCTCCGGCCGGGCATCACCTTCCATGACGGCAAGCCGCTGACCGCCGACGACGTCATTTACACGTTCCGCAGGATCAAGGGCGGCAACAATGGCGCCGGCTTCGCCGGTTCAAGCTCGCTCGGCCCGATGGACCTGAAGAACCTGAAGGCGATTGACAAGCACACCGTCCAGGTGCCGTTCACCCAGCACTACGGCAGCTTCCTTGACCAGCTGGCGTTCTGGTATTACCTCTACATCGTGCCGGTCGGATTCGACCCGAAGAAGCCGAATGGGACCGGCCCGTTCAAGTACAAGAGCTTTACCCAGAACCAGCGCAGCGTGTTCGTGCGGAACGAGAACTACTGGAAGTCCGGGCTGCCCTACGTCGACCAGGTGACCATCATCGACTTCAGTGACAGCGTCTCGCTGCAGAACGCGCTGATCACGAACGTCATCGACGCGGCGGGCGGCATCGAGGGCCCGCAGGTCGCCGAGCTGTCGTCGAACAGCTCCGTGAAGACGGTGACGTCGAAGACCGGCGCGATCACGCCGTTCACGATGCGGGTGGACGTGGCGCCGTTCAACATTCCCGAGGTCAGGCAGGCGCTGCGGCTGATCGTGGACCGTCAGCAGCTGATCGCATCAGCGCTGGACGGCTTCGCCACGGTGGCGGCCGACGTGTTCTCGCCCTTCGACCCGAACGTCCAGCATTTCACCAGGCAGGCGGACATCCCGCAGGCGAAGGCGCTGCTGAAGCGGGTCGGCCAGGAGAACCTGACCGTGACGCTCACCACCTCCCCGGTCGCCACCGGCACCGTGCAGATGGCCACGGTGTTCGCGGAGCAGGCCAAGGCGGCGGGCGTCACCATCAAGGTCAACAATGTCCCGCCCAACACGTTCTTCAAAACCGGCAAGTACCTGGAGTGGCCGTTCTCCCAGGACTTCTACAACTACTCGCCGTACCTGGCCCAGGTCGCACAGTCCTTCCTGCCGACCTCGCCCTACAACGAGACGCACTGGAAGCAGCCGCATTACATCGCCTTGGACAAGCAGGCGAACGAGACGCCCAGTCTGTCCACCCGCAAGCAAATCGAGCACGAGATGCAGCAGATCGACTTCCACGAGGGCGGCTATATCATCCCGTGCTTCATCGACGCGCTCGACGCCTACAGCACCAAGCTCACCGGGTATAACGCGGCACGGGTCGGGCAGCCGCTGTCCGACTTCAACTTCCAGGACTGGTCGTTCAGCTGACCAGCGGAACGGGGAACATCAGTGAAAGCTAGCCTGCTGGCAGATGGTCTCGGGTTCCCGGAGGGCCCGGTCGTCATGGGTGACGGGCGGCTGGTGCTGTGCGACGGCAACGTCGGCGAGCTGCTCAGCTATGCCGGCGGGAAGACCGCCACGTTCGCGCGCACCGGCGGCTCACCGTGGGGCGCGATACTCGGCACCGACGGTGCCATCTACGTGACGCAGGGTGGCAACGTCCCCGGCAGCGGTGACACTAGCGCGGTGTCGGGGATCCAGCGGGTCGCCGCCGACGGCACGGTGCAGCTATTGTTCTCCGAGGTAGCCGGGTACAAGCTGTACGGGCCGAACGACCTCGCGTTCGGCCCGGACGGCCGGCTCTACTTCACCGAGTCGGGCTCGGAGGGCGATTTCCGGTTCGACGTCAGGTCGCCAGGCCGGCTGTTCGCCGTCGATGAGTCCGGCAAGGGCGAGATGCTGCTGGAACTGCCGGACGTCTACCCGAACGGGATCGCGTTCGACGCGCGGCAGCGGCTCTACTGGACGGAGTCGATGGCGCACCGGATCTGCCGGCTGCAAGACGGCGCGCCGGTGACCTTCTGCCAGCTCTCCGACGGTCACGTGCCGGACGGCATGGCGATCGCGGCCGACGGCCGGCTGTTCGTGTGCACGACGATCTCCGGCGGCGTGACCGTGGTCTCGCCGGACGGCGAGGTGCTCGAGGAGATCAGCCTGGGCGAGCACGCCACGAACTGCATCTTCGACGGGCCGACGCTGTACGTGACGGCCACGCACGTGGCGGACATCGAGGCGTCCCAGCGGACCGGCACGCTGTGGCGCATCGACACCGACGCCACCGGCGGCCTCGACCTCATCCCCGGCCGTCTGTAGCGCGCGGAAAGCCGGCCAGGCTAGCCGGGCCGGAGGGCCTGCGGGGCCGGCCTGGCGCCGAGGAACCGCTGTAGTTCGGCCGCGTCGGCCGGGGTGACCTGGTCGGGCACTGGCACGCCGGCGTCGGCCAGCGCGGTCGCGATGCCGTCGTCCTCGCCGACGAGCACGATGTCGTAGCGGTGCCGGTGAAATTCCTGCACCTGCTCGGCGATGTCGGCGAGAATCCGGCTGGTCATCTCCGCCGGGTAGGCCGGATCGGGCAGCTGCATGACGCCCCAGCCGGCCTGGTCGAGGACCGCCAGCCCGTCGAGGCCGCCAGGCGGCGGGTTCACGTACCGGTCGGCGACGAGCGCGATACGGAACGAGCGAGCATCGCCGTCCATCAGCCGCCGTCCAGCACCGACCGCAGGTGCGCCTGCTCGGCGTCCGGATCGTGGTCGGGCAGCGGATGCGTCATCCCGGCCACCCGCGGGAAGCCGATGCCGCGCCGCCCAAGCTCCAGCCGGAGTTCCTCGATGAAGATGCCCTCGCCGCTGGTCAGCTCGGGCGCGCCGTCCGGCCAGTCCGGGCGGCCGCCGCGCAGCGGATCCGAGCTGGTGACGCACACCCCCATCGAGGGGCTGCCCTCGATCCCGATCAGCACGATGTCCTCACCCTGGCTCACCCGGGCGCTGATCGCGTCGGCTACGCCGGCCGCCAGCCGCTGGCAGTGCCGCCGGTGCGCCGGCGTGTCGTACTGCTCGCGCACCGCCCAGAACCGGTTGAGGCCGGTGAAAGCCAGCTCCGGGCAGGGCATCTGCTCGATCCGCCAGCCCTGGGCGCGGAGCACCTCGAGTGCGGGGGAATAGACTCCGGGACAGCGCGCCCCGCCGTCAGTCTTGGCGTTCTGATTCAGCAGGCAATGCGCCACAAATGCCACGCCCATCACGCCAGCATACCCAGCCAGGAAAGAGTAATCACCATGCCGCGTTCCGTGATCGTCACTGGCTCGTCGTCCGGCATCGGGCGGGCGATCGCCGAGCGCCTGGCCGGCCGCGGGTCCTTTGTCGTGCTCGCCGACATCCGCCGGGACCCGGTGACCGGCGGGGAGCCGACCGACGAGGTCATCGCGCGCCAGGGCGGCGATTGCGAGTTCGTCCTGGCGGATGTCTCGCGGCCGGCCGATTGCGCAGGCCTGGTCGCCCGCGCGGTGGCCGGGACGGGCAGCCTGGACGTGCTGGTGAACAATGCCGCGCTGGCCGGGGTCCACTCGAAACCGCTGCTGCAGACGAGCGACGACGACTTCGACGCCATCTTCGCGGTGAATATCCGCGGCCCGTTCCTGTTGTGCCGGGAGGCAATACGGCAGATGCTGACCCAGCCGGCCAGCGGAGATGCCCGCGGCCGGATCATCAACATCACCTCTCAGCACGGCATGGTCGGCGCGCCGGGCCACTGCGCCTACGCGATCAGCAAGGGCGCGCTCGTGCAGTTCACCCGGCAGATCGCCGTCGAGCACGGGCGGGACGGCATCATCTGCAACGCGGTCGCCCCCGGCAAGATCGTCACTGGCGCGGTGGGGGATCTCAGCAAGAACGAGGAGTCGGCGGCCTACGTGCGCTCGCGCACCCCCTTCGGCCGCCTGGGCGAGCCCGGTGATGTCGCCGCCGCCGTCGACTTCCTCGCCTCCGCCGACACTACGTACATCAGCGGGATCAACCTGATGGTCGACGGCGGCTGGATGGCCTACTAGCGGCCCCGGCCAGGCTGGCGCGGCGCGAGGCCGTGCAGCGGGCCGGGCGGCACCGGCCTGGATGGCCGGCACCGCCCGGGATGCCTCCGTTCCCCATCCGCGTCGGCGGGCTACCCGGCGAGTGCCCAGAACGCGCAGTGATGCGCCACCGCGAAGTCCGTCTCGGCCTGGGGATGGGGCGGTACCAGCGAGAGCATCTGCTGGCTGAGGCGGCCGAACCGGGCCCACGGCAGCTGGCCTGGCGAGGACGGGAACCCCCGCGCGGCGAAGCTCGTCCAGTACTGCCGCATGCTGGCCGCCAGTTGCTCCTGCGGCGCGGTGAGCGGGCCGGGGATCGGGGCGGTCGGCAGGCCGAACAGGTACTGGAGCTCGGATGCGTGCGCCGCGCCGTACGGGAAGCTGACCGGCGGCAGGAACCGCTGCGGCGCGTTCTCGTCGTTGAACTCGTAGCCGAACGTCGGCACGAACTTCGAAGCCGACTCGTCCACCTTGAGTGCAGGACAGGCGAAGATCGCGTCGGTGCCGACCGCACCGAGGGCGACGGACGGGCTCGGGAACGAACTCAGCGGGTACTGCGCCGCGATCACCGCGGCGACGGTGGCCGGGACGTGCAGCGTTGCCGCGATCATGTCCTGGTAGTTCGCCGTCGTGACCGGCGCGCCTTCCAGCTCGGAGAGGGCTACGAACAGCCGCCACTCGTCGTGGTTGGAGCCGTTGATGATCGGCACGCGGTTGAACTGCCCGCTGGCCAGAGCGGTCCCGATGGACTGCCTGAGCACCTTGCCGTCCAGGTCCGGGGTATATCCCGCGGTGTTCTCGCTGGCCACGATCGCCGAAACAGGCAGGCCGCGGTCTGGCTAGCGCAGCCTGCCGTGGCCGCGAACGCCTCGCCAGCGGCCTCGGCGGTGGCCAGCGGCGTCTGCGTCAGGTTGTAGGCGCCGCTTTGCACGATCGCCCGCTGGAACAGCCCGTCCGCGCCGGGGGAGTCCAGCTGCGAGAGCACGGACAAGCCGCCGGCCGACTCGCCGAAGATCGTGACATTGCGCGGGTCGCCGCCGAACTGCCGGATATTGCGCTGCACCCAGCGCAGCGCCGCCTGCTGGTCCATCAGCCCGTAGTTGCCGGACGGCCCGCCCGGGCGGTCAGCCAGGGCCGGGTGGGCGAGGAAGCCGAGCGCGCCGAGGCGGTAGTTGATGGTGACCACGACGGTCCCGTTGCTGACCAGCTTCGCCGGGTCATAGTCGTCGCTCTCGCCGGTCACCAGCGCGCCGCCGTGAATCCACACCATCACCGGACGGCCGCCGCCGGGTCGTCCGCCGGCCGGGGCGAACACGTTCAGGTACAGGCAGTCTTCTGACACGCTGGCGACGCCGAACGGGGAGGCCTGCTGCGGGCAGTGCGGGGCGAACGTGGTGGCGTCCCGCACGCCGTGCCACCGGTCGGCCGGCTGCGGCGGGCGCCAGCGCAGCGGGCCGACCGGCGGAGCAGCGTACGGGATCCCGAGGAACTCGTCGGTGCCGCCAGCGACCGTGCCGCGGACCGCGCCGTCGGCGGTGAAGGCGACGGGCGCCGTGCTCGCATCCCGGTTCGCGGCGGCCGAAATATGGTGGCCCGCGGCGGCTGCGGTCGCGGCGGCGCCGGAGGCCGTGGCGCCGTAGGCGGCCGCGTCGTGCGCCGGCGCCGGGCTGCCGCTGGTCATCGCCGCCGTCTCGGCAGCGGGCACTGCGGTGGCCTTCCGGCTGAGCCGCGCGCCCGCCGTGCTCGACGCCGCGCGCTGAGTTGCCAGCCAGCGCGCGCCGCCGCCCGCTGGCCGCGTTTCAAATCTCGCTGTCGCCGCCTGCCCTGGATCACTGGCGGTACTTGTCAGGGCTGCTGGAAGTCCGGGGTCTCCCAGATGCGCTCCCGCTTGTACTGCTTGACCTCGGCGATGTACTGCAGGGCAGGCGCCGTCCGCCAGCGCCCGGCGAACCAGCGCCCGACGCAGCCCCACGCATCGCCCTTGTGGTACCGGCTGCCGCGGTTCACGGTGTTCAGCCACGTCTCGTATCCGTCGTAGCAGGCGCGCCAGATGGCGTACGCGGTATCCGCGTTCATCGCGGTGGAGCGGCCGATGCCCGGCCAGCTTGACGTCTCGAAGGGGTACCTGTTCTGCAGGATGCCGTAGCTCTGCGGGCACTGGCCCTGGGCATTGAGGTGCCGGTGGCCAGGCGGGCAGGCACTGCGGTCGGTCCCCCAGTCGCCCTTGGTGGTCTGCCGCCACCAGCTCTCCACCGCCGCCTGCGCGAACACGATGCTCTGGTTGATGCCCCACTTGCAGGCGGCCCAGCGGAGGATTTCCTTGGTCGTGCCGGTGAAGCGGCCGTTGATCCGCGGCACGATCCGCAGGTCGGCGGCCGGCCTGTCGCCCTGCAGGAAGTTGCTCGCGACGTGCTGGCCGGTACGGCGGTTGAAGGGCCTGTTGACGCCCTTGTTCTCCGGCTTCGGCCTGGCTCGCACCCACCGCGCGCACTCGGCGCCGGAGGGGAGCTTGGCCGACGGCGGCAGTGTGCGGAAGTGGACAGGCGCGCCGTGGGCAGGCAGGACGCTGGGCGTCGGGGCCGGCGCGGGGGTAACCGTCGGTGCCGGGGACCGGGGAGGGACTGACGGCGACGGCGACGATGATGCGGGCTGGACGGCCGACGCCGCGGCGTTGCGGCCCGCCTGGTCGGTCGGCCCAGCGGCCGGGGCCGCTGCCGGGCCGGTGGCGCGGACAGCGGCGGCCGCGCGCGGGTGCCCGTTGGCTGACGCCTGGTGCGGGGTGGCCGTGAGCACGTTACCCAGGCTGGAGTAGTGCACGATGGCGGCAGCGCCGACGACGACGATGGCGACAAGGATGGCGACCCTGCCCGCTAGCCAGGCGCGCCTTCCCGTGCGTGAGTTCTTCCCTGGGCCCATAGACCGATAGCTGTACTCCTGCCGTGCAAGGGGTGTCAATCAGATCCGGATCCTGTGATCACCTCTGATTTCCGGCGGAGCCACCCGCCTGTTCTCGCCCCGAGGGTCGGGCGAAGCTGCCCGGTCACTTGACACTATCGAATACAAGTTCGATAGTGTTGTTATGCAAGCGGGGATCGTGCAGGTCACGTCGTTGTCTCCGCGTCAGGACGGGGGCAGGCCGCCGGACGGCCGGAGGATCGCGGCTGGCAACGGCATGGCGTCCGGTGGCTCCGTGCTACCTGGTAGTGGCCTGCCATCTGGTAGTGGCCTGCCATCGGGGGACGGAGTGGCTTCTGGAACGGGTGCGCTGCCCGTGCTCCCCGCACTGCGGGAGTTGCTGCCCGGCGGGCTACAGCGCGGATCGGTCGTGGCGGCCGGGGGCTGGAGCCTGCTCTGCCTCGCGCTCGCCGCCGGGGCGTCAGCCGCCGGGTCCTGGTGCGCGATCGCGGGGCTGCCGGATCTCGGCGTGGCGGCGGCGGCGGACACCGGCCTGGATCCTGGCCGGCTCCTGCTGATCGCGGACCCAGGCGCTGGCTGGCCGCAGCTGGTGGCATCCCTGCTCGACGGCTGTGACCTGGTGATCCTACGCCCGCCATCCCGGCCGTCCGCTCAGGTCCGCCGCCGTCTTGAGGCGGTAACGCGGCGGCACTGCGGTGTCCTGGTGGTGGCGGGGGACTGGGCGGGCGCGCAGTGCCGGGTGAGCATCGTCCGGCAGGAATGGACGGGGATCGGGGCAGGCCACGGACGGCTGCGTGCCCGCCGGGCGCAGGTAGTGGCGGACGGACGGGGCGCGGCGGCCCGGCCGCGGGCCCGGTGGCTGTGGCTGCCTGGCCCGGATGGCGCCGTGACCGTGGTGGCGGCCCTTGGCGAGCCGGAAATCAGCGGCGGGCCGGCTGCTGGTGAGCTGGATATCGGCGGGCAGGGTGTCGGCGGGCTGGGTGTCGGCGGGCTGGAGAGGCAAGGCGTGCGGAGTGCCGGGTGAAGCGGTCGGCGCGGCGGGTGAGCAGGCATTGGTGAGCGCGGGATGGCGCCGGCCGGCGGAGCACAGGATGGGTAGGACGCGCGGCGTAGCGCGGGATGAGCGGTCGGCCGCGGAGCGTGGGGTGGGTAGGGCGCGCGGCGCTGCACGGCGGGTCCTGGCCGTGTGGTGCCCGGACTGGCCGCCCGGCACGCCGGACGCTGGCCCGGCGGCGCGAGCTTTCGAGCAGGTGGTAACCGCGGTGGAGGAGTTCTGCCCGCGGATGGAGGTGATACGGCCGGGGATCTGCGCCCTCGCCGCGGCCGGCCCGGCCAGGTACTTCGGCGGCGAGGCGGCCCTCGCACGGAAGATCACGGACACGGTGACAGCTCTCGGCTTCGCCTGCCAGGCGGGTGTTGCCGACGGACTGTTCGCCGCCCAGCTCGTTGCCGGAGCTGCTGGCGGGCCTGGCGGCCCGGGTGCTGGTGGCGCTGCCAAGGCTGCTGGTGGCGCTGGCGGGCCGGGTCCTGGCGGGGCTGGCGGGGCTGGCGGGCCGGCTGCTGGTGGCGCTGCCGGGGCTGATTCCCCGGCCGCTGCCCGTGCCGTCCGTTCCTCTGCCGGGTCCGCTGGCCGTTCCTCTGCCGGGTCCGCTGGCCGTTCCTCTGCCAGGCCCGCTGGACGGAGCCCCCGCCGGGCCGGGCCGACTTGGGTAATCGTGGCGGCAGGCGGGACGCCCGCGTTCCTGGCCCCTTACCCGGTAAGTGTGCTGGATGTTCCCGAGCTCACGGATCTGCTGCCACGGCTAGGAATCTGGACGATCGGGGATTTCGCCAGGCTGCCGGCGGCCGAAGCGGCGAACCGGTTCGGCCTTTCGGGCAGGCGGGCCCACCGGCTGGCACGCGGTCTGGATCCTCGCCCGCTGATACCTCGGCGGCTATCGGCTGATCTCTCCGTGCAGGCCGACTTCGATCCGCCAGCCGAGCAGGCCGAGCCGGTGGTATTCGCGGCGAAGGCGCTCGCCGAGCGGTTGCACGCCGGTCTCACCGCCCGCAGGCTGGCTTGCGTGCGCGTGCAGGTGCAGGCAACGTGCGCGGACGGGCAGGACATCAGCCGGCTGTGGCGGCACGACGGACTGCTGTCGGCGCTGGCTGTGGCCGAGCGGGTGCGCTGGCAGCTAGATAGCTGGCGGATCAGCCGGGATCTGGGCGAAAGGAGGCCAGCAGGCGGGATGCCGGGCGGCCGGGACACGGACGACCGGGACGCGGGTGGCGAGATGGCGGCCGGCGAGATGGCGGGCGGCGGGATGCCGGGTGGTGAGGTCCCGGGCGGTGAGGTCCCGGGCGGCGGGGTCCCGGGCGGTGAGGTCCCGGGCGGCGGGGTCCCGGGCGGTGAGGTCCCGGGCGGCGGGGACGCGGGTGGCCGGGGCACGGGTGGCCGGGACACGCCCGGCGATGATACGGGCGCGCGGGACCGGAGTGGCGGACGGGGCGCTGGCGAGGCCACGCTGACCGGCGGGATCATCCGGCTGCGGCTGATCCCCGATCAGCTGGTACGCGACGAGGGCCGCCAGCTAGCCCTCTGGGGTGATGCCGTCATCAGCGACCGGGTCGCGCGGGCGGCGACCAGGGCACAGGCCATGCTCGGGCATGCGGCGGTGATGCGGCCAGTCCTGGCCGGGGGGCGCGATCCTGGCGAGCAGGTGACACTGATACCGTTCGGCGACTCCGGGAACCCGCTCCTCCCGGCGGCCCGTCCGTGGCCGGGGCGGATCCCCGCTCCTGCCCCGGCCACGGTCTACCAGGTTCCGGTGCAGGCCCGGGTCACCGACGATTCGGGTGCCGCGGTTACCGTTACTGGCCGGGCGGTGATCTCCGCGCCGGCGGCCCGGTTCTCTGTGGACGGCGGGCCATGGCTGACGATCATCGCATGGGCCGGGCCCTGGCCGGTCAATGAGCGGTGGTGGGCCGCGGCGAGCGCGCGTCGGCGAGCCCGGTTCCAGCTGGTCACCGAGGACGGGAACGCCTGGCTTGCGGCTGTGCAGGATGGCGGCTGGGTCATCGAGGCTAGCTACGACTGACCTGCCGGAGGCTGATGTGGCCCGGGCGGCACGCGGCGAGCGAAAATGGGCGCATGAAATCACCCGGCGGCAGGCCCCGTGCCCGCGAGCTGGGCATCAGGTTGGGCATCCTTGAACCCGGCCGGTACAACGCCATCACCGATGTCGCGGATGTCCGGGTCGGGCACGTCACGATCGTCGACGAAGGGTCGGCGGATCCGGCGCGAGGTCCGGCCCGGACTGGCGTGACCGTCGTCTTGCCGCATGGCGGCAACATGTTCCGGCAGAAGGTCCCCGCCGCCTTCCACGTCATCAACGCGTTCGGCAAGGCGGCCGGCGGGACCCAGCTGCAGGAACTCGGCGAGCTGGAGACTCCGGTTGCGCTGACCAACACGCTGAGCGTCGGCTCCGCCTTCGAAGGGCCTGGTCAGGCACGCCCTGGCGGCCGACCCCGAGATCGGCCGCTCGGCCGGCAACGTGAACCCCGTGGTCGCCGAGTGCAGCGACGCCAGGCTCAACGACATCCGGGCCCTGGTCGTCCGGCCGGAGCACGTGCTCGAAGCGGTTGCAGCCGCGCGGCCAGGCCCGGTGGCCGAGGGATCCGTCGGGGCTGGTACCGGGATGATCTGCTACGGCTGGAAGGGCGGCATCGGCACCGCGTCGAGGATGACAGGAAGCGGTGCCGGATCCCATGTGGTCGGCGTGCTGGTCCTTGCGAACTTCGGCCAGCCAGGTGACCTGCGCATCGGTGGCATGCCGGTAGGCGAGTCCCTGCAAACCGGCGAGCCGATGACCCTCCCCCCTGTAGGCCCGGCCCGGGATGCTGGCACAGCCCAGGACGCTGGCACAGCCCAGGACGCTGGCACAGCCCAGGACGCTGGCACAGCCCAAGATGGGGGCGGCTCCTGCGTCGTGGTCCTGGCCACCACGGCGCCTGCGGACTCGCGGCAACTCGGCCGGCTGGCCCGCCGGGTTCAGAACGGACTGGCATGGACCGGGACGTTCGGCGAGCACGGCAGCGGCGAGTATGTGATCGCCTTCTCGACGGCACGGCTGATCCCGCACGTCCCGGCGGCTGGCCAGCTCACCGGGCTGGTGCTGCCCGAAGATGGGCCAGTGCTGCCAGAAGACGGGCCAGTGATGGACCTGCTGTTCCGTGCTGTGGCCGAGTCGGTGGAAGAAGCCGTGATCAACGCCCTTCTCGCGGCCGAGTCCGTGGCCGCAGGATCCGGGAACGGATCTGCTGAGGGCAGTCCCGTGGGCGTTCCTCTCCCGGTCGGCCGACTAGTGGAGCTACTCGGCAGGTCGGGCCAGAACGCCTGACGACTCGGCCACGTGCTGATCCATTGCCAGTGTAGGTTAATCGAATTTAAGTTCGTAGTGGTCCATATTCTGTCAGTGCTATCCGCTACTGTTGTCTAAGACAGAGGGAGCCAGGCCAGATGCCTGGTCAGACTGAGCAGGAGGTGACCCGATGCCCGATGAGGTGCGCGGTGCGGGGGCCCCGCAAGGCCTGTCGTGGTCATGGGAGCTGGACTTCGAGGCACTGGCCCGCTGTGCCGGTGATGGCAGTCCTGTTGGCGGCGTCGGTGCCGCTGCCTACGGTGGCTCTCCCGATGGCAGTTCAGCTGATGGCAGTTCTGTCGATGGTGGCGCTGCCGACGGTGGCTCCTCCGATGGTGGCGCTGCCGATGGTGCTTCTTCCGAAGGTGGCGCTGCCGACGGTGGTTCTTCCGGCGGTGGCGCTGCGAGCGGGGGAGCGGGCGTCCTCGCGGATGAGGAGGCTGCGCAGCAGGCTGTTCTCGCTGCCGTGGAAGAGTACGGCGGAGAGCGAATCCCGGCCGGGGCCCTGGCCGGGCAGATCGCCGAGTATCTGCCGCCAGGACCAGATCTGGCCGCGTGGCTGACCATAACCCCTGCCACCGATCTGAGAGATCATGACCTGGCCGCCACGGCGGGCTCCTGGCGGCGGGTAGCCTCCTGGGCGCAGGCGCAGGAACTCGCGGCGGTCGCGCAGATCGTGTCCCGAGCCGCCGCCCGTGATGAGGACATCGAAACCGACGCCGATGGCCGTCCTGCTCGTGTTCCCGCCGCCGCAGCCGCGGAGGTGTCGCTGGAGCTGACGATGTCCCAGTTCGCGGCATCCTGGTGGAGCGACCTGGCGGTGGATCTGGCCTGGCGGCTGGCTGCTACCTGGGCCGCGCTTGCCGCCGGGGTCATCGACCTGCACCGGGCCCGGCTGATCGCCGAGGCAACCAGGATGCTCAGCGACGCTGCGGCCCGTACCGTAGAGGAAAAGGTACTGCCCGCAGCCGGGGGAATGACGACTGGTGCACTCCGCGCCGCGCTCCGCCGTGCGGTGATCACCGCCGACCCTCACGGTGCCGAGGAACGCAGGAAGGAGACTGAGCGGCAGGCGAAGGTCAGCCTGTATCCCGATGAGGAGAACACCGTGACGCTGGCGGGCCAGCGGCTGCCGGTTATTCATGCCACGGCGGCGATGGCCCGGATCAGGGCGATGGCCCGGGCGATGAAAGCGTCGGGGGCGGGTGGGGGACTTGACCTGCTGTGCGCCCAGGTGTACCTCGGGCTGCTGCTCGGTACCCAGCCGCTGATCCCTCCCGCCGAAGGCGCGCCCCCCGTCCCGCCGGCCGATGACGTCCCGGGTGGCGTGGTGCCGCCGCCCCCCAGCCCGCCGGATGATAACGGCCCCGGGAATGACCAGCCCAGCCGCAGCCCGGGCCGTAATGACGTGCCGCCGCCCGTCGGGGACGCTCCGGATGATGCCGTGCCACCGCCGGGGGATGCCGATGCACCCCGCGACGACGACTTCCCGTGCCCGGATGACGGCCTGGCCGGGAGCGACTGGGACGGCTCCAGTCAGGACGACGATGACGCCCGGCCGGCCGAGGACTGGCCGGACGTGCCAGCGGCGCTCCCGCCCGCCTTCACCCGGCCCGGGGACGGGCCGCCCGCTGGCGGAATGCTCGACGTGTCCATGCCCTGGCAGACCCTTGCCGGAATCTCTCCCGAGCCCGGCCACCTCGGCAGGGTCGGGCCGGTCACCGCCATTCATGCCCGGCGGCTCGCCGAACTCGCGTGCCGCAATCCGGCTGCCGAATGGCGGATCATCGTGACCACCTCCGGCGGGCAGGCCATCGCGGTCACCCGCATCCCCCGGCTCCGCGATCGCGACGGCCCGGCGGGTCGCGTTACCGGAACAGGCCTGGTCAGCCGGGTAACCCTGACTATCCCAGAAGACGTTCTTGCCCAGCCGCCGCCCCGATGGCCGGGTCCAGATCCACCCGGCGGAATCCTCGCCCGATCCCTCCAGGCCGCGGCCAGGGCAGCTGACCGGGCCCGGGCCACCGCCGAGGCTGATGCCGCGGTCGGCGGGTGCGCGCACTGCGGCGCCAGCTCCGCCTACCGGCCCCCGCCCCGGCTGAAGGAGTACATCGCCGCCCGTGATCTCACCTGCCGGTTCCCGACATGTCGGCAGCCCGCCTGGCGTGGCGATCTTGATCACACCATCCCTCACGACAAAGGGGGCCTGACCTGCAGATGTAACCTCGGCGGACTGTGCCGTACGCACCATCGGATAAAGCAGCACCTCGGCTGGAGCCTGCACCAGACTGCTCCGGGCATCTTCCGCTGGAGAACCCCGGCCGGCCGCATCTTCTCGGCGACCCCCGACATCCACCCTGTGTGAAGTGTCCGCTCCGCGTAAGGATGCCCACCCCGTGCAAGGCCCTCAGCGAGGCGGGAGCGACTGCCCGGCCGGGAGCGACTGCCCAGCCGGGAGCGACTGCCCAGCCGGGAGCGACTGCCCAGCCGGGAGCGACTGCCCAGCCGGGAGCGACTGCCCAGCCCGCGGGGAGACGGCAGGGCCGGCCGCGAGGAAGGCAACCCGGCCGTCGGTGAAGGGGGTGTCCGTTAGTGGGATGGGATAACCCGCCGGTGCCGTGGCGGGAGTTCGAACGGCGGCTGTCCTGGCGCGAGTCCGGCGGCCCTGCCAACAGCGGGCGCGGGGACAGCGGCCCGGGCGACATCGAGCCGGGTGACGGCGGGCGCGGTGACGGCGGGCGCGGTGACGGCGGGCGCGGTGACGGCGGGCGCGGGGTCCGCGGCGGAGCGGGGACAGGTCGGCTGCGGCCGGTAACCCGACTGCCAGGTCGGCGAGACGGGCGGGACGGGCAGCGGGCCGGTGACCACCCCTGGGCCGAGCTGCACTGCCACTCTTCCTACAGTTTCCTCGACGGCGCGTCCGGCCCCGCTGAGCTGGCCGACGAGGCGCTACAACGCGGCCTGACGGCGCTGGCCATCACCGATCACGACGGCATGTACGGAGTGCCGCAATTCGCCCAGGCGGCGGCTCGCGCGAAGAAGGCGGCAGGCTCCCGGCTCGGCACCATCTTCGGTGCCGAGCTCAGCCTGGAACTGCCCGGCGGCCAGGGCGGCATCCCCGACCCGGCAGGCAGGCACCTGCTGGTGCTCGCCCGCGACCCGGACGGATACCGGCGGCTGTGCCGGGTGATCAGCACGGCGCAGGTCGCCGGGAAGGAAAAGGGCCGTCCCGTCTACGACATAACCGAACTAGCCGGGGCGCATGACGGGCACTGGGTGATCCTCACCGGCTGCCGCAAGGGCACCGTCCCCGCCGCCCTCGCCGCCGGCGGCCAGCAGGCTGCCGCCAGGGAACTCAGCGAGCTAGCCGCCATGTTCGGTAAGGAAAACGTGGCAGTCGAGCTGATCAGTCACGACCAGCCAGCCGACGACGAGCGCAACGACGCGCTGTTCGAGCTGGCCGTCACAGCAGGCCTGCCGGCCATCGCCACCAACAACGTGCACTACGCCGACCCGGCCCAGGCCAGGCTGGCCCAGGCGCTGGCCGCGGTCAGGGCGCGCCGGAGCCTGGATGAGATGGACGGGTGGCTCGCCGCCTCCGGGGCCGCCTACCTGAGGTCGGGGACGGAGATGGCCGCGCGGCTGCGCAGGTACCCGGGCGTGCTGGAGCGCACGGTGGAACTGGCCGCGGAGTGCGCGTTCGACTTCAAGGTGATCGCGCCGAAGCTGCCGGATTTCCCCGTGCCGGAGAACCACGACGAGGTGACCTGGCTACGCGCGCTGGTCGCCAGGAAGGCGCGGAACCGCTATGGGCCGCCGGATGCCGAGCGCGTGCCGGGCGCCTACCGGCAGATCGAGCGCGAACTCGAGGTGATCGAGAGTCTCGGGTTCCCCGGCTACTTCCTGATCGTGCACGACATCGTGGAGTTCTGCGAGGACGCCGGCATCCTGTGCCAGGGGCGCGGTTCGGCAGCCAACTCGGCCGTCTGCTACGCGATCGGGATTACCAGCGTGGATCCCGTTCATCATGGCTTGCTGTTCGAACGGTTCCTGTCAGCGGGCCGGGACGGTCCGCCCGACATTGACCTGGACATCGAGCACCGCCGCAGGGAGGAGGTCATCCAGTACGTCTATGAAAGGTACGGCAGGGACCGGGCGGCCCAGGTCGCCAACGTGATCTCGTACCGGCCGCGGATGGCGCTGCGCGACGCCGGGCGGGCGCTCGGCTACCAGCCGGAGCAGCTGGATGAGTGGGCACGTCAGGTCGGGCCGCGGCGCTGCGGCCCGGGGCAGCCGATCCCGCCCGGCGCTGGCGTTCCCGAGGCGGTGGCCGGCCTGGCGGGGCAGATGCAGCGGCTGCCCCGGTACCTCGGCATCCACTCCGGCGGGATGGTGATCTGCGACCGGCCGGTGGGGGAGGTGTGCCCGGTGGAGTGGGCACGGATGCCAGGCCGCACCGTGCTGCAGTGGGACAAGGACGATTGCGCGTACGCGGGCCTGGTCAAGTTCGACCTGCTCGGCCTGGGCATGCTGGCCGCGCTGCGGGACTGCTTCGAGCTGATCGTGGAGCAGCACGGTCAGCGCTGGAGCCTGCCGTCGATCCCGCAGGAGGATCCCGTCGTCTACGCGATGCTGCGGGAGGCCGACACCGTCGGGGTCTTCCAGGTCGAGTCGCGCGCCCAGATGGCCACCCTGCCCCGGTTGCGGCCGGAGAAGTTCTACGACCTGGTGATCGAGGTCGCGCTGATCAGGCCGGGCCCGATCCAGGGCGGCTCGGTTCATCCCTATATGCGCAGGAAGCACGGCGAGGAGACCCCGGACCTGCCGCACCCCTCGATGCGCCACGCCCTCAGCAAGACTCTCGGCGTGCCGCTGTTCCAGGAGCAGATGATGCAGATCGCGATCGACTGCGCCGGGTTCAGCCCTGCCGAGGCGGACCAGCTACGTCAGGCGATGAGCGCCAAGCGCGCACCGGAACGAATCGAGGAGCTACGCCAGCGGCTGCTGGACGGGATGGCGGAAAGGGACATCCCGCCGGCGGTCGCTGAGGACATCTACTTCAAGATCCTCGCGTTCTCCAGCTACGGGTTTCCCGAGTCGCACGCGATCAGCTTCGCCTACCTGGTCTACGCAAGTGCCTGGCTGAAGCGTTACTACCCGGCGGCGTTCACCGCCGCCCTGCTGCGCAACCAGCCGATGGGCTTCTACTCGCCGGCCAGCCTGATCGGCGACGCGCGACGGCACGGGGTGCAGGTCCGCGGCATCGACATCAACGCCAGCGCCGTGCTCGCGACGCTCGAGACCCGGAAACCCCCGTCAACCCAGATGGATAACGAGGAGACCGCCGCCAGTCCCGCCCTCCGGCCCGGCCCCTCCCCGGGGCCGGTCACCGGAGCCCCGCCCGCCGCGGCTGCTTCGCCGAGCCCAGCGGGCGCCCCGCCGGGGGGTTCCGGGGGGTCTCTCCCCGGGTCAGGACAGCCCGCCCTCCGGCTCGGGCTGTCCGGCGTGCGGAACCTGGGCTCCGCCGCCGCTGCCGCCGTCGTGGCCGGGCAGCCGTACGCGGACCTGGAGGACTTCGCCCGGCGCACGGCACTGCCCAGGCCGGCGCTGGAGGCGCTGGCCACGGCGGGCGCGTTCGGCTGCTTCGGGATCAGCAGGCGCGAAGCGCTGTGGGCGGCCGGCGCGGCCGCCACGATCAGGGCTGGCCAGCTGCCCGGCACCACCCCGGGGATGGCCGCGCCGCCGCTGCCGGCCATGACGGCGGCCGAGCAGACCTTCGCCGACTTGTGGGCGACCGGCAGCTACGGCACCCACCCGATCGAGCACATCAGGGAGATGCTCGCCGAGCGGGGGACGATCGGGGCCGACGCGCTGCGGACGGCAAGGAACGGCGCCGCGGTACTGGTGGCCGGGCTGGTCACGCACCGGCAGCAGCCGGGGACCGCCCGCGGGGTAGTGTTCCTGAGCCTGGAAGACGAGACCGGGATGGCCAACATCATCTGCCCGCCGGCCGTGTGGGAACGGCACCGCCGCCTGGCGGTGGACGCCAGCGCGCTGCTGGTGCACGGCCGGGTGGAACGCCTGGACGGTGCGGTCAGCCTGCTCGCCACCCGGCTGCAACGGCTCAAGGTGGTCGCCGCCGCCCGCAGCCGCGACTTCCGCTGAGTCGAGCCGCCCCGCGCTTGCCGGAACCTGACGGCCGCCTGCCCGGGCGGCGGAGCATCAGGCGAGCGAACGCTCATGCTATTGACATTTGCTCAGAACCAGATAGGAAAGTCCCTGTCGGGCCAAGTACCGCGGGCGAGGCTCACGCCGGTCACGTCCGGACGCCGTTTCCGGACAGGAGGTTGGATGGCTGCTGTTATTCCTTCCGGCCCCGGCGGCCACGCCGACCTAGGCCTGCAGGGCTCGGCCGTCGTCGTCACCGGGGCCGGCAGCGGGATAGGCGCCGCGGCCGCGCGGCTGCTGGCCGCGGCCGGCGTCTCGGTCGTGCTGGTCGGCAGGCGCGCCGGGATGCTCGGCGAGACCGCGGACTCGATCAGGCGGGACGGCGGGCGCGCCCGGTGCGTGCCCGCCGACCTGGCCGATCCGGCGAGCCCCGGACGGGTCATCGCCGCGGCGGTGGAGGCGTTCGGCCGCGTCGACGGGCTGGTCAACAACGCCGCGGTGTGCCGCAACCTCCCGCTGGAGCGCTGGGACGTCGGGGCCTTCGACGAGCACTGGATGACCAACGTGCGCGCGCCGTACTTCCTGATCCAGGCCGCGCTGCCGTCGCTGCGGGAGTCTCCGCTGAGGTCGGTCGTCAACATCAGCTCGTCGTCCGGCACGCTGCGGCTGTCCGGCCAGTCCGTCTACGGGATGACGAAGAACGCGCTGGACTACCTGACCCAGTCGCTGGCCGGCGAGCTGGCGCCGGCCAGGATCCGGGTCAACGGCATCGCCCCCGGCCCCATCGATACCCCGATCCACGCCACCTGGGCTGAGGATCTCGACGAGGCGTACCGCTGGCTGAAGAGCCAGGTGCCGCTCGGCCGGATCGGCGATCCGGACGAGGTGGCGCAATGGATCGCGCTGCTGCTCAGCCCGGTGTCGTCCTTCATGACCGGGGCGGTGATCCCGCTGGACGGCGGCCAGGTGATCCCCCATGCCTGAAGGGAGCCGGTGAGGAAGCGAGATGGGCGGGCGCAAGGAGTTAGGTGAGGCAGTGAAATCAGAGCGGGCCGATGCGGCCGGACGCTGGAACTCTGAGGAGCTCCTGCTCCGGGTGGCCTGGTACTACTACAAGGACGAGCTGACCCAGGATGAGATCGCCCGGCGGCTGTCGATGTCCAGGGCGTCGGTGGGCCGGCTGCTCGAACGGGCCAGGAAGGTCGGCCTGGTGTCGATCAACCTGAACACCGATTACCTCGACGCGTTCGAGCTGAGCGGGAAGCTGCGCCGGACGTTCGGCCTGACCGAAGCGCTGGTCGTCCCCGACCACGAGAAGGAATCGGTTGATCGCCACGCGCTGAACGCCCGCATCGGCCTCGGCGGCGCGCAGTTCATGAGCACGCACCTGCGCCCTGGCGGGACCCTCGGGGTCGGCTGGGGCGAGACCGTTTCCCGGGTGATCGCCGCCATCAGCTTCGGTGCCGTGGGGCCGGTCCATATGGTCACGCTGACCGGCGGCGTGGAGGGCTACCTGCAGACCATCTTGTCGTCCAAGGGCGAGGTGACGGCCGAGTCGTCCGCGGTCACCTCAGCGACCGTGATCCCGAGCCCGATCATGGCGTCGACGGCGCAGCTGGCGGGCGCGCTGCGGGCCGAGCCGACCATTCAGCAGGTACTGAAGCAGGCGTGCGGCGTGGAGCACGCGCTTGTCGGCGTGGGCACCCCGACCGCCGACGCGACGATCGTGCACATGGGCTACCTCAATGCCGAGGACGCACGCGGGCTGCGCGAGCGGGGCGTGGTCGGCGACATCCTGGGCCAGTTCTTCGACGCCGACGGCAACGTCATTGAGCTGCCGATCCACGACCGGCGGATCGGAATCGACCTGTCCGACCTGGCGCACATCCCCAAGGTCGTCGGCGTGGCCGGCGGCCTGCACAAGGCGGAGGCGATTCTCGGCGCGCTGCACGGCGGGTTCCTGGACGTTCTCGTCACCAACGAGCTCGTCGCGATCCGGCTACTGGACCTCGAGCGGCGCCCGGGGCGGAGGAAGCGAAGCTGACCGCGGCCCGTCAGTGCCCGCCCCGTCAGTGCCGCCCGGTTGGCAGCACGGTCCTGGCCGCCGGAATTCGGTGGTGCTGCCTCTTGCAGCCAGGCCGCACGTGTTCGATACTCAGGGCTGAGCGAATGCCCGCGATCTGAGCAAGTGCTCCCGGAGTTGCCCGGCCGCTCCACCGGCCGGCCCGGATTCCGGGTACATCGCCGGGCAGACGATCGTGCTGGACGGCGGCCAGAGCCTGGGCATCCCGCTGGAGGGCGTCGAGGTAGACCTGCCCGGCCAGTTCGCAGATTCAGGAGGAAGAACATGACCAACGGCAATGGCAAGGGCAACGGCCGGCAGATCATCGCGCCGCCCACGCCGATGAAGATCACCCAGATCGCCGTGGTGGTCCGCGACATGGAAGCCGCCCTGAAGACCTACACCGAGACCCTCGGCTGGGGCCCCTGGAGCGTCTTCGACTACAAGCCGCCGCTGCTGCACGACACCCGGGTGAGGGGCGAGTCGGTGGAGTACCGGATGATCGGCGCCGAGGCCTCGGTGGACGGGCTCGGCTTCGAGCTGATCCAGCCGGTCAGCGGGCCGAGCATCTACCAGGAGTTCCTCGATTCCCATGGTGAGGGCGTCCAGCACATCGCCTGCATGAAGCACTCGTTCGAGGAAAGCTCGCAGGTGCGCGATCACTGGCGGGCCAACGGCGCCGATGTCCTGATGAGCGGCCGGATCGGCGACTCGATCGAGTTCTACTACCTGGACACCGCGCCGATGCTCAAGTTCGTGCTCGAGTCAGGCAGCGGTCACGCCATCGACCTCAAGCCGACCTACGTCTACCCGTGAGCTACCCAGCCGCGGGCGCCGGCACCGGGCTGGCGCGCCGGTGAGCCAGGCCGATCCGGTGCGCGTGCTGGTGGTCGGCGACCCCTACATGCCGGCCAGCATCTTCGCCAGCGCCTTCGGCAGTCTCGGCGGCGCCGTCACCGTGACCGAGCTGCAGATCGCCAGCAACGCCATGGCCCCGCCGCGGACCGAGTCCGACCGGGTGCTACGGGAGTACGCGGGCGACCCGGCCGCCGTCGCCGCCGCCGTCGCCGGTCACCAGGTACTGGTCGTGCACGGCGCCCCAGTCACCGCCGAGGTGCTGGACGCCGCGCCGCTGCGGATGGTGTGCTGCGCGCGCGGCGGGCCGGTGAACATCGACGTCGCCGCGGCCACCGCGCGCGGGATACCGGTCACCAGCGCACCGGGCCGAAACGCCGAGGCAGTCGCCGAGCTGACCATCGCGTTCGCCCTCATGCTGATCAGGGGCGTGCCCGCGGCAAGCCGGTACCTGTACCGGGCCGGCGCGCATGCGGACAGCGTGTACGAGGGCCGTGAGTTCATCGGCGGCGAGGCCGCCAGTTCGACGCTCGGGCTGGTCGGCGTGGGCCATGTCGGCCGGGAGGTGGCCGCCAGGGCGCGCGGGCTCGGTTTCACGCTGCTCGGCTACGACCCGGCGCCGGCCGGCGCCATCCCGGCCGGCGTCACCATGGTCCCGTTCGACGTGCTGCTCAGCCGGTCGGACATCATCTCCGTGCACGCCAGGGCGACGCCGGACAACCGGCACCTGTTCGGCACCGCCGAATTCGCCCGGATGCCGCGGGGGTCGTACTTCATCAACACCGCGCGGGAGTCGCTGGTCGACGAGGACGCGCTGGCCTGGGCACTGGCCAGCAGCGCGCTGGCGGGCGCGGCGCTGGACGTCGCGGAACGGCCCGCGGCCGGGGACCGCCACCCGCTGCTTGACCTGCCGAACGTCATCATCACCCCGCACATCGGCGGCGCCACCAGCGAAACCCTGCGCCGCGGAGCCGAGATGACGGCGGCGGCGGTCTCCCGGCTGCTGTCCGGCGCGACCCCGGATCACCTGGTGAACCCGGAGATCATGTCCAGGACCGAGGCAGCCTCGTGACCGGCCGGTACCTGCTGGCGATCGACGCGGGCACCGGAAGCTGCCGCGTGCTGCTGTTCACCGCCGCGGGCGAGCAGGTAGCCGTGTCGCTGCGGGAGTGGACCCATCTGGAGGCCCCCGACGCGCCCGGCGGCCTGGACTTCGACGTTGAGTCCAACTGGGGCGCGATCGCCGCCTGCATCCGCGACGCGCTCCGCCTCGGCGGCGCCACCGGGGACGAGGTGGCGGCCGTCGCCGCGACCAGCATGCGCGAGGGCATCGTGCTCTACGACGCCGGCGGTGCCGAGATCTGGGCCTGCCCGAACGTGGACAGCAGGGCGGCACGCGAGGCCGAGGACCTGATCAGAGAGGGCGCCGCCGAGCGGATCTTCGCGGAGGCCGGTGACTGGGTGTCGATCACCACGCCGGCCCGGCTGCGCTGGCTGGCCAGGCACCGGCCGGACCTGTTCGACCGGATCCGCGGCATCGGCATGCTCAGCGACTGGATCGTGTACCGGCTGTCCGGGGAACTGGTCACCGAGCCGTCCTGCGGCTCGAGCTCGGGCATGTTCAGCCTGTCCGGCCGGACCTGGTCCGAGTCGATCGCGCGGATCTGCGGCATCTCGCCCGCGGCGCTGCCCGCGGTCACCGACCCGGGCACGCAGGTCGGCGCGGTAACGGCGCAGGCGGCGGAGCAGACCGGCCTGCGGCCCGGCACGCCGGTGGTGGCCGGCGGTGCCGACACCCAGCTCGGGCTGCTCGGCGCGGGCGTGCGGGCAGGCGAGTTCACCGTCCTGGCCGGGACGTTCTGGCAGAACACGGTGCTCGTGACCGAGCCGCTCATCGACCCGCGGATCCGGCTGCGGACGCTCTGCCACGTAACCCCGGGGGAGTGGATGCTGGAGGGGATCGGCTTCTACTGCGGGCTCGCCATGCGCTGGTACCGCGACGCGTTCTGCGACAGCGAGGTAGCCGTGGCGCGCAGCCGCGGCGTCGATCCCTACGTCGTGATGGAAGAGACGGCGGCGCGGATACCGCCCGGCTCGAACGGCGTCATCGCGATCTTGTCCAACATCATGAACGCGCGCCGGTGGGTGCACGCCAGCCCCTCGTTCCTCCAGCTCGACGTGACCGACCCGGCCGGCTCCGGGCGCGCGGCCTGCGTCCGCGCGATCGAGGAAGCGGCCGCCTATGTCGTCCGCGGTCATCTCGACATCATCAGCGGGCTCACCAGCACCCGGGTCACCGAGCTGACCTTCAGCGGCGGCGCTGCCAAGGGCACGCTGTGGCCGCAGATCATCGCGGACGTGCTCGGCCTGCCGGTGAACGTGCCGGCGGTGACCGAGAGCAGCGCGCTGGGCGCCGCGCTGTGTGCCGGCCAGGGCGCCGGGCTCTACTCCAGCCTGACGGATCTGGAAGGGGAGCTGCGCAAGCGCGCGGCCACCTTCGAGCCGGATCCGGCCGCCGTCGCGGCCTACCACGACACCTACGCCGCCTGGCGGCGGGTCTATCCGCGGCTGCTCGGCCTTTCCGAGGATGGCCTGCTCAGACCGCTCTGGCGGGCGGCAGGCGCCTAGCCGGACGGCCGGCCAGCCCGGCACCCGCCCCGGCAAGGGCCCGCCCCCCGCACCCTTGCCCCGACAGCCGAAAGAGAGCCCGATGGCCGACAACGACAGCCGCACCGAGGAAGGCCGGTTCTCCTCGTCCGTGCCGCCGCGCTCCCAGCCGTACGCGCTGAAGGGCTCGGCCGGGCTCGACTGGGGGATGCAGAGCAGGCTGGCGCGGGTGTTCCGGCCGGCCACCAACCGCACGGTGATGCTGGCCATCGACCACGGCTACTTCCAGGGCCCGACCACCGGCCTGGAACGGGTGGATCTGTCCATCGTCCCGCTGCTCGGCCACGCCGACGCGCTGATGACGACCCGCGGCATGGTCCGCTCCGCGATTCCGCCCGCGTCGGGCACGCCCATCGTGCTGCGGGCCAGCGGCGGCCCGAGCATCCTCAGGGAGCTGTCCGACGAGCGGATCGCCGTCAGCATGGAGGACGCCAGCCGGATCAACGCCTCGGCGGTCGCGGTCCAGGTGTTCATCGGCGGCGAGTTCGAGACGCAGTCGGTGCGCAACATGACCCGGCTGGTGGACCAGGGCCAGCGGTACGGGATCCCGGTCCTCGCGGTCACCGCGGTCGGCAAGGAACTCACCCGTGACGCCCGGTACCTGCGGCTGGCCACCAGGATCTGCGCCGAGCTCGGCGCGCACGTGGTCAAGACCTACCACTGCGCCGAGGATTTCGACACGGTGGCGGCCGCCTGCCCGGTGCCGCTGGTCATGGCGGGCGGCAAGAAGCTGCCCGAGCTCGAGGCACTCACGATGGCCTACCGCGCGGTCGAGGAAGGCGCAGCCGGGGTGGACATGGGCCGGAACATTTTCCAGAGCGACGACCCCGTCGCCATGATCAGCGCGGTCAGCGCGGTCGTGCATGAGTCCATGAAGCCGCGGGCAGCCTATGACAAGTTCCTGCGGCGATCAGCGACCGCACCAGAGGAGAGCAGGCGATGACGACACTGACCCGGCCCGCGCCGGTGACGCTGCGGGAATTCGACGAGATCTTCGAGGCGGTCAAGAACTGGGGCCGCTGGGGCCCCGACGACGAGCTGGGGACGCTCAACTACATCACGAAGGAAACGGTGCGGGCGGCCGCCGGGCTGGTCCGGTCCGGGCGACGCGCGACGATGGCGATCCCGATGAACACCACCGCCGGTCCGGACAACCCCAGCCCCGTCATCCGCCACGTCGTCCAGGGCCACGACATCGACATCGGCTCGAGCTCGGTGACCTTCGCCACGGACTTCGTCGGCCTCGCCTTCCACGGCGACTGCCACACGCACATGGACGCGCTCTGCCACATCGCCTACCAGGGCTGCGTCTACAACGGCCGGCCGGCCCAGCAGGTCATGACCTCCCAGGGCGCCACCGCGCTCGACGTGACGACCTACAGCGAGGGCCTGGTCGGCAGGGGCGTGCTGCTGGACGCGCCGCGGTTCCGCGGCGTCAAATGGCTGGAGCCGGGCGAGGCCGTGAACCGCGCGGAGCTGGAGGCCATCGAGGAAGCCCAGGGAGTCCGGCTCGGCGAGGGCGACATCCTCGTCTTCCGCACCGGTCACCACCGGCGCCGGCTCGAGCTCGGCGCCTGGAGAAACGACTACCCGCCGGCCGGGGAGGGGAAGGCGGGCCTGCACGTCGACACGATCCGGTGGATGCACGAGCGCCGGATCGCCGCCTTCCTGCCGGACGGCGACGGGGAAACCGTCCCCAGCAACGTCGAGGGCATTCTCTACCCGATCCACCCGCTGCAGGTCACGGCCATGGGCATGTTCGCGTCCGACAGCCTGCAGCTCGAGGACCTGGCGACCGCATGCGAACAGGAGGGTCGCTTCGAGTTCATGGTCGTCGGCCTGCCGCTCCGGCTGCCCGGCGGCACCGGGTCGCCCTGGAACCCCATCGCGATCTTCTGAAGTCACCAACCGCCGGGAGGAAGGGCAGCCATGGAGCGGCGCTTCGAGGGAAAGGTCGCGCTGGTCACCGGCGCGACGAACGGCATCGGCCAGGCAACAGCGGTGCGCCTGGCGGCGGAAGGCGCGATCGTGGCCGTCAACCAGCGGCCGTCCGGCGATCCTGCCGAGACGCTCCGCCGGATCGCCGAAGCCGGCGGGGAAGGCTTCCCTGTGGTCGCCGACATGCGTGATCCGGAGCAGGTCGTCGCGATGGTCCGCACCGTGGCCGAGCGAGGCGGCCGGCTGGACTGCGTGGTGTCGAACGCGGCGATCAACCCGTTCATGACGTGGGACGAGACGACCCTCGAGGACTTCAACGCCCTGTTCGAGACGAACGTCCGCGGCACCTGGATGGTCTGCACCGAGGGCGCCAAGCAGATGATCAGGGAAGGCCACGGCGGCGCGATCTGCTGCGTCAGCTCGATCTCGGCGCACGTGGGCGCCCCGGGCCAGACCGCCTACTGCGGCACCAAGGGCGCCATCAGCATGCTGGCCAAGGCGCTCGGCTGCGACCTGGGCGCACACGGCATCAGGGTGAACGCGGTCGAGCCGGGCTGGGTGAAGACGAACATGGCCGCGCCGCTGCTGGACGACCCGGCCGTACTGAAGTACTACACCGAGCGCATCGCCCTGCACCGGGGGGCCGAGCCCGAGGAACTCGCGGCCACGATCGCCTACCTGCTCACCGACGACGCCAGCTACGTGACCTCCGCGACCCTGCTCGTGGACGGCGGCTTCATCGTGAACGCCGAGCTGTAGCACGCCCAGCCACGCCCAGGAGGTACCGATGCCGGATTACGCACTCATCCTGCAGGCAGCGCATGAGCGCGTGCGGCAGCAGTACGGGAACGCCGTCGGCCAGCGGCGCGATGAGCTGATCACTCCTGCGCTCGTGCTGGACATCGGCGCGGCGCAGCGCAACATCGACCGGATGGCGACCGAGCTACGGCAGCTGGGGCAGGCCACCATCCGCCCGCACTACAAGACCCACAAGAGCCCCGAGCTCGCCCGCCGCCAGCTGAAGGCCGGCGCTGGCGGGCTGTCCATGGCAACGGTGTGGGAGGCCGCCGTGCTGGCTGGCGCCGGAATGGATGACCTGTTCGTGGTCAACACCGTGTCACATCCAGCCAAGATCCGGATGCTCGCCGAGCTTGCCAGGGACCACCGGGTTCTCGTCGCCGTCGACGAGGTGCCGAACGCCGCGGCGCTTTCGGCCGCGGCCGTCACGGCAGGGTCGACGCTCGGGATCATGGTCGAGGTTGACACCGGCATGGACCGCTGCGGCATCGACACCGCGGCGGGCGTCCTGGCCGCGGTCAGGAAGATAACGGACCTTCCCGCGCTGCGCTTCGAGGGAATCACCGGCTACGAAGGGCACTGCTCGCTGACCCCTGACCACGATTTGCGGCACCAGCGCCAGCGCGCGGCGATGAAGTTCTTCACCGGCGTCGCCGGGCTGCTGGAAGGCAGCGGCATTCCCTGCAAGATCCGCTCGGCCGGCGGTATCGCCACCTGGCGGTGGACGGCGGCCTACCCCGGCCTCACCGAGATCCAGGCCGGCACCTACGTGGTCATGGACAATTTCCACGGCCGGATGGTCCCTGACTTCGAGCACTCGCTCACGATCCAGGCGTCGGTCATCAGCAGGCAGAGCGGCAAGGTGATCGTCGACGCCGGCAACAAGTCGGTCGCCGACCCCGCTGACGTCACGATGCTCGGCCATGACCTCGAGGTCTTCCGCTTCGATGAGGAGCACGGCATCTTCGCCGCCCCCGGTGGCTCGCCGCTGAAGGTCGGCGACTCCGTGGCGCTGGTGCCCGGCTACTCACCCAGCACCGTCAACTGGTACGACGCGTACCACGTGGTCGAGGACGATGTCGTCGTCGACATCTGGCCGATCATCCCGCGCGGCCCCGGGCATCACGGACTGGCCGGCCTCGCCGGAGCCGCGGGCACGGGGTCTGCGTAGGACTCGAATATCACTGGACACGGACCCTTGCCAAGATCTATCCGCGAGGTCGATACTCCCAGTGGAGCGGATGGTCAGTCCGTGAGCGAATGCTCTGCGCGACGAGATCCTGCTTCCGGCGGGTAACGGGAAGGAGACTCACGGTGGCAGTCGAGTCCGGTCAGGCGAGTAAAGGCAGCGTCAAAACCGACTTGCGGGAGAACGCGGTCGGGCTCCCCGGGATGCTGATGCAGGGGATAGCGACGATCGCGCCGTCGTTCGCGATTCTCGCGTCGTTCGTGTTCATCGTGAGCTTCGCCGGGGTCGTCACCCCGTGGGCGTACCTGTTCGGCGGGGCGCTGCTGATGCTGCAGGCGCTGAACGCCGCGCAGCTGGCAAAGGTGTTCCCGTCGGCAGGCGGCTGGTACACCTGGATCGCGCGGGCCCTCCATCCGCGTGCGGGCTTCTTCGCCGGGGTGCTGTTCTCCATCTGGCTGCCGCCGGTCGGCGCGCTCACCCTGTCGTTCCTGGCGAAGACGGTTCTGGAGCCGTCGATCAAGGCCGAGTACGGCGTCACTATTCCATGGTGGATCTGGGTAGTAGCCGGCCTGGCACTGGTGATCTATTTCGCCTACAACGGGATCGCGATATCGGAGAAAGCCCTGATAATCACCGGGGGCATCGAGATCGTGATCATGGTGGCGCTCGCGTTCACCGGGCTCGCGTCGCCGGGGCCTGGCGGGTTCAGCTTCGCGCCGCTGAACCCCGGCAACTTCGGCCTGGCGAGCAACCTGTTCCTCGGCGTGGTGTTCTCGATATTCGCCTTCAGCGGGTGGGAGTCCACCGGCCCGCTGGCCGAGGAGAGCAAGAACCCGAAGCGCAACGTACCGATCGGGCTGGTCGGGTCCGTCCTCATCCTGATGATCTACTTCGTGTTCGTCACCTGGGGATACCTGGTTGGCATCGGGGTGGACAAGGTCGGGAGCATACCCACGGCGGCGGCCTTCCCGGTGGCGACGCTGGCGCAGCGGGTGTGGAGCGGCGCCTGGGTCTTCTTGCTCTTCGCGCTGCTGAACTCGGCGATAGCCGTGTCGATCGCGTGCTTCAACGGCGGAACCAGGACCTGGTACGGGATGGGTCGTTCCGGGGTGCTGCCCACCGCCTTGGGGAAGGTGAACCCGAAGCGGAAGACGCCGGACAACGCGATTCACCTCGAAGTCGGCATGCAGGTCGTCGCGTTCGTGTGCATTCTCATCTTCGGGGTCGAGAACGTGTTCTTCACCTGGGCGAACGCCATCACGATCGGGCTCGTGCTGATGTACATCCTGGCCAACATCGGCGTGGTCAAGTACTACCTGACCGAGGCCAGGAGCCAGTTCAGCCCGCTGCTGCACGTGATCATTCCGGTGGTCGCGTCGGCGGCCGGCGTCGTGGTGGTCTGGAAGTCCTACTTCTCGCCGTTCACGAGCAGCGGGCCCGTCTACTGGGGCCTTCTGGTGTTCATCGCCGTCCTGGTGGTGACCCTCGTGACCCTCATCTACCTGCGCGCCCGCGGCCAAGAGGACTGGATGCGCAAGGCACAGCTGGTATACGAGCAGTCGGGCCGGGGCCACTAGGACAGGCCTGCGAATGGCCGATACTCCGCACGGCGGGCCGGCGACACCGGCGGACGGGCGGCTGCGCGGCCGGGTCGGACTGATCACCGGTGCCGCCAGCGGCATCGGCGCGGCCGGCGCGGAACTCTTCGCCGCGCAGGGAGCGGCCCTGGTGCTCGTCGACCTAGACGCCGCCCAGGGTGAGCGCGTGGCTGACGCGATCACCGCACGGCGGGGGCATGCCGTCTTCGTGCACGGCGACGCGGCGAGCGCCGACGACATCTCTGGCGCCGTCGCTACTGCCGTGGCCGAGTTCGGGAAGCTCGACCTGCTGTGGGCGAACGCGGGAACCGGCGTCGCCAAGACGGTGCCGGAGATGTCAGTCGCGGAGTGGACCAGGGTGCTCGACGTCAACCTGACCGGCGCCTTCCTGCTCGCCAAGTTCGGCATACCCCGGCTGGCCGCCGCCGGCGGCGGGACGATGGTCATCACCGGCTCGGCGAACTCGCTGCGCGCCGACCGGAGCTGGGCCGCCTACTGCGCCAGCAAGGGCGGCCTGCTGATGCTCTGCCGTGCGCTGGCGCTCGACCACGCCGGCGAAGGAATCCGGGTCAACATCGTGTGCCCTGGCTCGGTCAGCACGCCGCTGCACGAGGCCTGGCTGCGCGGGCGGCCGGGCGGCAGGCCGCTGGCCGAGGTCACGGAGCAGGACCGGGCTGCCCACCCGCTCGGCCGGTTCGCCGACCCGGCGGAGGTGGCCAGCGCAGCCTTGTTCCTATCCTGCCCGGAATCGAGCTTCACGACCGGCTCGCCGCTGCTCGTCGACGGCGGCGTGACGGCATGATCGCCCGGACATGACCGGCGCGGCGGCAAGGAGGCAGGCCCGGTGGCCGACTACTCCATCTGGGTTATCGAGTTCGCCAGGGCCAGCTCGCCGCTCGGGCTGCTGCTGCACGGGCAGACGGGCGATCGCGAGATCCCGTACTGCGTCACGGTGCTGCGCAGCGAGGACCATACGATCCTGGTCGATTCCGGCTACGCCGATGCCGGGCGCGGCCATGAGCTGGCCGAGCTGGACGGGATCACCGTCTGGCGCGACCCGGCCGGCCTGGTCGCCAGGGCCGGCGTCCGGCCGGAGGATGTCGACGCGATCCTGGTGACCCATGCCCACTTCGACCATCTCGGGAACGTCGGCGCGTTCCCCAACGCGATCATCTGCATCCAGCGGCGTGAGGTGGAGAAGTGGGCCTGGGCGGTCAGCCTGCCCAGCGCGATGGACTGGCTGAAGCAGGGCGTGAGCATCGATGACCTGACCGTGCTCCTGCGGCTGGCCGGCGACGGCAGGCTCCGGCTCGCCGACGGGCAGTGCGAGGACATCTTTCCCGGCGTCACCCTGGTGCCTGACTTCGACACGCACACCTACGGGCACCAGCACGTGGTGGTCAGCAACGAGTCGTCCGGCGTGTGGGTCGTTCCCGGCGACGTCATGTATCTCTACGCGAACATCGAGGGAATCGACGGCGACGGCCGCTACGTCCCGATCGGCCTGGCGACGGGGAGTCAGGAGAACTGCATCATGGCGCTCGATCAGCTGAACCGGGTGACCGGCGGCGAGACCAGCCGGATCCTGCCCGGCCACGAGAAGCTGTTGTGGGACCGGCACCCGTCCCGCCGGTTCGGCGACGGCCTGCACGTGGCGGAGATCTGCCTGCGTCCTGGCGACGTCAGCCGGCTCCCGTGAGCGGGCGGGGGCGCGGCCCGGTGAGCTCGGCGGTGTTCCACCGCGACTTGCGCGAGGCGCAGGAGTCGATCGTCAGCGCGGCCGGGATGTACCTGCGGACCGAGACCGGGCGGCAGATCCTGGACGCGGTCGGCGGCGCCGGGACCGTCGTGCTCGGGCACGGCGTGCGGGAGATCACCGACGCCATCGCGCGGCACGGGAGCGAACTCGGTTTCGTCTACGGCGCCACGTTCACGAACCCTGGCAGGAACGCTTCGCCGAGGCGCTCGTCGGCATGAACCCGACGATCGCCTCGCGCGTCTATTTCGTCTCCGGCGGCTCGGAAGGCAACGAGACCGCGATCAAGATGGCCCGGCAGTACCACCTGCAGTGCGGCCGGCCCGGCAGGCACAAGGTCATCGCGCGATGGCAGAGCTTCCACGGGAGCACGCTCGCCACGCTGTCCCTGTCCGGCCGCCCCGCCTGGCGCGAGCCGTTCCTGCCCCAGCTCACGGCCGTGCCCCATATCGTGCCGCCGTACTGCTACCGCTGCCCGCTGGGGCGCCGCTATCCGGAATGCGACGTGGCCTGCGCGGACGACCTTGAGCGGATGATCATCATGGAAGGGCCGGACAGCATCGCCGCGTTCATCGCCGAGCCGGTCATCGGCTCGACGGTCACGGCCGTCGTGCCGGTGCCCGGCTACTACCGGCGGATCCGGGAGATCTGCGACAAGTACGACGTGCTGTTCATCGCCGACGAGGTGCTGACCGGCTACGGCCGCACTGGCCGCTGGCTGGCGATCGAGCACTGGGGCGTCACGCCGGACATCGTGGTGATGGGCAAGGGCATTAGCAGCGGATACGTTCCCCTCGGAGCGGTGCTGGCAGCTCAGCGCGTGGTCGACGCGTTCACTGCGGGCTCGGGGAAATTCAGTCACGGGTTCACCTACAGCGGCAACCCGTTCTGCACCTTCGTGGGCCTGCAGGTGCTCAGGTACGCGCTCGATCACCGGCTGTTCGACGAGGTGGAAGCGAAGGGCCAGTACCTGCGCGGCGCGCTGGGCCAGCTTGCTGAGCGCCATCAGATCGTCGGGGACGTGCGCGGGCTCGGACTGTTCGCCGGGCTGGAGTTCGTTGCCGACCGGGCCAGCCGGGAGCCCTTCGGTGAGCAGGCCGATCTCACCCGCCGGGTCACTCGCGGGGCGCTGGCCAGGGGCGTCCTGATCCTGCCGGGAGTACCGGGCGCGAATCACGGCCGCGGCGGCGACCATGTGCACCTGAGCCCCCCGTACGTCATCACGCGCGCCCAGATCGACCTGGTCGTCGAGGTACTCGACGAGACGCTCAGCGAGATCGAGGCGACCCTCTAGATGATCAGCGCGCCGCCGCCTCCGGCCGGGCCGTGCCCGGCGAGCTCGCTAGCGGCGCGCAGGGCCGCCTTCATGCTCGCCGCGCTCGCTACCTGCTTCCCCGCGATGTCGAAGGCGGCCCCGTGGTCCGGCGCCGCCCGCAGGAAGGGCAGGCCCAGCGTGACAGCCACGCCGTCATCGGGGCTGAGCAGCTTGACCGGGATATGGCCCTGGTCGTGGTACATCGCCACCACCAGGTCCGCCTGGCCGGCCCGGGCGCGCGGGAACAGCGTGTCCGCGGACAGCGGGCCATGCGCGTCGATGCCGCGGGCCCGGGCGTCAGCGACGGCGGGCCTGATGACCGCCTCGTCCTCGGCGCCGAGGATCCCGTGCTCGCCGGCGTGCGGGTTGAGCCCGGCGACGGCCACCCGCGGCGGCCGGCCGACAAGGCGCCGGCCGATGTCGTCGGCCAGCTCGATGGTCCGCAGCACGCTGGCGCGGGTCACCGCGTCGATCGCGTCGCGCAGCGAGCGATGGGCGCTCACGTGGACTACGCGCAGCGGTCCCGCCATCAGCAGGACACGCAGGTCACGCGCCGCGCACAGGTCGGCGAGCATCTCGGTCTGGCCCGGCCACGGATACCCGCCGAGGCGCAGGGCCTCCTTGGACACCGGGGCAGTTACCAGCGCGTCGGCCTCATCCCCGGCCATCAGCCGGGCGGCCGCCCTGGCCGCCGCCACCGCGGCCCGGGCGCCTTCCGCCGACGGGCGGCCGACGGGCACCGCGGCCTGGTCGCCGGCCGGCCGGATGCGGGGCAGCGGAACGCCGAGCGCCGCGGCGTCACGGCGGAAATCGGCGGGGTTACCCAGCACCGTGAATTCGGCGAGGCCGCCGATCTCGGGGTCGGTCAGGGCACGCAGGATCAGCTCCGGGCCGACACCGCCCGGGTCTCCCGACGTGACAAGCACGCGCGGCTTGCGCATGGCACCCGCCTGGTCCTCGGGGCATGGTGATCACTCATGACGGCACATCCGGCCGGACGGCACGCTACCACGCGCGGCCGCCACGGCCGGGCGCCGCGGCCCGCGGCGGGCGGTTACCTGCTGGCACTCGACGCGGGCACCGGCAGCTGCCGCGCGATCCTCTTCGACCTGGCCGGACGCCAGGTCGCCGTCGCCCAGCGCGAATGGTCGCACCCGCCCGTCGGCGGCATCGCCGGCTCGCAGAACTTCGATACGGCAGCCAACTGGGCGCTGATCTGCGGCTGCATCAGGCAGGTGCTCGGCTCCGTTGCTGATCCGGGGGCGGTGCTGGCGGTCGGCTGCTCGAGCATGGGCGGCGGCCTGGTCCTCTATGACCGGGCCGGCCGGGAGATCTGGGCCTGCGCCAACGGCGACGCACGCGCCCGACGGGAGGCCGAGGCGCAGCTCGCCAGCGGGATGGCCGCCCGGCTGTACGATCTCGGCGGCGGCTGGATCTCGCTGGCCGCCCCGCCGCGCCTTGCCTGGATACGGCAGCACCGGCCAGCGCTGTGGGCGGCCGGCGGCAAGCTGAGCATGATCGCGGACTGGATGGTATACCGGCTGACCGGAACGCTCGTCACCGAGCCATCCGTCGGCTCCACCTCCGGCATGTTCGAGCTGGGCGCCCGCACCTGGTCACGGCCGATCATGGATCTGTGCGGGCTGACGCCGGCCCTGTTCCCTGAGGTCGCCGACGCGGGAACGGTGGTGGGGACGGTCACGCCGGAAGCGGCCGGCCAGACCGGGCTCGCCGCGGCCACGCCGGTGACGCCCGGCGGAGCCGACACCGCCCTCGGGCTCGTCGGCCTGCAGCGGCTGGCCGGCCTGCAGCGGCACGGCCATGACCAGCTGACCGTCACCGGCGGCAGTTTCTGGAAGCAGACCGTGGTGGCGCCCGCCGCCGTGGTCGAGCCCGCGGGCAGGCTGCGGACCACCTGCCATGTGCTGCCCCGGCAATGGCTGGTGGAGGGCATCGGCTGCCAGGCCGGCCTGGCCCTGCGCTGGCTTCGTGACAGCGGCCGCGGGCGGTCGCGCCCGGGCCAGGTCCCAGACGAGCGGGATGGCTACACGGCGCTCGAGCGGCTCGCGGCCGGTAAGGCTGCTAGCTCACTGGCGGCTGGGCTCGAATGCCCGGCCGAAGGATCGCACCCGGTCCGGCCGCGCGAGCATCAGGCCGGCCACGATCAGCAGGCCAGCGGCGAGCCAGGCCAGGGCGATCCACAGCGAGTAGCTGATCGGCGCGGGCGGGCGCGGGTACACCGATGCGTAGATCGTGTAGCCGCAGATCGCTACCGCGATCAGCGGCGCCACGACGTCGAGCAGCACGTTGTAGCGCTCACCGACCTCGTGCCTGACCCTCCAGAAGAAGACCATGCCGGCGATGGCGACGAGGGCGTAGACGAGCAGGATCCCGAGCGAGGCCGTGGTGGCCATCAGCGCGAAGTAGGTGCTCACGCCGTAGTGGCGGCCCAGCGTCGCCCCGAGCGCCAGCGTCAGTGCGACCGATAGGCCGATGCCCACGTACGGGCTGCGGAAGCGCGGGGTCGTGGCGGCGAAGGCACGCGGCAGGCCCCGGTCCCTGCCCATGGCGAACAGGGTCCGCGCGGTGAGGTGCACCCCGGCCAGCGCCGCCACGAACGCGTCGATGACCACGACCACGTCGACCAGCACGGCGAACCAGTGCCCGACGTAGCGGTCGGACAGTGTCGCCAGGGCGGTGGGGTCGGCCGCCCACCGGCCCGCACCGGCCACGCCATAGCCGATCGCCTGGGCCCACGTCACGAAGACGTAGTACACCGTCGCCAGCAGCACCGTGCCGAGGATCGCGCGCGGGATCACGTGCCGCGGCGCCGCCGTCTCCTCGCCGAGCACCGCGGCGGCCTCGAACCCGATGAACCCGGTGAACGCGAGGACCACCGCGAGGAACAGGCCATGGGTGCTGGGCGAGAGCCGGGGGTCGAACGGCCGCGCGGTCAGCCCGTGCGCGCCGCCCTTGGCCACGATGACCAGCGACAGGGCGACGATCGTGAGCACCCCGGCCACCGCGAAGACCAGCTGCACGCGGGTGGAGACCCTGATGTCGGCCAGGGCAATCGCCAGGATCAGCCCGAGCAGGATGCAGTACAGCGGGAACCAGCCGAGGTGCACGCTGGTGTTCGCCGCCAGCACGGCCGACAGGAAATCCGCGGAGATGATCAGGACGAACGAGATCCCGACCGCGAAGGCGATCGCGTACATCCAGCCGGCCACGAAGCCGGCCTGCGGGCCCAGGCCGCGCACCGCGTAGGCGTAGAGCCCGCCCGCGTGCGCGATCCGCCGGGTGAACCGCACGATCACCGAGGCAAGGCACAGGCTCCCGGCGCCGGCGATGACATAGGCGGCGGGCACGGCCGCCCCGGCCGCCGCCGCCGCGGCGGCCGGGGCGGCCGACACGGCGAAGGCCAGCGCCAGCAGGGCCAGTGACTGCGCGATGGCGTCGGCGCTGCCCAGAACGCCATGGCGCAGCCCGCTGCGTCCCTCGCTGTTTTCCTTCCTGTGCCGCGGGCTCCTCGGCATGACGTTCTCTTTTCGCTAGCCGCCGGCGCGGCGGTCCGCTATTCGTCCAGGAAGGCGTAGACCCTGGCCGGCCCGCCGTTGGCCCCCTGCACCTTCAGCGGGGCGACGACGATGCGGCAGCGGGCAGGCAGGCTGGCCAGGCTCGCGAGGTTCTCGATGATGATCTTGCCGTTGCCGAGCCAGACCTGATGGAGGTCGTAGCTGACGCTGTCCACCGGGTCCGCCGATGGCCCATCGAACCCCACCCCGGAGACGCCCAGGCCGATCAGCGCCCGCGCGGCGGCGGCGTCCGGGTAGCACCAGCCGTGCCAGTAGGCGCCGGTGCCCCAGTTCGCGGCGTTGCCGGAAGAGAACAGGACGATGTCGTTGCGGCGGACGCTGCCGAGATGCCGCGCCAGGTCGGCCACCCCGACCGGGCCCGGCGGGTGAGCGCGCAGGTCGAACGTCCGTGCCTCCGTCACCAGCCGGTGCAGCGGGATGTCGTCCAGCGTGGCGCCGCCGGCGATCTGGTGCGCCGGGGCGTCGACGTGGGTGCCGGTGTGGTTGACGAACGAGTACTCGGACATCGCGTACCCATCGGTCCTGACATCAGCCAGCTCCCGGAACCGCGGCGGCGCGATGCCGTCCATCACGGGCATGCCGTTGGCCATGGGCTGGGTCAGGTCGACGATCTGCACCGGCGCCTGCTATGCCTTGGCCGCCGGGCTGTCCGCCGGGTGGAACACGCCGAGCACCCGCATCATGGTGGCGCCCGTGTTCTCCATGCAGTGCACCAGCCCGGGCGGCAGGTGCGCGCAGCTGCCCGCGGCCACCGGGTAGTCGCCGCCGCCGGCGTGCAGCACGCCCTGGCCGGCCAGCACGAGCACGACCTCGTCATACGGGTGGCGGTGCTCGGGTGCCCGGCCCGGCGGGATCTCGCCGACGAACTGGGTGGCCACCGCGCAGCCCCGGCCGGGCCCGAACAGCACGCGGAAGGTGCGGTCCCCGGTTGCCTCGACATCGCAGTCACCCAGGTCATGGACCCGCGCCCCGGCTTCACCCGGCTGGCCGCCGCCGGGTTCCGTTGCCGCCTGCCCGGGCAGCATGACCGCGTCGAGGCGCAGGCCGGCCGGTGAAGTCCCGTTCAACCGGAATGTCGTGCCCGGCGCGAGCAGCAGTCCCTGGCCGGGGCGCAGCGGCAGGCCGGGCTGGCCCGCGATGTCCAGCCGCCCGCTGCCGTCGATGACGAACCATAGCTCGCCGCCGGTGCCGGCGGTGCCGGCCAGCGCGGCGCCCGGCGGGACCTCCGCCAGCCGCCGGACGAAGCGCCCCGCTGCCTGCCCGATGTCCAGCACGGTGCGCACCAGCGCGCCGCCGGGACCGGGCTCGGCCTGGACGTCGGCTGCCCTGACCACCGGGCCGGCGGTCATCCGGGCTGGCCGGCGGCGGGTGGCTGCGCGGGCGAGTGTTCCGCCACGACGGCGGCCAGCGCTTCGTTGAACCGGTCCATCTCTTCCATGGTGTTGTAGTGCGCGATGCCGATCCGCAGCGCCTCGCCCCAGGCGATCCGGTCGTGCAGCGCGGGCGCGTAGTAGCTGCCGTGGCTCCACACGCCGAACCCGCGCTCGGCCAGCGCCGGGCTCAGCTTGGCCGACGGCACGCCGGGGAAGTTGACCAGGAACGTCGGGACCCGGCCCGCGGTGACGGGCAGGCCGTATAGCCGGGCGCCCGGCGGCAGGCCGGCGATGAGCCGGTCGCCGAGATGGCGTTCCCAGGCGGCGACCTCGGCCGGGCCGCCGAGGCTGTCCAGGTAGGCGAAGGTGGCGAGCAGCCCGCCGAGCAGCTCATACGGCAGCGTGCCGGTCTCGAAGCGGTGGCCGAGCGGTTCCATCGGGGCGGGCCTGGCCTTGTACGGACGCCATGACTCGAGCACCTCGCGGCGGCCGAAGGCGATGCCGAGGTGCGGCCCGCAGAACTTGTAGGCCGAGCAGAGCAGGACGTCAGCGCCGATCGCCCGGACGTCCATCGGCTCGTGCGGGGCGTACTGCACGGCGTCGACCCAGGCCAGCGCGCCCGCCTGGTGAGCCAGGTCGCACACCGCGCGGGCGTCCACGATCGTGCCTGCCGCGTTCGATGCCCACGGGAAGGCCACCACCCGCGTCCGCGGCCCGAGCTGGCGCGCCAGGTCGGCCAGGTCCAGCGACGTGTCGGCGTGCACGTCGGCCAGCCGGACACGCAGGCCGATGTCGCGGGCCAGGTCGAGCCACGGCGCCACGTTCGCGTCGTGGTCGAGCCGGGTGACGACGATCTCGTCCCCGGCGCGCAGCTCCCGGCCGAGGGTGCGGGACATCGTGTAGTTCAGCGAGGTCATGTTCGGCCCGAAGATGACCTCGTCGGCGCTGCAGCCGAGGAAGCGCGCCGAGGCTGCCCGGGCATCGTCGACGATCTCCTCGATCCGCCGGCTGGCGGCGTAGGGCGCGCCGGTGTTGCCGCTGGCGTCGCGGTAGGCCGTGGCGACCGCCTCGGCGACCTCGTCCGGCGTCTGGGTGCCGCCGGGCGCGTCGAGGTAGACGAAGTCGTCCTGCAGCGAGCTGAACCGGGCGCGGACGCCGGCCAGGCCAGGCGGCGGCGCCGGGCAAGGGCTGGCGCCGGCAACTTCGCCGTCGCCGTGGCCAGGCACGATGCCGCTCCGGGGCTGGTCAGCGGGGGAATGGCTCATTGCGAGCAAATTAGAACAAAGCCGACGGCAGGTCAATGGCGCCCCCTGTCGAGGAGACCGTAGGCCACCCGGCTGCCCGCCGTCGGCCGCCCGGCTGGCCACCGCGATCGCCGGTCCCGTGCCCGATCCAGTCCCGCGCCTGTCTCGTTCCCGCGACCGGGCCCCGCCATCCGTTATCAGTTACGTTCTTCCACGCTCCAGCGTGCAAGAACGTAACCACTAACGGCTGTCCACCTTCCCGCCGCTCAAGCTGTGGCCGGGTGTGCCTGCGCGATCAGCTGAAGCGGGCTATGGCGCAAATGCGGGGGGTGCGGTCGGCGCGCCAGCACCAGGCCCGCATGGGCACGTCGATCTCGCTGGCGCCGGGGAACCGCTCGTCCAGTATGGCCTGCGCGGTGGCGAGCGCCGCCGCCCTCTCTTCCCGGCTGGCTGTGATGACGCCGCTGTAGGTAGCCAGCATGTCGACGAAGTCGCCAGCCGTCATGGTCCGGCTGAACGCGAATGACTCGGTCTCGATGTTGCCGAACACCCCGTCCGCGGGCAGCGTGGCCGCCCGGCGCCAGGACCGCGGCCGTGCGCCGCCCGGACCGTCACCCTGGCCGGCAGGGCTTGCATCAGGGCCGGTAGCGGGCGGTTCGCGGTCCCGGTCGCCGTCGCGCGTCTGGCTGAGCTCGCGGTGCCTGTTCAGGTCGCGGTCCCGGTCGCCGTCGCGCGTCTGGCTGAGCTCGCGGTGCCTGTTCAGGTCGCGCAGCCATGCGACCTGGTGATCGCGGCTGGTCCAGATGACGCCGAAGCGGCCGCCATCGCGCAGCACCCGGGCGATCTCCGGGATGGCGCGGCCGGGGTCCATCCAGTGCCAGGCCGAGGAGACGAACACGCCGTCCGCGCTGGCGTCAGCCGCCGGGATCGCCTCCGCCGTGCCCAGCACAACGCGGACGCCGGGGGAGCGGGCGCGCAGCACGGCTCCCATCCGGGCGTCCGGCTCGACCGCCACGACCCGCTCGAACCTGGGTGCCAGCAGCCGGGACAGCAGGCCGGTTCCGGCGGCGACGTCGAGCGCTACCCCGCAGTTTCCCGGCACCAGCCAGTCGACGGCCACGGCAGGCGGGCTCGGCCGCAGCCGGTCGTAATCGTCCGCGATCGCCCCGAATGACCTCGACCGCTCTTCCCGGCTCGCCACACCGACACGCTAGCCGCTGGCCCCGCGTCCGCGGCAGCCCGCTGCCTGCGGCCGGCCCGGGCGCCGCTCGTGCCGCACGGCAGTTTTCCTTATCGCCGGCCGCGGCCAGTCACGATACTGTTGCCCCATGGCAGTAAGCCGCCTTCTCCGCAGGCCGCGCTGACGACGTACGGTCAGCGCGGCAGCCCCTCATGGCCTGAGGGGCTTTTTGTTGCCCCGGACTGCCGTCAGCCCGATGAGGACGCCATGAGCGAGGACGCCACGCCACGCCAGACCGGCCCGCGCCCGGCCGGCCAGGGCCCCGCACTGCCGTTCAGGTATGACGCCAGGCTCGCCAACGAGATCGAGCTTGCCTGGCAGGACCGGTGGGAGGCCCAGGGCACGTTCCGCGCGCCGAACCCCGTGGGGCCGCTGGCCGCCGGCTTCGAGCGGGTGGCGGGCCGGCCGAAGGCCTACGTGCTCGACATGTTCGCCTATCCGAGCGGCAGCGGCCTGCACGTCGGCCACCCGCTCGGCTACATCGCCACCGACGTGTTCGCCAGGTTCCTGCGGATGACCGGGCACGCGGTGCTGCATACCTACGGCTACGACGCGTTCGGGCTGCCGGCCGAGCAGTACGCGATCAGCACCGGGCAGCATCCGGCGGTCACCACGAAGCGCAACATCGAGATCATGCGCCGGCAGCTGCGCAGGCTGGGCCTCGGGCACGACACCCGCCGCGAGATCGCGACCACTGACCCGGGCTTCTACCGGTGGACGCAGTGGATGTTCCTGCGGATCTTCGGCAGCTGGTTCGACGAGCGGCAGGGCCGCGCGCGGCCGGTCGCCGAGCTGGTCGCGGAGTTCGAGGCCGGGGCGCGGGTGCCGTCAGGGCCGGCCAACCCCGGCGGGCGGCCATGGGCGGAGCTTGACGGGCTGACCAGGCGGAAGGTGGTTAATGCCCGCAGGCTGGCCTACATATCCGAGGAGCCGGTCAACTGGTGCCCTGACCTCGGCACGGTACTGGCGAACGAGGAGATCACCGCCGAGGGGCGCAGCGACGTGGGGAACTACCCGGTCTTCCGGCGGCCGCTGCGGCAGTGGATGCTGCGGATCACCGCGTACGCGGAGCGGCTGCTGGCCGACCTGGAACCGCTCGACTGGCCCGAGCCGGTCAAGCAGATGCAGCGGAACTGGATCGGGCCAGCCGGCGGCGCCGGCCCGCGGCAGCGGGCCTACCGGCTGCGGGACTGGCTGTTCTCCCGGCAGCGGTACTGGGGCGAGCCGTTCCCGATCGTGTACGATTCCGCTGGCCTGCCGGTGGCGCTGCCGGACGAATTGCTGCCGGTGACGCTGCCGGAGATGCCAGGGCCGGCCGGCCCGCGTGCCGGGCAGCCGGACGACCAGGCCGGTGAGCCGGTGCCGCCGCTGGCCAGGGTGCCCGGCTGGGCGGACGTCGAGCTGGACCTCGGCGACGGCCGTCAGGCGTACCGCCGCGAGCTGAACACGATGCCGCAGTGGGCAGGCTCCTGCTGGTACTACCTGCGCTACCTGGACCCGCACAACGATGAGGTGTTCGCCGACCCGGCCGTCGAGCGGTACTGGATGAGGCCGGCCGGGGCGCTGCCTGGTGACGGCGGCGTCGATCTCTACGTCGGCGGCGCCGAGCAGGCGGTCCTGCACCTGCTGTACGCCAGGTTTTGGCACAAGGTGCTGTTCGACCTCGGCCTGGTCTCGACCAGGGAGCCGTTCCGGCGGCTGGTCAACCAGGGCTACATCCTGGCGGACGCGTTCACCGACGCGCGCGGGATGTACGTGCCGGCCGCGGACGTCGAGCGGCTGGCCGACGGCAGCTGGGCCCGGGGCGGCCAGCCGGTACGCCGGCGTTCGGGAAAGATGGGCAAGAGCCTGAAGAACGGAGTAAGCCCGGATCACATGTATGCCCGGTACGGCGCGGACACGCTGCGGCTGCATGAGATGGCGATGGGCCCGCTGGATGCCGACCGGCCCTGGCGGACCGGCGACGTGGCCGGCGTCTACCGTTTCCTGCAGCGGCTGTGGCGCTGCATGGTGGATGAGCGGAGCGGCGATCTGGCCGTCGACGACAGCGCGCTGGATGAGCAGACCGCCCGGCTGCTGCACCAGACGGTCAGCGCCGTGCGCGGTCACTATGCGGCGCTCCGGTTCAATGTCGCCATCGCCCGGCTGCAGGAACTCGTTGCCCACGCCAGCCGCCTGGCCACGGTACCGCGGGCGCTGGCCGAGCCGCTGGTGCTGATGGTGGCGCCGCTGGCCCCGCACATCGCCGAGGAACTCTGGGCCCGCCTCGGCCACGGCGAGTCGGTCAGCCGGGCAGCGTTCCCCGAAGCCGATGCCGCGCTGGCGGCCAAGCCGGCGGTGATCCTCCCGGTCCAGGTGGACGGCAAGGTGCGGTTCAGGATCGAGGTGCCGCCGGATGCCAGCGAGGAGGAGGCCAGGCGGCTGCTGACCGGCCATCCGGAATTCGCCCGGCATCTCGGCGGAGCCGTCGTCGAGCGCATCATCATCGTGCCCGGCCGCGTTGCCAGCGTGGTCACCAGGCGGCAGTAGGGCCGGGCTGCGGAGATAGCCAGGGCTGCGCCGGTAACGGGACAGCCCGATGCCCGGTCGCGCGGTCAGTCCTGCGGCCGGTCAGTCCTGCGGCCGGTCAGTCCTGCGGCCGGTCAGTCCTGCGGCCGGTCAGTCCTGCGGCCGGTCAGTCCTGCGGCCGGTCAGTCCTTAGGGCCGGTCAGTCCTTACGGCCGGTCAGCGCGAGGCTTGCGCCGATGCCGATCATCACGAGGCCGCCGGCGCCGCCGACCAGTTCCAGCCGCCGCGGCGAGCGGGCGAACCATGCGCGAGCGGTGCCGGCCACTATGGCCCACATGCTGTCCGACACCAGCGCGATGCTCATGAACACCGCGCCGAGCAGCAGCAGCTGAAACGGGACATGACCGGCGGCACGGTCCGCGAATTGCGGCAGCACGGCGGCGAAGAACACGATCGCCTTGGGATTGCTCACGCCGACGATGAAGCCGTCCCGCAGCATCCGGCCCGTTGTCTTGGTCTCGGTGCCGACGTCGAGAACGGCCGCCAGCGACCGCCGGCGCCTGACCGCCTGGACGCCCAGGTAGATCAGGTAGGCAGCGCCCGCCAGCTTGAGGATGGTGAAGATGACGACGGACTGCTCGACGAGTGCCCCGACTCCCAGCGCGACGGCGATGACCTGCACATAGACGCCGAGCTGTCCGCCAGCGACCGCGGCCAGGCCAGCCGTGCGGCCAAGTTGCAGCGACCGGCTGATGACGAACAGCACGTTCGGGCCGGGGACCACGATCAGCGCGTAGGACAGCAGGGCAAAGGCGAGCAGATGGCCGGTAGGTAGCACAGTCTCACCGTACTGGCTCACCCGCCAGGCCAGCAGCCCAGGCCGGGCGAGCGTGGCTCTGGCCGGCACTGGCAGCCAGCCGATCACGTGGTCGACATTCCGGGTGCGCTGTGGTAAGCCCGTCGAAGGCCAGGGCGCCATTGACGGCGCGGCTGATGTCACGCAGCCTGGGGAGGACGCAATGGCAGCACAGGCGACCTATCCGATTATTTACGTGCGCGGGTTCGCCGGCGGTACCTCCGGGATCGACAGCGCCGTCGACGATCCGTTCTACGGGTTCAATAGCGGCGCCACGCATGTGCGGATCAACGGCGACGGGCAGCCGCAGTTTTACCAGTTCGAAGGACCGCTGGTCCGGCTGATCGAGGACGAGGACTACCGAGTGGTAGTGCACGGCGGCCAGCAGGCCTACCTGGCCAGCAGGCAGGACAATTCGCAGCCGCCGAAATCCATCTGGATCTACCGGTTCTATGATGCGGCCGCCGATACCTTCGGCACCGCGGCCGTGCCCTACGACCTGCAGGCTGCCGCGAAGGGCTTGCTGGCCTTCGTGGACCTCGTGCGGCGCAAGACAGGTGCGGCAAAAGTCTGGCTGGTCGCGCATTCGATGGGCGGGCTGGTCTGCCGCAGCATGATCCAGAAGGTATGCCCGGAGAATAGTCGCCGGGCCGGCGACATCGTGGACAAGTTTTTCACCTATGCCACTCCGCATAACGGAATCGCGTTCGCGTTCGCGGGCCTGAATATCGCGGTGCCGGAGATCGCCCCGTTCGGAGCGGAGATCTTCAACCACCAGGTGATGTACCGCTACCTGTGTCCCGAGAGCCAGCAGGTCGACCCGCGGCCGGCCGACTGGGATGCCCACGACCTCGCAGGCAGCTTCGACCCGGCCCGGGTGTTCTGCCTGATCGGGACCGACGCTGGCGACTACGGGATCGTGTCCAAGGCAGTTGGGCCCAAGAGCGACGGGCTCGTGCAGATCGACAATGCCTACGTGCGGCACGCCAGCCGGTCGTTTGTGCACCGCGCGCACTCCGGCAGCTATGGGGAGGTGAATTCCGAAGAGGGCTACCAGAACCTGCGCCGGTTCCTCTTCGGAACCCGCAAGGCCACGGTGGACCTCGTCGGGGCCCGGCTGCCCGGGGCGACCGATCCCGACGTGATCGACGTATGGCAGGCCGAGATACGGGTCAGCATCCGCGGGCTGCCCGTGCTGCTCAGCGAGCAGACGGCCGGCCACTACTGCCCGATCGAGCTCGGCTCGGTCGCCGGCGCGAACGCCGACGCCGGCCGGGCGCCCAGGCCAGACGACGATGCCGTCGCCGCGGATCCCGCGCAGGCTGGCACGCCCGGCCAGGCCGGCCAGCAGGGGATTCCGCTGACGAGCGTTTTCCTGCTCGACCCGCAGCGGGCGGCGAGCATGCAGCGGGAAAACCTGGCGCCGCAGGCCGCGCCGTCCACCCGCTGCCGTTACACCATGCAGCTGACCGTGCTGCACCTGCAGCAGAAGCATGGCCTGTTCTCCTGGCACAACCACCTTGAGACGCTGCCGGAATGGGCCGACGCGCTGATCGTTGACATCGGCCCCGGCGATGACGGCACAGGCGAGTACGTGTGGGCGGCATGGCAGTCAGCGAACCCCGCCGTGACCTCGGCCATGGACCCGATCACCAGCCAGCCGCTGACGCCCGGCAGTGACCGTGATGAGCGGGGCGGGCTTCAGTTCACTGTTGCGTTGCCGGCCGCCGGCCTCAGCCTGCTCGGCGCGGCGGCGGCCATCAGGCTCGGCGTGCAGAACCTGGCCTGAGACACCCGGCCTGCCGCGTGCAGGCAGCCTGCCGGGTGGTCACGCGGAGGCTGGCTGCCGCTCGCCGTCGATCGTCAGCTCGACCCGCTCCGAGTAGAAGCACAGCAGCCCGGCGATGCCGGCGGCTTGCGGGATCGGCGTCTGATAGCTCCAGACGATGTCATCGTGCACCCGGTCGCCCACGGCGACCGACCAGTACGAGGCCTCGCCCTTGAACGGGCACGTCGTCGCGTGGCTCGTGAGCCGGAGCAGTTCGGTGCGCACGTCCTCGGGCGGCAGGTAGTAGCGGGTCGGCAGCCCGGTCTCGTCGAGCAGGACGGGCCGGTCGGAGACCGCCAGGGTCTCGCCGCCGAGCCGTACCTCGAGATGCTTGCTGCTCGGGGTAATCGTGATCTGGTGTCCTGATGCCATGCCGTGGTCAACCTCGTGATGACCGTGATGATTCCTGCGCGTCCGAGGGTGCCGTCGGAGATGGTCAGGATCAGGCTGCTGCCGCCGGCCCGGTGGATGATGCCGCCGCCGCGCGGGATCGCGAAGCCGGAGATGCTCACCGGCTGCCTGAGGACCCGGACGGCCTCGGCGATGGTGAGCAGCTGGGCCGGCACCGGCCACCCCGGCTGCGGCAGCGGGGGAGGGTTTCCTGACGACGGCCCTCCTGGCTCCTGGCTGGCCTGGCCGGGCCGCTGGCTGGACAGCGCGGCAGGCGGATCCGCGCTCAGCTCGTCAGCCCAGCTGGCCCCTGGCAGACGTGACGGGCGCACACCCCAGGCCCGGGGCCCGCTGGCCAGGCACGGCACGGCCGTTGCCGTCAGCGTTCGAGCCGGGCGGCCCTCGCCTCCAGATAGCGGCGCTCGGGGAGGCTGGTGGTGAGCCGCGCGGCCCGCTGGTAGCCGGAGCGGGCCGCGTCATGCTGCCCGGCCATCTCCAGCAGGTGCGCACGCACCGCGTCGAGCCGGTGGTGGCTGGTCATCCGGTCATCGGCGTCCAGCGTCGCGAGCAGGTCGAGGCCGGCCTGCGGCCCGTCCGCCATCGCGACGGCGACGGCGCGATTGAGTGTGACCACGGGCCCGGGTGAGACGGCAGCCAGCAGCTTGTACAGCGCAGCGATCTGCGGCCAGTCCGTGTCCTCCGCCCGGGCCGCCTCGCCGTGCAGCGCCGCGATCGCGGCCTGCAGCTGGTACGGGCCAAGCGGCGTCATGGTTATCGCGGCCGTGATGAGCCGAACGCCCTCGTCGATGACATCGCGGTTCCACCGGGTCCTGTCCTGTTCGGCCAGCGGGACCAGGGCGCCGTCCGGCCGGGTGCGGGCCGGCCGGCGTGCATCGGTGAGCAGCATCAGCGCGAGCAGGCCGGCTACCTCGCCGTCGCCGGGAAGCAGCCGGCGGACTTCCCTGGCGAGCCTGATCGCCTCGCTGGTCAGCTCGACGCGGTGCAGGTCAGGCCCGGAGGTGGCGGTATAGCCCTCGTTGAAGATCAGGTAGAGGACGTCAAGCACGACCCGGAGGCGCTGCGCCCGGTCAGGCTCGGCCGGCCGGCGGAAAGGCTCGGCGGTGGCCTTGATCCGCTGCTTGGCGCGGCTGATGCGCTGCGCCATCGTCGGCTCTGGCACCAGGAACGCGCTGGCGATCTCGGCCGTGGTGAGCCCGCCCACGGCGCGCAGGGTGAGCGCGACCTGGGAGGGCGGCGATAGCGCCGGATGGCAGCAGAGCAGCAGCAAGGTCAGCGTGTCATCGTCCTCGGCGGGCTGCTCGTCACTGGCGGCGGGAGCCACGAGCTCGCCGGCAGGTTCCAGCGCCGCGGCCGTGACTTCACGGCGCCGCCGCGCGGACTCGGCGCGCAGCTGATCGACCAGCCGCCGGGAGGCGACGGTGATCAGCCAGCCGCGCGGGTTGCCGGGGACGCCGCTGGCCGGCCACTGGACCGCGGCCGCGAGCAGCGCCTCCTGGACCGCGTCCTCGGATAGGTCGAAGTTCCCGTACCGGCGGACGAGCGCTCCGAGGACCTGCGGCGCCAGCTGGCGCAGCAGGTCCTCGGAACGGCTGTCCGGTGTCAAGCCTCGGTTCCGGCCGTGGTCATGACCGGCCGGACCTCCATCGCGAAGTGCCGGGCGTCGGGCCACCGAGCGGCGATCTCGACCGCGCGCTGCTGGCTCTCGCAGTCGACCGTGAGGTAACCGGCCAGCTGCTCCTTGGCCTCGGCGAACGGCCCGTCGGTCGCGGCCGTGACGCCGTCACGGACCCGGACGGTGGTGGCGGTCGACGCGTCCGCGAGCGCCTCGCCGCCCACCAGCTCACCGGACTCGGTGAGCTCCTTCATGATTGGGTCGACCTCGGCGAACAGCTCGGCCCGTGCCGACTCGGACCAGGACTCGTAGGTCGCGGGGTTGTTGTAGATCAGCAGCATGTACTTCATGTCGTGACTCCCTGCGGTTGCGGCGCCCGGTGCGGGCGCCTGTGTGCATAGGTCGGAGTCGGCCATCCGGTCTCGACATTCCCGCCAGCACGGCCGGCCAGCCGGGGCGGGCTCGCCGGATCACGTCCGGGCTCGCCGGATCAGGCGGGCACTGCCCGGAAACTGCCCAGCAGGCGGTCCAGCATGCGGACCTGGCGCTCGGGAGCGACCCGGTCCGGGTACAGCACGCGTTCTGCGCTCAGCCCGTCGATCAGCACCACGAGCTGGTGCGTGGCGAAGTCCAGGTCGAGGTCGCCAGCCAGCTCGCCGAGCCGCCCGGCCTCTTCGAGATGACCGCGCAGCCGGCTGCAGAGACTGTCAAACTCCGAGTGCTGCAGGTCCCGCAGCCCCGGGGTGCCCAGCGCCCGGCCCCAGAAGCTGATCTCGATCTGCGCCTCGAGATCGCGCTGCTCGTCGAGCGGCAGCGCCTCGAGCATCACCACCCGGAGCGCTTCCAGCCCGTGCCGTCCCGCCGTGAGCGCGTCCATCCGTGCGATGACCCGGCGGTGGGACATCAGCAGGGCCGACCCGAGGATGTCCGCCTTGTCATCGAAGTAGTGCGCCAGGATGCCCCGCGAGCAGCTCGCCTCCCGGGCGATGGCGGTGATGGTGGCCCTGGCGAGCCCGTCGCGCGCTATTACCCGCCAGGTGGCGGACAGGATCTCGTCACGCTTGGCGTCCCAGTCGACGATCTTAGGCATGGTTCCTTCAGGGCGATCAGGCCTATTTTTTTGTCGGACGTCCGTCTAACATCCTGCTTAATGTATCCCAACGATTCTGCCGCGCCCGGCGCGAGCCGCGAGCAACTCGTCAGTTACAGCCGCCGCCTGCTGGACGATGGCCTGGCCATCGGCAGCGCGGGCAACATGAGCGTGCGGCTCGGCAGCTCGGTCGTCATCACGCCGTCCGGGGTGCCGTACCGGGACATGCGGCCCGCGCAGATCTGCGAGATCGGCCTGGACGGGGCGGCGATCTCCGTACCCGCCGCCGTGTCCTCCGAGTTGCCCATGCACCTGGCGATTTACCAGGCGACCGACGCAGGTGCCGTGGTGCACACGCACTCGCCCGAAGTGATAGCACTGTCGGCCGTCTTCGATGAGCTGCCGGCCATTCACTACGCCATCCACGCGCTGGGCGGACCAGTCCGGGTCGCGCCGTACACCAGGTTCGGGTCCGACGGGCTTGCCAGCGCGGCCGTGCTCGCCCTGGCCTCGCGCCGCGCGGCGATCCTGCAGAACCACGGCGCGATCTGCTACGGCCGCACGCTGACCGAGGCATACGAGCGCGCGCTGCTGCTGGAGTGGCTGGCGCACACCTACCGGCTCGCCCGCGCGCTGGGCGAGCCGAAGATCCTCACCGACGCCCAGCTGGAAGAGGTCGCGGCGGAGGCCCGCCGCCGCCGCTACGGCCAGGCGCCCGCAGCGCAGCCGCGGACCGCGGGTGACTGACGGCGCGGCGGCGCAGCGCTTCCCGATCGGCCGGGTGGTGACGCTCGGCGCGTTCATCCTGGACGTGCTCGGCAGGCCCGTGCAGTCGATCCCGCCGGGCCAGGGCAGCGTGCTGCTGCAGGAGATCCGCGCTACCGCGGCCGGCACGGCTGCTGGCCCCGCGGTCGACCTGGCCAAGCTCGGCGCGCAGGTCTCGGCCATCGGCGCGCTCGGCGACGACGTGATCGCGGACATCATCGTGGCGATCCTGGAAAGGCACGGCGTCGACACGGCCGGGCTCGCCCGCAGGCCAGGCGTGCAGACCGCGGCGACGATGCTGCCGATCAGGCCGAACGGAGAGCGCCCGGCGCTGCACGTGCCCGGCGCGATGACCGAGCTGCGGCCGGCCGACATAGACCTCGGCGTGGTGCGCGGCTGCGACGTGCTGCTGATCGGCGCGCCCGATGCGCTCGGCGGCATCGCCGCCGCCGCGGACGGGCTGCCGGCCGTCGCGGCTGCTGCCCGGGCCGGCGGCGCGATCGTGGTGATCGACATGCTCCGGCGCGGCACCAGGACAGATTTCGGGCGGCTGGCCGGCCTGATCGGCGCGGCGGACTGGTTCTGCCCGAACGGCAGCCAGCTGCTCGGCCTCACCGGCAGGTCAGACATCGCCGACGCGATCGGCGATGTCCTCGCGCTCGGTACCGGCGGCGTGGCGGTCACGCTGGGCGCCGACGGGTGCCTGGTCACTGACGCCGATGGCGGGCTGCTGCACATAACCGCCCCCCGGGTCGACGTGGTGGACACGACCGGATGCGGCGACGGCTTCGACGCTGGCATGATCACCGGCCTGCTGCTCGGCTGCGGGCAGGCCGACGCGGCCCGGCTTGGCACCGCCTGCGGCTCGCTGGTCGCCACCGGGCTGGGCTCCGACGCCGGGATCACCAGCCTGGACGACGCCGTCGCCTTCCTCGGCCGCGCCGATCCGGCCGCGGCGGCCCGGATCAGCGCGCGCATCCCGGTCACCGCGAACGGCTGTGCTGCCGCAAGCAGCACGGGCGGGCCAGGTCGGCCGGCCAGCCATAGCGAGCAGGCTGGGTACCGCGTCGGCCGCTGCGGCCGCCGCTAGCCGAGGCCGAAGATGCGGGCCGCGTTGCCGCCCCAGGCCGCAGCCACCTCGTCGTCGGTGCAGCCCGCGTCCAGCAGCACCTTCTCCAGCGCCCTGGCGTTGCGCTCCACCCCGGGCACGCCCGGCCAGTCGGTGCCGAACACCATCCGGGAAGCCAGCCGCCGCAGCGACCGCCCGTAGTAGTCGGGCAGCCGCTGCGGCGGCAGGCCGGAGACTTCGAGCCAGACGTTCGGCCTCGACAGCGCGAGGAACGCGGCCGCGTCGTACCACCAGCCGCGGCCGCCGTGCGCGAGCACCACGGTCAGCCCGGGGAAGTCACGCAGCACGTCGTCGAGCAGCACCGGGTCGGCGCAGGAGTTGGCGGACCCGGAGAACGTCGACGTGCCGCAGTGCACGATCACCGGCAGGCCCCGTTCCTCCGCCCACGCATAAGCCGGATAGAGCATGCGGTCCCGCGCCTCGAACCCGCCGTGCACCGGGTGGATCTTCAGCGCGATCGCGCCGAGCCCGACCTGCCTGGCCAGCTCTCTGGCGACCGGGTAGTGCAGGTGCGGGTTGAGGTTGGCGACCGGCCGGAACCTGGCCGGGTTGGCGGCGGCGACCGGCAGCACGTCCTCGATCGGCTGCATCCCGGTCACCTTGGGGCTGTACTCGGTGAACAGCAGCACGTGGTCGGCGCCCTGCCGGGCGAAGTGGTCATCGATCGCGGCCGGGCGCGGGGTGCCGTCGGCGTCGAACAGATCGCCGAACGGCACCCCGTCGCCGAACGTCCGCACCCAGTCCTGCCAGTCCCGCGACAGCGTCGGCAGCCGGGCAACGTGCACGTGCGCGTCGACGAGCAGCCTGCCGTCGATCACGCCGGCTCGCCCTGGCGCGCTGGCGGTGCCGCGGCCGGCCCGGCGCCGCGGCGCGCCAGCTCGGCGACCGCATGCTCGCGCAGCCGGAAGCGCTGTACCTTGCCGGTCGCCGTCAGCGGGAACCCGGGCAGGAACAGGACATGCCGAGGTCTTTTGTAACTAGCCAACCCGGCCCGGCAGAACGCGATCAGCTCAGCCTCGGCCGGGGCGGCTCCCGCTTTCGCGACCACGCAGGCGACCGGCTTGTCCAGCCCGTCGCTGTCCGGGACGGCGACGACGACAGCCTGCTCCACGCCGGGGTGCGCGCGCAGCCTGGCCTCGACCTCGCCGGGGGAGACCCACTGGCCGCCGGCCTTCATGACGTCGTCGATGCGGCCCAGGCAGGTGTAGTAGCCGTCGGCGTCGCGCACGTAGATGTCGCCGGTGCGCAGCCACTCGCCGCGGAACACCCGGCGGCTGACCTCGCTGCGGCACCAGTAGCCGGTGGCGACCGAGTCGCCCTTCACATGCAGGCTGCCCGGCTCCCCGTCCGGGACCTGCTCGCCATCGGCATTCTCGATCCGCAGCTGGTAGCCGGGCACGACCTCGCCGGTGCTGCCCGGCCTGACCCGTCCCGGCCGGTTGGACAGGAAGATGTGCAGCGCCTCGGTGGAGCCGATGCCGTCGAGCACCTCGATGCCGAACGCGCCGGTGAAGCGCTGGTACAGGTCCGCGGGCAACGACTCGCCGGCACTGATGCCGAGGCGCACGCCGGAGAACGTGTCGGCAGCCAGGCCGGCCGACAGCATCGCGGCGTACGCGGTCGGCGCCGCGAAGAACAGGGTGGGCCGCGTGCTGGCGAGCACGCTGGCCAGCCGGGCCGGGGTAGCGCGCGCCCGGTCCAGGATGGCCCGCGCTCCTACCGAGAAGGGGAACGTCAGCGTGTTGCCGAGGCCGTAGGCGAAGAAGAACTTGGCCGCCGAGTAGCAGACATCGTCCGGCCCGATGCCCAGCACGCCGGCCGCGTACGTCAGCGCGGTGGTACGCAGCGAGCCGTGCCGGTGCATGGCTGCCTTCGGCGTCCCCGTGGTGCCCGAGGTGTAGAGCCAGAAGGCCGGGCTGTCGGCCAGCGTCGGCTCCGCGCCGCGGGCGGCCGCCAGGTCAGCGGGCCCGGCCGCGGCCAGGAACCCGTCCAGCGTGCGCACCCGGCCGCCGGCCGTGGCGCGCGCGGCGAGCAGCGGCTTGAGGTCGCCGGCCGCGCCGGTGACCACGATCTCGCGCAGCCCGGGCAGGGCCGCGGCGTCCACGCCGGTCGCGACGAACTCGGAGCTGAGCCCGAGCAGCCTGGCCCGGCTGTCGCACGCCAGCGTCGCCAGGTCCGCCGCCGTGGCCATCGTGCTGACCGGGACCGGCACCGCGCCGATGTACAGGGCGCCGAGGAACATCGCGAGCAGCTCCGGGGTATCGGCCATGCACAGCAGGATCCGCTCCTCGGCGCGGATGCCCGCGGCGATCAGCCCGGCGGCGGCCCGCCAGGCGAGGTCGTCAAGCTCGCCGTAGCTGACATCGGTCGCCGAGCCGTCGAGGTCGATGGCGGTGACCGCTACCCGGTCCGGCGTGGCGGCCGCGTTCCTGCCGAGCAGCCAGCCGGCCGCGTTGAACAGCTCGGCAGCGCTGGCGGTCATTTCCCGGCGCTCCTCTCCGCTGCGGCGCGCGGCAGGCAGCCGGCGGTGCCGCTCATCGCTGACCGTACTCGAACGGGCCGGTCAGAATCGGACGTAGTCGTACTCGACCGGCAGGTCGTTGATTCCCACGCCGGGCGGCGCGATCCAGCTGGCGAACTCGCCGGGTTCGTAGTGCGGCTGCATCAGCGCCGCGACCCGGTCGCGGTCCGCGGGAGCCGGCAGCCACTCGCTGGACCGCCGCTCCCAGTCGGCTGCCTCCATCAGCTCACCGTCCGGGCTCACCCAGTGCCCGGCGAACGCCCCGACCTTGCGGTTGAAGCCCTCGTGCGGCAGCGTCAGCCGGTGCGGCAGCCCGGCCTGCTCAAGCTCCCTGTTCCAGCGCCGGAGCCCGCGCTCGCAGTCGGCCACGTACTCGGCCCGCAGGTCGAGGTTGAGCGCGGTCAGCAGCGGCACGGTCCTGGTGGTGATCACGCCGTCCCTGACGACGGGGACCTCCCTGGTTGCGTCGGCCAGCAGGTGGTCGTCCTTGCGCCGGGTCTCCATCCAGCGGCCCTTCAGCCCGGCGGTGTAGTACGAGGCCACGTTGGACGACGTCTCGGAACCGAACAGGTCAAGCGAGACGGAGAACTGGAAGTTCAGGTACTTCTGGATCACTGCCAGCGGAATGCCGCCGTACTCCCACAGGTCGTCGGTGTGATGGGCGGCGAGCAGCGCGGCGGTGCGCTCGACCGTGCGCTGCACCCCGGTGGTGCCCACGAACATGTGGTGCGCCTCTTCCCTGAGCATGAACTCGCAGGTGCGCGCCAGCGGGTCGAATCCGCTCTCCTTCAGCGTGCCGAGCTGGTACTTGCCGTCCCGGTCGGTGAAGTAGGTGAACATGAAGAACGACAGCCAGTCGGTGGTCTGCTCGTTGAACGCGCCGAGGATGCGCGGCTTGTCCAGGTCACCGGAGTTGCGCTGGAGCAGCTGCTCGGCCTCGTCCCTGCCGTCCCGGCCGAAGTAGGCGTGCAGCAGGTACACCATCGCCCACAGGTGCCGGCCTTCCTCGACGTTGACCTGGAACAGGTTGCGCATGTCGTACAGGCTCGGCGCGGTCATGCCGAGATGCCGCTGCTGCTCGACCGACGCGGGTTCGGTGTCACCCTGGACGACGAGCAGCCTGCGCAGGTCGGCCCGGTACTCGCCGGGCACTTCCTGCCAGGCTGGCTCGCCCAGGTGGCGGCCGAAGCCGATCGTGCGGCCCGGGTTGCGCTCGGACAGGAAGATGCCCCAGCGGTACTGCTCCATCGGCACCCTGGCGAAGTTCGCCCAGCCGTCCCGGCCCACCGCGATGGCCGTGCGCAGGTAGACGTCCCTGGTCGGGATCGACGGCCCCAGGCTGGCCCACCAGTCGAGGAACTTCGGCTGCCAGGACTCCAGCGCCCGCTGCAGCTTCCGGTCGGTGGCCAGGCCGACGTTGTTCGGGATGCGCTCGTTGTAGTCGATGACGCTCACCGGGCCATCCGGCGCCGGCGCGGCGCCGACGATCTCGCCTTCGTCTGGGTTCGCCGTCATCTCAGACCCGCTTCCTGTCGTAATCTGCGCGCTGGCCGGTGCCGTAACGGCGCAGTGCCCCGTCCGGCCCGGCCGCGTTGGGGCGCTGGAAGATCCAGTTCTGCCAGGCGGTGAGCCTGCCGAAGATCTTCGTCTCGCTGGTTTCCGGGCCGGCGAACCGGAAATTGGCCTCCATGCCGGTCAGCGCGTCCGGCGAGAAGCTGGCACGCTCCTCGACGACCAGCCGGACCTCGTCGGCCCAGTCGAGATCGTCCGGGGTCTCGGTCACCAGCCCGAGCTCTGCCGCGGCGGCGGCGGTCAGGTCCCGGCCGGCGGCGGCCGCGGCGGCGGCCGCTTCCGCCTCGCTGCCGAGGAACCTGACCTGCAGTCGGCTCAGGCCGCTGCTCATCGGCAGCAGCCCGGCGTTGAGCCCGTCCAGCCTGAGCACGGCCGGCGGCGCCGGATCCGCGTCGTCTTCGAAGACCCCGTCCAGCATGTACTGCCGGTCCGCGGCGAGCGCGACCTCGAGCAGCAGGCCGGCGAAGCAGCTGCCCGGCGTGATCAGCGCGATCAGGCTCCTGGACGTGGTGTCCAGCCGCCGCAGCGTCCGCTTCCAGTACTGGATGATCTCGTTGACCAGCCAGTCACCGGCATGCTCGATCAGCAGCGATCCGGCCGCCGCGACGGCGGCCGGATCGCCCGCGGTGGTCAGCAGCCAGGTGCCCACGGCCGGCTCGTTGCTCCGGAGCCGCAGGATCGCGTCGTCGAGTTCGCGGACCACGGCCAGCACCCAGGACGCCGCGCCCTCGGCGTGCAGCGCGGCCAGGCTGGCCGGTACCGTGGCCGGCCCGTCGATCCGGAGTGTCGCGGTGCCCGCCCGCCGGTCGATCTCGACCCGCAGGTGGTCGTACGCCGTTACGTCGCCGTCAGTGGTCCGGCGCAGCGGCGTCAGCGCGATGCCGGCCGCGTCCGGTGGCCGGGCGGAGCGCGCGGCCGCCGCCTGCGCGAGGCGGCCGACCGCGGCCGGGAAGTCCCGCGCCGCGGCGATCTCGTCCACCAGCCGCCACTCGACGGCCTTGGCGCCCTTGATGCCCTCGGCGGTGGTGGCGAACACGTCGCCCCGGTCCCTGCGGACGCCGCGCTTGTCCACCAGCCTGGTCAGGCCGCCGGTTCCCGGCAGCACGCCGAGCAGGGGCACTTCCGGCAGCGCGACCGCCGACGAGCCGTCGTCGATCAGCAGGATGCGGTCGCAGGCGAGCGCGAGTTCGTACCCGCCGCCGGCCGCGGTGCCGTTCAGCGCCGCGATGTATGCCTGGCCGGAGCAGGCGGTGGCGTCCTCGATGCCGTTGCGGGTCTCGTTGGTGAACTTGCAGAAGTTCACCTTCCACGCGTGCGACGACTGCGCCAGCATCCGGATGTTCGCGCCAGCGCAGAACATCTTCTCCTTGCCGCTGGTCAGCACGACCGCCCTGACCCCCGGGTGCTCGAAGCGCAGCCGCTGCACGGCGTCGTAGAGCTCGATGTCGACGCCCAGGTCGTAGCTGTTCATCTTCAGCTCGTAGCCGGGCACGAGGCCGCCGTCCTCGGCCACGTCCAGCGACAGGGTCGCGATGGGGCCGTCGACGGCCAGGGCCCAGTGCCGGTACCGGCCCGGGTCGGTGTCGAACGACACCTCGGGCTCGGCCGCCTGCCCGTCCGCTGCGTGCTCGCCGGACACCCGGCCGTCCGTTGCCCGGCTGTCCGTCGTCTGGCCGTCCGCTGCCTGGCCCTCCGCGGCGTGCGCGTTCGCCGTCTGCATAGTTCTTCCATCCTGACGTGCTACAGCATTTTCGGCAAGGTTCACGAAGATGTAGACAGTTCGGCCGGGGTCATGAGTCCTCCCTCGGCTGCGCAGCGGACCCCGCCTGCGCGGCCCGCCTGGGTCATACCGCCGACCCCGCCTCTCCGTCCGCGCGCTCGGCCCACCGCTGCTGCGCCGCTGGCCGCCACTCGGCATGCCTGCCGTGAAAGAGGCAGGCCGCCTCGATCCCGCTCCACCGGGCCGGCAGCAGCTCGCGCGGCATGCCAGGGTCGAGGAACGGGAACCGCCGCCACTCGTGCACCAGGAGGGTCTGCGCGACCAGCGTCGGATCCCCGGCGGCGGGATACAGCCCGCTGAACCTGGCGATGAAGTCGTCGTATCGCGCCGCCACGGCCTCGAGGTCCCATGCCTGGCGGGTGACGGTGGCCGGAGAGCCGATCGACCCGAACGCGCCGGCGAACGACATCGACTGCCCGGCCAGGCCCAGGTCCGCAAGGATCTGCCGCGCCTCGGCCTCCCGGCCCGTGTCCGGCGTTACCCACACGCCCGCGGCTGGCGAGCCGAAGCCCGCCCAGGCCAGCCGGGTGCGCAGCCGGTGCCGGAGGTCGCGCCTGAGCTCGGGCACGGTCACCAGCAGCACCAGCCAGCGCTGGTCCCAGCGGCGCTCCTCGCTGCCGAACGAGTAGATCCTGCTCGCGCCCTCGGACAGCAGGCGCCGGCCGGGCGAGGTCAGGTTCCACCGGACCCGGCGGCCCTCGCGCTGCGGGGCGAGCCACCCCTCAGCGGCGGTGCGGGCCAGCGCCTGCCTGGCCGACTTCTCCTCGATCCCGAGCAGCGCCAGCACGTCCACCAGCGTGGCCGTCCAGACGGCGGCGCCGCGCGGCAGGGCATACTCGCCGAGCACGGTCATCAGCAGGGACCGGGCGCTGGTCTCGCCAAGCTCCCGGCGGCGGCTGACGGCCGGTCGCGGCGGCGCGGCGGCGGTAACGGGGCTGCTGGCCGGACCGATGCGAGCCTCCCGGATGGCGGAAACCTGGCCTTCAACCTACCGCCGAGGATGCCTGCGTCAATGACGCCCCGGCACGTCCGGAATGGTGCGCACGCCTTGCTGCAGCACGCCCGGGCGGCGGCACGCCTCATCGAGCACGGCCGGACGGCGGGCCCTGGCGGCCCGCCCGCAATGGTGCGCATGTCCGGGACGGTGCGCATGCGCCTTGCTGCGGCATGCCCGGGGCGGCGGCACGCCTCATCGAGCACGGCCGGACGGCGGGCCCTGGCGGCCCGCCCGCCCCGGGCCGGACCAGGGCCCGGGCCGGAGGCCGAAGAAGATGCTCACCATCACGCCGAGGTTAACCAGCGCGATCAGCCCGGCGATGTACGGTCCTGGTCCGCCAAGCCAGGCCAGGTAGCCGCAGAACGCGAGGACCACGATCAGCGCGCCGAGCGCGCGGGGCCGGCCGCTCTGCGCTAGCCGCTCGGGCACCTCGTAGGGTGCCCGCTCGACGTAATTGGCGGTCGCTGCCCGCTCCCTGGCGATCCGCAGCCACAGCTCGTAGAGCTCCGGCGCCTGATCCCGCAGCGCGACCGCCTGGTCAACCGGCGGGATGTCCATCGGCTGGTGCTGACCCAGGCCGAGCTGAGCCTTGATTCGCTCAAGCACGAGGCTGGCGACCTGGTCCGCGTCGGGCGGCTGCCCGGTCCCGCCGGCTTCGTCGTGGCTGGCCACGCGGGTAAGGTCACGCCGCCCGGGTTGCGGGAATGCATGATCGCCTCGCGATAAGCGGACTGGATCTGCCCGGCGGCCGACCGGAACGGCTCCGCATCCAGGCCGGGCTGCTGCCCGGCCGGCTCAGGTATCGCAGGCGGGCCTGGTGCCGCGGGCAGGCCTGGTGCCGCGGGCAGGCCTGGTGCCGCGGGCAGGCCTGGTGCCGCGGACGGGCCTGGTGCCGCGGACGGGCCTGGTGTCGCGGACGGGGCCTGGTGCCGCGGACGGGCCTGGTGTCGCGGACGGGCCTGGTGTCGCGGGCAGGCCAGGTGTCGCGGGCGGGCCTGGTGTCGCGGGCGGGCCTGGTGTCGCGGGCGGGCCTGGTGTCGCGGGCGGGCCTGGTGCCGCGGGCGGGCCTGGTGCCGCGGGCAGGCCTGGTGCCGCGGGCAGGCCAGGTGTCGCCGGCAGGCCACGGCGCAGCAGCCGGAAGACGGCCGCGCCCGTCGGGTCGTAAATCGCGGCAATGCCCAGCACAAGGCTGGACAACCCGCGTATCGGCCGGTCCGGCGGCATGCTGAACCGGTGCCCGGATATGCCGGGCGCAAAACTCGCGCCACGGGCGGCGGCCGGTCCGCGTGCCATCCAGGTGCCGGTTGCGGTTCTTAGATAGCATGATATCTTGATATCACTATGACAGAGAATGAGTCCGGACGGACGAAGAACATGGTGCTGAGGCTCGATCCCGGCCTGGCCGAGCAGTTGCAGGCGGTGGCCGAGGCTGAGGGCCGCCCGGTGTCGGAGGTCGTGCGCGAGGCCATCGCGGCCCTGGTCGAGCAGCGCCGGGGTGACGAGCGGTTCCTCCGGCTGCTTGAGGAGAACCTCGCCAGGCACGAGCGGGTGCTCAGGCTGCTGCGGGACGGCGAGTCGTGACTGCGTTCGAGCTTTCCGACCTGGTCATAGCCGCCAGCCGGACGCTGGGCCTCGGCACCGGGGCAACGGTGGACCTGCTCGACCTGGCGGCTGCCGAGGCCGCCCTGGCCGAGGCCAACGCGGTCGCCGCCGGTGACGATGTGGCGGCCGCCGCGGCCCTGCTGTACGCCCTCGTGCTCCGCCGGCCGTTCCGCCGCGGAAACGACGCGGTGGCCTTGGTGGCGACATTGCAGCTGCTAGCGGTGCACGGCTACCGGGCCAATCTCGACCCGCCTGCGGCGACCACGTCGATCATCGCCGGCATCTCGGCCGGTGAAGTCGATGCGGCCGAGCTCCGCAGGTGGCTGATGGCCCGGGTGTACTGCGAATCCGACGCGCGGCAGGGAGAGAAGGCCATGCGGAACTGGCTGCCAGCCCGGCGGCGCCGCGCCCGGCGCGCGAGCGCTTCCGGTGCGGGATTGTTCGGGAGATTCACCAATGAGGCACGGCAGGTTGTGGTCCTGAGTCAGGAAGAGGCCAGGATGCTCGACCACAACTACATCGGCACCGAGCACCTGCTGCTCGGTCTGATCCATGCGGGTGACGACGTAGCCGCCAGGGCGCTCGAGTCGCTCGGGATCAGCCTGGAGGCCGTGCGGCAGCAGGTGGAGAAGATCATCGGGCACGGCTCGCAGGCGCCGTCCGAACACATTCCGTTCACCCCGCGCGCCAAGAAGGTCCTCCAGCTCGCGAAGCAGGAGGCACTCGACCATGGCGACGGCTCCATCGCCGCTGAGCACATCCTGCTCGGCCTCGTCCGTGAGGGCAGCGGCGTCGCCGCTCAGGTGCTGACCCGCCTCAGCGCCAGCGTTGAACAGGTCCGGCATGAGGTCATCCGGCACGTGGCCTGCCGCCGGGCGGCCGACGGGCTGACCGAACCCGGCGAAGGCGGGGGGCAGCAGAGCGCATAAAGCCAGCCGGATGGCGGGTACCCCCGCGGGCGGCCGACGGGCTGACCGAACCCGGCGAAGGCGGGGGGCAGCAGAGCGCATAAAGCCAGCCGGATGGCGGGTACCCCCGCGGGCGGCCGACGGGCTGACCGAGCCGGACGTGGGCGGGGCAGCAGAGCGCGTGTAAAGCCAGCCGGATGGCGGGTACTGCCACACGGGCGCGGAGGCTGGCCGCCGGTGACAGCAGGCGAGATGGGCCGCGACCGGGCGAGATCTAGTGGCGTGCTGCCGCGCGCGGAGCGCGGAGGCTGGCCGCCGGTGACAGCAGGCGAGATGGGCCGCGACCGGACGGGACCCATCCGTTAAAAATCATGATGAGACTGGCCCGGGCGAATATGTGGAAGCCGGCTAGCGGCGGACGCCCTAGAATGCGTTTCTTCCACGGAAACCCCGGCTACCTTGAGCAGAGGCAAACAGTCATGCGCTGGTCACAGCTGCACATCCCGACATTGCGTGCGGATCCCGCCGACGCCGACGCGGCGAGCCACCGGCTGCTGGTCCGGGCCGGCTTCATCCGCCAGCTGATGGCCGGCCACTACTCGATACTGCCGCTCGGCATCCGGGTTCGCGCCAAGGTCATCAACGTGATCAGGGAAGAGATGAACCGGATCGGCGCGCAGGAGTTCCTGCTGCCGTCGATGCAGCCGGCCCAGCTCTGGCAGCAGAGCGGCCGGCTGGACGTAATGGGCGACATCATGTTCCGGCTGAAGGACCGCAAGGGCGCGGACATGGTGCTTGGCGTGACCCATGAGGAGGTCGTCACCACGCTGGCGCTGGAGCTTTCCTCGTACCGGCAGCTGCCGCAGTCCTGGTACCAATTCCAGGTCAAGTTCCGCGATGAGCCGCGGCCGCGCAGCGGCCTGCTCCGGGTGCGCGAGTTCACGATGAAGGACTCCTACAGCTTCGACCTCGACGAGGCGGGGCTTGACGCGTCCTTCGAAGCGCATCGCGGCGCCTATGAGCGGATTTTCGCCAGGCTGGGCATTCCCGCGCTCGCGGTCGAGGCGTCGAGCGGGAACATGGGCGGCAGCGACTCGATCGAGTTCATGTGCCCGTCGGAGGCGGGCGAGGACCTGGTCGCCCGCTGCGGCGACTGCGGGTACGCGGCGAACCTGGAGAAGGCGACATCGGCGCTGGCGCCGATCACGGACGGTCCGGGCTCGCCCGAGCCGCGGCAGCTGCCCACCCCCGGCGTGGCCACCATCGACGACCTGGCCAACAAGCACGGCATCGCCGCGGACCGCCAGATCAAGACGCTGGTCCAGGTGATCGACGGGCAGCCCACCCTGGTGCTGCTGCGCGGCGATCACCCGCTGGCTGACCAGAAGCTGATCGATGCGACCGGAGCCATCGAGGTCCGGCCGGCCCGGGCCGAGGAGATGGTCGCGGCGCTCGGCGCGTCGGCGGGCAGCCTCGGCGCCGTCGGGGTGACGCACCTGCCGGTGATCGCCGACCTCGCGCTGCAAGGCCGCGCCGACATGGCCACCGGCGCGAACATCGACGGGGTGCACCTCACTGGCGTGGACGTGGCCCGCGACATCCGGGTTACCCAGTGGGCGGACCTGCGCGAGGTCCAGGCCGGCGAGCCGTGCCCGCGCTGCGGCACGCCGCTTGAGCTGGTCCCGGCCATCGAGGTCGGGCACATCTTCAAGCTCGGCCGCAAGTACACCACCGCGCTCGGGGTGAACGTTCTCGGGCCCGACGGCTCGGCGATCACGCCGATCATGGGCTGCTACGGCATCGGCGTGGAGCGGGCGATAGCGGCGATCGCCGAGGTGCATCACGACGACGCGGGTCTGACCTGGCCGGTGCAGGTGGCCCCGGCCGAGGTGACCGTGGTGCTGCTGTCCACGAAGGACGAGGCGGCCAGGGGAGTGGCCGAGGACCTTTACCGCGGGCTGCTTTCCGACGGCGCCGACGCGCTCATCGACGACAGGGACGAGCGGCCGGGGGTGAAGTTCAGGGACGCCGAGCTGACCGGCATCCCCTGCCGGGTCAGCGTCGGCAGCCGGGACCTGGCCGACGGGGTGGTCGAGATCACCAGGCGGGCGACGGGCGAGAAGGTCCGCGTCCCGGTCGGGGAAGCGGTGGCGCGGGTGCGGGAGATCCTCTCCGCCCAGGACGCCTGACCCGCCGAGGACGCCTGACCCGCCGAGGACGCCCTGGCCCGCCGAGGACGCCCTGGCCCGCGGCCGCTCAGCAGGCGGACGCGGCGGCGACGCCGCGGGCGCGCCGCCGGTGCCAGCCAGCCCGCTGGCTGGCGTCCGGGCCGGCCGCCAGCCTGGGATCCTGGCCGGCATCCTGGCCGCGCAGCGGATCGGCGCCGTCCCCGCCGGTCGTGCCGTCCTGGTCCGCCTGCCGGGGCGCCGGGTCATCCTGCGGCGCGGCCGGCCGGCCGGCTGGCCGGTGCGGCCCCCCCGCGTCCACCAGCCGTTCGTTGTGCCTGTCGAGTGCTGCCCACTGATCACTGGTGCCAGGCATTGAATCCTCCACGCTGCTGCGCCAGGGGCCGGTGCCCGCAGGCGGTCTCATCGAGTAAGAGACGTGGCACGCATCCGACAGGACACTAATTGAGATAACGAAAAGGTAACTATTACCTTTCGTGCTCGGGCTGGCCGCGGCCCGCGGGCTCAGAGGCGGCTCCACGCCTGGGTCAGCACGCTCCGCAGGATCTGCTCGATCTCGTCGAAATGCTCCTGGGTGCAGGTCAGCGGCGGGGCTAGCTGGATCACCGGGTCACCGCGGTCGTCGGTACGGCACACCAGGCCAGCATCGAAGAGGGCTTGGGAAAGGAAGCCGCGCAGCAGCCGTTCCGATTCGTCGTCGGAGAACGTCTCCCTGGTGGCCTTGTCCTTGACCAGCTCGATTCCGTAGAAGTAGCCATCGCCCCGGACGTCACCGACGATCGGCAGGTCATTCAGTTTGTCCAGGGTGCCGCGGAAGCCGGCCTCATGGGCCCTGACGTTGCCGAGCAGGTCTTCCTTCTCGAAGACGTCGAGGTTGGCGAGCGCGACCGCGCACGACACCGGGTGCCCGGCGAAGGTGATGCCGTGCAGGAAGCTCGCCTGCCCCTCGGCGAAAGGCTCCATCAGCCGGTCGCTGACCAGCATGCCGCCGAGCGGGGAGTAGCCGGAAGTGACTCCCTTGGCGAACGTGATGATGTCCGGCTGGTAGCCATAGCGCTGTGCGCCGAAGTAGTGCCCGAGCCTGCCGAACGCGCAGATCACCTCGTCGGAGACCAGGAGTACACCGTAGCGGTCGCAGATCTCGCGGACCCGCTGGAAGTATCCGGGCGGCGGCGGGAAGCAGCCGCCGGAGTTCTGCAGCGGCTCGAGGAACACCGCGGCCACGGTCTGGTGTCCCTCGCGCAGGATCGCCCGCTCGATTTCGTCGGCCGCCCACCGGCCGAACCCTGCCAGGTCGCCGGCGACGAAGCCGGGCGCCCGGTAGAAGTTGGTGTTGGGCACCCGGATGCCGCCGGGCGGCAGCGGCTCGAACGGCTCCTTGATGCCGGCCAGGCCGGTGATGGCCAGCGCGCCCATCGACGTGCCGTGGTAGGCGATGTCGCGGCTGATCACCTTGTAGCGGCTGTGCTGGCCGACGGTCTTGAAGTACTGCTTGGCGAGCTTCCAGGCCGATTCCACCGCCTCGGACCCGCTGGTGGTGAAGAACACCCGGTTCAGGTCGCCGGGCGCCAGGTCAGCGAGCCGCTCGGCCAGCTCGATCGCGCGCGGGTGAGCGTAGGACCACAGCGGGAAGTAGGCAAGCTCGCTGCCCTGCCGCGTGGCCGCCTCGGCGACTTCCTTGCGGCCGTGCCCGATCTGGGTGACGAACAAGCCGGACAGCCCGTCCAGGTAGCGCTTCCCGTGCTGGTCATAGACGTACTGGCCGGAGCCGCGCACGATCAGCGGGATGTCGCTGCCGGCATATGACGACATGCGCGTGAAATGCAGCCACAGGTTGCGCTTCGCGGCGGCCTGCAGTTCCGCGTGGTTGTCCTTGCTCAGAGCCGTCATCTGGTCCCCCAGCTGTAGGTTTGCTTGCGCAGTTTCAAGTACACGAAGGTCTCCGTACTCGTTACGCACGGGATGGTCCGCACGCGGCTGATGATCTCCAGGAGCTGGTCGTCGTCTTCGCAGACGACCTCGATAAGGAGATCGAACGACCCCGCGGTGATCACCACGTAGTCGATCTCGGTTATAGCGGCGAGCAGGTCGGCAACCCGCTCGATGTCCCCGACGCACCTGACGCCGATCATGGTCTGGCGGCGGAAGCCGAGCATCAGCGGGTCGGTCACCGCAACCACCTGCATCACGCCGGCGTCGACCAGCCGCTGCACCCGCTGGCGGACCGCTGCCTCGGATAGCCCGACCGCCTTGCCGATCGCCGCGTACGAGCGCCGGCCGTCCTGCTGCAGCTGCTCGATGATCTGCTTGGATACGTCGTCGAGGATGGGAGCACGACCGCCGGTCCCAGCGCCGCGCAGCCGGCCGCCCGAGGCATGCAGCGTTCCCGGCATATGTGCCATGCTCCGCCTCCTTCGCATGCCAATAGTGTCACGATCGGCTGATCTGTCAACTGATTCCGTAGGATCGTGGTACTTGCGCAACTGATTCACTTGTGTGAGTGGCGCTTATCTGCCTAGATCGTACCCAATCGGCTGCCCTGAGCGAACCGCAGGCCGGCCTCGTCAGGACTGGCCTGCGGTGGGCGGCGCGGTGGCGTCCACGTCGAAGGCGACGATGTAGCGGTGACCGCCCTGCGCGGAAATGATCTCCTCTTCGGACGCCCGGACGACGAGCTGCGGGTTCGAGTGCGGGATCGGCCAGCCGACGCCTATTCCGTAGCTGAGCACGCCCTCGAAGTCACCGGCCGGAGCCCAGCTGATCATCCGGCTCAGTTCGGTATGCGCGGGCGGTTGCGCGGTGACGGACGTGCTGCCGCTGGCTTTATGCGCCTGGGCGTCGCGGAACGTCACCTTAAGCGAGCCGACGCCGTCCATCGGGATGGTCTGGCCATTGTCGCCAACGAGCGGGTTGACGAACTGGAAGCTGTAGCTCGGGAAGCCGGTGGTAAACGTGAACGACATGCGGTTGTACGGCCGGTCGCCAGGATCACGCGGGTGGTCGCCGACGCGGATGGCGATCAGCCGGGGCACTGGCGGCACTGCCTGGGCGTGCCGGACCTTTCCCGGGTGCGCCACGTCGTTGGGCCAGTGCCACTGGTAGGTCACCCGCCAGGAGAGCACCTTCGTGGTCGGCGCCGGGGCGGCCGACGGTGACTGCGACGGCGAATGCGGCGTGGCGGTGGCCGAGGCACTGGGAGTCGGGGATGCGGCGGGCGTCGGCGAGCCGGCCGCTCCGGCCGGGGCGGGCTTGCTCCCGCAGGCCGCCAGCGCGGCTAGCACGACAGCGGCGGCTAGGCTGCTAGCGCTGGCCTTTCGGATGGTGAGCATCACGACCTCCTTGGCCGCATCGCACAGTCCGCGAGCGGCCCTCACCTCCAGCCTGAACCCCTGCGAGGCGATCTTCTAAGGCACGACGGCCGGGACCTTGGGCACCACGTTCGCCTTGGGCGCCACGTTGGCCTTGTGCACCGCGGGCCAGGACTGCACGGCAGCCACCCGGGTGCTCGCCGGGCCCGGAGTCAGCGCGGATCTCACCGACGCGCTGGCCGGGCTGGCCCGCGGCACGAAGACCGGCGGCCTGGACATGCCCGATGCCGATACGGCAAGGACCTGTGGTCCTACGGCCTCGACGACTACACCCGCGTCAAGCACGTCATGAGCAGCCTGGACTAGCGACGCCGCCGGGAAGCCTTGGACGGAAGCGCAACGCCCCGGCGTGGAGGGGACTCCGCTGCTGCCCCGCAGGGGTGATGTGCGGTCGGATGGTGCTGAGGCGCCGGATCCGGGTGGTTCGTGGTTCCTGCGGCGCCTGTGGTGCTGACGGTGCGTGCGGTGAGCGGAACGCCTGGTGGATGAGGGATTGGTATGCGCCGACGCATACCTAGCTCACATCCACCAGGCGGAACGCCATTCCGGGCCCTGGAGGCAAGGCCCGCGTGAAAGGCAAGGGCCGCGTGAAAGGCAAGGGCCGCGTGAAAGGCAAGGGCCGCGTGAAAGGCAAGGGCCGCGTGAAAGGCAAGGCCCCCGCATGTATGAGATGCAGGGGCCTCGCCCGGTCTTTCGTCACTGGCTGCCGATCTCTCAGCTGCCTTGCCGGGCCGCCGATTGCTCGGCTACCCTTGCCGGGCCGCCGATTGTCCGGCTGCCTGCGACTACTTGACCAGCCACTGGTACCAGGTACCCGCTCAAAGCGCCGGTTGCCCGGCCCTTCCTGCGTCTCCGGAGTTGCCCCCGGCGTGGTTCCCGTCTCCAGCAGTGACGTATTTCTACCGGCCCCGGCGGGTGCCGCACAAGGGGTTGCGGGCAGCGATTTCAAGATCTTTTGGCTGTCCACAAGGTATCCACAGCGACGGCCTTGTTGTCCCCCGGAGCAGGCACTTTTCCACCGCGCCGTGCACATCTTTGCCCACAGGCAAGCCAGGAAGCCGGCCGGCCGGTCAGCCAGCCCGGTGCGACGGTTCAGCCGCTGCCCGCGTGGATTCAGCGGATTCAAGGGCGAGCAGGGCGACGTGCAGCGAGGTCCTGGACTGCGCCGAGTCCAGGCTGACGCCGAGCACCCGCTCAATGTGCCGGAGCCGCTCGTACAGCGTCGGCCTGGCCAGATGGGCGCGGTGCGCCGTCTCGGCCTTGTTCCCGCCAGCCTCCAGGTAGGCGGCGAGCACGCTGGTCAGCGCGGTGCCGTGACGGGCGTCGTAGGCGAGCAGGCTGCCGAGCTCCCGCTCGGCGAAGCCCTGCAGCCTCGGGTCGTCGCGGAGCAGCTGCAGCAGGCCGTGGAGCCGCAGGTCGGCCAGCCGGTAGAACGGGCTGGCCGCTGGCCGCGCCATGGCGGCATGGGCATCAGGGGCCTTCGCCCCGGAGGCCGCCGGGCCTCCCGGAATCCCGGAACCGGCCGGGTGCGCGTCCGGCGGAATCGCCCCGAAGGCCCCGGGATCGGCCGCCGCCGCGTCCGCGACCTGCTGGGCCTCGAGGAACGATCGCCGCGCGTCCTGCATCGACTCGGCCACCGAGCCCACCGCGATCACCTGGCCATCACGCTGGTCAGCCCGCCGGCCCAGCAGCTGGCGGATCCGGCCGCAGACCGCGGTGAGCACCCGGTCGGCGCTGGCCCGGCGATCCAGCGACAGCAGCGCGCCGGCCCTGGCATCGTCCAGTGACCCGACGATCGCCGGCACCCGCTCGGCCCGGCAGGCATCGGCCATGGCGTCCGCCGCCGCCAGCACCCGGGCCTGCGCGGAGAGGCCGGGACCCGGATCGCGGAGCCGCACCACCAGCGCGATCAGCTGGCGGCCGCCGACCGGTACCCCGAGCGCCCTGGCCCGGACCGCGGCCTCGCCGGCGTCTGCCCCGGCCTGCTCGAGGATGGCGCTGATCAGCGTGCGGTGCACCTGGCGCTCCAGGGTCTCGCGCTGCCGTGCGATCAGCCGGGTGAGCGCCAGCGCGGCCGCCGTCCGCTCGATCAGCGCGGTGTCCAGCGGAGCTGGCGGCTGCCCGCAGGCCAGGATCACCCGGCCCCAGTTCTCGCCGCGGGCGCCGACCGGCGTGACCAGCCAGCCAGCCGCGGCGTCGAAGCAGGTGCCGGCCGCGGTCACCTGCCGTGACCGGGCCGGGAATCCGTCCAGCAGCCTGGCGGTGTCCGGGCCAGCCGGCTCGCAGACCAGGACGGCATGGGTCAGGTCCTCGAGGATTATCGGGCGCCCGGCCAGCCGGGCGGCCTCCCGGACAATCTCGGCAGGGCTGGCGCCGGCCACCGACAGGCCGGTGAACACCTCGTGCAGCCGGGCCGCGGCGCGCAGTTCCTCGCTCTGGCTGTCGATGATCCGCGCGTGCACCGCCTCGGTGACCTCGACGAACAGGACCTCCCTGGTGAACGCGATCAGCGGGAGATCGTGCTCGGCCGCGGCCGCGACCAGCGCCGCGGGCAGCCGCCCGGCGTACCGGCGGCCGAGTTCCACGGCCAGGCCGGCCACGCCGACTGCGGCGAGCTCGCCGACGTACCTCGCCTGCAGCGGCGGTTCGTCCGGCAGCGCGATCCCGGTGGTCAGCACCAGCTCGCCGCCATGCAGCAGGCGGGCCGCGTCGGCCACCTCGATCGCGTGCACCCACCGCACCGGCCGGCCCAGCAGGCCCGCGCCGGCCAGCACCTCGGGGCAGCCCCGCCGGACGGCGCCGAGCTCGAGGATCTCCGCGAGGGTGGGCAGCATGGCCGTGGTCAGCACCTCCCGGATACGGGCCGCACAGGCGGGCAGCCGGCCGGCGCCGTCACGAAGCGGCAGCGCGACTGCTTTACGACATGTTATTCATCAGGCTAGATGCCATGCATTGTGTTGCAGCAATGAGGGCGTGCCTGGCGTCAGACTGGAGCCCATGGGAGAACTTCACGATCGCCATCGCCGCGTCATCCCCAACTGGGTCGGCCTCTACTACGACGAGCCGCTTGAGATCGTCAGCGGCAAGGGCAGCCGGGTGACCGACTCGGCCGGGCGCAGCTACCTCGACTTCTTCTGCGGCATCCTCACCAACATGCTCGGCTACGACCTGCCCGAGGTACGCGAGGCCGTCGAGCGCCAGCTGGTCACCGGCGTCGTGCACACCTCGACGCTGTACCTGCTCCGGCACCAGGTCGAGCTGGCGGAGAAGATCGCCGAGCTGTCCGGGGTCGAGAACGCCAAGGTGTTCTTCACGAACTCGGGCACCGAGGCGAACGAGACCGCGCTGCTGCTTGCCACCGCGGCCCGCCGGTCCAGCCAGGTGCTTGCCCTGCGCAACAGCTACCACGGGCGCTCCTTCGGAGCCGTCGCCATCACCGGCAACCGCGGCTGGAAGAGCTCGCAGCTGACTCCGTTCGGCGTGCATTACCTGCACGGGACGGACCGGCACCTGCCGGCCTTCGCCCGCATGTCGGACGCCGATTATGTGCTCGCCTGCACGGAAGACCTGCGGCACCTGCTGGCCACGGCCACCGCGGGCGACGTGGCCTGCCTGATCGCCGAGCCGCTGCAGGGCGTCGGCGGCTTCGCCGCGCCGCCGGACGGGCTCTTCGCCGCCTACAAGGAGGTGCTCGACTCCCACGGAATCCTGTTCATCTCCGATGAGGTGCAGACCGGCTGGGGGCGGACCGGCGAGCACTTCTGGGGAATCAGCGCGCACGGCTTCGTGCCGGACATGATGACATTCGCCAAGGGGCTCGGCAACGGCTTCGCGATCGGCGGCGTCGTCGCCAGGGGCGAGCTGATGGACGGCCTGACCGGCAACGGCATCTCGACGTTCGGCGGCAACCCGATCGCGACCGCCGCGGCGGGCGCGACGCTCGACTACGTGCTCTCGCATGACCTGCAGCGCAACGCGGCCACGCTCGGCAAGCTGATCATCGACGGGCTGCGCGAGGCGGCCGGGCCGCTCGACGTGGCCGGGGACATCCGGGGCAAGGGCCTGATGTTCGCCGTGGACCTGGTGGACCCGGTGACCGGCGCGCCGAGCCCGGTGCTGGCCGCCCGGATGCTCGAGGAGACACGTGCCCGCGGCCTGCTGATCGGCAAGGGCGGGCTGTACGGCCATGCGCTGCGGATGGCGCCGCCGCTGACACTGACCGAGGCGGAGGCCAGGGAGGGCCTCGGCATCCTCGTCGACGCCTTGCGCGCCGTCGACGCCGGGGCAGCGGCCGGAGCCGGGCAGGCGGCAGGAGGCGGCAAGTGAAGCACGTCACGCACTGGATCGGCGGCAAGCCCTGGACCGGCGGCCAGGCCGAGCACCACGGCGACATCTACAACCCGGCAACCGGCCAGGTCAGCGGCACGGTGGATTTTGCCGGCCCGGCCGAGGTTGCCGCGGCGGTCCAGGCTGCGGCCGGCGCCTTCGCTGCCTGGCGGGCGACGTCCCTGGTGAAACGGACAGCAGTGCTCTTCGCCTTCCGCGAGCTGCTGCGTGCCCGGCAGGCCGACATCGCCGCGCTGATCAGCGCCGAGCACGGCAAGGTGGCGTCGGACGCGGCCGGCGAGGTGGCCCGCGGCCTCGAGGTCGTGGAGTTCGCCTGCGGGATACCCCACCTGCTCAAGGGCGGATTCTCGGAGAACGTCTCCAGCGGGGTCGACGCGTACTCGATTCGCCAGCCGCTGGGTGTCGTCGCGGGCATCACCCCGTTCAACTTCCCGGCGATGGTGCCGATGTGGATGTTCCCGATCGCGATCGCCTGCGGCAACGCGTTCGTGCTCAAGCCGTCGGAGAAGGACCCGTCAGCCTCGGTGCTGCTCGCCGAGCTGCTGGCCGAGGCCGGTCTGCCGGACGGGGTCTTCAACGTCGTGCACGGCAGCAAGCCGGCGGTCGACGCCGTGCTGGCTCACCCGGACGTGCGGGCGGTGAGCTTCGTCGGGTCCACGCCGGTGGCGCGCTACGTATGGCAGACCGGCTCGGCGGCCGGCAAGCGCGTGCAGGCCCTCGGCGGCGCGAAGAACCACATGGTCGTGCTGCCCGACGCCGACCTCGACTTGGCCGCCGATGCCGCCGTATCGGCGGGATTCGGCTCGGCGGGGGAACGCTGCATGGCGATCTCAGTGCTGGTCGCGGTCGACCCGGCCGGTGACGAGCTCGTCGCGAAGATCGCCGAGCGGGTGGCGAGGCTGCGGGTCGGGCCGGGCACCGACGAGCGGGCCGAGATGGGACCGCTGGTCACCGCGGCCCACCGGGACAAGGTCGCCGGCTACCTGGATTCCGGCGTCCGGAAGGGAGCGGTGCTGGCCGTTGACGGCCGCGGCCATCCGGTCACCGGCGGCGCGGCGGAGGGGTTCTGGCTCGGCCCGAGCGTGCTCGATCACGTCACGCCGCCGATGAGCTGCTACGCCGACGAGATCTTCGGCCCGGTGCTCTCCGTCGTCCGGGTGCCGACCTACGACGACGCGCTGGGCGTCGTCAACGCGAACCCCTACGGCAACGGCACCGCGATCTTCACCAATGACGGGGGAGCGGCACGCAGGTTCACCAGCGAGGTTGAGGTCGGGATGGTCGGCATCAACGTGCCGATCCCGGTGCCGATGGCGTTCTACTCGTTCGGCGGCTGGAAGTCATCGCTGTTCGGCGACACCCACGTGCACGGCACCGAGGGCGTGCACTTCTACACCCGCGGGAAGGCGGTCACCTCCCGCTGGCTGGATCCCAGCCACGGTGGCGTCAACCTGGGCTTCCCGGTCAACGGCTAGCCGGCCCAGGCCCGGCGGGCACGCCGGGCCGGCCGCGGCCGGCACGAACATGGCCGCGATCCCGCGGAAACGCGTGCGCGCCGGGCACTATTAGTGCGTGGTCATCCCTATTCACGACGTCAACCCGCTGCGCCGGACACCGTGGGTCACGTACACGCTGATCGCGATCAACATCGTGGCGCTGCTGCTAACCCCGGCGTCGCTGACCACGGTCGCCGGGAAGCCCGGACCGGCCGCGCTGTGCAAGCAGGCCGCCTTCTACGACCATTACGCGGCGATTCCCCGCGAGCTGGTCAGGGGCCGGCCGCTGCGGCTGGTGCCCACCGGGCAGGTCGGCATCGGGCGCGGCGGCGTCGGCTGCGTGCTAGCGCGGCCGTCTTACCAGAAGATCCCGGCGCTGTCCGTGCTGTTCTCGATGTTCCTGCACGCCGGCTGGCTGCACCTGCTCGGCAACATGCTGTTCCTGCTGATCTTCGGCAACAACATCGAGGATCGGCTGCGGCCTGCCGGATACCTGCTGTTCTACCTGGCCTGCGGTTACGTCGCCGCCTACGGTTTCGCCCTCGCCAACGCGACCTCCCTGCAGCCGCTGATCGGCGCCTCCGGGGCGATCTCCGGCATCCTCGGCGCGTACCTGGTGCTCTATCCGCGGGCCAGGGTGTGGAGCCTGGTGCCCTTCCTGCTCTTCATCCCGCTCCGGATTCCCGCGTGGTTCGTGCTCGGCCTCTGGTTCGTGCTGCAGTGGGTCTACTCCGCCGGGTTCGCGGCGTCCGGCAGCGGCTCCGTCGCCTACCTGGCGCACGTGTTCGGCTTCATCGCCGGCGCGCTGGTCGGCCTGGTGCTGCGGGCGAGCAGCACCAGGCCACGGGCCGGTACCTGAGTCGACCCCGGGCCCGAGCGCGACTTCGCGATTACCCTCAGCGTCCCGCCGCGATGCTGGCCGAGATGAGCGACCTGGTCGCCTGCCGGCAGCACCTGGTCGCGATAGCCCGGGGCCGGCCGGTCAGGTCAGCCGGCGCTGGCGCTGAACGCGGGAAGGTAGCCGCCGGACTGGCCGGCCGCTGTCGGGTGGTAGGACTCGCCGAGATCGAAGAAGTTCACGGCGTGCAGCCAGTTGGCCGAGCCGTCGCAGATCTCGTGGCCGGCGAACCCGGGCGCCACGTCGGCGAACACGTCGCCGTGCCGGGCGGCGGCGGCCCGGATCTGGCCGTCGAGCAGGTCGGCCGCCTGGTTCAGGTCCGTGCGGTCGGTGGTGCTCAGCCCGATGCAGTCGGCCGACCTGGCCAGGTCATACAGGTGCGGGTAGCCGAGCACGACCACCCTGGCGGCATGCGCGCGCGCCCGGATCGCGGCCAGCACGCGGTCAAGCTCATCGGGCAGCTGGCTGCTCATCTCGCCCTCGGCGGCGTTGACCGCGCTCACGCACCTGCTCGTCGAGTGCAGCACGCAGGTCTCCATCACGGAGCTGAAGCCGACGTCATTGCCGCCGATCGTGATCGAGACCAGCGTGGTCGAGGCGCTGAGCGCCCAGATCTGGCTGCCGAGCACGGTGGCCGTGGTGGCGCCGGCGCACGCCACCGAGACATAGGAGGCAGGCTGGTTCACGCCCGCCCAGAGCGCCGAGTAGGCCCTGGTGCTCCGGTCACAGGAGCCGCTCGCGGCGATATAGCTCCCGGCGCCCAGCCCGGAGGAGTACGAGTCGCCGAGCGCGACATAACGGACGCTGCTTGCCGCCCCCGCTGATGCCGAGGCGGCCACCGGCAGCGCGGCGGCGCAGGCGGCGGCGAGGGCGATGCTCAGGCGGCGGGCCCTTGAGGCTCGCAGCAGCATGGTGCCTCCTCGGCAAGCTGGGGAAACACTGCTTACCCAAGGAAGTAACACCGGCCGCGGGGACCGTCAAGATGCACCAGGACGGCTAGCGCCCGGCGAACGCCTCTGCCAGGATGGACAGGCCCTCGTCCAGCAGCGGCTCGCCGATCACCATCGGCGGCAGGAACCGCAGCACGTTGCCGAACGTCCCGCAGGTGAGCACCAGCAGGCCGGCCTGATGACAGGCCGCGGCGACCTGCGCCGCCGTGGCAGGGTCGGGCTCGATGCCGCCGGGCCTGACGATTTCCACCGCCAGCATCGCGCCCCGGCCGCGCACATCGGCGATGGCCGCGGTTGCCGTGGCGATCTCGCGCAGCCTCGGCAGCATGATGTCGCCGATCCGGCGGGCCCGGGCCGCCAGGTCCTCCTTGGCCATGGTCTCCAGCGAGCCGAGCGCCGCCGCGCAGGCGACCGGGTTGCCGCCGTAGGTCCCGCCGAGGCCGCCGGGGTGCACCGCGTCCATCAGGTCCGCCCGCCCGGTCACGCCGGCCAGCGGCAGCCCGCCGGCGATCCCCTTCGCCGTGGTGACCAGGTCCGGCACGACCGACTCGTGATCGGAGGCGAACCAGTCACCGGTGCGGCACAGGCCGCTCTGGATCTCGTCGGCGATCAGCACGATGCCGTGAGCGGCGCAGAACTCCGCGAGCCCGGGCAGGAACCCGTCCGGCGGCACGATGAACCCGCCCTCGCCCTGGATCGGCTCGATCAGCACCGCCGCCACGTTGTCCTCGCCGACCTGCGTGTGGATCAGGCTCGTGATCACGTCCAGCGCCTCGGCCGCGCAGCGTTCCGGCCCGCCGGGCCAGCGCAGCGGGTAGGCCATCGGGACCCGGTAGACCTCGCTGGCGAACGGGCCGAACCGGTGCTTGTACGGCATGTTCTTGGCGGTCAGCGCCATGGTCAGGTTGGTGCGCCCGTGGTAGGCGTGATCGAAGACCACGACGGCGGGCCGGCCGGTGGCATAGCGGGCGATCTTGACAGCGTTCTCCACCGCCTCCGCGCCGGAGTTGAACAGCGCCGAGCGCTTCTCGTGATCACCGGGAGTCAGCCGGTTGAGCTCCTCGCAGACCTCCACGTACCCCTCGTACGGTGCGACCATGAAGCAGGTATGGGTGAAGCGCGCCACCTGCTCGGTGACCCGCTCGACGACCCGCTCCGCGCTGTTGCCCACCCCGGTGACCGCGATGCCGGAGCCGAAATCGATCAGCGAGTTGCCGTCGACGTCGACGACCACGCCACCGCCGGCCGCGGCGACGAAGACCGGCAGCACGTGGCTGAGCCCCCGCGCGACGCTGCTATGGCGCCGTTCCAGCAGTTCCCGCGACGCGGGCCCGGGTATCTCGGTCACGATCCGGCGTTCCTGGGGCAGCGACGAGCCACCTGCGCTGGGCAGTTGTACGGTCATACAGCCGACAATAAACCCCGGCGGCCGGTCGCGGACAGGGCCGGCCCCGGTGCGGCATCGGCTGGCGCCGGTGCGCCCGGGCATAGTGTCTTTGATGTTTTACGAGCCAGCGTTGGCTGATCACCCGGACAGGGCCTGAACATGTCAGAGGCAAGCGTTCCGGCCGAGGAGGCCGGCGGTATCTTCACCGGCCTCTTCGGCCGGGGCGCGGTGCGCACCGGCGACGAGGCCTGGCTGCAGGCCATGCTCGACGCCGAGGCCGGCCTGGCCCGCGCCCTGGAGCGGGCCGGGCTGGCGCCGGCCGGCGCGGGCGCAGCGGTCACGGCCGCGGCGGACGCGAGCAGGTTCGATGCCGGCGACCTCGGCCGGCGGGCGGCGCTGACCGGCAACCCGGTGCCCCCGCTGGCCAGGGCGCTGGCCGCGGCGGTACCCGGATGGGCCGCCGGGACGGTGCATCACGGCGCCACCAGCCAGGACATTCTTGATACCGCGGCGATGCTGGTGGCCGGCCGCGCGCTGGACGTGATCCTGGCCGACCTGGCCGGCGCCGCGGCGGCCGCCGCCGGGCTCGCCGAGGCGCACCAAGAAACGATCATGATCGGCCGGACGCTGCTGCAGCAGGCGGTCCCTGTCACCTTCGGGCTGGTCGCGGCGGGCTGGCTGACGGCCGTCGACGAGGCCGCCCGCGCGCTGGCACGGGTCGCCGCCGGCCGCCTCGCCGTGCAGTTCGGCGGCGCGGCGGGGACGCTGGCCGCGCTCGGCCAGGACGGGCCCCGGGTTGCCGCGCTGCTCGCCGCCGAACTCGGGCTGGCCGTGCCCGTGCTGCCCTGGCATACCGACCGGCTCCGGATCCTGGACCTGGCGGCGGCGCTGGCCGCGGCCGCTGCCGTCCTGGGGAAGATCGCGCGGGACGTCACCCTGCTTGCCCAGTCCGAGGTCGCCGAGGTGCGCGAGGGCGGCACCGGCCGCGGCGGCTCGTCGGCCATGCCGCAGAAGAGCAACCCGGTCGCCTCGGTGCTGATACTCGGCTGCACGCGCCGGGCGCCCGGCCTGCTGGCGACGCTCGCGGCGGCCGCCGAGCAGGAGCACCAGCGCGCAGCGGGCGGCTGGCACGCCGAGTGGGAGCCGCTCGCCGACCTGCTGAGGCTGACCGGGTCAGCCGCGTCGTGGGGCGCTGAGCTGCTCGCCGGGCTGGCCGTCGACGCCAGGCGGATGCGGGCGAACCTGGACGCGGCCGGCGGGTTCCCGATGGCCGGGCGGGTGGCCGCGCTGCTGGCGCCGGCCCTCGGCCCGGCGGCCGCGCACGACCTGATCGCGGCGGCCAGCGCCGACGCGGCGGCGGCCGGCCAGACGCTGGGCACGGCCTTGCGGGCCGGTGCGGCCGCCCGGGCGCTGGCCGAGGCCGGGGTCACCGCGGACCAGGTCGGCGCCGCGCTCGACCCGGTCGGCTACCTGGGCTCCGCACGGACGTTCACCGATGCCGCGCTGGCCGCCCACCGCGAGCTGGCGCTGCCCGCGGCCGGCGGGCCGGGTAACCCGGTACCCGGGAACGCGGCTGGCACGCTGCTGCGGTAAGAACAGCAGCGGAGCGCCATCCACCTGGCTGGCGGCGCATCGGTGGCGCGAAGGAGCGGCAGATGGCGCAGGCAGAGCGGACCGGGAACAGCGGCGGCGACCGGGCCGGGCCGGGGATGGCGGTCCGCCGGCAGGTCCTCGGCGACGAGCACGTGGACCGGGCAGCGGCGGGCACGACCGAGTTCACCGCTCCGTTCCAGGACCTGATCACCCGGTACGCGTGGGGCGAGATCTGGTCGCGGCCCGGCCTGACCAGGGCCGAGCGGAGCATGATCACGCTGACCGCGCTGGCCGCGCTCCGGCAGGAGGAAGAACTCGCCCTGCACGTGCGGGCCGCGCTGCGGAACGGGCTGAGCCCGGCGCAGATCCAGGAGGTGCTGCTGCAGGTCGCGATCTACGCCGGCGTGCCGGCCGCCAACCGGGCGTTCGCGGTCGCGCAGCGGGTCCTGACCGAGACGGCCGGCCAGGCGGGGAGCGGCGGCAGCCGGCCGGACACTCCGTAGTCCGCACAGGTGTGCACTTCGCGCCCAAATGTAGATATCGTTTCGGTAAAGGCGGCGAGCAGGCGGGCCAGGAGGGCAGGACGGACATGGCGGAGATCGTGTCGCTGGCCGAGGCCGTCGCCCTCGCCGTTCACGACGGTGACACGGTGGCGATGGAGGGCTTCACGCACCTGATCCCGCACGCCGCCGGGCACGAGGTGATCCGGCAGCGGCGCCGCGATCTGACCCTGGTCCGGATGACGCCGGACGTCATCTACGACCAGCTGATCGGGGCGGGCTGCGCGCGGAAGCTGGTGTTCTCCTGGGGCGGCAATCCCGGCGTGGGATCCCTGCACCGGTTCAGGGACGCCGTGCAGCGCTCCTGGCCGTGCCCGCTGGAGCTGGAGGAGCACAGCCACGCCGGGATGGCCAACCGGTACGTGGCCGGCGCGTCCGGCCTGCCGTTCGCCGTGCTGCGCGGGTACAGCGGCACCAGCCTGGCTCGCCGTGCGCCGAACATCGCCGAGATCAGCTGCCCGTTCACCGGCGAGACGCTGACCGCGGTGGCGGCGCTGCGGCCGGACGTGACCGTCATCCACGCGCAGCGCGCCGACCTGGCCGGGAACGTCCAGTTCTGGGGGATCACCGGCGTGCAGAAAGAGGCCGTGCTCGCCGCCCGGCAGTCAGTGGCCACCGTCGAGGAGATCGTCGATGAGCTGGATCCGCGCCCGGGCGCCGTCGTGCTGCCGTCCTGGACGATCGGGTACGTGGCACTGGCACCGGGCGGCGCGCATCCGTCGTACGCGCTCGGCTACACCTCCAGGGACAACGACTTCTACATGGCGTGGGACGCGATCAGCAAGGGCCGGGACACCTTCAGCCGGTGGCTCGACGAGCATGTCTACCTGGGAGCGCGGCGGTGACTGCTGGCTACACGGCGGACGAGATGATGGCCGTCACCGCGTCCCGCGCGCTCCGCGACAAGATGACCTGTTTCGTCGGGATCGGGCTGCCCAGCGAGGCGGCGAACCTGGCGCAGGCGACGCACGCGCCGGGACTGGTGCTGATCTACGAGTCGGGCACGATCGGCGCCAAGCCGGGCGCGCTGCCGCTGTCGATCGGCGACGGCATCCTGGCCGAGACGGCGGACACCGTGGTGAGCGTGCCGGAGATTTTCAACTACTGGCTGCAGCCGGGCCGGATCGACGTCGGCTTCCTCGGCGCGGCGCAGATCGACAAGTTCGCCAACATCAACACCACGGTCATCGGCCCGGACTACGCCGCGCCGAAGGTCCGGCTGCCCGGCGCGGGCGGCGCCCCGGAGATCGCCGCGTGCTGCCGGGAGGTCATCGTGGTGGTCCGGCAGAGCCTGCGGGCGTTCGTCGAGCGGGTGGACTTCGTGACCTCGGTCGGGTTCGGCGACGGCCCCGGCTGCCGGGAGCGGCTCGGGCTGACCGGGGCAGGCCCGCGGAAGATCATCACCGACCTCGGCGTCCTTGAGCCCGACCCGGTGAGCTTCGAGCTGACGCTGACCGGAGTCTGCCCGGGAATATCCGTTCAAGAAGTAAAAGCAGGAACCGGCTGGGACCTGTCCGTCACCGCGGACCTGCGGGAACTCCCGCCGCCCGCGGCCGCCGAGCTTGCCGCGCTGCGCGCGCTCCGCGCGGCCACGCCAGCCACCGAGGGAGCGAACAGATGACCACTGACGTGCCGCCGGCGCCCGGCCGCCTGCTGCTGCCGTCCTACCAGCGGCCGGCCGGAGTCCACCCGCCGCTGGCCTCGCCCGCTTACGCCTCGACCGTGCTGCGCGCCCCGAAGCAGCCGCCGGTGCTGCTGGCGCAGGGGCTGACCGAGATAACCGGGCCGCTGCTCGGCGCCGAGCGGGTCACCGCCGCCGACGCCGACCTGACCACGCGGCACCGCGGCGAGCCGCTCGGCGAGCGGATCATCCTGACCGGCCGGGTGCTCGACTCCGGCGGGCGGCCGGTGCCCGGCACGCTGATCGAGATCTGGCAGGCGAACGCGTCCGGCCGGTACGCGCACGGCGTGGACAACCACGACGCGCCGCTCGATCCCAACTTCGACGGGGCCGGCCGGTGCGTGACCGATTCCGGCGGGCGGTACCAGTTCGTCACGATCAAGCCGGGCGCCTACCCGTGGCGGAACCACCTCAACGCCTGGCGCCCGGCGCACGTGCATTTCTCGGTGTTCGGCCGGGCATTCACGCAGCGCCTGATCACCCAGATGTACTTCCCCGGGGACCCGCTGTTCGCCCAGGACCCGATCTTCAACTCGGTGCCCGACCCGAAGGCGCGCGAGCGCATGATCGCCCGCTTCGACCTCGGGACGACGCAGCCGGACTGGGCGCTCGGCTATCAGTGGGACATCGTGCTGCGCGGCCGTGACGCGGTCGTGTTCGAGAAGGCGGGGGAGCACCGGTGAGCCCACCGCCTTTCCCGCGGCTGGGGCTGACGCCCTCGCAGACGGTCGGGCCGTTCCTGGCCATCGGGCTGCCCTGGCCGGACGGCCCGTTCGTGGTGCCGGCCGGGACGCCGGGCGCGATCACGATCAGCGGCGTCGTGCTGGACGGGGCGGGCGAGCCGGTCCCCGACGCGCTGGTCGAGACCTGGCAGGCGGCGCCGGACGGGAGCTTCGCCCATCCCGACGATCCGCGGGGCGCAGCGGACCCGGCCGGCTTCCGCGGGTTCGGCCGCTGCCCGACCGGCCCCGATGGCCGGTACCTGATCAGCACGCTGCGGCCGGGCCCGGTGCCCGCCGCTGACGGCCGGACGCAGGCGCCGCACCTGGATGTCTCCGTCTTCGCGCGCGGGCTGCTCGACCGGGTGGTGACCAGGATCTACTTCCCGGACGAAGAAGCGGCGAACGCGGCCGACCCGGTCCTTTCGGCGATCACCGCCGGTGACCGGCGGGCCACCCTGATCGCCGTCGCCGGGCCGGCCGCGGGCCCGGCCGCGTTCCGTTTCGATATCCGGCTGCAGGGCGAGCGAGAGACCGTCTTCTTCGATGTCTGAGCCCGCGCCTGCCCCGGCGCCCGCGCAAGGGCCGCTGCGGCTGGAGTCCTCGCTGGAGGGGCCGCCCGGCGCCCCGGTCCTCGTGCTCGGCAACTCGATCGGCACGACCAGGGCGGTCTGGGACCCGCAGGCAGCGGCGCTGCGCGGGCATTTCCGGCTGCTGCGGTTCGAGTACCCGGGGCACGGCGGCTCGCCTGCCGGGCCAGGGCCGTACACGATCGGCGACCTGGCCGGGGGAGTGCTGGCGCTACTCGACGACCATCAGGTCGGGCGCGCGCTGTACTGCGGGATCTCGCTGGGCGGCATGGTCGGCATGTGGCTCGCCACGCACGCGCCGGAGCGGATCGGCGCGCTCGGGCTGTGCTGCACGTCGGCGCGCCTGGGGCCGGCCGCGATGTGGGCCGACCGGGCGGCGCTGGTGCGGTCGGCGGGCATGGGGCCGGTCGCCGACCAGGCTGCCGGGCGCTGGTTTACCCCGGCCTTCCGGCGGCGCGACCCGGTGACCGTCGACGCGATCGTGGCCGAGATGCGCCGCGTCGACCCGGCGGGCTACGCCGGGTGCTGCGACGCGATCGGCAGCATGGACCAGCGGGCCTCGCTCGGCTCGATCACCGCGCCCGCGCTGGTCATCGCCGGTGCCGAGGATCCAGCCACGCCGCCGTGGCACGGTGCCGTGATCGCGGCCGCGATTCCCGGGTCACGGCTGCGGGTGATCAGGGGCGCTTCGCACCTGGCCAACGTCTCGCAGCCGGGCGAGGTAACCGCGGCTCTCCTCAGCCACCTGACTGGTGTCGCCGGGTGAGTCGGCCGACGTGCCGGGTACTGCGCCGGATGCGGAAGGGTGAGTTTTGCTTGCTGTGTCTGGCGGGAACCAGAACGGCGAGTTTGGCGGCTGCGCCCTGGCCGGGCAGGTCGGCTGTGTATGCTGACTGGCCGGGTGCATGACGCGGCGTCACACCGATGTCACGCTGGGGCTGATCTGCTGGCCGAGGTTCACGCCTGCTCAGCACGGTCAGGCAGCAACGGGTACCGGAGGAAGGGCCGTTGCTGGGCAGGCGGAACCGAGGTCAATGCAGCAACGCGCGGGCGGCGGCCTCGATGGACTGCTCGGACAGCAGCACGGTGCTGGCGGCGTCGCCGAGCGGGATGAAGCTGTCCTCGCTGGCCACCCTCGCCATCCGGCCGGAGTACCCGCGGTCGGCCAGCGCGGTGACGATCCCCTCGGACACGCCGCCGGTACGCCGGGTCTCGTCGGCGATGAGCACGCGGCCGGTCACCGACGCCTCCCGCAGCATGTCCTCCACCGGCAGCGGCGCCAGCCAGCGCAGGTCCATCACCCGGCACCCGATGCCGTCGCCGGCCAGCCTGGCCGCGACCCGCAGGCTCATCCGCAGGCCGTTCCCGAAGCTGACGATCGTGAGGTCGCCGCCGGCCCCGTAGACCCGGGCCCGGCCGGGCGGCACATGGGCGTCTGCCCACCGCCACGGCGGGTCGTACGGCGCGAGCCACCCGTCGTCCCCCGGCTCATGCAGATCCCGCTCGTGATACAGCGCGATCGGCTCGAGGAACACGCAGACGCTGCCGTCAGACTGGGCCGACGCCAGGCAGGTGCGCAGCATCGCGGCGGCATCATCGGGCCTGGCGGGCAGCGCGATGATCAGGCCGGGAATGTCGCGCAGCGCGGCGACGGCGTTGTCATTGTGGAAATGACCGCCGAAGCCCCGCTGGTAGCCGAGGCCGGCGATCCGCAGCACCATCGGGTTCCGGTACTGCCCGCGGGAGAAGAACGAGAGCGTGGCGGCCTCGCCGCGAACCTGGTCGGCCGCGTTGTGCAGGTAGGCGAGGTACTGGATCTCCGGCACCGGCAGCAGCCCGGCCAGCCCGGCGCCGAGCGCCAGGCCCAGGATGGACTGCTCGTCCAGCACCGTGTCGAACACCCGGCCCGCGCCGAAGCGGCCGAGCAGCCCCCTGGTAACCCCGTAGACGCCGCCCTTGCGGGCCACGTCCTCGCCGAAGACCAGCACCTCGGGCCGGGCGGCGAGGGCGTCGGCCAGCGACCGGTTGATCGCCTGGGCCAGGGTGAGCGGCCCCTCGTCCTCGGGCCGCCGCCTGCCGAACGCGCGCCCGCGCGCCGACGGCGTCGCCGCGCTGACGGTGTCCGCCGCGACGGCGTCCGGCCGCCGCGGCGCGAGCGGCGCCATGACCTGCGCGGCGGAGGTGAGCCGCGGCGCGCCGGCCGCCTCGGCCGCCAGCGCGAGCACTCGCTCCCTGGTCGCGTGGTACCTCGCCAGCACCTGCTCCGGGGTCAGCACGCCGCCGTCGACCAGCAGCCTCGCGGTTCCGAGCAGCGGGTCCCGCCGCAGGTCGGCGGCCATCTCGGCGGGCCCGCGGTAGCCGGCCTCGACGTCGGACCCGGCGTGCCCGCCGAACCGGACCGTGAAGACGTGCAGGAACGCGGGCGCGCTGCGCCCCCGCACCCACTCCGCCGCGCTGAGCGCGGTGTCGTAGACATCGGCCAGGTCGGAGCCGTCCGCGCGGAAGTACCGCACGCCTGGCCGGCCGGACTGGGCGGCGCCGATCCAGCCCGCCGGGGTGCGGACGCTGATGCCCAGGCCGTTGTCCTCGCAGACCAGCAGCAGCGGCAGCGGCAGGCCCTGGTAGGCGCAGTAGGCGGCGGTATTGATCGCGCCGGCGGCGGTGGAGTGGTTGGCTGATGCATCGCCGAAGCTGCAGACGACGAGCGCGTCCTCCGGCCACGACGTGGCCAGCCCGAGCTTGGCCGCACGCGGCAGCGCGAAGGCCAGCCCGACGGCGCGCGGCAGGTGCGATGCGATCGTCGAGGTCTGCGGGATCACGTTCAGCTGGCGGTGCCCGAACACCTTGTGCCGCCCGCCGGCGATGGGCTCGGCGGCGGCGGCCACGAGCCCGAGCAGCACGTCGTTGACGCCGTCCCGCGGCGGGCTGGCCTGGCCGGCCCGGACCAGGTAGAACGCGCCGGAGCGGTAGTGCAGCAGGGCGGGATCGGTGAGCCGGAGCGCCGCCGCGACGCCGGCGTTGCCCTCATGGCCGGATGAGCCGATGGTGTAGAAACCAGCGCCCTTCGACTGCAGCCAGCGGGCGGCCAGGTCGATGTGGCGGCTGGTCAGCTGGGCGTCGAACAACTCAGCGCAGCGGGCAGCGCGGAGCGCGGAGCCTTCCCTGATCATGCCGGACCGCAGCGGCGGCCCGCCGGGGCGCATCCCGCTGACGGCCGCGGTGAAATGCGTCTCGACCTGATCGGGCGCCATGAAGTTCATCAGAGCAACATTCCCATTCCCGCGGCGGATGTGACGCGTTCCAGCACGGTCCGAGCAGTATTCGGCACGGTGCCAGCATTCTGCCAGCATGCCCCGGCAGCCCCCTATTCGCGCCGATCATGGGATCGCCCGGTGACAGACTGGGGGCGTCCACCATTCTCGCGCGGGAGGTTGCCATGCTGCCCTGGTCGGCCGAACTGGCCGGACGCATCGACGAGCACATGATCACGAGCGAGCTGCTCCGGGGCAATCCGCTGGGCGACCCGGCCGAGCGCCCGCTCTGGGTCTACCTGCCGCCCGGCTACGACGACGAGCCGGGACGGCGCTACCCGGCCGTCTACGTGATCCAGGGATACACCGGTCATCTCGCCATGTGGCGTAATCGCGCCGCCTACCGCCAGCCCTTTCCTGAGACGGCCGACGCGGTGTTCGCCAGCGGCCAGGCGCCGCCGGCCATCGTGGTCTACGTCGATGCCTGGACCGCCTACGGCGGCAGCCAGTTCGTCGACTCCCGCGGCACCGGGCGCTACCACTCCTACCTGTGCGATGAGGTCGTGCCGTGGGTGGATGCGCACTACCGGACGGTCGCCAGCAGCGCCTGCCGGGCGATCACGGGCAAGTCCAGCGGCGGGTTCGGCGCGATGATCACCCCGATGCTCCGGCCCGACCTGTTCGGCGCGCTGGCGACGCACGCGGGCGACGCGCTGTACGAGAACTGCTACATCCCCGAGTTCGGCACCGCGGTGCGGCACCTCAGGGACTATGACGGCGACATCTGGCGGTGGTGGGACGACTTCCGGTCCAGGGTCTCGTTCACCAAGGAGGCCGACCTGCACCTGCTGATGGTGCTCGGCGTGTCGGCGTGCTTCTCCGCCCGCGAGGACGGCACGGTCGAGCTGCCCTTCGACCCGCGCACGGGCATGCTGCGGCCGGACGTCTGGCAGCGGTGGCTGGACTGGGACCCGGTCAGGATGGTGCCCAGGTATGCCCATGCGCTCCGGTCCCTGAGCGCGATCTGGATCGACGCGGGCACCAGGGACGAGTATTTTCTTGACCTGGGCGCCGAGGCCTTCCGGGCGGCGCTCCGCGAGGCGGGCGTGGCCGGCGACGTGGTCAGGTTCGAGCTATTCGACGCCACGCATGGCGGGATCGACTACCGGTATCCGCTCTCGCTCGCCTGGCTGTGCGAGCGTATTGCGCCGGTCAAGGGAGGGTAATCCGCTGGCCTCGTTGAACGATCCAGGCCGGCGGTACGTACTCCTAGTTGTGCGGATGATCTGCCGTACACGAAAAAAGCCTCTGAACGGAGAAATGAAAGGCGCATCCGATGGTGGGCTGGCCCCAGCATTGCCGCCGCTGTGGTCGTGCTCGCCGCGTGCGGGAGCAGCACGGCGAGCAACACAGGCGGCTCATCCGGTTCCGGTTCCAGTCCCACGGCGTCGTCCGGCGGTACCACGACCACCAGCAAGAGCAAGGTGGTCACGGACGCGGCCGGGTTCACGGTCTACTGGTTCGCGCCGGACACACCGAAGAAGTCCAGCTGCAACGGCACGTGCGCGTCGTTCTGGCCGCCACTGCCCGCATCCGCGAAGCTCACGGGCATGTCATCGCTGCCAGGGACGTTCGGCTCGGTCACGCGGTCCGATGGCTCGAAGCAGCTCACCTATATGGGCCATCCGCTGTACACCTTCAAGGAGGACACCGCGCCTGGCCAGGACAAGGGCAACGGCAAGAACCTGTCCGGCGGGTTGTGGCGGGCAATGACCCCGGCCGGGGCGAAGCTCGCCGCGGCGCCAGCCCCGAGCGCGTCGAGCAGCTCTAGTGGTGGCTACGGCTACTAAGCCGATTCCTGGCTGCTAGCAGAATTCCGCGTGGCGGCTTCCCGGGCGCTGACGCCGGGAAGCCGCCAATGGGCGTCCGCTGGCAGTAGCCCGGGCATCAGTCACCCGGGCCGTTTCACTGACTCTGGCCGAGCAGGTGATCCGCGACCCGCGCAAGGTGGGCGCGCATGGCCTCGACGGCCTCCGGCGCGTTGCGGGCGCGGAGCGCGGCGACCAGCGCGCGATGATCTTCCTGGTACTCCAGGCGGCGCTCGCGCGAGGCGCTGCGGCGCTTGAGGTCGCCCCAGACCTGTCCGTGCCGTGCGGTCTCGATGGCTGCATAGAGGGCGATCAACAAGGCAGGCGGCGTGCTCGGCCACAAGATGACCTGTACGTCGGCCGATACCAGGGGCGACCCGGCCGACGCCGTGCCCGCCGTCAACAAGCTGTTCGCGACGCAGTCCAGCCTCGCGTTGGTGATCGGCTCGACATCAGACGAGGCGGCGGCGGTCGTCCCGATCATCAACAATCACAAGACCGTCGTGTTCGGGATGACCGGCCAGGACGAATTTGACAAGGTCAAGTACCCGTACTTCTACCGACTCGTGCCCCCCGATCTCGAAGAGTCCTACGCGATGGTCGCGATCGCCCAGAAGCTGGGGTACAAGCGGATCGCGCTGGCCTTCGGCAACGACATCGGATCGCAGACGTTCGTCAAGCCCGCGATCAGCGGGATCAGCAAGGCGGGCATGACGCTGGTCGCGAACGAGACGCTGGACCTGAAGGCAACCACGTTCCGGACCGAGGCGCAGAAGATCGTCTCCGCTCACCCGGACGCGATCATGACCGAGGCGCTCGGGTCCGCCGACCCGACCCTGTTCGCCGAGATAAAGCAGCTGAACGGCGGCAAGGTCATCCCGATCATCGGCACATCGGCGGCCATCTCCCCGGCCTTCTACCAGGCGGCGGCGCGAGCCGTGGGCGCGGCTGCCTTCGCGGCGCACTTCCATGCGGACAATCTCGTGACGGGCCACCAGCGGGCCGGCTTACGACGCGTTCTCCAGGGCCCTGCTCGCGGTCAAGGGCAAGATCGCGAACGCGCAGACCGGCAACTTCAGCACCTACTTCACCGCACCGGGCGCCGTGCACTTGTACGACGGCATCAACCTCGCCGCCCTCGCGATGATCGCGGCGAAGAGCACGGACACCGCGAAATGGAAGCCCTTCGTCACGACGATCGCAGACGGCGTCCCCGGCGCCACGGTGGTCAGCTCCTTTGCCCAGGGGGCCGCCGCCCTCACGGCGGGGAAGAAGATCAGGTACATCGGGCCAGGCGGGCCGACCAGCTTCGACGCCTTCCACGACTCGGCCGGGATCGTCCAGATCGACACCTATTCCACTACCGGCGCCGTGCACGTCGTGGGCAGCATCCCGGACGCCACGCTCCGGGCATTGTCCGGATGACCGGCGCCCGCATCGCCCCGGCCGCCCGGCTCCCCCCGGTCCGCGGGGAAGCGGGCGGCCCGGGGTGACGCCGTCATGAGCATCTTCCTCGCCTCGGTCGGATTCGGGCTGATCACGTCGGCCGTGCTCGCTATCTCCGCGATCGGCTTCACCCTGCAGTTCGGCGTTACCGACGTGCTCAACCTGGCCTTTGCGGCGGTGATGACCGCCGGGGCCTTCGTCGCCTACTGGGTGAACCAGGCAGGCCTGTCCGTCTGGCTCGGCCTGCTGGCCGCCATAGTGGCCAGCTCGGTGCTCTCGGTGCTGCTGAACCTCGTCATCTACACGCCGTTCCAACGGCGCGGCTCCTCGCCGATCACGCTGGTGATCGTGTCGCTGGGGATGGCGCTCATCATCGAATTCGGCATCGAGGCACAAGTCGGCGGCGTGAACGTGTCCTACGCGATAGGGCAGGGCAGGACGTTCCGCCTCAGCGGCCTGATCCTCACGACCGTGCAGTTGGTGATCGTCGGGATCAGCCTGGTGGTGATGGCCGGGGTGCATGTCCTGCTCCGCTACACCAGGCTCGGCAAGGCCATGCGGGCTACCGCGGCCAACCGCACCCTGGCGCGCAACTGCGGGATCAGGACCAGCCGGGTGATCACTGTGACCTGGGCCGTCACCGGCGCGCTCTGCGGCCTGGCGGGCACCGTGTTCGCCATCGACATCGGCAGCTTCGGGCCGACGAGCTCGGACCTCTTCCTCGTGCTGATCCTGGCCGCGGTGTTCCTTGGCGGCCCCGGTCACGCCTACGGCGCAATGCTCGGCGCCACCGTCATCGGGATCGCCACCGAGGTCAGCGCCGCCTTCATCACGCCCGACTACAAATACGTGGTGGCCTTCGTCGCGCTGCTGGCGATGCTCGCGGCGCGGCCGACCGGCCTGCTGGGCGCCCGGGCATGACCGCGGGAAGGAGGCGGCCCTGTGTACTACGTCATTAACCTGCTGGTCTATGGCGCGGTGGACGCGATGGCCTGTCTGGGCCTGAGCCAGCAGTTCGGCATCGCTGGTGTGACGAATTTCGGCTTCACATCTTCCAGGCGGCCGGAGCCTACGCTGCGGCGATCCTGTCGATGCCACCGGACACCGCGAACGGCGGGTTCCAGAGCTACGTCGGCGGCTGGAGCCTGCCATTCCCGGTTCCCTGGATCGGCGCCGCCGTCGCGGGCGCCGTGCTCGCGCTGCCCTTCACGTTCCTCGTCGGCCGCAGGCTGCGCGGTGATTTCGCCGCGGTAGGCCTGCTGGTGACCGCGGTTCTGGTCAACCTCCTCATTACCGACTACCGGCCGTTCCTCAACGGCGACGCCGGGGTCGCCATCGTCCCCTCGCCGCTGCAGGGCGAACTCAATCCCGCGTCGGTCAGCTACCAGTGGGACTACGTCGCGGCAGCGATCGTGCTCGCCGCCGCGGTGTACTGGTTCGTCCGGCGGATCACCGAGTCACCGTACGGCCGCACGCTGCGGGCGATGCGCGACAACGACCGGGTCGCCGATTCGCTCGGCAAGAACCTGCGCTCGCTGCGGACCGGCACGCTGGTGGCCGGCGGCGCGATAGCGGGCCTCAGCGGTGGCGTGCTGGTCGGATTCATCAACACCTGGTCGCCGGCGGCATGGGCCTATGCTGAGACGATCGTGCTGTTCGCGGCCGTGATCATCGGCGGTGCCGGAAACCACCGCGGGGCCGTGCTCGGCGCCGTCCTCGTGCCGCTCGCGTTCGAGGAGGGGTCGAGGTTTATCCCGAACAGCCAGGACCTGCCGCCGAACCTGATCCCGTCGCTGCAGTGGGTGGCGATCGGGGCGCTGATCGTCGCGTTCCTGTGGTTCCGCCCGCAGGGTCTGCTGCCCGAGCGCAAGCGGGTGATCGCGCTGCCAGGACGGTCCGCTGAGGGCCAGCCGCCCCGGCCGGCGGCGCGGCCGGCCGCGCGCGAGCGTCCCGCGCCAGCCGCGGCGGCCACCGGCACCGGGGAAGTCCTGCAGGCCGTCGATGTGAGCCGGGACTTCGGCGGGGTGCACGCGGTGTCCGGCGTAACGATGTCGGTCCGGGCTGGCACGCTCACGGGGCTGATCGGCCCCAACGGCGCCGGCAAGTCCACGCTGCTCGCGCTGCTGGCCGGGACCGACCGTCCCTCGGCCGGGTCGATCCGCTACCAGGGCAAGGACATCACCGGCAGGCCGGCGTTCCAGCGCGCCAGGATCGGCCTGATCCGGACATTCCAGCTGGCCAGCGAGTTCAAGCGGCTCACCGTCATGGAGAACCTGCTGACCGCCGCGCCCGGCAACCGCGGCGACTCCTTCCGCGGCGCGATGGCGGGCCGGCGCCGCTGGCGCGCGGACGAGGCAGCCGCGATCGCGCGTGCCGAGGCCATACTCGACCGGTTCGGCCTCACTGACCTCGCCAACCGCTATGCGGGTGACCTCAGCGGCGGCCAGCGAAGGCTGGTGGAGATCATGCGGGCGCTGATGGCCGATCCGGCGGTCCTGCTGCTCGACGAGCCGATGGCCGGCCTGCATCCGGAGCTGGCCAGGCGGCTCGGCGCCGCGCTGACCGGGCTGTGCGGCGAGGGAATGACCATCGTGATGGTCGAGCACGAACTGGCCATCATGGACGAGTTCTGCGATCCGGTCGTGGTGATGGCCGAAGGATCGGTGCTGGCCCAGGGCACGATGGCCGAGCTGAGGGAGCGGGCCGAGGTGGTGGAGGCATATCTTGTCGGCTGAGCTCGCCCTGCGGGGCGCGCCGGTACGGGCGGAAGACATCACCGCCGGGTGCGGCGGCGACCCGGTGATACATGCCGTGTCGGTAACGGCCGGGCCCGGGGAGGTCGTGTCCATCGTCGGGCCGAACGGTTCCGGCAAGAGCACGCTGCTCAAGAGCATGGTCGGCGTGCTCAAGGTGGCGCCGGGCCGGGTCATGGTCGGCGGCAGGGACGTCACCAACCTGCCGCCGGAGGAGATCGCCCGGGCCGGCGTGGGCTACGTGCCCCAGGTGGATGACGTGTTCGCGCCCCTGACCGTCAGGGAGAACCTCGAGATGGGCGGCTACCTGCTGCCGAGGAAGGCGGTCAGCGCTCATCTCGATCAGGTGCTCGCGATTTTCCCCCGGCTCGGCTCGATGCTCGGGCGGCACGCGGGCAAGCTGAGCGGCGGCGAGCGCAAGATGCTGGCCATGGGCCGGGTGCTGATGCTCGAGCCCGCCGTCTTCCTGCTGGACGAGCCGACCGCGAACCTGGCCCCCGCGATCGCCCGGTCACTGCTGGGCGAGCACGTCCGCAGGCTGGCCGACGGGGGAGCGACCGTGCTCATCGTCGAGCAGCGGGCCAGGGCGGTGCTGGCGATCTCGGACCGGACCTACGTGCTCGGCGGTGGCCGGCTGCGCCTGGCGGGCACCCCGGCGGAACTGGCCGCGAGCCCGGAATTCGTCCGGTCCTTCCTCGGCGGCGACCGCGCGATCCCCTCCAGCGGCACCTGACGGAGGGCACGCCGTCAGCCGTCCGCTTCGGTTCCGGCAGACTTGGCACGATGCGGGCAGACGTCGTGGTGATCGGGGCGGGCGCGCTTGGGCTGAGCACCGCGCTGCAGTGCGCGCTGCGCGGCAGGTCGGTCGTGATCGTTGAACGGCACCTGGCTGGCTCCCAGGCCTCCGGCCGGGCGGCCGGCCTTTTCAAGGCGATCCAGGCCGACGAACTGCGCACGGCCCTTGCCCGCAGCAGTATCGAGAAGGCGATCAGCTTCGGCGACTGGGCCGGGGTGCCGCTCGAGGTGGCCAGGTCTGGCAGCTTCCTGATCGCCCGCACCGCGCGGCACAAGGAGTTCATCCGGGCCGAGGCGAGCCAGTCGCGTGGCTGGGGCGCGGACGTGAGCGAGGCGGCCAGGGGCGACGTGGCCAGCCGGGTGTCCTACTACCGTGAGTCGGGCGATGAGCTGGCGATCTGGTGCCCGTCGGACATCTACATCTCCGAACCGATGAGCCTCGTGCGGGCCTATGTCGCGGCCTGCCGCCTGCACGGAGTCGAGCTGCTTGAACGCGATCCTGCGGTCGGGGTGCTGGTATCCGCCGGGCGGGTCACCGGCGTCGAGGTGGCCGGCCGGCTGATCCGCGCCAGGGACGTGGTCGACGCCGCCGGCGCGTGGGCGCGGCAGGTCGCCGAGCTGGCTGGCGGGTGGCTGCCGGTTGCCCCGGTCCGGCACCAGCTGCTGATCACCGCGCCGTCGCCGGAGGTGGATCCGGCCGGGCCGATCGCCAGGGTCGCCGACGCCGCCGTCTACCTGCGGCCGGCCCGCGGCGGGCTGATGTTCGGCGGCTTCGAGACGGCGCCGCTGCCGGTCGATCCGCGGGCCGAGGCGGCGCCCTTCAGCACCGCCGACGTCCCGCTCGATCTCGACGTGCTGCGCAGGCTAGCCGGCCAGGTAGCCGCCGAGGCACCGCTCGCCGCCGAGGGGCCGGTGGCCGAGCACCGCGGCGGGCTGTTCACGATGAGCCCGGACGGCCGGTTCATCGCCGGGCCGGTCCCTGACGTGCCCGGGCTCTGGGCCGCGAGCGGATGCAACGGGTCGGGATTCTCGTCGTCCCTGGCGATCGGCGCGGAACTGGCGGAATGGATCACCGCGGGCTCGCCGCCACGCGGGCTGGCCGCCCTGGCGCCGGGCCGGTTCGGCGTTATGACCGACGACGTGCTGATCGAGCGGGGTATCTGGCAGTACGAGCGCTATTACGAGCCGGCCGGCGCCAGCCCGGTGGCGTAGCGGCAGTGCCGCCTACGCCTGGCTCGCAGGCGTGCGGCCCGGCTTTCTGCCGACACCGCCGTGCGCTGAGGTGACCCCGCCGGGAATCTCCGTGCCCGGGTCGGGCCGCCAGGTGTGCACGTAGACAACGCCGGGCGGCACCAGGCTCAGGCCGTCGAAGAAACGGCTGACCTGCGCGTGGCTCCGCAGCGTCTGCGGGGTGGACACCCGCTCGTTGTAACGCCGCTGCGCCTCCGCCTGGGTGGCGTGGATGTCACTGGCCGGGTGCGAGATCGTCAGGTAGCTCCCGGCGGGCACGGCGTCGAGCAGCCGCGCCACTATCGCGTATGGGTCCTCGGCGTCGGAGATGAGGTGCAGGATCCCCAGCAGCATGATCGCTACCGGCTCGCCGAAGTCCAGCGTGCGCGTGGCGGCGTCGAGGATGTCCTGGGTGTTCCGCAGGTCTGCCTGGATGTACGCGGTGACGCCTTGCTCGGTGCTGGTCAGCAGCGCGCGGGCATGGGCGAGCACGATGGGGTCGTTGTCCACGTAGACGATGCGCGAGTCCGGCGCCACCGCCTGGGCGACCTCGTGCGTGTTGTTCGCGCTGGGAATGCCGGTGCCGATGTCGAGGAACTGGCGGATGCCCGCCTCGCCGGCCAGGTAGCGCACCGCTCTGGCCAGGAACGCCCGGTTAGCCCGCACCCGGAAGCGCAGGCCGGGGGATACCGCGAGCACACGCTCGGCGGCCTCCCTGTCGGCGGCGTAGTTATCCTTGCCGCCCAGCCAGTAGTCGTAGACCCGCGCCGGGTGCGCGACGCTGGTGTCGAAGTCCGGCATGGGCGCTGCGGGATCACTCACCCACTGGTTATACCGCCTCGGCATCGCTATCTCCAGCTGGCGTGATGACGCGCAAGGCGCGGGGGAGCACGCGGATCCGCAGCGGTGTCCCGGCGGGGAGCGGCGCCGCGCACGGCAGTGCCTCGCCGTCGGCCGCCGCCAGCATGGGCCGGTCCACGGTCACCGTCACCTCGGCTGCCTGGCCGACCCCGATCTGCGGCAGCGTGACGTGCGTCCCGTCCTTGATCTTCAGCAGCGTCTTGATGAACGCGAGCTTCGGGCCGTGCCGCATCGTGACGACGTCCAAGATGCCGTCGTCGATCTCGGCCAGCGGGGCGACCTTCATGCCGCCGCCGAAGTAGGCGCAGTTCGCGACGACGACGGCGTACCCGGCGAAGGCGCCGTCTGGTATCCCGGCCAGGCCGCCCGGCCCTATCCGGAAGGCCGCGGGCTTCCACCGGGCCAGGACTCGCAGCGCGGCGACCGGGTACACCATCGGCCCGCGCAGCAGCCGGGCTCGGTTGGCGATCTCGCCGGCCTGGGACGGCACGCCGAGGTAGACGCTGAGCGCCGCTGTCGCTTCCGGCTGGCCGGGCACGCCGACGCCGATCAGGTCCATGGCACGGACCTGGCCGCCTGCCAGCAGCCGCGCCGCGGCGGCAGGATCAGCAGGCAGTCCGAGCACCAGCGCGAAGTCGTTGCCGCGCCCGGCCGGGATGATCCCGTAGCTGCCGCCTGCGGCCGACACCGCGCCCGCCAGCGCGCCGGCCAGCCCGTCCCCGCCGACGGCTACCACCACGTCCCCGCGCCGGGCCGCTGCGCCCGCGAGCTCCCTGGCGTGGTCCAGGCTCGCCGAGCGGATGACCCGGAAGGCGGCGCCGGCGTCGGCCAGGGCGGCAGTGGCGGCGCCGAGCAGCCGCAGCGCCCGGCCGCCGCCGGCAGCGGGGTTGACGACCATGCAGAACGGGCCGTTCACCGGCTGGCTTCCTTCGCTTGCCGGGATCCGGCGCAGCGCGGGCCTGGCATCCCGGTCACCGCGTAACGTGCATCGGCGGCGGCCCGGCCAGGCCGGGCGTACGATCGGGTGCCATGGCGAGTCAGGGTAGCGCGGTGGCCGGCACCGAGGTGCGGTACCTACAGGTGCAGACCACCACGGATTCGCGGGCGGAGGCGATGGAGCTAGCCCGCGCGGCCGTGGAGGCGCGGCTTGCCGCGTGCGCCCAGGTAGCCGGCCCGATCGCGAGCATGTACTGGTGGGAAGGCGGGCTGGAGCGGGCCGAGGAGTGGATGTTAATACTCAAGCTGCCCACCGACCGCTACCAGGAACTGGCCGACTTCCTGACCGAGCGGCACAGTTACGATGAGCCTGAGCTGGTCGCAACGCCGATTGTCGCGGGCTCATCGGCGTACCTGGGCTGGATAGAGGAGGAAACCCGCCCGACGTGACGGCCGGGGAAAGGTGGCGCGGTGGGCCTGGCGAACGCGGAATCCGCCGGGGATGCCGGTACCCGGCCAGGCGCCGGCGGGCTCTTCGGCCCTGGCTCGGTTACCTGGCGGATCATGGCCGAGCCGGTCATCTGGGTGGCCGGGTTGCGGTCCCTGTACCTGCAGGCACTCCACCCGCGCGCGATGCGCGCCACCTGGCAGAACACCGGATTCGCTGACCGCGGCGAGGCGTGGGGGCGGTTCGTGCGGACCGCCGAATTCGTCCGGGTCCGTACGTACGGGAGCGCGGCCGAGGCCGAGCGGGCAGGCCGCCGGGTTCGCAAGATCCACGCCACGCTCACCGGAACCGACGCCGACGGCAGCACGATCCGGCTGGATGAGCCGGAACTGCTGCTGTGGGTGCACTGCGGCGAGGTCTCCTCCTATGTGGAGGTAGCGCGGCGCAGCGGCATGCCGCTGTCGGCTGCGGAACTCGACATGTTCGTGCATGAGCAGCGGCGCAGCGCTGCCCTGGTGGGCCTCGACCCCGCGGCGGTGCCAGCCACCGTCGCGGACCTGGCCAGCTACTACGAGCGGGCCAGGCCTGGCCTGTATGCGTGTGACGAGGCGAAGCAGGCCCTGCGCGGGTCATTTAACCCGCCGGTGCCAGGGCAGTACCTGTCGCTGAAGCTGATCGTGCCGCCGCTGGGCACGCTGGCCTTCGCCACGCTGCCGCGGTGGGCGAGGAAGATGTACGGCACTCCGGGCAGCCCGCTGACCGACGTCGCTGCGACCGCGGCCCTGCGCGCCTTCTACCAGTCGACCACGCATGTTCCGCGGCAGGTGCTCTACTTCCCGGCCACCGCGGTCGCGCGGCTGCGGGCCCGCGGCCGGGGCCGCTCCGGGCCGGCTGCCCCGGCCAGCGCGGCGTAGTGCGAGCCGGAGCCCGACATGGCCGGTGAGGTGACAGGGCGGTCGGCGAGTGCCAGGGCGGCCAGCGAGGTGCTCGAGCGGTGCATCGCCGACGAGGCGGGAGTTCGCTGGTCGCACACCGAGCACGGGGTGAGCCCGCCTGAGCTGGAGCCCGCCGTTGGCTGGATGCAGGGCGCTGCGGGCATCGCGAGCTGGCTGCTGCGCCTTGCTCGCGTCGAGCGGGACGGCGCATCCGCCCGCCGGATCAGCTGGCCGGACCGGCCGTAGCCGTCCCGGAACGCTCGTCACGGTCGCCGGGGAACGCGAGGTCGAGCAGTGTGCGCGCAACCGCGTCAGGATCGACGACCTGGTGCAGGTGCTCACCGGGCAGCAGGCGCACGTCCCAGCCGCGCCGCCTGGCCTCTGCGGCCGGGGCATCGTATGCCCTGCTGAACTGCACATACGCGCACGGATGATCGTCCCAGCCGGTCGGCACGGGAACCTGTTCCTGGTAGTAAGCCAGCGGCAGCCTGGGCTGCTCCGCGGTGATGACCTCGCGGGTCTCCTGGTCGGCGAACATCGGCGCCACGTCCTCCTCATCCCACCAGTCAGTCCACTGGGGGAGCCGGCCATCGGGGCCGGCCAGGCCGCGCAGGAACGGCAGGAACTCCTCACCAACCATCGGCGTCCGGCCATCCGGGACAGGGATCGTGGCATCAACGAACACGGACAATGCGACCGGCCATTCCAGAGCGTGCCGGATCACCGGGAGGAAGATCCCGGCATTGCTGTGGGCGGCGAGCACCAGCGGCTGATCTGGCCGCGCCGTCCCGAGCTTGCCCGTCATTGCGGCGACGGCGCGCGGCCAGAATGGCGGCCCGTCCTCGCCGACGGCCAGCAAAGACGGCACCGCGACATCGCAGCCCGCGATCGTCAGCCGTTCCGCCACGGCGGCCCAGGTTGCCGGGCCCACCGACGGGCTATGTACAAGCACGAACAACGTCATGCTTCCGACCCTGCCACCACGAAGGGCCGGGTAACCCGCCGTCACCTAGCAGCGAACAGTGCCGCCAGGGATACGGAAGAAAACAGGGACCGGGGGCAGTTGGCCAATTATGTGATCGACGTACCGCTCTCCGTCCTTGACCTTTCGCCGGTGGCAGCCGGCACGACGGCGGGCCAGGCATTGCGCCAGACCACAGAACTCGCCCGCCGCGCCGAGGAGCTGGGATACCGGCGCTTCTGGGTGGCCGAGCACCACAACATGCCGGCGATCGCCAGCTCGGCGCCAGCCGTGCTGATCGCCGGGCATGCGGAATAGTCAGGCTGGCGGGAATGGCAAGCCGGCTGCCGGTGCCTGGCCTTGCAGACGGGAGCAGCTGGATGACTCAGCACGCGCGTGACCACCTGGGCCGGTACGGTGTCTGGCGGACTGCCAGCCAGGTGACGCCGGAACTCGCGGCCTGGCTTGAGGAACTCGGCTTCGGCGCGCTCTGGCTCGGCGGCTCGCCCAGCGGCGACCTGGTGCAGGCCGAGCGGCTGCTCGACGCAACGACCAGGCTCACCCTCGCGACGGGCATCGTGAACATATGGCAACGCGATGCCAGTGAGGTGGCGGCGTCGTTCGTCCGCGTGCAGGCTCGTCACCCTGGCCGTTTCCTGCTTGGCGTGGGCGCGGGCCACCGTGAGGCCATTCAGCAGTACGCGCAGCCCTACGACGCGCTCGCTAGCTATGTCGGCGTGCTGCTCGGCCACGGGGTGCCGAAGGAGGCCCTCGTGCTGGCCGCGCTAGGCCCGCGGGTCCTGCGCTTGGCCGCGCAGCGCACCGCGGGCGCGCATCCCTACCTCGTAACGCCCGGTTACACGCGGCAGGCGCGCGCGATCATCGGCGCAGGGCCGCTGCTGGCACCGGAGCAGAAGGTAGTGCTGGACACCGACCAGGAGCGGGCGCGGACGACCGGCCGGGCCCGGGTCAAGGCGCCGTACCTAGGCCTGGTCAACTACACGAACAACCTGCGCCGGCTGGGCTGGAGTGACGACGACCTGAGCGGGAGCGGCAGTGACGCGCTGATCGACGCGCTCGTAGCCCATGGCAGCGCCGACCAGGTGGCGGCGCGGCTTGCCGAGCACATCGACGCCGGTGCTGATCATGTGTGCCTCCAGCTGCTTACGCCGCCCGGTGCCGGTCAGCCCGCTGCTGGCCTGCGTGATGGTTACCGGCAGCTGGCCCAGGCGCTTGGGCTCTGATGCGGGCTGCGCCCCGGGCACTTTCGAACATCAGGCAGCATGGAGAGGTGACCCAGGCATCAGGCGGCGGACATGCTGGCGTGCTTAGCCCGCCAGCGGTCACCCAGCTGGCGTCGGCCGGGCTGCTCCGGGAGCTTACGCAGCTCATCTCCGCTGGTGGCGTCGTGATCCTGAGCGGGGCCGGGCTGTCGACGGAGTCCGGCATCCCGGACTACCGCGGGCCGAGCGGGCTGGCGCGGCGGGCCGAGCCGATGACGTACCAGACGTTCGTCGGCGGGGCCGCGGCCCGCCAGAAGTACTGGGCGCGCAGCCACCTTGGCTGGCGGCACATCGCCGGCGCGGCACCGAACCTGGGCCACCGAGCGGTTGCGGACCTTGAACGGCGCGGGCTGCTGGCCGGGATCATCACGCAGAATGTGGACGGCCTGCACCAGGCGGCGGGGGCGCGTCGAGTGATCGAGCTGCATGGCGGCCTCGATCGCGTTGTCTGCCTGGGTTGCGGGGCGCGGACTCCCCGCGAGCGGCTGGCCCAGCGGTTGCGCATGGCGAACCCCGGCCTGGAAGCGCAAGCCACGCAGGCCAGTCCGGACGGCGACGCCTGGCTCGCCGACGATGAGGTGGCGCATTTTAGCGTGCTGGACTGCGAGAGCTGCGACGGCATGCTCAAACCCGATGTCGTGTTCTTCGGGGAGAACGTGCCGCGGTCCCGCGTCGAGGACTGTAACGCGATCGTCGGGCGGGCCTCGGCATTGGTCGTGCTTGGCTCATCGCTGACCGTGATGTCCGGCTACCGGTTCGTGCGGCTCGCCGCGAGGCTGGCGATACCAGTGGCGATCATCAACCTCGGGCCCACCCGCGGGGACGCCGAGGCATCGCTGATACTCAACGCGCCGCTCGGCCAGACACTGACCTGGCTCGCTAAACAATGCGGCGCGGCCCCGCACGTCGAGGCCGTGCAGGCCCGCTGACCGCAGCACTGGGGCCGGCGGCCCGTAGCCGCGTCATATTCGCACTCTGCGTGACGTGTTCAGATATTTCTTTCATGATTTGCCGCATGGCCACGAGGCAGGCCATTTGTCGGTGGGTATCGATAGCTTTGTCGAAGAAGCTTCATCCAGCTGCCAGTAGCTGAGCCAGATTCGGGAGGAGGCCAGATGCGAGAAGAGTCGCTCAGCGCTCCCGAGCCGCCTGCCGGGACATCATCCGCAATGTCTTGCGGCCTGGCCGGCCGCCCGGTGCCTCCCGGCCCGGCTGTGCCTCTTCCTGATTCGGGTCCCGGGCTCGCCGGCCCCGCGTTACCCGAGTCCGTCGTCCGCTCGTCCCGTGCCCGCCAGCCCGTCTGCGCCCGGCGGCTGGTCTGCGCCTGCCGGCCCGTCCGCCCCTGCCCGTCCGGCCGTGCCCGCAAGCCCGTCCGCGCCCGCCACCTCGTCCTCCGCTGCGCCAAGGCCGACGGCGAGGTTCGTCGATGAGGACGGGGAGCCGTTTGACGTTGAGGAGTTCTTCAGCCCGTTGTGCGGGCCGCCGAAGGGCGCGGATGCGTGGCTGGCGCAGGTGGCGTCCCCGGTCGCTGATGCGTACCTGGCCAGCGTGCAGCCGGCGGCGGGCGGGCCGGAGGCGCTGGCGGCCGGGTTCAGCCACCGGGACCAGATTCCCGGGGCGCGTGGGTTCGCGGCCGGGGGGCTGCTGGACACCATGGAGCCGGGCCCGGTGCTGGCCGGCTTCGCCGAAGATGTCATTGACGGCGGGCTGGCGGTGCTGTCCGATGATGAGCTGGCCAGGGTGATGGGCGCGGCGCGGCGGCTGGCCTCCCGCGCGGCCGCGATCGAGCTGGCCGCCGTCGCTGACCTGGCCGCCCGCCGCGCCGCCGCGGCGCGGGCCACCGGGGACTGGCGCGGGCACCGGCACGTCGGTGATGAGATCGCCGCCACGCTGAGGCTGACATGCCGGGCCGCGGACAAGCTGCTGGACCTGGCCACCGGCGTGACCCGGCTCCCGGCGGTCGCGGCCGCGCTGGCGGCCGGGCGGATCGACCTGCCCAAGGCGATGGTCTACCACCACGAGCTGGCCGCGCTGGGTGACGTGCCCGCGGTCGCGGTCGCGGCGGTCACAATCACCGATGCAGGCGGGGATGACGACCGGTCAGCTGCGCGACGTGCTGCACCGGGCGGTGCTGGCGCACGACCCGCAGGCGGCCAGAAAGCGGCGCGAGAAGGCGGAAAAAGATGCCCGGGTGGAATCGTGGGCCGAGCCGCGGGGCACCGCGGCACTGGCCGGGCGGGACCTGCCCCCGGCCGAGGTGCTGGCCGCCGACCAGCATGTCGACGCCCTGGCGCGGGAGCTGCGCAAAGCCGGCGCCGGGGGCACGCTGTAACAGCTGCGGGCGAAGGTGTTCCTCGCGCTGCTGACCAGCCAACCCCTATACACCCTGCTGCCCGGCAACCACGATGACGGCCAGCACCCGGACGACCTGGACGGGACCGGCACAGCCAGCCCCGCCAGCGGCAGCTCGCACGACGCAGACGGCGCCGCAAACCTGCCCGGCTCATACGGCGACGACGGCTGCGGTGATGACACCGGCCGCGGAACGGCGGGACTCGCCCGCCCCGGCCAGGCCCAGGGGCTGGGCCATCCGGTGGGCCGGGCACCAGCGGGCCGAGACTATTTCCCGCTCAGGCCGGATCAGTCACCTGTCCACTGTCGCAAGTCCTACAACAGCCTGGCCAGGCGCAGTGAGCACCTGTTTTGGCTGGTGAGAGCCCCTGAGGGGCGAAGGCGATCTTGGCAGGCAAGAGGCCAGCTAGCTCGGCTGGTCAGCTACGAACGTCCCCCGGCCTGGGAACGTCTGTATCAGTCCCTCGTCTCTCAGGATGTTCAGAGCATGGCGGACGGTATCTCTGCTGAGTCCCTGCTCTTGCATGAGGTAAGGCTCTGACGGCAGCGGATCACGAGGCGCCAGTTCTCCGCTCTTGATTCGCTCGCGCAAGATCGCCGCCAGTTGCTCATACAACGGCGTTGCGTCGAAACGATCAACAGTCACGCATTGCAACTTACCCAGACGTAGCAGCATGCTTACCTGTCGGCCACAGTCCCGACAGGTCACCTGTTGTACCTGTATGCTCGTGATCGAAGCGTCACAGAACGGGAGACAGCATGCTAGACAAGGACTGCCAGACGACGCTCAATGACATTCGCTGGCACTGGCAGGATTCCTACTACGTCAACTTCACTGACGGCATCTGGTCGGCAGTCCCGTTCAATGACCGGACGGTCACGCTGACCGCGGATTCCGCTATGGAGTTACGGTGGCAGATCAGATACGACTACGCAGAACGCGCTAGCGCCAAGCGCGCTAGCCAGTGGTCTGTGGGCAACAGCGGGCCGTAAAGCGAGGCATCCCTACGCGCGTCCAGAGCCAGTCTGGTAACCCTTGTCCCTCATAGCCCTTGGCGACTGCGAGGCGTCTGCTGAGGGCCGCAGCCAGGGGGTGACAGCGCCATGCAACTTGAATAGCTCAGAAGCGTTGTAGGTGAAGGTGGGCCGCCCCTTGCCCGGCTGCGGGCGCTTGCCGACCGGGCGGATGCGCAGGGCCGCGATCAAATCGGCTAGCTGGCGGTGGGTCATCGGAGGGTTTAGCAACGTGATCGCCTCATCGATCGTGAAGGCCACCTCATACGATGTCATCGCAATCTCGCCGCCCTCCTTGACAGGGGTGAGCACTTCCTCCAGACTAACGGTGGCCCTGGTATGCCCTGATTCAGGCCCGAGTTGATCTAGCTCGGGCCTTTCGCATGCCCAGGGCAGGGCCGGACATCGTGGCAGGGCGCGACTGTCCTGCATCGTTGCAGCCTCCTTGTAGGCCGTCGCCCAGTGAGGCGGCGGTTTCTCATCTGGCGTAGTTCGCGCAGCCTTGCGCGCCGCTCTGCCATCAGCCGTCCGCCTGGACGGCCGACCTCGCATGTCCAGACCAGATGTCCGACTCAACACTGCCAAGCATCCCGCTGGCAGCATCCCACCAGAGAGGAAACTGGAGTGAAGGGATGAAATGGGTAGCAGCCATCTCGGTAGTCAGCGCAATGACAGGAAACAGTGCCCTTGCCTGGGCAGTGTTTGTGCTGATCGCCGTGGCGGTTGTTACAGCTGTGTTCTCGTCCAACGTACGCATAATGAATGCAGCGCAAGAAGTGCTGCGCATCTTGTTCGGTAGGCGGCACAGCTGAGCCCTGCTTGGTAAAGCACATTGAAGCCCCTGACTGCGGGGCTTCTTGCTACCCAGGGCACTGAAACCCCAATACTAAGCCTGGATCCACCGACGAATTGTGGTAGATCATTTCCCGGCTCGATCTGGCAGCCTGGATCCACCGACGAATTGTGGTAGATCATTTCCCGGCTCGATCTGGCACGCGGAGTTTCGCCGGGTGAGCCTGGGTATGACGGCCTGGCCGCGCGCCTCGTGCGGCGGCTTGCGTGTGATCTTCCTGGTCCGGGGACGGGGGACGGGTGGCCGCGGCGGGCCGCTGGGGGGCGCGGTGGCCGGGTGCGGGCTGGTCAGGCCGCCTGTGCGGGTGGCGGGCGGCAGGCGGCTTCGAACAGGTTCCTCCATTCGGCCTGGCGGTGCCAGCCGTCGGGCAGGTGCAGGATCAGGTTGCCGCGGCCGTGGCGGGCGGTGCGGGCGGCGACGTCGATCAGGTCGCGGCGCAGCGTGGCGCCGCGGGCCCTGGCGCAGGCGAGGCTGGCCAGGGCGCCGGCGGCGCGCAGCAGGTTGTGGCTGATGGCCGCCAGGGCGAGCCAGGCCGCGTTCGCGGGAAACGACCCGGAGGGCAGATGAGCCAGGGGCCCGTCGGTCCAGTCCGCGAGCACCTGTTCCACCTGGGCGTGGTCGCGGTGGTGTTCCCCGGCCTGGACCGTCTTTATCTTGAGCTTTCGCGTCAGCCAGGGCGGTGACCTGCGGCGTCTCGTCGTGGACAGTGTCATCGACGGGACGCTTGCGGCCTGATTGCGGGTGTTTCAGCGTCCTGGATCGTTACCTGATCGGGTCCGTGCTGACCGCTGGTCGCCAAGTGCGCGGGCGAGCTGGCGGCGCAGCCGGGCGTTCTCGTCGGCGAGTTGCTTGTTGCGGTCGAGGGCGGCGGTGAGCCTGGCGCGCAGTGACGCGTCGCTGACCCGCTGGCCCGCGGGGATGGCGCCGGCGGAGCCGGCGTCATCTGTTTTCTGGCGCAGACGGCGGATCTGGCCGCTGATGTCAGGCTGGGTATAGAGCCACGACCGAGAGACCCCTGCTGCCTGGGCGACGCCGGCGAACGTCACGGGAGCGCCGGCCCGGTCGAGTTCTCGCAGGGCCTGGACGGCCCTGGACCTGGTCAGCTCGTGCCGCCGGGCCGCGGCCTTGGAGAGCGGGTCAGGAGGCACTGGGGGCCGCCTTCTTCTCATCTGGCCCCTCGGCATCGAGGGCGGCGATGATGTTATCCAGGTTGCCGGCGACCTGCCGGTTCATCTCGGCGACGCGGGCATGCCCGTTCGCCTCGGCCGCGGAGATGATCTGCAAGGTGGCCTGCCGCTGGGCATGATGCTGCGGGAGGAACTCCGCGGTAGTCACGAACATCGGGCAGGTCAAACAAGAGTTCGCATGCGGGCAGGTTTTGACCAGGGGAAGCTGGCAGTAGCCGTTCGGCAGCGCCTGGGTGGCGCGGGACAGCTGCTGTTTCGCCCAGGCGGCATCGCCGAGCGGCCCGTCGGGGCTGATCTGGACGGGCTGGCCCCCGGCGTTGACCTTGCGGGCTTTCTCCCAGTGCTCGCGGACGGTCTTATCCGACAGGCGCGCATAATGAGCGGTCATGAGAGGCGAGTCGTGATCGAGGATCTTCTGCACGACATGCTGCGGGACATCGCGGTTGATCAGGACCGTTCCCAGCGTGTGACGCCATTGATGGGGGGTTAGGTGGACCGGTTTCCCGTGCTCGTCGCGGATGTCGCAGTCCGCCAGCCAGCAGTAGAGGGCTCCTCGGTAGGTGGCGCCGCCGACCGGCAGGGTTCCGGCCAGGTTCGTCTGCGGCCGGGGGAACAGCACGGGGGTGCCGTCCGGCCAGCGGCGGCGGATGCGGTCGTGCTGGGCGCTGATCATGGCGCGGAGCTCGTCGTCGATGGGCACGAGGGCCTCGCGTTTCATCTTGGTGTTGTAGTAGCGCAGATAGGGTGCGCCGGCGGCGTCGCTCACGACGCAGTCCCAGGACAGGCTGACGGCGCTGGAGATCCGCAGCCCGCAGCGGATCAGGATCACGGTGAGCAGCCGGTAGGCGGGGTTGCCCCAGCGGTCCAGGTTCGCCGGATTCTCGACCTGGGCCATCACATGGGCGGCGACCGCCCGGGGAAGCCGCTGGCCGAGCTTGGGGTAGTCCTCCGGGTAGAAGACCGCGGCGGCGGGCAGGGAGCCGTCGTCCCAGCCGTGCCGGCGGGTGTCCCGGAAGAATCCGTTCAGCGCCGAGACGTGCCCTAGGCGGCTGCTCGGGCTGAGACTGGCGGACAGGTCAGCCAGGTAGCGTTCCAGCAGCGGGCGGTCGATGGATGCCGGACCGCCGCCGGGGGCATGGGCTGCCAGGAAGGCGGAGAATCTCCGGATGACCCGGATGCCCTGCGCGGCCTCGCCGGCGCTCAGCCCTGCTGACAGCCGCCACCGGCACCAGCGCTTGGCCAGGGCGGCGAGCCATGGCTGGCTGATCGGCGCGAAGTCGATGGTGGCGACTTCCTTCCCGGGCTGGATTCCCAGGTTGCGCAGCCGCCACTTGTCTCGCGGGTACTCCACTTCCCAGCCGCTGCCGAAGGCCAGCTGCTCGATCCGGGCACGGGCATCCAGGGTGAACTGGCGGCCGCCACGGGCCCTGATGCCGCGCGGCCCGGCTTCCGCCCATTGTTCTTCTGTCCGTTCCAGCAGCGAGGCGGCTCCCGTGGCGGCCAGGTCCCGCAGGATCTGCTGCACCGTGACCGGGCGCAGCCGCGACTGGCGCTCGTCCCCGCGGCATTGCAGCACGTACTGGATCTCCAGCCGCAGCCGTCCCGGGAGGCAGCGCACGTCGATCCACTCGCACCCGAGGCCGGGATCGGCGCGGGCGGCGGCGAACTCGCCGGGGTCCGGCCGGCCTGCGCGCCGCCAGCCCTGGCAGTGGGTGTGGCAGAACGGCGCGGCCGGCATCGTCCACCGGCCGCAGGAGGGCACCTGGCAGGCATCCGGTGGCGGCACGGGCGGCACGTAGCCCAGGGACGGCAGCCAGCCGCTGATGCCGGGCCGGCCGGCCCGGTCCCACTGCTGGAGGTGCTTCTGGCATAGCCCTCGCCCGCAATGGCTGTAGTTGCAGCCGGGAACCTCGCAGGCCGGCGGCGGCCGGTGCCCGGCCCAGTCCGGGCTGGTGGCCGCCGTGAACACGGCCAGGTCCGGCTTGCCGGCGTCGTGCCAGCGCTGACGGTGGCCCCAGCACAGGTTCCTGATGCGGGCAGGCCGCTCGCAGCCCGGCACCGCGCACGGCGGCCCGCCGAACACCGGGTCTCTCGGGCCGAAGGTCAGCACCCCGGCCCGGAACTCCGGGCGCACCGCGGCCATCAGCTTCTCCAGCAGGCCGGCATGAACCTGGTCCTGCCCGGCCTCCGCGGCATCCGGGCCGCCGGGGCCGCTCACCGGCTGTCCTCCTCGCCGTCGAAGACGGTCGCGGTGACGCTGACCGCGACGCCGCCGCGGACGCCGCGAGCGTGCAGGTAAACGGCCGCCCCGGTCCCGGACGGGGTCTCGGTGACATCGTCCAGCCCCAGCGCCTGCCGCCATTCCCCGAACAGCCCCCGCCTGCCCGCGGCGGGGGCGAGGACCTGGCCGGCCAGGGCTCCGCCGGACGCGGTGACGGTCCATGCGATCACCGGAATGTCCGGGTGCCCGGCCAAGATGGCGGCCAGTTCGGCTGCGGCCTGCTGCTGCCACCGGGCCCGGTCGGCCTGCGTGATCCAGCCCCCGGTCACCACGACACCTCCTTCCCGGTGAACCAGCCGGCCTTCTCCAGCGCCGCCCGCGCGTCCTCCGCCGTCAGGTGCCCGTAGACCGACGACGTGACGGCTACCGACGAATGCCCGAGCAACGTCGAGACGACCTCGATCGGGACGCCATCGCGCAGCCACCTGGTCGCCGCGCTGTGACGGAACCAGTGGGGATCGAAAGCGATCCCGGTCCTGGCCCGGAGCCGCAGGACGAGGTCATAGGCCGCCTGATACGACCACGCCTGCCCCTTCGGCTCCGCCCAGATGTTCACGAACACGTAGTCGCTGTCGATGCCGCCGTACTCCTCGTGCAGGTAGCCGGCATAGAGCCGGATCAGCTCCGGCCCGGCGGGGACCGTCCGGCCGCCGGACTTAGCGCGGGCGCCGTTCGCGTTCTCCCTCGCCACGATGGTGATCTCCTGCTCGGCGGCGGCGATGTCCTCATGACGGAGCCCGAGGGCCTCACCAGCCCGGCAGCCGCTGTCATGAAGCAGGGCGAAGAAGAAGCGGTCCCGCAGCCGGGTGCAGGCATCGAGGATCGCCTGCATCTCGGCGACTTTCAGGATCCGCGGCAGCTTCTTCGGCGCCTTCAGCGAGATCGCCCGCCCGCGATACGGCTTCCCCTTGCTGACGTGATGAAGGAACGGCTTCCACCCGCCCCGCCCGCCCGTCCGCCACGCGGCCAGCAGGTCCCCGGGGCCGACGCCGTTGCGGGCCTGGTGCGCATAGAACGCGCTCACCGCGGCGAGCTTGCGGTTCACCGTCGAGACGCTGACTTCAGCGACCACCGACGGCAGCACCGCGACCTCGCCCGCCCGGCCCGCCGGGGGAAGCTGCAGCCAGGCGACGAACTCGCCGATGTCCTCCAGCCGGGCCTCGCGCCAGTCCAGGCCCCGGAACCCAAGGAACTGCCACAGATCTTTCATGTCGTGGGCGTACGCCTTCACCGTGTTCGGCGACCGGCCGATGTCGGTGAGATAGGCCAGGAACCGGTCGACCGGGACGACCGGCACGTCGTCGTCCCCGAGCACCGTCCACGATCGGGTCCCCGAGCCAGGGATCACCACCGGGTGCACGAGCATCGTCTCCTCCTTGAACTGCGTCATGGACAAGGCAGGAGATAACCACGGATCACTCCTCATCCGGGCAGGTGAGGACGCTCGTGGTGGACGTTAAAGACACGTCAGTTAAGGCTTGAGATAAGCGTCTCGAACGGCGAGTCGGTGAACACCGCGTGATAGCGCCAGACGGTGAACAGCTCGTCCTGGCCTTTCCCGGCCCTGCGGTTGAGGTCCTTGACCCGGCGGACGATCAGCCGGGCGGTGATGGCCCTTCTTCGAGGTGAACGCGGTGTATTCGGTCTCGGCGACCCCGGCGTCGCTCACCCAGCAGCCAAGCTGGTCATCCCAGATCGCCCGGGGGTATTGGATGGGGGTCCAGGCGTCCTTGGCGATGGCGGCGATCGCGGTCTGGACGTGGGGGTTCATCTGCACGGTGACCGAGAAGTACGCCCCGGCGGCGCGCACGGCGCCGGTGATCGCCGCCACCCGGCTGCGCGGCGGCAGCGCCGGCCCGGCCCGCGGCGCCGCATCGCTGGCCCGGCAGGCGGTGCACACCGCCCGTGACGCCGGGTGCACCGGGACGCTGGTGGCGCGCGCCGACTCGGCGTTCTACTCCGCGGCGTTCACCGGCGCCGTGCGCGCCGCCGGGGCGTACTTCTCGGTCACCGTGCAGATGAACCCC
>WNGB01000172.1_pt1 | contig 160621 bp, 158 predicted proteins | sample 5400681 | NCBI WGS metagenome assembly WNGB01 (sample SAMN13153367, study PRJNA577476) | soil metagenome | isolation source: 115 cm soil or saprolite under grassland replicate 2 | place: USA:California | collected 2016-06-15 | reverse complement strand
AAGGGGCCGATCCTCCCGGTGCGCTCAACGTGCGGGCCGCGGCAGAGGTCGATGAAGCCGTTGTGCCGGTAGATGCTCACCCGCCCCGCCTGGACTTCGTCGTCGCTGTCCTCGTCCTTACCTTTTGCCGCGAGCTTCTCGATCTGGTCGACCTTGTAGTCCTGCTTGCGCTCGCCGAAGAACTTCAGCGCTTCGTCCACGCTCATCTCGCGGTGCTCGAACGGCGCGTCGTGCTTGACGACTTCGCGCATCTTGTCCTCGATCTTCGCGAGGTCGTCCGGCTGGAGCGGCCGCGGCAGGTCGAAGTCGTAGTAGAAGCCGTCCGCGATCGGTGGCCCGAATCCGAACTTCGCACTCGGGAAGAGCTCGAGGACGGCCTAGAGCGCCTCGTCGCCGTGGTCCGCCTTGCGTTCCGTCTTCGCCATGGCCGCACCTCCTGCGTGAATAGAAAAGCCCTCGATCCCAGATCTGCCGGGACGAGGGCCGCTCGCGGTTCCACCCAGCTTCCGGCGGACGTGCCGCCGGCGCTTCGTTATCGGGCTATACGGGGCCCGCCCACATCGCTCGGCGGCGGTCTCCGCATCGTCTTGCCGGCCCGGCTCGCACCATTCCCGGGCTCGCTTTCGGCCGCTGGATGCGGCGCTGTCCGCGTCAACGCGTCATGCGGATGATAGCGCGGTCGCGATCGCGCGTTCGAGCTCGAGCTGCTGACGCTGGATGGAGTTCAGGCGCTGCATGATCGTTTCGTCACTGCCGTGGCGGAGCTCCAAACGATGCTGTAGCTGCAAACCGCGGCCCTTCATGTAGACCACGATGGCCCTGGCAGACGCGGACCGGAGCGGCCGTAGGGACGCGTAGCCGCGCACGAACTGGGCGACGCGGGCCGCGTCGTACGTGATCGCGTCCGAGTCAGCCCGGCCATTGCGCCATAGAGCGAAACCGATGTCCGCCGTGAGCGCTTCCTTGTACGCGAGGGCGAAGTCGACAAACCGATACACACCAGCATCGACGACCACGTTGCTGTTGGTCGCATCTCCGTGCACGACCGTCTGTAACTCCGCGTCGTAGCCGATCTCCGCCAATTCGCGTTCGATTTCGGCGACTGGCGCATCGGCGCGCGACGGACGGCACAACCGTAGTGGGAGCGCCCCGGGACGCTGTGCTCGAGCCCGAGTCGCCAGCGATCCGTCATGAAATCGAGCGAGGAGCCGGCCCGACTCGTGAATGCTCTTATCGTCGCCCCAACCCATCGGTCGACCGGGGACGAACGAGAGGAGTTCGCAGATCGCGCCATCGACGACGGCGAGGCTGTCTCCCTGGAGGTGTGGCACCGGAGTAGGCGCGACGAAGCCGCCAGCGGAAAGGTCGAGCAAGAACGCGTGAAGCCACCTGACCGAAGCGAGCGCGATCTCCTGAGTGAATGACCGGAGTCGGTCTGCATCGGTGCGCCGGAGGACGACCGCCTCGGCTCCGTACCGGACAAGCCACGGGCGTCCCGGGCCGGCGAGCGACCGCAGCTCGTGCACAGGTGCCGGAAGCAAGTCCAGGACTCGTTGGATCTCGGGAGGTGCGGACGGTGCGAGCACCAAGCGATTGTGACCTGGGATCAGACCGCTTTCGCGAGCGTCTCCCATACGCGGCGCTGCACGGCGGCCGGCGCGGACCAGCGCTCCTCCACGCGACGGCCGATGACCGTCATCTGGTGCGTGTAGAGCTGCGCCGCCGCCTGCAGCATGTCGAGCGCTTCCTCGCGGGCCGGATGCTCGCGCCACTCGAGCACGTCACGCCGCGCCGACGCGATGCGCTGGTGGATCTTGTCGAGCACGACGTACTCGTCACTCGCCGGCCAGCGCTGACCGAGGATGTCGATGCCGTGCACGAACGTCACGCCGACGAGATCGGCGGCGGTGAAGTCGTTTCCCTTGAACGCGTTCACCTTGCGCGCCGGATCGAGACGGTCGGCCAGGCTGCCCCAGGGGCGTCCGTAGAAGCGGACGTTGGCGATGCGGCCCGCGAAGACGCACTCGAGGAACTCGCTGCAGAAGGACTCCCAACCGTCGAGGCGCGCATTCGCGAACGTGCACCGCTCGAAGCGCGCCTGACCCGGACGAACGCCGGTGAGGTCGGCGTCGTCGAAGTGGCACTCGCGGAAGACGCTCTGGCGCCGACTCGAGAAGAGCGACTGGAAGCGGCGATCGAGCGTCTGACCGCGGAAGTCGCAGCGCTCGAAGACGCAGCCCTCCGGCGCGACGGCGTCGAACGTCGCGCGCCGGAAATCCGCGTCACTGATCGTGACGCGGTCGAACATCAGGACGCCTTGCACGGCGCTGCCTTCGGTTCTAGCTGTCGGCTTCGGCGACGGGTCGCATCGGCACGATGTTCGACTGGAGCTCGTCCATCTTGGAGCGGCCCTCGAAGATGACGCCCTTCTCGATCACGAGCGACGGCGTGGTGATGTCGCCGTGGACCTTCGCCGGACGCTTGAGCTCGACCGCGGACGTCGCCTTGATGTTCCCTATGACGTCGCCCTCGACGATGATCGTCCCGCAGCTCACCTCGGCCTGGACCTTCGCGCCCTCGCCGACCATGAGCAGGTCGTTCGTCGAGATCTCGCCGGTGAACGTCCCGTCGATGCGGACCTTTCCCTCGAAGGCGAGCTTGCCCTCGAACTCCGAGCCCTTGCCGAGCAGTGCGTTGAGCTCACCGCTGGTGCCGGCACTGTGCTCGCGCGCTGGTGCGTAGTCGCGTGCGTCTCGCTGCTGCATGGGTCTACCCTCCGCTACTTCCTCGTCACGGCCAGGCCTAGGCGAGTCGGCGGCGGGTTGCCACACCGGCGTCGTCGACGGACGCGCTTGGCCGCTCGGTCGCTTGAACGTAAGCCGGGACACTACCCCCTCAACGCGGGACTTTCCAGAACGTTCGCGTGTCTGTGGGCTGAACTGACGCCATGACACGGTGAGCGCGCCGAGGATCGCGCCGAGCGCGGCCGAGCCGAGGACGACGGGTCGTCCTCCGGGGATGATCTCCGCGGCTGGGATCGCCAGGAACACGCCGACGGCGAGCCCCACGGCCGCGCCGAACAGGACTCCAGCTGCCACGAGGCTTCCCACCCGCGCACTCACGGCCGATGGATTCTGCGCCAGCGCTCGCTAGGCGGGCAAGCAAACTGGCGTCAGGCGCTATCCGACGGGCGGTTCGACCTCCGCGGGCGCCGCGGCGCAGTTGGCGCAGCAGTACAGGCGGGCGTTCTCGGTCACCGCGGTGGTCCGATCGACCACCGGGGCGCCGCAGTGGGCACAGGCCTCGCCGGGCGCCGTGGTCTCGCCCAGGGCCGCCTGGGCGCAGTTCGCGCAGCAGTAGAGGTCGCCGTCCCGCCTGACCGCCGACGCGGTCTCGACGATCCGCGAGGCACAGCGGGCGCACTGCTCGTCGATGACCAGCTCTTCCTCAGGTTCGCGCATGCCCTAGACGTCAGCACCCCGCATGCCGCGAGGCCCTCAGCGTCCCGGCCGCACCTCGTCGTCCTGGTGCTCGTGGGGTGGCACGTCGAGGTGTCGGTGCGGTGGCGAAGCGTGGTCGTGCGCGCGGTCCAGGAGGCCGATCCGCTGCCAGAGGTACAGGAAGATCGTGACGAGCAGGAGGACCGCCGCCGCGACCATCACGATCTCGAGCGCGGCCATCGCTACCTCGCTCCCGTGAGCGGCGCCGTGCCAAGGAAGGGGACAGGCGTGTTCGGCGTGAGGTACTGGGGCAGCTGCCCGTTCCACTTGTTGATCGCCTGGAGCTGCAGGTACTCGGGCGTCAGGGTGGTCGCCTGGGCCTTCTGCGCGTTGGCGAGGCCCTGCGCGACGATGAGCGCGGTCTCGGCCTCGGTCCTCGCCTTCTCCTGGAGCTGCTTGGCCTGAAGGTTCTGCTGGTTCGCGACCTGCGTCGCGAGGATCGCGTCGTTGAACTCCTTGGGGAACTCGTAGTTCGGGATCGTGAACTCGTCGACGAAGATGTAGTAGGGCGCGAGCTTGTTGCGCAGGACCTCCTTAGCCTTGGTCGCGACCTCTTCGCGCTTCTGGATCAGCTCGAGGCCGGCGTAGAGCGCCGTCACGTCCTTGAACGCCTGCTGGATCTGCTGATCGATGATCCGCTCTTTGTAGTTGGCCCCGATGTTCTGAAGGATGAGTGGCGCCTTCGAGGCGTCGATGTGGAAGTTGACCGCGATGGTCGTGTGGATCGTGACGCCATCCTTGGAGGCCGCGCTCGCCGCGACCTGCTCCTTCTGGATGCGCGTGTCGAACAGCACGACGTCGTCGCGGAACGGCACCTTGGTATGGATGCCGGGGTCGAAGATGTCGGGATGGTCGACGTCGATCGCACCGAAGTGCTTGACGATCCCGACCTCGCCCACACCGACCTGCGTGAAGGATCCGAACGCCGCGAGCAGCAGCACTATCGCGAAGACGACGCCGACGGCGCTTAGGCCGAGCGTCGGTCCGATGTTGCCGCCTTCACGGCCCTGAAACCTGGTTGCCATAGATGATCCCCTCCTCGAAACGCGCGTCCTGTCGAACGCAGTAAAGCATCGTCCGATGAAGAAGTGGTGAATCCGCGGTGGAGGTGGCCCTCGTGAACGCCGAAGACGCGTGGCGACCGCGGACGCTGGCGCCCGAGGAGGCGGAGGAGATCGCCGCGGAGCTGGACGAGGCCGATCTCGAGCAGGGTCGGCTCGAAACGTTCGGTGGGTTCGGTGGGCTCTGCGTGGCTCGAACACGCGACCTCAGCGATGTCAACGCTGCGCTCTAACCAGCTGAGCTAAGAGCCCGAACGCCTCAAGGATAGCCGCTCGATCAGCGCCGCGCGGCGGCAGCGTCGTAGCGGCTGCCGGTGAAGAGACGCAGACCTTCGGTCGGCGCGTCCTTCGCGAAGCACACCACCTGGAACGCGCCGAATCCCTGCGGGTCGAGCAACGTGTCGATCGCCGACCGCTTGCTCGCCGCGCGCAACTGCTCGATGGGCGTCGCCGCGCGGGCGGTGCTCTCACGGATCCCGAGCGCGATGAGGGCGTCGCGCTGCGTCGTGCGTCCGACGAAAGCGAAGCCGGCGCCCTCGGCCGCGCGCCTGATCGCCGTGAAGTTCACACTCGCGGTGAGGTCGTGCGCTCCTGGCTCCAGATACGGATCGCTGATGAGCCGGTGGCGCGAGAAGCCGCGCACCGTGCCCGCGCCGAGCCGCGTGAGCAGATCGTCCTCGTCGCCGCCGTAGTCGACGAACAGCACGTATCCGCCGGTGAGCGCCGCGGCGAGGCTCGCCACCCAGCCCTCGGCGTCGGGACTCACTTCCCAGCGACCGCCGAGCGGCAGGTGCTCGGGCACCCGCCAGCGAAGGTCCGCCTGACTCGGTGCGCGCAGCGTCTCGATCAGCGCGCCGGCGTGCTCCTCGACGTAGACCTCGCGCATGCCTTCCTCGCTGCGCACGAGGACGTGGACCGGGAAGGCGTCGAGCACCTCATTGGCGAACACGATGCCCTGCAGCGGCGCGAGGGCGCGCGCTTCGGAGGCCCAGCGGATATCTCGGCCGTCGAGCGCCGCCGACTGCTGCTCGCGCAGGCGTGGCGAGACCTCGACGATCGCCGGCCGCACGCCCTTCGCGGCCTCGGCCCGTTCGCGCTCGAGCGAGACCAGCACGTCGCGCAGGAGCGTTCCGCGCCCCGCACCGGCCTCGACCAGGTCCCACGCCGGCGGCTTCCCCATTCGCGTCCACATGTCGACGAACGCGCGTGCGAGCGAGCGTCCGAACGAGGGACCGAGATCCGGTGCGGTGAGGTAGTCCCCTTCGAACCCCAGCGCCACGCGCGACGCGTAATAGCCCTCGTCCGGATCGAAGAGCGCCGCCTCCATGTACTGCGCGAACGTGAGGGGACCGCGCGCGCGGATCCGCGCGGCGAGCCGCTCGCGGAGCGTCAGGCGCTCCAGCGCGGCGGCGCGGGTGGCCGGATCTCCGGCGGACGGATGTTGCCCTTCCCGTCGCCGTTCGTCGGCACCGTTTCGGAGGGCTTCCAGGTGCGCGCGACGGCGAGCTCTTCCTTCGCGAGGACCGTGACGCCGAAGCGCTTGTAGGTGGAGAGCTCGAAGTTCGGCGTCTCGCCCAGCGCCCCGTGCGGGCACACCTCGACGCAGTCGCCGCAGTAGATGCAGCGCACGATATCGAGCTCGTATGTCGCGAGGTCGCGCTCGCGCATCATCAGCGCGCCGGTCGGGCACGTCTCGGCACACGCGCCGCAGGAGACACAGTCCGTGTACTGGAGGGAGACGTTCCACGGCGTCGTGACGATCGAGTCGTATCCGCCGCCCATGAGGCCGTAGCAGTTCGCGCCGATGACGTCGCGGCAGATCCGCACGCACTGGGTGCAGTTGATGCACTTGTTGAGGTCCCGAAGGATGAAGTCGTGGCTGAAGTCGTACTCGTAGTCGTGGTAGTCGGCGGGCTCGGCGCGGTGGAAGCGGTTGTCGGTAAGGCCGTGCTCCAGTGACAGCCGCTGCAGGTGGCAGCGGCCGACGTCGGGACACACGCACTGCAGACAGCGCGCGGCCTCCTTCTCGGCCATCTCCTTGGAGAAGCCGAGCTCGATGAGCTCGAACGACTGCTTGCGCTGATCGAACGGGAGGAACGGCATGCGGACCTGCGGCTCCTCCGGCTTGTACGGGACGATGTCGATGAGCTCCGGGACCTTCTCCTCTTCGGCGATCTCCGCCGCCACCGCGGCCATGTCCGCCCCCGCGAGGTAGCGGTCGATCGCCTTCGCCGCGAGCTTGCCTTGCGCGACGGACTGGATGACCGTGACCGCGCCCATCTGGCAATCGCCGCCGGCAAAGACACCCGGGCGATCGGTCATGAGCGCGCCGTTGGTGACGATGGTCTCGCGCCGTGACTTGCGCAGGCCCTGGTCCTTCTCGTACCAGTCGAGGTTCGGGACCTGGCCGATCGCCGGGATGACCGTGTCGCACTCGATCACGAAGTTGGCACCCTCGATCGGCATCGGGCGTCGGCGGCCGGACGCGTCGGGCTCTCCCAAAGCCATGCGCTGGAACTCGACGCCGCCGACGCGGCCGTTCTTCTCGACGATCTTCACCGGCGCCGCGAAGAACTCGAGCGTGATGCCCTCGTGCTCGGCGTCGTCGACCTCGCTGTAGTGCGCGCCCATCTCCTTGCGCGACCGGCGGTAGACGACCGTGACGTCCGCGCCCAGCCGGCGCGAGCTGCGGGCGCAGTCGAACGTGGTGAATCCGCCGCCCACGACGACGACCTTGTTGCCCTTGCCGACCGGGACCGGATCGCCGGAGGCGTTCTGCCGTAGATAGTTGATCGCCTCGATCACGCCGGGCAGGTCCTCCCCCGGGATGCGCAGCTCGTTGCTGCGCCACGCGCCGATGCCGAGGAAGACCGCGTCGTATCCCTTGGCCATCAGCTCGTCGACCGTGAAGTCGCGGCCGAGCATCATCCCGCCCTTGAACTCCGTATCGCGCAGCTGCCAGACCGAGTTCAGCTCTTTGTCGAGCTTTACCTTCGGCAGGCGGTACTCGGGGATGCCGTAGCGGCAGATGCCGCCCTGCTTGGCCATCATGTCGAACACCGTCACCGCGTGGCCGTTGAGCGCCGTGTAGTACGCGGCGGTCATGCCCGCGGGGCCCGCGCCGATCACCGCGACGCGCTTGCCGGTCGCGGCCTTCTGCGGGAACGGTGTCGGGGCTTGATCCATCTCCATGACCATCTCGCCCGTGTAACCGTGGCACTGGCAGATGGCGATCTCTTCCTCGACGAGCCCGCGCCGGCAAACCTCCTGGCACGGACGCGGGCAGACCAAGCCGAGCATGTACGGGAACGGCAGCACTTCCTTGACGAGGCGCGCGGCCTCGACGTGCTGGCCCTTCGCCATGAGCTCGAGGTAGCCCGGGATGTCGATGTGCGTCGGGCAGCTCACCTGGCACGGCGGCATGCAGTACGCGTTGTGGTCGCTGAGGATGTACTCGAGGTTCTGGCGGCGCAGCTTGAACAGCGCGTCGGAGCTCGAGGTGATCTTCATGCCGGGCTCGACCGCGAGGTGGCACGAGGGCATCGGGCGGTCGTAGCCCTCGATGTCCACGAGGCACATCCGGCACGCCGCGGCCGGCGCGAGCTTCTCGTCGTCGCAGAGCGTCGGCACGTTGAAGCCGGCCCGCTGCGCCGCGCGGAGGATCGCCTCGCCCGGGATCGCCGTGACCTCCTGACCGTCGATCGCGATCGTGCACGTCGGCTGGCCCGACGGGATCTCGCCCACGTGCGAGACGGTCGGCAGCTGCTGCTCGGCGGGCTGGATGAACCGTTCGAGGAGGCTCATTACGGCTGGACCATCGTCTCATAACGGCGCGCGCGAAGCGGCGTGCACGAGTTCGTCGGGCAGCGACCCTCGCTGATGTGCGCGCGATAGTCGTCGGGGAACTCGCGCATCGTCGTGCGGATGATCGACGGCGCGGTGATGCCGAACCCGCAGAGCGAGAACTTCTCCATGTGATCGCCGAGCTCCTCGAGCCACGGGAGGTCGGTGTCGCGGCCGAGCGAGGAGGTGACGCCCTCGAGGATGGCCTGCACGCGCTTGGTCCCCACACGGCATGGCACGCAGATCGCGCAGCTTTCCTTCGCGAGATACGCGAACAGCTTCCCCGCCTCGCGGACCATGCAGACCTCGTCGGTGAGCGCCCGCACCTGCGCTGAGCCCATGTGCGTCCCCGCGGCGCGCAGCGCGTCGAAGTCGAGCTTCGTGTCTTTGCGCGGCGCCGAGAGGATGCCGCCGGTGGGACCGCCGACATGGATCGCTTTGAGCGAGCCCGACGCGCCGCCGGCCCGGTCGAGGATCGCGCCAAGCGTCGTCCCCAGCGGAACCTCGTACACGCCCGGCTTCTTCACCGAGCCGGTGACCGACACGAGCTTCGTATCGGCGGTCACGCCGTCCGCCACGATCTGCGGAAGCCACGCGAGCGTCTCGGCGCTCGAAACGAGCGTCGGCCGCATGCGGTAGCCCTGCTCGGCCGGGTACGGCGGCCGCTGCCGCGCCATCGCGCGCTTCGACTCGAGGACGTTCAGGAGCGCGCTCTCCTCGCCGCCCATGAACCCGCCCGGTCCGACGGCGACCTGCACCTGCAGACCGTCCAGCGCCTCGCGCCGCACCACAATGTCCTCCTCGAAGGAGGCGCGCTCGGCGGTCGCCTCGGGATGCATGTACACGATGGCCTCGCGCGCACCGACCGCGTGCGCCGCGATCGCGACGCCCTGCAGCACGTTGCCCAGGTTGCGCTGGATCAGCGTGCGCGCGAGCGGGCTGCCGGGGTCGGCGTCGTAGGCGTTGGCGACGACGACCGTCTCGGCGCCGCGCTCCGTGCCGCGGCGCTCCGCGGCGCGGCGGACCGCGCGCATCTTCTCGGCGAGCGAGTGACCCGCGCCGCCGCGCCCGCGCAGCCCGCTCCGCTCGACGAGCGCGATGACGTCGTCGGGCGCCATGCCGCGCGCCTTCGCGACACCCCCGCCCGCGCGGCTCTCGAGGATGCTCGCCGCGGTGCTAGCGGGCATACGCGGGCTCGAGGACGTGATGGACCTCGTCCTCGCGCAGCTCGTCGTGCTCCGGCGCGGGCGATGCCGGGGGCCAGTCGCCGGCGATGCCGAGGTTGCCGGTGTACCTGCGACCGCCACGCGGGACCGCGGTCCCCTGCCCCTCGGGCGCGCCACGGAAGTTCGAGAGCAGCGACGCCGCGGTGTACACGTCGGTCATCGTCTTGCCGAGCTCGATCGACACGAGCACCGCGGCCGTCCATGGCAGATAGCCGTACGCCTCGTGCGTGCGGTAGAGCACGCGCGTCATATGGTCGGGACCCGGACGCTCCTCGGTGAGGATGCGTCGCACCGGCGCGAGGTCGAGGTCCCTCTCCTCCTCCGCCGGGATCGTCGTGACCGCGGTGGAGAGCGGACGTCGCGCGCCGTACGGCGCCGCGGCGACCATGCGAATGCGGTAATAGGAGGCGCGCGGCGCGAGGAGCGGCCGGCGGCGGAAGCCGTTGCGGAACTTGTACGAGATCGAGATCGCCCGCGACGGGCAGGCCTTCTCGCACATGAGGCAGCTCTCGCACTTGAAGATGTTCGTCTCGGGTTCGAGCAGGAGCGCGATGAGGCCGCGGCTGCGCTCGGGGAGCTCGCGCTTCTCGTACGGGTACTTCCGCGTGACCGGACGAGGACGCACGACGTGCTCGAGCGTCCGCAGCATCCCGGTGACGATGCCGAACACTTAACCCCCCAGCACGAGTCTCGGCGTTGTTCGACCGGTGTGCGCGTCACGGACGCGGGCCGGTCGACCGAGGGCCCCCGCGCGCGAGGGGTCCCCGGCCCGAAGGGTCGGGGTTTCGCGCGTAGAGAGGGTTTCGGGCGATCGACCCGCGGCTGTACGCATCAACGGTCGACCTCGCCGAGCACGATGTCGATGGATCCAAGGATCGCGATGACGTCCGCGACGAGCCGGCCCTTGAGGAGCCACGGCAGGATCTGCAGGTTCACGAATGAGGCGCCGCGCATCTTCGCGCGGAACGGATTCGGGCTGCGCCCGTCCGCGATCATGTAGATGCCGACCTCGCCCTTCGCCCCTTCGACGGTGTAGTAGGCCTCGCCCTTCGGACACTTCCACACGTGGCCGAGGCGGGCCCGGACCGCGCCGCCCGGCATCTTGTCGATGCACTCGCGGATGAGCTTGATGGCGAGGCGCATCTCGCCGAGGCGCACCTTGTAGCGCGCGAACGCGTCGCCGTCGGGGAATACCACCGGCTCCATCGACGCAAGCTCGGGATAGATCGAGTACGGGCGATCGACGCGCAGGTCCCAGCGCACCCCCGAGCCACGCAGCATCGGCCCGGTCAGACCGTAGCGCTTGCCGATGTCGGCGGGAATGCGGCCTACGCCGATGGTGCGCTCGAGGAAGATCTCGTTCCCATCGAGGATCGCGATGTAGTCCTGGTCGATGCGCTTCGCCCAACGGTCGAGGAAGCGCTCTAGCTTCGGAAGCCAGCCGGGCGGGAGGTCGTACAGGACGCCGCCCGGGCGGTAGTAGTTGAAGTTCATCCGCGAGCCGCACAGCTCCTCGAGCATGTCGAGGATCTCCTCGCGATCGCGGAAGCACCAGAGCACCGGCGTCGTGGCGCCGAGGTCGAGCCCGTACGTGCCGAGCCAGATGAGGTGGGAGGCCGCGCGGCTCAGCTCGTCGACGATCACGCGGATGTACTCCGCGCGGCGCGGGACGTCGATATCCGCGATCGCTTCCATCGCCCCCGCGTACGCGTGCTCATTGAGCATGTTGGAGACGTAGTCGGCCTGATCGGCGTAGCGGACGCCCTGCGTGAACGTCCGCCACTCGAAGATCTTTTCGAGGCCGCGATGCAGATATCCCATGACCGGGATGCACTCGATGACCTTTTCACCGGAGAGGCGGAGCACGAGACGTAGCACGCCGTGCGTCGACGGATGCTGCGGCCCCATGTTCAAGATCAGCTCCTCGGTCTCGAGGCCCTCGTCCTCGATGACCGGCAGCTCGACGCCGGCACCCTCCCGTATCTGACGGAGCTCGGTGTCGGTGAGGCTCAGATCCTTACCCGCCCGTCGCTCACGCTAGCCGCCCTTTGCGATCTTCTCGCGGAGCCGGAGGACACCCTCGAGCAGTGCCTCGGGCCGCGGTGGGCATCCCGGCACGTACACGTCGACGGGCACGATCGTATCGACGCCCTGGAGCGTCGAGTAGCTGTCCCAGAACTCGCCGCCCGACGATGCGCAGTTGCCCATGGCGATGACCCACTTGGGCTCGGGCATCTGCTCGTAGAGACGGCGCAGACGCGGCGCCATCTTGTGGGTCACGGTGCCGGCCACGATCATCACGTCGGCTTGGCGCGGGCTGGAGCGGAAGACCTCCGCGCCGAAGCGCGCGAGATCGTGGGTCGAGGCTCCCGCCGCGATCATCTCGATGGCACAGCACGCGAGGCCGTAGCCAAGCGGCCATGGGCTGCGCGAGCGCGCCCAGTTCACGAGGTTGCGGACGGAGGTGAACACCATGTTGTCCTCGTCCGCGAGGATGCCCGGCCTCGTGGGCATCTCCTCGCCGCCGAGGCCTGCCTGCGTGGTCACGGGCCGGCGCTGGATGACGTCCTGCTCGAAGTCGATCGGTACGCCGCCGACCTCCGCGGGACGCTCTTCCTGCACGCGCATCGAGGTGAAGTCTAGAGAGTTCTAAGCGCCCTGCACGGCCTGCCGCAACAGCGCGACGAACGCATCGTGTATCGCGGGCGCGCTCGCGGCGATGTGCGGATGGCCGGAGCGCGCCTGTGGGAGCTCGGTGACGCGCCCGCCCGCTTCGCTCACGATCAGCGCGCCGGCCATCCAGTCCCACGGCTTGTCGACCGACTCGAAATACGCGTCGAAGCGCCCCGCTCCGACCCACGCGAGGTCGAGCGCCGCCGACGCGTTGCGACGGATGTCGCGCACCTTTCCGAGCACGCCACCGAGGATGCGCGCCTGCTCGTCGCGGTCCGCGCTCACGTACGCGAAGCCGGTGGCGACCAGGGCGTGAGCGAGGTCGCCGGCCGAGGTCGTACGCAGCTTCCTCCGCTCGCCGGATGCGTCGGAGAGCCATGCGCCCTTTCCACGTTCCCCCGCGAACAGCTCGCCGCGCGTCGGGTCGTACACGATGCCGAGCGTCGCGCCCTGGACGTCCGCGCGACAGATGACCACGGACCAATGCGGGATGCCGTAGAGATAGTTGATCGTGCCGTCGAGCGGGTCGACGTACCAGGTCAGCCCCGAGGTGCCGGTCGACAGCGACCCCTCCTCGGCGACGATCGCGTCGCCGGGGAACTCCGCGGCGATCGCGGCGACGATCGCGGCTTCCGACGCGCGGTCGGCGTCGGAGACGAGATCGGTCGCGCTCGACTTCGCGCTCACTCCTGTCGCCTCGCGGCGCGCCCCGCGCAGCAGCATCGCGCCGGCGCTCCGCGCCGCGGCCGTCGCGACCTCGAGCGGCGTCAGCGACTTACGACTGGTGAAGGCGTCCCTCGACCTTGGGGCTCACCGGCGAGTGCGCGGTGATGTACGCCGCCACGACGTCCACCTCGATGTCCCCGTACATGACGTTCGTTCCCTTGGCGAAGCCGGTGTGTCCGTCGCCGCCGAGCAGCAGGTAATCGATCGTCGCGACGTGATAGATCCGCGCCGGATCGAGGGGCTGCCCGCCGACGGTGATCGTCCGCACGCAGTTCGGGGTCCCGCCCTCGAACTTGAAGGACACGACCACCGCGGCCATGTGCAGACGGCCCGAGACGCACACCGCGCGGTCGATGATCGCGCGCAGATCACCACCGGCGAGATCGAGCGTCACGATGGTGTTCGAGAACGGCAGCGCCTCGTACAGCTGCCCGTAGGTGAGCTGCCCCGCGGGGAACGACGCCCGCACGCCGGCCATGTTGTAGAAGGCCACGTCCGTCTTCCAACCCTGTTGCCGCCCGTAGTCGACGAAGGCGTCGGCGATGAGATTCCCGAAGCCGGTCTCCTCGCGCGCATTCGACAGCGGCTCCGTCGTGCGGCCCACGATGCGCGAGGTGAACTTCTGTCCTTCAGCCCGGCGCTCCTCCACCAGCTTGGCGATCTCGGCATCGGGCTTGACGTTCGGGTTCGCGGCGATCGCGGTGAGCTCGTCACTCCGGATCGCGTCCTTCATCCTGTGCGTCGCCGGATCGACGATGATCTCGAGCCTGCCGAGATACTGCGTGTAGGCGCCGGCGTCGACGATCGTGGTCCTGCCCTCGAGCCGGGCGGTGCGGATCGGCACGTGGTCGTGGGCCGCGACGATGACGTCGATCCCCGGAACGTCCTTCGCCAGCTGGGTCGCCTCGGCGATCCCGAGGTGCGCCGCGACGACCACGATGTCGGACTGGCGCTGGACCTCGGGAAGATACGCCCGCACGGAGTCTGCGACCGGGCCGAACTTCAATCCCGCGACGCTGGTCGCCTTCACGATCGTCGCGGCATCGGGCCTGGTGATGCCGATGACGCCCACGCGCGCGATGCCGAGGTCCTTCACCGTGTACGTCTTGAGGTAGGTCGGCGCCCTGCCGACGCTGGTCTCGGTGACGTTCGCGGCGAGGAACGGGAACGTCGCTTCCTTGGCGCGCTGTGCGAGCACCTCCTGTCCCCAGTCGAAGTCGTGATTGCCGACGGCGAGTGCGTCGTACTTCATGATGCTCATCGCCTTCGTCACGGCTTCGCCCTTGTTGGCGTTCGAGATGAAGGTGCCCTGCCAGGCGTCGCCGGCGTCCACGAGCAGCGTCCGCGACGGCGCGCGTGACCGGAAGGCCTGCACCTGTCCCGCGAGCTGCGCCATGCCGCCGGCCTGGAAGCTCGAGCTCGTGCTCGCGCTCTGCACGAGGTCGGTGTCGAGATGGCCGTGGATGTCGTCGGTGTGGAGCAGCTGTATGCGGTCGGCGGCGAGCGCGGCGGACGGCGACGCCACCGGCGTGGCGACCGCGGTCGGGCTCGGCGCGACCGTCGCGCTGCACGCGATGGAGACGACGAGGGCGAGCGCGATGAGAAGCCGTCGCACCAGGGCGATGGTAGGCACCACTTACGCGCTGGCGGTCTGTTCGTGCGCGCGGTACTGGAGCTCGTAGAGGCGGTGGTACACGCCGCGCTGCCCGAGCAGATCGCGGTGCGTCCCCATCTCCACGACGCGACCCTTGTGCAGCACGATGATCCGGTCGACGTTCTGGATCGTCGACAGCCGGTGGGCGATGATGATCGAGGTCCGTCCGGACATCAGCTTCTTCAGCGCATCCTGGATGAGATGCTCGGTCTCGGTGTCGACGGACGAGGTGGCCTCGTCGAGCACGAGCAGGATCTCCGGGTTGAACGCGATCGCGCGCGCGAATGCCAGCAGCTGCTTCTGTCCCACCGACAGCGTCGAGCCGCGCTCGGTCACGACAGTCTCGTAGCCTTCCGGCAGCCGATCGACGAACTTGTCGGCATTCACGAAGCGCGCCGCCGCGCGGACCTGCTCGTCCGTGATCGAGGCATCGTTGAGGCGGATGTTCGACGCGACGGTGCCGGCGAAGATGAAGGGGTCCTGGAGCACGACCCCGACGTGCCGCCGCACGTCGGACTGCCGCATCTCGCGGAGATCCACGCCGTCGAGCAGGATCCGGCCCTTCTGCACGTCGTAGAAACGCGAGATGAGGCTGATGATGGAGGTCTTGCCCGCTCCGGTCGCCCCGACGATCGCGACACTCTCGCCGGCGCCGATGGTGAAGCCGACGTCGCGTAGGACCCACTCGCCCTCGTTGTACGCGAAGCTCACGTTCTCGAAACGGATCTCGCCGCGCACGTGCGGCAGCTCGATCGGGTGCGGCGCATCGACGATCGTCGGCCGGGTATCGAGCAGGCGGAAGACGCGCTCGGACGACGCCATCGCGGCCTGCATGATGTTGTACTTCTCCGAGAGGTCCAGGATCGGCTGGAAGAACTGGTTGAGCAGCTGCCAGAAGGCGACGAGCGTCCCGAGCGTGAGCTCCCGATTCAGGATCCAGTACGCGCCCACCACGAAGAGCGCCGCGGTGGTCACCGCGCGGGTGAAGTTCACCGTCGGCTGGAACATGCTCATGGCGCGGACCTGTCCCTGGTTCGAGACGAGAAGATCGCGGTTGAGCCGGTCGAACTGCGCGAACGTCTCGCGCTCGCGCGTGAACAGCTGGACGATCGCCATGCCGGAGAGCGTCTCGTTGAGGTAGACGTTCACGCGCGCGAGCCGGATGCGGATCGCGCGGAACGAGTCCCGCATCATCCCGCGGAAATACGCGGTGACCGCGGTCAGCACCGGCAGCGCGACGAACGTGATGAGCGCGAGGCGCCAGTCGAGGAACAGCATCGCGATCGAGATGAGGACGAGCATGGCCACGTCGCCGAAGATCGAGACGACGCCCCGGGTCACCATGTCGGTGAGCGCGTCGATGTCGTTGGTGATCCTCGTCATCAGACGGCCGACGGGGTTGCGGTCGAAGAACGACAGCGACAGGAACTGCAGGTGCGAGAAGAGCTCCATGCGCAGGTCGTACATCGCGCGCTGCCCTACCCAGGTCGCGAGCAGGGTCTGGCCGTAACGAAGGCCCGCGGCGATGCCAAGCACGGCCAGATACGCGACGCCGAGGACCGCCAGACGCGAGAACGCCTCGCTCTGCGGGAGCGTGCCGTTGACGGCGGGGATCACGGCCTGGTCGACGATGAACTTCGCGATGATCGGCGGAGCGATCTGGGCGAGCGATTGGATGAGCAGCAGTCCGAGCGCGAGCGCGACCAGCAGCTTGTACGGCGCGAGGTACCCCATGAGGCGCTGCGTCAGGCGTGCGTCGTACGCCTTCCCGAGGATCTCGTCCTCTTGGAAGAAGCCGCTCGCGCCACCGCCCTGGCCACCGCCTCCGCGTCCGCCGCCGCCTCCGCCTCCGCGACCAGCCATTACTCCTGACTCCCGGGCATCTCGTCCATCCGCGTACGCCGGCGCGCGTAGCGCTCGCCATCCTCTTCAGTGTCCGCGCTCACGCGACGCTCGTGTTCCTTCTGCTCCTCGTCGACCTCGAGCTCCTCTTCCAGAAGCTGACGGCGGTACATGCTTGCGTAGAGACCGCCGTGCTCGAGGAGCTCGCGATGCGCGCCGCGCTCGGCGATACGGCCCTCGTCCAGCACGAGGATCTCGTCGGCGTCCTTCACCGTCGAGATGCGGTGAGCGACCACGATGCTGGTGCGCTCACGCATGACGCCACGGAGCCGCTTCAGGATCTCGGCCTCGGTATACGTGTCGACCGCGGAGAGCGCGTCGTCGAGGATGAGGATGCGTGGGTCCTTCGCCACGGCGCGTGCGATCGCGGTACGCTGCTTCTGCCCGCCCGACAGCGTCACGCCGCGCTCGCCGATCATCGTGTCGTACCGCGCCGGAAAGTCGGCGACGTCCTTGCCGAGCTGCGAGACCTCGCCCGCCCAGTCGAGCTCGGCATCCGTGAGCGCGTGCTCCATTCCGAACCCGACGTTCTCGCGGAGCGGGACCGAGAACAGGAAGGTCTCCTGCGGGACGTAGCCGACCGCACGTCGGAGCGTTCCGAGCGGGTAGCGCTTCACATCGACCCCGTCGATGAGGATCTCCCCCTGCTGCGCGTCGAACAGGCGAGGGATGAGGTTCACGAGCGAGCTCTTGCCCGACCCGGTCGGCCCCACGATCGCGAGCGAACCTCCGGCCGGCACGCTGAAGGTGACGTCATGCAGCACGATGGCCGAGCGACGCCCAGCCCTGCTGGATCATGTTGGTGACCTCGCCGAGCGCGATCATCGGCCACGAGATGAGCTGCAGGTACGCGATGAACTGCACGAGCTGGCCGATCGTCAGACGATGCTCGATCGCGTCCTGGCCGCCGACGTACAGGATGGCGAGGACGGCAAGGCCGAGCATGAAGTTCATCGCCGGCCACATCAGGCCGTTGACCTTGGCGAGGCTGATCGCCTTGTCCAGGTAGTCCTTGTTGACCGTCGCGAACGCGCCGATCTCCGGATGCTCCTGCGAGAACGCTTTCACGACGCGTATGCCGGAGAAGTTCTCCTGCGCCTTCGCCGACAGGTCGCCGAACTGCGCCTGCAGCTGCTCGAACCGCCGGTTCACGCGGCGGCCGATCGTCCAGAACGTGAACGACGAGACCGGCGTGAGCACGAGCGCGATGAGCGCCAGCTTCGTGTCGACGCCGAACATCGAGATGAACGTGAAAAGCAGCGTGAGCAGCGTGTTCGTCAGCATGAGGATCCCGAACCCGATCATCTGACGGACGGCCTGCAGGTCGTTCGTGAGCCGCGCCATCAGGTCGCCGATGCGCTGGTGCTGGAAATACGCCAGGTGCATCGTCTGCAGGTGCGCGAGCAGGTCGTTGCGCGTCTGGTACTCGATGCGCCGCGACGAGTCGAGGATGCGCCAGCGGCCGAGGCCGCGCAGCGCGCTCTCGAGCAGCGCCAAGACCACCATGATCGTGGCGAGGCGAACGATGACGTCCATCGCGGTGCCCGCACCCAGCGCGTCGACGATGCGGCCAATGAGCAGCGGCGGGAGGACGGCAACGAACGCGGACAAGGCCACGAGACCGATCCCCGTGAGGAGGCGGAGCTTGTGCTGTCCGAGGTAATGGAGGAGCGTGGAGCGAGCGGAGGTCACTCCAGACCGAGTCTATCCGACCGCGTCGGTCCGCTGCGCGACATTTCCGTCGCGACCCGCGCGAAGGCGGACGTCGCGACCCGCGAACCACACGCCGAAGACGACGCCCGCCGCGAGCACGAACACCGGCGCGACCCCCCACACGTCGGCGATCGGTCCGACGAACACGAGTGGAAGGAAGCTGAAGATCGACACGAGCACGTTCAGCACGCCGAACACGCGCCCGCGAATGTCGTCGCGCAGCTGCTCCTGCAATAGCGTCATCGCCGGCACAGTGATGAACGCGTAGGCCAGCCCGAAGACGAATGCCGTGACGCTCACGATGCCGACGAAGAACGGGAGCGCGCCGCCGAGACCGCCGCCGAAGCGCGACTCCGAGAAGACGTCGGCGAAGGGGCGCGCCGCGGCCAGCACGAACAGCGCGACCGCCGTGACGACAAGACCTGTCCCGATGGCGTGCGGGCGGCCGAGACGGTTGCCGACAGCGTTGAGGACGCCCAGACCGATGACGACGCCGATGCCCGCGGGGCCGACGAGCACCACGACATTGCGCTCGCTCAGCTTCAGCACCTCACGCACGAAGCCCGGCGCCAGCGCTCCCGCGATCGCGACGAGCGTGTAGGTGAGAGCGATGTACACCATCGCCCACGTCACCAGCGGCGTCGCGCGCAGATAGCGGAAGGCCTCCGCGATCCCTTGACGCGTCTCGCTGACGGCGCGCTCCGCGAGCTCGACCGATAGGAGGCTGGGCGCGGGAGGCGAGGGTGGCAGCGTCGCGCAGAGGAGCGATGCCGTACCGAACATCAGCGCGATCACGATCCAGAGCGCCTCGAATCCGTACAGGCTCACGACGATCGGCGCGAGGATGATGAACCCGAGCAGGAACGCGCCGTTGAACGTGAACGTGAACAGCGAGTTCGCGATGAGGAGGTCTCGCTTGCGCACGATCGCCGGGATCGTCGCCGACTCCGCAGGCACGAAGAAGATCGTGACAGTCGCGACGAGGAAGTTCACGAGGTACGCCGTGGTGACGCTCTCGCCGGCGATGAGCAGCGGGAGAATGGTGACCGCGCGCAGGGCGTTCGTGATGATGAGAACGAAGCGCCGGTCGGTCCGGTCGACCATCACGCCGCCGGCGATCCCGAACAGCACCGCGGGCACGATGGCCAGGAGGATGAGGAACGACGACGACGTGTTCGAGTGCGTGAGCTCCGCCACGAGGATGATCAGCGCGGAGGTCACCGCGTTCGCCGCGGTCTGCGACAGGATCTGCGCCGCCCATACGGCCAGGAACGCGCGATTGCGAAAGAGGCCGTGCTGAGCGGCCTCCCTGACCTCAGCCAATCGGCTGATCTAGTCCGTCGGCGCCAGCGGTCCGCGCGACGCGAACCGCTTGATGTCGCGCTCCACCGCGGCCCGAGCGACGAGCACGCGATGGCCGCAGGTCAGGCAGCGCAGTCCGATGTCGGCCCCGAGGCGCACGATGCGCCAGGTGTCGCCACCGCACGGATGCGGCTTACGCAGCACGACGACATCGTCGAGATACAGCGGCAGCGGACCCTTCGTCTTCGACGGCACGCCCGTGCGTGTGTCAGTCATCCGCGCGAGTTTAGCCGCGGCTCAGCGAAGCGGCGTCCGCAGCGCCGGGAGATCCAATGCTGATTCCTTGGTGACATTGAAGCGCGTATTGCGATAGATGAGCTCGAACTGGCCGATGATGCCGCCGGTGCGGGTCATCGCCACATGTATGACATCGGAGCTGCCGATGGCACGCACGATCCACGGTCCGCGGACCGACGCGCCGTCGATGCTGATCCCGCCATCGCCCGTCGCGCCGAACCACGAGCGCGGCCCGACGCGCGTCGCGTTCACGGAGATCGCCTCCGCGCCGGCGTTGCGGAGCTCGTTCACCAGATCGGAGAGCGCGCGGTCGTCGAACGCGCCGTCGATCCGCACGGAGATCCCGGGTCCGCCCACGGCGCTCTGACCTTCGAACACACGGAGCTGCGCGACCTGCCGCTCGGCCTCGGTGAGCGATCCCTTCCCGCTCGAGATCGCGTCGCGCGCCGTCGTCGTTCGGAACTTGAGATCGACGATCTCGTCACGGAGAGCGTTGTTCCGTTCGGCGAGACCGGCGATGAGCGTCGTGAGCGACGCCGGAGTCTCGAGCTGAAGGCTCCTGCTGTAGACGTCCTGCGCGCGGACCTGCGTCACCGCGAGGAGGCCGAGAAAGAGCGCGACCAGCGTGAGAGCGATCGATCCGGAGTTGCTCCGCATGCCGGCTAGCCCCGGGCTCTTCTCATTGGCTCGGCGCCGCGTACCGCACGTTCAGCGCGCCGCGATATGGTGGGACGTGAAGGCCGGTGGCGCGCGTCACGCGGAAGCCGAGGCCGTACACGTCACGGCGCAGCTTGATGTCGCGGAGCTGCGCGGGGTCGTCGTACGTCGCGAGCAGCTCGTTCTGAGGGCCCACCACGATGATCGTGAAGGGCGGCGACATGAGCGTGCCGTTCACCATGATCGTCGAGCCCACGCAGTACACGCTCGACGAGCCGACGACGCGCTCTTCGTTCACCGCGATCGCCTCGGCACCGCCGCGCCAGGCGGCGTTGACGATGTCGGTCAGGTCGGTGGAGTGACAGATGGACTTCTCGATGTCCTTCGACGTGGAGCTGGCGCGCGCGTCGTCGAGCGTGATGGTCACGCCGTCGCCAATGCGCTCGGTGAGGCCGGCCCGCGCCTTGAGGTCGTCGATCTTCGATTGAAGATCGCGCGCCGCGCCGCTCTGCGTCGCGGCGCTCCGCTGGATCTCGTCCAGCTGCGCGCGCAGCTCCGAAAGCTGCACCTTCAGCGCGTTCTGCTCGTTCTGGAGCGAGCTCGCCGCGTCGAGGAGCGGCGCGTTGTAGCGCACGCTGAGCTGGCTGCGTTCTTCCTGCGTCCGCCACTGCACGGTCACGAGGAGGCCGAACAGCACGGCTGGCAGCAAGAGCACGAGCGAGTGCGCGGTCCGCGTGCGCTGCGCGGGCGTGATCGAGGCCATACCTGAAAGTGTCACACGGCGAGCGTCTCGGTCAGGCCGGTATCAGACGACCGCCTGCTCGCCACCTCCCTCGCGCAGGTGATGCTGGTGTTGGGGCGCGGCCCCAGTTTCCACCGTGGGGTAATGGGATGAGCGTGGTCTCGCTTCCATCGGCTCGCGCCGCAGGCGGATCCGACGCTTGCCCGCTGTGCGACGGCCACGGCCTCGCCAAGCTCGATCCCACGCGGAGGACCCGGCAGCGCACCGACCTCTTGAGGTGGGCGATGGTCCTCACCGCGGCGGTCGTCGTCGCGTCCGTCGGGCTCGGCCCGGACTGGTGGTTCGGCATCGGCGCGACCGCGGGCGTGCTGTCCGGCGCGGCCTGTGCCTGGGTCAGCCTTCGCCAGGCGCGCCGTGGGAACGGCGCGGCGCACGCCAGTGAGCTCAAGGCGCTCGCCGAGGACGCCGACGCGCGCGTCGCGATGGTCATCAAGCAGTTCGAGTGGGCGGTGAACGACGTCGCGAAACTGAAGCGCGACTTCGAGCGAGCGGAGGCGTCCGCCGATGCGCTCGTCGAGCGAGCACGTCAGCGCGAGCGCTATGTCCAGCGGCTGGAGCGGCAGCTGTTCGAGGCGCGCGAGCGCCTTGTCGCGCTCGCCGGTCCGGTGGCGCCCGTGGAGGTCGAGGCTGAGGAAGAAGTCACGAGCGTCGTGCCCTTCCGCTGGGGGCTGCACATGCACGAGCAGCGGCCGATCCTCGAGCTGCAGGTTGGCGTCACGGCTCACCGGCCCTCGCGCGTGCGGATCCTCGACCGCGATGGGCAGGTCATCGCTGTCAGCCCGCCGCCGAACATCGCGGAGGGCGGACGCATCGAATTCACGATGGACATGCCGCCGACGGAGCTCGTCGCCGATCTCGATGCCGGTCGGGAGCTGAACTACGCGCTCGAGGCCCTCACCCAATACGAGTGGAGGCCGGTCCGCCTCGAGGACTCCGGAAGCCGGACGCGCGCCGTCACCGACAAGCAGGGCCGCTGGTATCGCGTCCCGGACGCGCCCGACGCGGCGCAGCTCCTCAACTAGCTCGATCTCCGGCGTTCGCGCTGGAGACTCGCCTCATCCCCGCACCTTCACTACGCCGACCATGCCATAGGCCTCGTGGCCCGGCAGATGACACACGAACGTGTACTCCCCCGCTCGATCGAAGGTGATCGTCGTCACCTTGGTCGAGAGCGCCGGGACGGTGACCTCTGTGGGAAGGCTGGCGTGCACCGGCTCGGTCCCGGTCCGGTGACGGGCGTGGACGCCCTCGACGCCGACGATCCACTCGTGATCGATCGGGTCGTCGTTGTGGAGCACGAACGAGATCGGGACGCCCCGCTGGGCCTCGATCACCGTCGGGCTGAAGTGCGAGTAGTGAAACGTGATGCCCACCTCGCGCGGGGCCGCCGTGCCGCATGACGCGGCGACGGCCCCGGCGAGGATGAGCGCGATGGCGAGACGGATCACGCACGCACCGCACGGCGGCGTGCGACGACGCCGAGGAGGATGAGCGCGCCGAGCCAGGCCGTCGCGGCGAGGAGCGGCGTCGCATCGAGAGCGAAGGGCGAACGCGCGCTCGCCGGTGCGATACCCGCGGCGACGAGGGACGGAGCACCGCGACCGGAGGCATCGACAGCGAGGTCATAGGTCAGATCACGTACCGAGCTGTCGATGCTGATCTTCGAGAGCCACGCGCTCTGCGGCACCCAGTCCATGCCCTTGTCGGAGCGCAGGTCGGCGAGCAAACGCGAGTTCGCCGGCTGGTCGTAGACGAGATCCAGGCCGGTCTTCGCGGCCGGCAGGAGTGCTGGACGGCGCTCGGTCAGCAGGAACACGTCGGCGTTGATGCGCTCGTCGGCCTTCTTGCCGAGACCGAGGACCCGCAGCGGCACCCACGGGTTCGCTGTCGGGATCGTGAGGTGCACCGGCGTGCCGTCGCCGACGCGTTGACCCTTCTTGGCCGCCGCGTCGCCGTCGAAGATCGCCGCGAGGAAGATCGGGCTGCGATCCGCGTAGAAGTCGAGGACCTCCGGCGCGTCCGGTGAAAGTCGGAAGCCGTGGTCCTTGGCCCACTCGCCCACGGCGTTCGAGCCGCCGCGCAGGACCGTGATGTCGAGGGCGTCGATGCGGACCTGGAGCAGGACTTCAGCCGCGGCGTCGCGCCCCGCGGCTGGCGCGGCTACCGCGAACTTCCGCGGGGCGGTCTCGCGCACGAGGCGCTGGAGCGTCCAATCGCCGCCGCGCTCGACCTTGGAGGGAACGCCGGGGAGCGGAACGAGCGACCCGAACTGGCCTCCACCACCCTGGAACGTGAACGAAGTGACGTAGTGCTCGACGCCGTCGCGGTACGCAGCGAGCGTCGTCGTGCGCAGGAGCTGGACCGTGCCATTCGATCCGATCAGCCCCGCGCATGCGAGCGCGGGAGACGAACCGAGCAGGGTCACGAGAGCGAACGCGAAGATCCCCACGAGCAAACGTGGCATCGTTCGACCTCCTTCGGCCATGACGGCCGCTATGGTCTGATGACGATGGACAGTCCGATAGGTTCCCGTCGAGCCGCCACCCTGGCCGCGTAGTCGCCTCGCAAAGATGGCGTCGGAAGCGATCAGCTCGCGAGCGCAGATACGTAAGGAGCCGGACGCTCCGCTATCGCAGGCGGGTCATGAGGTTTCGCGATCCCCTGCTGCTCGCGTCTCAAGAACGTCCGCAGGGCGTGGCAATTCGCGCAAACGAGATCGCATTTTCCGAGCTCCTGCTCGAAGAGCCCGGTGCAGCCATCTCTCGCAAGGCTCGCGAGGTCGGCGACCTTCTGCGTGCCGGGTCGGTGGTCGAATGTCATCGCGGCCGGATGGAAGCGTCCACCGCAGTCGAGACAAGGCCCTGACTTCAACTCTCGCATGCGCCTGACTAGGAGCTTGCCCCGCTCTCGCCGCTGCCTTCTACGAAGGTCACTTGTGGCTTCGTAGTACCGCGCATCCCAGGCCCGCCGACAGTCCTTGCACCACCACTGACGTCTATCGCCACGCCGGTGGAACTCCGACAGCGGCTGCTCGACGCCACAAAGGGTGCACCGTCGAAGCACTGTCCTGGGTTCCTCGTGCACGACAGAATCTTAGAACAGATGTTCTCTTAACACAAGACCCGACGGCTGCTGTGGTGTGAGAAGCAACGACGCGGAACTTCGTCTGTCGGGGTGGGCGGACTTGAACCGCCGCCCTCTGCGTCCCGAACGCAGCGCGCTACCAAACTGCGCCACACCCCGATGACAACGATCGTAACCGTCGAGAGGGGCTGGTGGGAGTCGAACCCACGACCAAGTCCTTAGGACGGACCTGCTCTGTCCTCTGAGCTACAGCCCCGTAGGGCAGGATCAATTGTGACGGATAGGCGCAGATTGCTGAAGGGTCGGCACGCCTTTCGCGCCCCGCACCCTCGAATTGCAGTTGCTGAGGGCTGAGGGGTTCGCTCTCGATGGAGAGAACGCGGCGCGAGAATCCCCGTAGTGTCGCCGCGCATGACGAGCGATCGGACGCTGGATCTATCCATCGCCCCCGCGGGCGCCGCGGCTCGACTCGCCAAGGCCATCAACCAGCGTCCCAAGCGCGCGTTTGGCGTGCTGAAGACGCAGAACGAGTACATCGGCGTCGTCGACGGCGATCGGTTCGAGATCTGGGAGCGCGGTCAGCGGGCCGTGCACGTCGTAGGTCGGATCGGCGGCGTGCGCGGCGGCACGCGTATCGAGATGCGCTTCGTCCTCCCGCCGCGGACCCGCGTGCTGCTGATCGTGTTCATCGCGCTGTACCTGGCCGTGTCGCTGGGTATCGCGCTGCGCGACGGGACCATCACCATCGACGAGCCGATCATCGCCATCGCCGGAGCTGGGGTCCTGGCCGTGATCTGGACGGTCGCGGCGATGCGGCAGCGCGCTGACCTGCGCGCATTCGTCGCGCGGGTCCTCAGCGAGGCGCCGCCCTCTCAGTCGCGCCGGTAGAACGAGCTGCGCCGACCCGCGGTGATGTGCTGGAGCTCGAGGCCCGCGACGCCGAGACGGCCGAGGCTATGGCGGATGACCTCGACCCCCGCTTCGAACTCGGGCTGCACGACCTCCGTCGCGCCCGCGTCGCGCAAGCGCTCGACGTCGCGCGCGTCCGCGGCCCGCGCGACGATGTCCAGGCGATGGCCATGCGCCCGCGCGTATCGCGTCGCCGCTTCGGCCGTCGCCGGGTCGGGGACGAGGACCGCAAAGAGGAGGGCCTCGTCGAGACCCGCGTGCTCGAGCACTCGCGGATTCGCCGCGTCGCCGTAGATCGCGCGGATCCCTCTCGCGCGGAGCCCTCGCACGATCGCGAGGTCGTACTCGATGACGAGGTAACGGAAGCCCCGGCGCTCGAGCGCGTCGGCGAGCTCCCGCGCGACGCGTCCGTATCCGCAGATGACCACGTGGCGCCGCAGGTCGGCGTCTACCTCCCCGACATCGACCGGCGCGCCGAACGCGCGGCGAAGCAACGGGTTGCGCTCCAGCAGCGGAAGGAGACGGCGCGGAGCGGCCAACGTGAGCGGCGCGAGGACGATGCTCAGCACGGCTCCCGCGAGGACCAGATCGAAGAGCGTCCGCGGCACCGCGCCCGTGTCGACGCCGATGCGCGCGAGGACGAACGAGAACTCGCCCATCTGGCCGACGGCGGCCCCCGCGAGGAGCGCGACGCGTGCGGGAAGACCCGCCGCCGCGAGCGCCGCGGCCGCGATCAACGGCTTCGCGATGACGACCACCGCGAGCACGAGAGCGAGCTCGAGCGGTCGCGCCAGCAGGGCGATCGGGTCCACGAGCGTTCCAATGGACACGAAGAAGAGCGAGACGAAGAGGTCCTGTAGCGGCAGCACTTCGGCGAGGACCTGCGTGCGGTACTCGGATCCGGCGAGGACGATGCCGGCCACGAAGGCACCGAACGCGGCCGACAGACCGAGCGCGTCGGTCGCGACCGCGGTCCCCAGCGCGAGCGCAACGATGCCGACAAGGAAGAGCTCCCGGGTATGCCGTGTTGCGGCATGCCCGAGCAGCCAGGGCACGAGCCGAGTTCCGACGCCGTACGCGGTCACGATGATGAGCACGGCGCGAAGCGTGCGGTCCGCGACCGCGGCCCACGCGTCAAGTCCAGCACCGAGCGACGGCAAGAGGATGACCATCGGGATCACGGCGACGTCCTGCGCGACGAGGATCGCGAGCGCGCTTCGACCGTGCCGCGACTGGGCCTCGCCGCGCGCCATCAGCAGTCTCAGCGCCACGACGGTGCTGGAGAGCGAGAGGAGCGCGCCGAGGAAGATCCCCTGGGCGAAGCTCAGCCCGAGGAACGGCGCGAGCGCGGGGCCGAGGCCGAGCACGAAGACGATCTGGGCGGTCCCCGCCACGGCGGCGATCCGGCCGAGCTCGCGCAGCTGCGAGCGCGCGAGCTCCGTTCCAAGCGCGAACATGAGGAACGCCACGCCGATCTCGGCGAGGCTCCTGAGCGCGCCGCCCTCCGCGCCGGTGCCCGGAAGGAGCAGGCCGATGACGACGCCCGCGAAGAGGTAGCCGAGGAAGACCGGAAGGCCGATACGGCGCGCGGCCAGCCCGCCGACGAAACCCGCGACGACGGCGAGCGCGAGCTCCGGGACGAGGCGGACCTCCACGCGCCTCGCATCCTAGGCGAGCAAGTCCCTAGCGGGTGCTGGCTCCGTACACGAGATTCGGCAGCCATAGGGCCATGTCCGGGAACAGATAGAGGAGCAGGAGGGCAACGACCTGGATGCCGATGAACGGATACATGCCCTTGAAGATCATGTTCAGCGTGACGCTCTTGGGCGCCACGTTCTTGAGGTAGTACGCGGACATCGCGACCGGCGGTGAGAGGAAGGCGGTCTGCATGTTCACCGCGGAGAGCACACCGAACCACACGAGGTCGACCTTCAGGGTCTGCAGCACCGGCAGGAAGAGCGGGATGAAGATGATCGTGATCTCGGTCCACTCCAGCGGCCAGCCCAGGATGAAGATGACGATCTCGACCATGAACACGAAGAGCGTGGGGTCGAGACCGAGGCCGAGCAGGAACTCGCCGAGCACGCCCGCGCTCCCGAGCCGGGCGAAGACGGCGGCGAAGATCGACGAGCCCACGAGGAGCCAGCCGACGATGGCCGCGGTGCGCACGGTGAGGAAGACGGCCTCCCTCACCATGGTTACGCTCAGCTTGCGGTGGAGCGCGGCCAGGACCAGACCGCCGAGCGATCCGAGCGCGGCCCCCTCCGACGGCGTCGCGATACCGAAGAAGATCGCGCCGAGCACGAAGAGGATGAGCGACAGGATCGGCAGGAGTCCCCGCACGAACAATGACAACACCTCGCTCGCCGGGGCCGTCATCTCCTCCTTCGGCGTCGGGGGAGCCACCTTCGGGTCCCGCGCGGACCGGACGACGATGTAGATCACGTAGAGCGCGGCCAGCATGAAGCCGGGGATGAAGGCGGCCGCATAGAGGCGGGGCACGGAGACGCCGGCGATGAACCCGTAGAGGATGAGGAGCACGCTCGGCGGGATGAGGATCCCGAGGGTGCCGGCCGCGACGATGATGCCGGTCGCGAACGTCGTGCTGTAACCGCGCCGCATCATCTGCGGCAGCGAGAGCAGGCCGAGCAGCGTCACCGACGCGCCCACGATGCCAGTCGCGGTCGCGAAGAGCGATCCGGTCAGGAGCGTCGCGACTCCGATCGAACCGGGCACCCTTCCCATGAGGGTCTGGATGCTCATGAACAGGTCGTCGAGCACGCCCGCCCGCTCCACGACGTAGCCCATGAAGAGGAAGAGCGGGATCGCGACGAGCACGTCGTTCTGCATGACGAAGAACGTCCGCTGCACGACGAGGTCGAACACGATGAATCCGTTTCCGCCCTGGGACAGGCCGAGGAAGCCGAAGATGACGCCGAGCGACATCAGCGTGAAGGCCGTCGGGAAACCGATGAGGATCGCGGCGACCATGAGCGCGAGCATCAAGAGGCCGAGGGCTTCGGGGCTCACAGCTCCTCCTGCTTCGCGAGCGCGGTCTCGGTCTCCTCGACGTCCGCGAGCCGGCGCGGCCACACGCCGGTGCGCACAGCCTGGACGGCGCGGATCACCTCCGCCACGCCCTGGATCGCCATGAGGATCCCGGCGATCGGGATGACGGTCTTGAGCGGATAGAGCGGCGGCGCCGCGGCGGTAGTGAACGATCGCTCTCCGATGGCCCACGAGGCCGCAGCCCACTGCGCGCCGACGGAGATGAGGGCGAGGATGCCGGGAAAGAACGCGACGATGTAGAGGACGAGGTCGATCGAGGCTTGCACGCGCACCGGCCAGAGCCGGTAGAAGACGTCGCCACGCAGGTGCTGGCCGCGCGAGAGGCCGTAGGCACCTCCGAGCATGAACAGGATCGCGTACAGGTAGTAGGTCATGTCGTACGCGTAGTAGTAGGTGAACCAGATCGCGCGGATCGGCTCGCCCAGCGGCTTGCTGAGGTACCGCATCACGACGTCGTAGCTGATCAGGAGCGTCATCAGCAGCACGAGCCACGCGGTGATCTTCCCGCTCCACGCGCTCAGTCGATCGATCGAGAACAGGAATCGCTGCACGAGTTCGTCGACCTCCCACTACACGCGACGGGACCCTGGGCGGACCCAGGGCCCCGTCAGGTTACTTCGTTCCCTCGCTTGCTCTCTCTCGCTACTTCTACTTCTTGAACATCGCGTTGTAGGAGACAGGGTCGGGCGTGGGGATGTTGATCGCGTCGGCCCATGGGAAGATGCGCTGCGCCCACGCCTTCTGCGAGGCCAGGATCGCCACGAACTCCGGGTTGCTCTTGGACTCTTCGGTGATGACCGAATCCCAGACCTTGAGCTGAGCGTCCAGGACGGACTGCGGGGTCTTGATGATCTTCACGCCCTTGCTGGTGGTGAGCGTCTGGTAGTCCTTGGAGTTCTGGTCCATCTGCTTCCATTCGCCGTCGGCTGACTCCGCGAAGGCCGCGTACTTCATGATCGCCTGGAGGTCCTTCGGCATCGCGTCGTACTTCGTCTTGTTGAGGGAGATCTCGAGGATCTCGCTCGGCTGGTGGTACGAGCGCGCCATGAGGATCTTGCGCGCGTCGGGGAGACCGTACACGCTGTCGGACGTCGTGTTGTTGAACTCGGCCGCGTCGATGACGCCGCGGTCCAGGGCCGATGCGACTTCCGCGCCCGCGACCGATACGACGCTCGCTCCGAGACCCTGATAGATGCCCGTCGCGAGGCCGACGGTCCGGAACTTCATTCCCTTGAAGTCGTCCGGTCCCTTGATCTCGCTCTTGAACCACCCCAGCGGCTGGTTCTGCATCGGCATGTGGAAGAGCGAGATGACGTTGAGCTTCAGCTTCCCCTGCACGAGCTTCTCGTACAGCGCCTGTCCGCCGCCGTAGTAGTACCAGGCGAGCCACATCTGGCCGCTCATGCCCATCATCGGGCCGGTGCCCATGAGGCTCACCGCGTGGTCCTTGCCGTAGTAATACGCCGGCACGTGGTGCGCGCCGTCCAGCGTTCCCGCGTGCACGGCGTCGATGGCGCCGTTGATGTTGGTGACCGCGTTGACCGGCAGCGCGTCGATCTTCAGCCGGCCACCGGACATCTCCTCGACCATCGCCTTCCACGCGAGGAAGTGCTGCTGGAAGAGGTCGTTACCCGCCCAGCCGGACTGGACCTTCCACGTGACCGTCTCCGCCCTGGCGACCACGGTCGGTGCCGCCGCGCCACCGGTGCCGGCGGGAGCCTGCGTTGTCGTCGGAGCGTTGGACGAAAGGCACGACGTGATGAACGCCGCGACGCCTGAGAGCGACCCGTACTTGAGGAACCCGCGACGAGAGACCTTCTCCAGAAGACTCACAGCGATATCCACCTCCTACGCGTAGCCGGAGTCGGCGCCATTCGATTCCCGCTGTTTCCGCATGTCAAGTCGGGTGTTTCATCAGGCAGGAATCCCCGCTCTAGCCGTCACCACCTAATACGTCGGCACGGGGCCGAAGGGTCAACGGAACGACGCGGCGATCCTGAGGGCCTCGTCCTTGCTCACCTGCGCCTCGAGGCGGTAGGTCACGCCGTCCTGCTCCCAGAGCAGTGTGTTGCCCGCGAGGCGGAGGGTCTCCACCTGGATGTTCCCGAGCTGGTCGCGCCAGAAGAACTGGTGGGGCTGCCCCTCGAGCCAATAGCCGGGCGATCCGTTCACGGCGACGCTGTCGATCCGCGTACCGGGTCCCGCCGCCTTCCCGAACAGGGTCGCGTCCACGGCGCCGCGGAACTCCACGACGACCGCGCTGACACCAGCGTCGGCCGAGACGGGGATGGAGACGCGCTGTCGGTAGACGAGCGTGAGCCGCTCGTTCGTCGCGGCGAAGTCGAGATGCACTTCGTCCGGCGCGCCCAGGCGCGCATCGCTCGGGACCTTCACCGGGAAGCTCACGCGGCGCCTTGCCTCTTCGAGCGTCAGACGCTCTCCGGGGAAGGTGGGCCGGGCGGCTGCGGTCGCACTGGGGACTGCTGGTCCGCGGTAGATCTCGATCCCGCGCAGCCGGAGGATCTGTTCGGCGACCGCCTCCGATGACGCCGCCGCCACGACCGCGATCAGGAGCACGACCGTGGCGAGGGCCGGAAGCAGGCCCAAACGGCGTGTCCGCAGCGCATCCCACCACCCCGCCCGGGGCTCGCGCAGCCGGGCGCGCACGGCGTCGCCCATCCGCGTCGGGCGCGGATAGGCGAGGCGTTCGCCGATCTCCTCGAGCGCCGCCTCGAGCTCATTGTCGCGCATGGGCTCATTCGCCACCGGTCGTCTCACCTTCCATGTTCTCGCGCAGGCGCGCCAGTGCGCGCGACAACCGCGACTTCACGGTGCCGCGCGCGACGCCGAGCGCCTCGGCCATCTCCGCCTCCGACAGGTCGAAGAAGTAGCGATACGCGATGACCAGCCGATCGTCCTCGCGCATCCGGCGCAGTGCCGCGAGCACCACCTCGCGCCGCTCGCGCGCGAGGGCCGACGCCTCGGGCGACAGGGCCGTGTCGCTCGAGGCGCGGTCCTCGACGACGCTGAGCCCGACCGTCGGACGCCGGCCGGTCGCCTTGCGGCGGTTGATGGCCTCGTTGGCGACGATCCGGAGCAGCCAGGGTCGGAAGGGCGCGCCCTCGCGAAAGCGTCCGAGCGCGTAGTACGCCTTCACGAACGCCTCCTGAGCGGCCTCTTCGGCGTCCGCCGACGTTCCGGTGATCACGTACGCCGTGCGGGCGGCGATCGCCTGGTAGCGCGTGACCAGCTCGGCGTAGGCATCCTGGTCGCCCGTCTTCGCACGCTCCACCAGCTCAGCGTCCTCCGTTGGCCGGCCCTCCACGGAGTCGGTTCTCACTTCCTCTACAGCGCCGGGCCGGGATGGTTCCCGAGCGCCCATCTACACGGTGACCAGCCTGCGCAGCTGGTCGTAGCGGTCCTCGACCGCGGCCGGTGTCGCCGCCTCGATGCCGTCGATGCTGAACGTCTCCACGGCGAAGGACGCGCACACGTTGCCGTGGACGACCGCGTCCTTGAGCGCCCGGTCGCCCAGGTCTCCGGTGCGTGCGAGATGGCCGAGGAACCCGCCGGCGAACGTGTCGCCGGCACCGGTCGGATCGCAGACGTCCTCGAATGGGAACGCCGGCGCCCAGAACGCGAATGTCGTGGTGAACAGCGTCGCCCCGTACTCGCCGCGCTTGATGACGAGCCCGCGCGGGCCGAGCGCGAGGATCTCGCGCGCGGCGCGCGGGATGCTCGTCGTCCGGCAGAGCTGTCGCACTTCGGCTTCGTTGAGGCTCACGATGTCGACGTCCGCGATGACCGCCATCAGCGCGTCGCGCTCGTGCTCGATCCAGTAGTTCATCGTGTCGAGGACCACCGCCTTCGGCTTGGCGACGCCGCGAAGCGTCGCGAGCTGGATCTCGGGATGGATGTTCGCGAGGAAGACGAACTCGCTCGTCGCGAAGGCTTCGGGGATGCGCGGCCGCCAGCGCTCGAAGACGCCGAGGTCGGTGTTGATGGTCTCCGCCGTGTTCATCGCGTAGTCGTACCGGCCGAGCCAGCGGAACGAGTGTCCCTGCCGCCGCTCGAGGCCCGCGAGATCTACGTTGCCGCGACTCGCGAGGCGGCGCACGTCATCCTCGCGGAAGTCGTCACCGACGACACCGACCAACCGCACCGGCGCGTAGAGCGAGGCCGCGACGGTGAAGTAGGAGGCGGCGCCGCCGAGGACCCCGCTGCGGCGGGCCCCCGGTGTCTCTACGTCGTCGTAGGCGAGCGACCCCACGACGAGGATGGTGGACACGGAGACGCGAGGATACCGTCAGCCCGGCGCGGCGAGGTAACCGATGACCGTGAGCAGGGCGAAGATCGCCGCGGCGGTGAGCGCCATCCGGTCGAGATCGGTCACGCGCTCTTCGACGGCTGGCCCGGGTCGCGACCGCCAGTACGCGTTCACCGCGCGCTGCCCGTACACGACCACCGCCGTCCCCGCCGCGAGCTCGACGGCGTCGAACACGAGGAACAGCGGCTCGGTCGAGTAATGGGTGAGCGTGAGCCACCAGATGCCGGTCGCGATCGCGCCGGTGAGCGCATCGACGCCGCGCGTCGGGTCGACCGCCCGCAACATGCTGTCGAGCAAACGGAAGTGGCGATACGCCTGCCAGAGCCCATAACCGGGCAGGAGGATCGACAGCGCGTGCATGGTGGGCTCCATCGTCTGATCCTTCCGCTCGCGCCGCAGCTCCGCCCACGAAAGCCCGAACCAGAGCGGAACGTATGCCCCGATCGACAGCGCCGTGAGCGCCCCGACCAGCCAGAGCGGGCGCTGTCTCGGCGGAGCGACGGCGGGCGCGGCGTTCAGATCGCGCCGTCGCGGCGCAGCGCGGCGACCTCCTCGTCGTCGTAGCCGAGCTCGCGCAGGATCTCGGTGTTGTGCTCGCCGAGCTCCGGTGGATGCCGCCGTACCGACGCCGGCGTGCCCGAGAGGCGCACCGGGATTCCCGGCGCGCGGACGCGACCCGCGGTGGGATGGTCGACCTCCGCGATGAGACCGAGATGGCGCACGACCGGATCGGTGAAGACCTCCTCGAGCGAATTGATGGGTCCGACCGGTACGTTGGCCTCGCGCAACCGGCGCACCACCTCGGCCTTCGCGAGCGTCGCGATGCGGCGCTCGATCACGGGCACCAGCTCCCGTCGATGCGCGACGCGGCTCGGGTTGTCGCCGAACCGCCGATCCTCGAGCAGCTCCTCGAGATCGAGCGCGCGGCACATGCGCTCGAAGAGCGCGTTGTTCGCGACGCAGACGTTCACGCTCCCGTCGGCTGCCCTGAACGTCTGGTACGGCGCGATCGAAGCGTGCATGTTGCCCTCTGGTCGCGGCACCGTGCCGTCGGCGAAGTAGCGCGAGGCCTGGCGCGAGAGGAGCGCCACCTGCCCGCCGATCATCGTGGCGTCGATGACCTGACCCTCGCCCGTCCTGGTACGCGCGTGCAACGCGGTCGCGATCGCGAACGCGGCGAACATTCCCGCGACGATGTCGGCCTGCGGCACGCCGACCATCACCGGATCGCCATCGGGGTGGCCGGTGAGGCTCATGATCCCGCCCATCCCCTGAACGATGAGGTCGTACGCGGGCCAAGCGCGTCCCGGTCCGTCCTGGCCGAAGCCCGAGATGTGACACAGGATCGCGCGCGGATTGATCGCGCGGACGCGATCGTCGGGAAAGCCGAGATGCGCGAGCGTGCCGGGGCTGAAGTTCTCGACGACGACGTCGCCGCGCTCGATGAGGCGTTCGAGGACGCGCTTCCCGTCGGGATGCTTCAGATCGAGCGTCAGGCTGCGCTTGTTGCGGTTGATCGACAGGAAGTACGCGGAGACGCCGCGGATGCGCGGCGGCGCCCAGTCACGCGCTTCGTCGCCGCTCACCGGCATCTCGACCTTGATGACGTCCGCGCCCTGGTCGCCGAGCATGAGCGTGCAGTACGGCCCGGCGAGCGCCCGGCTGAGATCCACGACCCGCACGCCCTCGAGCGCGCCTTCGGCCGCGCCACCGCTGATCGCCGGCAGCACCTCGAGTGTGTCGCCCTCGACCAGGACGACGTCGGCCTCGCACTGCTCGCCGTTCACGACGAACGCCGCCGTCTCCGCGGCTGGGACGCCGATCTGCGAGAGCACGTCGCGCGCAGTCCGTCCCGCGGCCGCGATGTTCATCTCCTTGCGTCCGCCGGGGCTCCACTGGCGCAGCTCACCATGCAGGAGCAGGCGGATCATGTCGATCCCGCGCGTCGCGCCTTCGTCACGTGCCGTGAGAGTACCGTTGCGAGCATGGCGGAGCCTCTGCCGCTGTTCCCGCTCGGCTCGGTGCTCTTTCCCGAGATGCTGCTGCCGCTCCACATCTTCGAGCCGCGCTACCGCCTCCTCGTGCGGCGCTCGATCGACGGCGAGAGTCCGTTCGGCGTGGTGCTCATCCGTTCCGGCACCGAGGTCGGGGGGTCGGCAGAGCCGCACGCGGTCGGGACCGAGGCGAAGATCCTCGCGGTCTCGCCCCTCGCCGATGGCCGTTCGTACATCGTCGTGCGTGGCGGCCGTCGCTTCGCGATCGAGAGCGCCGTCAGCGACGCCGCGCCCTACCTCGTCGGGCGCGTGCGCTATCTGGATGAGGTCGAGGGTGACGACGCCGCGGAACGGGCCGCGACCGCGGTCGAGGCGTTCGGCCAGTATCTCGTCGCGGTCATGGCGGTCACCGACGACGCACGCGGCGATCGCGCCGTCGTGGACGAGCTCGCGACGGCGGCGCCGCGCGAGATCGCCTACCGCATCGCGGCGAGCCTGGCGGTGGACCCGAGCGAGCAGCAGCAGCTCCTCGAGCTCCGCACTGACGCCGAGCGCCTCGAGTCGGAGCGTCGCCTTCTGGAGCGCGAGACCGCATTGGTGAACGATCTGCTCGTCCGCATGCGCGCGCACAGGGCGAGCCAGTCGCCGCTGAATTAGGCGAGGCCGTCTTCGAAGCGCACGACGCCGTCCGTGATCGTCGCGCGCACGCGCACCTCGAGCAGCTGGTCCTCCGAGCACCGCGCGAGATCACGATCGACGACCGTGGCATCGCAGCGCATGCCGACGCGCAGCGCGCCGGTCTCCCGCTCCGTGCTCATCGCATACGCGGGCCCCGCGGCGTAGCCCGCGAGCGCCTCGTCCAGGGTGAGCCGTTGCTCCGGCCGCCAGGCCTCGTCGTCGCGCGGTCGCTTGCGCGCCACGGCGGCGTGGATGCCGAGCAGCGGATCGATGGGCTCGACGGGCGCGTCCGACCCGAACGCGAGCACCGCGTCGGTCTGACGGAGCGTGCGCCATGGGTACGCGCGCGCGACGCGCGCCGGTCCCCAGTAGCGGTCGGCGAGGTCGCGATCGCTGGTGGCGTGGATCGGCTGCATCGACGCGATGATGCCGAGCGATCCGAAGCGCGATAGGTCGTCGGAGCGCACGAGCTGGACGTGCTCGATCTTCTGACGCAGCGCGGGCGCCGCGCTGCGGGTCGGCGCGATCGCGTCCAACGCGACGTGCACGGCACGATCGCCGATCGCGTGGATGGCCACCGCGATGCCCGCGGCCGCGGCCGCGGCGACGTCACGCCCCAGGACATCGGGCTCGACGGTAAGGACACCGCGATCGCCCGTGCCCTCGTACGGCTCTTCGAGCGCGGCGGTCTGCGATCCGAGCGCGCCGTCGGTGAAGATCTTGAGGTGGCCGGTGCGCAGCCAGTCGTCGCCGGAGCCGGTGCGCGTTCCCGAGCCGACCGCATCCCCGAGCCGGGCGTGCGGGATGCCCATGAACACGCGCATCGCGAGCTCGCCGCGGTCGCGCAGCCGTTCGAAAATGCCGAGGGGCGAGCGTCCGGCGAACTGATCCAGGTCTTCGAAGCCCACCAGTCCGCGTTTCCAGGCCTCGAGCTGGCCGCGCCTCGCGGCCTCGAGCAAATCGTCATCGGTCGGCGGCGGTAGCACCGCGTCGGCGAGCCGGTTGGCGTTCTCCTGCAGCACGCCGGTCGGCTCGCCTCGTTCGTCGTGGAAGATGACGCCGCCTTCGGGTGCGGGCGTCTCGCGCGTGATGCGCGCGCGCGCGAGAGCGGCGGCGTTCAGCCAGCGGGAATGTCCGTCGCGGCTGCGCAGCGCGGCCGGATGTCCGCCCGTGACGCGATCGAGGTCGGCGGCGCTGGGCCACCGGCCCCAGGCGTTCTTGTCGAAACGACCGCCAAGCACCCACGCGCCCGGTGGAAGGCCACGCACGTGAGACGCGATGCGCCCGAGCGCATCGTCGAGTGTCGCCGCGTCGCCGATGTCGAGCTGCGTCATCTGCCGCGCCCACCACACGAAGTGCACGTGCGCGTCGAACCAGCCCGGCACCATCAGGCCGCCGCGCAGGTCCACGAGCTCGCCGTCGGCCGCCTCGCGGCGGAGATCCTGCGGACGGCCGAGCGCGACGATGCGACCGTCGCGCGCGAGGAGCGCCTCCGCGGTCGTGCGGTCCCCGACGTAGATGCGCCCGCCGTGGAAGATCGTCGCGCTCATCGATCGAATCCGGCCGCGCCGCGCAGCGGAACGAACTTCACCGGGCCGTGGTGCTCCTCCCGACCGTCGTCATGCCGGACGATGAGCTCCTGCAGCTCGAGATCGCCGACCGGCGCGACGATGCGTCCACCGGGCGCGAGCTGCGCCGCGAGCACCGGGTCGATCCCCGGCGACGCCGCGGTCACGATGATGCGATCGTAGGGCGCTTCAGCCGCCCAGCCGAGCGACGCGTCGGCGTGGATCACCTTCACGTTGCCGTAGCCGAGTCGTTCGAGGCGCTCGCGCGCCTCATCGGCGAGGGGCCCGTGACGCTCGACGGAGATCACCTCGCGCACGAGCTCGGCGAGCACGGCCGCCTGGTATCCCGACCCTGTCCCGACCTCGAGGACGCGATGTTCGGGCGAGGTCGCCAGAAGCTCGGTCATCCGCGCCACGACGTATGGCTGCGAGATCGTCTGCCCCTGGCCGATGCCGAGCGCGTGGTCGCCGTAGGCGACGTCGCGGTCCTCGGACCGGACGAATTCGTCGCGCGGCACCCGTGCCATCGCCTCGAGGACGTGGCGGTCGCGGATGCCGGCTCGCTCCAACAGTCGCAGCATGTCCGCGCGGCTTCCGTCGGGACTCACGCGGACATGATGCTGCGACCGCCGCGAACGAGCATTAGGTCCTCTCGATCGGCACTCCGATGAGGCTCCCCCACTCGGTCCATGAGCCGTCGTAATTGCGGACGCGCTCGTGTCCGAGCAGGTACTTCAGCACGTACCACGTGTGCGCGCTTCGCTCGCCGATCCGGCAGTAGGCGATGGTCTCGTTCGACTCCGACAGGCCCTTCGCCTCGTAGATCGCCTTCAGCTCCTCGGCGCTCTTGAAGCGTCCGTCCTCCGCGACCGCGGTCGCCCAGGGCACATTCTGCGCACCCGGAATGTGACCGCCGCGCTGCGCGCCTTCCTGCGGGAGGTTCTCCGGCGCGAGCAGCTCGCCCGCGTATTCCTTTGGCGAGCGGACGTCGATGATCTTCGCGCCGTTTCCGGTGATCTTCTCGCGCACGTACTCGCGGAGCGCACGGATCGATCCGTCGGGGCTCTGCGCACGGTACTCGCTGCGCGAGAACGCTGGTCGATCGGTCGTGAGCGGACGGCCTTCGGCGACCCATTTCGCGCGGCCGCCGTTGACGAGGCGCACGTCCTCATGACCGTAGTACTTCAGGAGCCAGAAGAACCAGGCGGCGAACCAGTTGTTGTTGTCGCCGTAGACGGCGAGCGTCGTGTCGTTCGTGACACCGTGCTTCGAGAGCAGCTCCTCCAGCTGATTCTTGTCGAGCAGATCGCGCACGGGATGCTGTTGCAGGTCGGTGCGCCAGTTGAGGCCGATCGCATCCGCCGTGTGGCCCTGGTCGTACGAGGTGGTGTCGACGTCGACCTCGAACACCCGGACGTTGGGATCCTTCGCGTGCTCGGCGAGCCACGCGGTGTCGACGAGGGTCTCGGGATGCGCGTACTGAGTTGCCATATGCGTTACCTCCTTGGGTACGGGAACGAATGCGGCGGCGCGAACATGCGCGCCTTTGGTTGATCAGATGACGGAGGAAGTGTTGTCTTGGCCGCTGAGGCGGCCTAGAGACAGACGCAGGTGAGGCGCGAGGCGGGATGCATCGTGCTCACGGTGTACCAGCGTCGCCGCGCGGTAACAAGGCGCGCTGTGCGCTCGGCACCTCGAGCCACGGCCTGACGACTCGCGGCAGCTCGGTCAGGTCGTCGACGGTCGCGTCGGGCACCGCGTCGATCTTGGGCTGCTCGTGTTCGGTGCGCCGCAGGATCGCCCGCATCCCCAGCCGCTGCGCGCCCCACACGTCGGCATCCAGCCGATCGCCCACCATGAACGCTTCTTCCGGACGTGCTTCCGCGCGTGCGAGCGCGAGCTCGTAGATCTTCGGATGCGGCTTCTGCCAGCCCGCGCTGTGCGAGCTGACGACGGCGTCGATCGCGTCGGCGATGCCGAACCTCCGCCAGTCCTCCCAGACCTCGTCGTCGCCGCGGGAGAGCGTGTTCGTGACGAGGACGACGCGAAGACCCTTGGACTTGCACCAGCGGAGCGCCTCGAACGCTCCCGGCACGGGCGTCGAGACGAGGTCGAGCGGGACGGTCATGGCGATCCGCAGGCGGTCCAGATCGATGTCGTCGAAGCCGATCTGACTGTTGCGGAACCACTCCTCGTACCAGCCCAGGGTCTCCTGGCGGAGGTCATGCCCGTGGAGCTTTCCCTCCTCGGTGGTGGGCTCCCAGCGCGGACCGATCTCGGCCGACACGAAGTTCTCGTGCCAATGGCGTTCGCCGAACTCGCGGCGCAGGGCTTCGCGCAAGAGCTCGTTCAACTGATCGCGGGGCGCCCAATGCTCCACGAGCGTGTCGCCGACGTCGAAGAACGCCGCCTTCAGACCCACGTGGCTATCGTATCGACCGCGGTGTTGGACTTTGAGCAGCTGGCGTTCATCGAGAAGTGGCGCCAAAAGGCGTCGCGCGGGATCGTCGTCGCGCTCGACGGGACCCATGGCGACATCGTCGTGACGATGCGCGTAGGCGAAGGCCCGGGTCACATCGACATGCGCGGGCAGGACGCCACCGGCGCGGTGCGCAAGCAGCGCCTCACGCTCGGCGATCGCATCACCATGGCGATCGAGTACGCCGCAAAGGACGCCAAGCGGTCGCGCGGACGGATCGCCGTGTCGGACGGGCTCGTTGCGCCCGGCGCGAAGCTCGACGGGATCGTTGCCGCGACCGGCGAGATCACGATCGTCGAATGCGGCGTCGCGCAGGTGCTCGTCCGTGGTGACACGCTCGGCAAGCTCGACGTCGGCGACCAGGTCTCGTTCGTGATAGCGGACGAGGGAAAGGCGTATTACATCCCCAGCCGAGGTTAGCCGAGCTTCGTCACCTCGTCCGCGATCTCCTCGGGATCGGGCACTTCACGGAGCTGATGCACGTCGATGTAGCGGACGATCCCGGCGGCGTCGACGACGATGATCGCCCGCTCGGGCCGGCCGATCTCCTCATCGAACACTCCGTACGCACCGGTTACCGCGCCGTGCGGCCAGAAGTCGCTGCACAGCGGGTACTTCGTGCCGCCAAACGAATCGGCCCAGGCCTTGAGCGTGTACACCGCGTCGCACGTGATGCCCACGACCTGGGCACTCCCACCGGCGAAGCGCTCCTGCAGAGCGTTCAGCGCCGGAGCTTCGCTATTTCAGGTGTTGCTGAAGGCCCAGGCGAAGAACGCGAGCACCACGCGCTGGCCACGAAGCTTTGAGAGCGTGACCTCACTGCCGTCGTGCGCGCGAAGCGTGAACTCGGGCGCGGCGTCGCCGACCTTCAGCGTCTTCGTCTCGGTGGCGATCTTCGTTCGTCCGATCGGCGCGGCCATCGACCTAGACTAGCGCGCGATGGCCGTCACCGATTCGCGTCGTCGCATCGAAGCGGACCGCGCGGACTTCCTCGACTATCGCGTGACCTGTCCGTTCTGCGAGACGACCGTCGGTCCGCGCTTCGTCACGCGCGAGCATCTCGACGTGCCGCCGAACCCGCCCTACGCCGCCACGGTGCGCTGTCCGAAGTGCCACGAGATCTTCGAGGTGCTGTTCCGAAGCTGACCGCGCGCGATACGAGGCTGACCGCGTCCTAAGAGGCTGACTGTGCCCTAGTTCGTGACGGTCACGATCAGGAAGACGCCCTCATCCTCCATCCAGGTGACACCGTCGATGACCGGCCGCAGGTTGATCGCATAGGTCCCTGGCGTACTCGGCGCGCGCACCTGGAACGTGAACGTGCCGAATGTCCCGGGCGCGACGACGGTCTCCGCCTGTACGGCCGGCCGCGTCGTGTACGGCCACCCCACCGAGAGCGCGGCCCACATGGTGTTGTCGCCGTTGATCCCGAGCCGCGCCTCTTGGCCCGGCGTGCCCTTCACCCAGCTCTGGCTCCCGGCGTTGCGGAACTGGATGGAAAGCGAGCCGCTCACGTCGCCCGGTCGAAGTGTCGGATACGCCGACTGCGACGCCCATGCGCTGTGGTAGTCGACGACGGTGATCACCGGGACGTAGACGCCCTGATCCTCGAGCCACGCCACGCCGTCGACGACCGGACGCAATGGGATCCTCGCGGTGCCAACGGACAGCGGCGCACGGACCGCGAAGGTGAACGATGCCGTCGAACCGGGTGCGACGCTCGCTTCCGTCTGAAAGGCGACACGGTTCGGGGCCGGCCAGTTCACTCCGAGCGCACCGAACGCGAGACTATCGCCCGAGACGCCCAGGGCGATCTGGCTGCCGGCGACGCCCTTGGTCCACGTCTTCGTGCCGGTGTTGCGGAAGCGCAGCGTGACGCTCTGCGTCGCCGCCGGCTGCAGGACCGGCACGGCCGTTTGATCGACCCACGCGGCATGCAGTCCGCTTTCCTGAGGAACCGACGTCGCCGGGGTGTTGATGCTCGAGCCGGTGCTGAAGTCCCACTCGTTCGTGACGAAGCGGCCGTTGACGGTGAGGTCGAAGCGCACGTGGTACGTGGTGCTCGCGGCGAGCGGCTGCTGAGGAATGATGACCTGGTAGTCGCGCTCGAACTGCTGCGGCGCGTAGTAGATCGGAACGCGCGAGCCGTCCGGGCGGACGACCTCGGCCGCGCGCACGTCGACGGTCGGCGCGGCTGAGTACACGACCATGATCGGGTAGCCCACGGGACCGCTGACCCCAGCTGGGAGCGGGTTCGGCGATTCGTTCCCGCTCCATGACGTCGGCACGCTCGTCTGGCGATCCGCTGGGGACCGGACGAAGTCGACCGGGCGCAGCGAGAAGTCGTACGCGATGTCCGCGACCGTCGCGCCGCGTCCGCCGAGATCGGAGTGGCCCCATCCGACGGTGAACGCGTTGGGGTGCATGAGGCCGAGACGGTGATACGGCGCGTCCCAGAGCTGACGCACGCCGCTGAGCGCGCTACCGCCGGTCGCGACCTCGCTCACGAACGCGGTGGTGAGACCCGCGGCGATGACGCGATCGCGCGGCGCATAGCCCGTGTAGTAGGGCAGCCCCGCCGTCTCGAAGTGGCCGCCGACTCCATTCGCGCTGTTGTAATTCGCGTGGTTCTGCGCCGCGGTGACGACGCGCTGATCGGCCGGGATGGTCGGCGAGCCGATCGCGAAGCGCAGCTGGTTGTGCATCAAGAGCATGTCGTTCGCGCTGACTACATCGGCGAATGCTTGGCTCGCCGGCACGAAGATCGCAGCGGCAAGCACGAGCGCCGTGCAAACAAGCAGGGTGCGCGCGGCGCGCGCGTAGACACGACTAGCCATGTGAATGGGTGAACGACGCACTGACAGCCGCCGTTATGAGAAAGGACACCCAGGACTCGGCGAGAACGCCGCCCGCCCGCGGCGCCTCACCTACAAGGCTAGAGCTACTTCTTCTTGCCCTTCTTTGCAGCCTTCTTCTTCTTCGCCGGCATTAGGAATCACCTCCCTTCCCACCATTTCTGATCTGGCGATCCCTAGAAGAGCCGCCGCTGACGCCCAGCCAGGCGGCCTGCCTGGCTGGAGCGAGCGAGCCACTCCTCGAACTCTTTGCGTGGGATGCGCCAGACGCGACCGACCCGCACCGCGGGTATCCGCGTCGGGTCGGGATCGTCCACCGCGCCCAGGCGGCGCAGGATGGTCGTGGGGTGAACGCGCAGACGGCGCGCGACCTCTTCAGTCGTGAGGAACTCCTCTTCCAATGCGTCTCCTGCAGAGGGCGCTTCTATGAGCGTCACGTGCTTTTGGCTATTTTGCGTGCGCTCCCTGCATTGTCAAGTGCGCGCATCTCCCACCCGACGATCGCGAGAGCACGCTCGAGTCGCCCTCGGTTCGCGGCATCGTTGAGCCACCGCGAGGCGCCGCTCGGATGCGGCAGCGGGATGAGGATCCGGTCATTCTCGCGGCGGCTCCGCCCGACAGCGTCTTCGAGCGGAACGCGGCCCCACAGCCGTTCGATCGCGAGCGTGCCGACGAGCAGGACGACCCGCGGGCGCACGAGCGCGAGCTCCTGTTCGAGCCACGGCGCGCAGAGAGCGATCTCTCCCGGCGATGGACGCCGGTCCCCCGCTCCGCTCTTCGCCTTGCCCGGGAAGCATTTCGTGATTGAGGTGCGGTACGGCAGATGCGCTTCGTCGATGCCCGCATGCGCGAGCCACCGCCGCAGCTCCGCACCGGCGCGGCCCGAGAACGGCAGTCCGGTGGTGAGCTCGATGGCGCCCGGAGCCTGACCCACGACCATCACGCGGTCGCCCGGCTTGCCGTCGACGATGGGATAGGCGTGCGGGATGAATCCGGCCGCGACGCACTTCGTGCATGCGCGGATGCGTCGATGCAGGCGTGCGAGCTCGCGCTGGCGAGCGGTCCTCATGTCTTGACGTTCTAGAACAAGCATTCTATCATGTGATTGGACCGAGGAAGGCGGCCTGAGGTGTGGCTTTGGACGATGGCTGCCTTCTCCAGGCTTTGGATCCACTCGAGCTCGCGTGGGCTGCCGGGTTCTTCGATGGCGAAGGCAGCACGATGGCTCACCGACGTCGGCGCAACGGTTATCTGACACTCGATGTCAGCGTTCCTCAGGCAAGCCGTGCTGGGATTCCGGTTCCCCTGCTCAGATTTCAACGTGCCGTACTCGGCCTCGGCAGGATCGACCCGCCGAGGTCCAACGGAACGTACGTGTGGCGCTCGCGTGGATTCGGCGAGGCCCAGGCGACCATCGCGCTTCTTTGGCCTCACATCGGGGAAGTCAAGCGCACGCAGGCAGCGCACGCGATGCAAGCCGTACGCGAGCAATATGACTCGAGGCGATTGGCGCGACGTGCGCTTCGGCGTCGAGGCATTCCGCACCAGACCCATTGGACTTCGAGCACACCGTCACGTGGACGTCCACAAGCTAGAACGTGCGTGGGCGGCAGGGTTCCTGGACGCGGAAGGATGCTTCGGCCTCGCGCACTCGCACGCGCGAAAGCGCGGTCCTGCCTGGTACCGCGTTCGGGCATCCGTGTCACAGCACGGCGAGGTGAGCAGACCACCAGAGGCCTTGCTCCGACTCCAGCGCATTCTGGGAGTCGGCAAAATCGAGCGGCACGGTGACCCGGATGATTTCAAGTGGCTTGGCGGAAGGCGACGAAAAGGTCCAACCAGTCGTCGGCGCGACAGCCGAGTTCCTGGGCGCGGACAAGCTCGTTGACGCTCATCAGGCCTTGAGGCGGTTTCGCACGCAAACTCGCCTCAAAGGCGACGCGACACATTGTGTGCGGGGTCACCCATATGGACCGAAGGTCATGCGCGGCGGAAGAACGAAGCATGTTTGCGGAGCGTGCGCGAGACTTCTCGATCGAATGAGTCGGGCGCGGCGCGGGATAAGACCAAGACGATTCAAGAACATTGCGCGCCGCTACACTTTCTAGCGTCAGTGACGGGGTGTGGCGCAGCTTGGTTAGCGCGCATGCTCGGGGAGCATGAGGCCGGCAGTTCAAATCTGCCCACCCCGACTGCACGATTCAGATCTCGCGTCTCATTGCCTGCAGTCCCAAGAACTCTCTCGTGAACTCATACAACTTCTCGCGATCCTCTTTCATCGCGGGCCGAAGTCCGTAGTGATTGATCACGCGGATCTGCTGCTGCATCCATTCCTTCCAGCACTCCGCGCACACGCGCTGCTCGATCTCCTCCCCCAGCGCGCCCGGAAGAACGCGCCCCGCGCCTTCCCGCGTCTCGCCGCAGCGCGCGCATGTCAGGACGGCCACGTCAGGCCACCGGTCCGATGCGGCGAAGCGGCGCATAACGGAACGCCGCGCGCCCGATGACGTGCGCGAAGGGGACCGCGCCGAACTGACGGCTGTCCGTCGATCGATCGGCGCGGTCGCCGATGAGAACGCATCCCTCGTCGCGGACCTCCGCGACCCGCTTGATGAGGAGCCGCGCCGCCTCGCGCGGATCGCGAACGACCACGACGTCGCCGGGACGCGGGACGCGCCGCGGTGGCAGGACGAGGAGCCAATCGCCTTCGCGGAGCGACGGCTCCATGCTCTGCCCCGCGACGGCGACTCGCCAGGGTCGAGCCATTACTTCTTCGTCGCCCAGAAGATGTCGCTGATCTCCTTCACCGCGGCCTGCAGCTCGGAGGCGGCCTGAGCGTCGACGTTCTGCTTGTTCTTCGAGCACAGCTTGGCGGCCTTCCAGAACGTGTCGTGCAGGCTGGGGTACTTCTCGAGATGCTCGGGCTTGAAGTAGTCGCTCCACAGGATCTCGAGCTCCTTCTTGCAGATCTGCGCGTGCTCTTCCTTCACCTGGACCATGCGCACGAAGTTCGCGCGCGTCGCGAAATCGGTCGCGGTCGGCTGGAGTGCGGTGATCTTCTCGACCATCTTCGAGACGGTGTCGGCGGCGATCTTCGCGGGGGTCGGGTCGTAGATGCCGCACGGGATATCGCAGTGCGCGTGGACAACGACGGACGGCTTGAATAGTCGGTCGAACACGTTGAACTCCTTCGCTAACGGTCATCGTCGCCGTTGCGGCGACCGAAGCCACTGTACAGCGGCGGCGCGCTACGGCGTCACGTCATCGAGCACCACGTCCACGTCGACCGAGCCACGCGCGTCGACGTCCATTTCGCGCCCGACGAGGTTGGCATAGAACGGCGGCGTCACGCTCAGCTGGTACTCGCCGGGACGCACGGCCATGCGGAACGCGCCAGTCTCGTCCGTATCGGTCGCGGCCGCGTAGCCGTCGTCGTCACGAAGGCTGAGCGTCGCGCCCGCGATCGGGACCCCGCGCTTGTCCGTGAGCATGCCGCGGACGACCACGCCGCGCAGGAGCACGAGGTCGAGCTGGAAGTCCGAGATGCTCAGACGGATCCGGTCGGCTTCGGTCCAGTCGCGCTTGTGCGACCAGTACTCGGCGATGAGATCGCTCTCCGCGGGCGGAATGACGTTGACGATGTACTGCTCGGGTCTCGTCGTGATGGCATACGAGCCATCCGCGCCAGACGGCCGGCAGATCCGGCCGCTCGCGAACGGCGTGTCGACGCACACCAGCGCGTCCGCGACCGGCTCGCCGGTGCTGGTACGCACCTTTCCGCGCAGCTGTGGGCCGTTGATGAGCGAGATGTCGAGCGTCGCGTCGTCAGCGAGCGAGAATGGCGACGCGTTGACGCCCGTCGGCGCACGGTCGTACCAGACCGGGATCGCGCGAACGCGATCCGGCGGAATGGCCCAGACCCAGTACTCGCCGGGCTCGCGCAGGACCGCATATCCCCCGCGCTTGTCGGTGCGCTCGCACTCCCACGGCAACGGTGCCGCGAGCGTCTTGGTGCAGACCTGCGCGTCCTCGATGGTGCTGCCCGCGAGCCGGATCGTGCCCCGGAGAACGACGCCGCGCGCGAGCGCCACGTCGACTCCGGTCACGTCAGTCGCTCGCGCGTCCAGGATGTCGCCCGCTTCCATGAAAGTCCGTCCGCGCGCCCACTGCGGCACGAGCTTCCCGCCCGGCGGACCGTCGACGTGCAGGCGATAGATGCCCGCGCGGACCTCGATCGCATAGGCGCCATTGCTGCCCGAGCGCGCGCACGTTTGCGGATCCTTCGTGGTCGGCGTCGCGCAGGCCTCCGCGCGCGCGACGGGCTTGCTGTCCTGGTCAAGGATCACGCCCAAGATGCGGTAGCGCGCGGCCAGTCCGATCCAGATAGCGGCATCGGTGCCGATGACGTCGACCGTCCGCTGGTCGGGCATCCAGCGCGCCTTTTCCGGCCCCTCGGTGCGGACCGAGTACACGCCCGGATCGAGCGTGAAAGACGCGACGCCGTCGCTCGCCGTTTCGGCGCAGCGCTCGGTGCCGCGCGACGGTGCCGCGCAGACGCTCGCCGTGGAGATCGGCGATCCGGCGATGCCCTTGTCATTGACCTGTGTGACCAGCACGCGCAGCGTCCGCTGACCCGGCGCGGCGCGGAGAGGCGTGGCGGAGGGCTGCGGCGCCGCGACGCAGGCCGTCAGCAGCAACGCGAGGCACGTCAGACCAAGGGAACGCATAGCTCGAACGCTACCTGACTAGAACGTCTTCACCCCGCGCGACGGGCCGCCGCCGCGCTCGCGATCAGCCGGGAGACCTCCGCGAGCGGACCGGCGACCTCCTCGCCGCGTTCGCGCTGCATGAGGTCGCGCATCGCGACCCGGATCGACTTGCCTTCGGACAGCACCAGATGCGTCTGCTCGGTGATGGGCATGCTCACGTTCGCCTCGCGTGCGGACGCGTACGTCGCTTCCGCGGTCGTCAGGCCCTCGGCCACCTGGCCCCCAAGTCGCTCGCGGATCTCGGCGATGCCGAGGCCCTTCGCGAGAAGCTCGCCTACGGTCCGGTTCCGCGAGTGCTTGCTCATGCAGGTGACGACCAGATCGCCCACGCCCGCGAGGCCGGCGACGGTCAGCGGATTGGCGCCCTGCGCGAAGCCGTAGCGCGCGATCTCCGCGAGACCGCGGGTGATGAATCCCGCCTTCGCGTTGTCGCCGTAGCCCATGCCGTCCACGGCGCCCGCGCCCAGGGCGATGATGTTCTTCAGCGCGCCGCACAGCTCTACCCCCACGACGTCAACGTCGGTGTAGGCACGGAACATCGGCGTTCCCACCAGCTCTTGGAAGTGCTTCGCGGTCGTCGGCTCCGTCGACGCGATCACGGTGGCCGCGGGGAGGCCGGCCGCGATCTCGCGGCTGATGTTCGGACCCGATAGCACCGCGACGCGCTCGGCATCCAACGCCTGCGACCACAGCTTGCTCATCCGGGTGCCATCGTCGGCGAGGCCCTTCGTCGCCGAGAGGAGGCGGTGTTCGGGACGCAGGAGCGGGCCGGCGCGTTCGCGCAGCGCGCGCACGCCGATGCTCGGAGCCGCGACGACGATGTTCTCCGCGACGAGGGCTCGCTCGAGATCGGCGGTGACCTCCACCATGTCGGGGACCTTGATCCCCGGGAGGTAACGCCGGTTCTCGCGCCGCGCGGCGATGTCGCCGGCGTGCTCAGCGTCGCGCGTCCAGAGGACCACGTCGCGACCACCGTCACGCGCGAGGATCGTCGCGAGCGTCGTACCCCAGGAGCCTGCCTGGAGGACGGCGATCTTCACGTGCGTGCGCCGACACGCGGCTCGGCGCCGCGAAGGATGCGCTGGATGTTCGGAAGGTGCCGGATGTACACGATCGATCCACCCACGAGGATGAAGAGTAGCGTCGCCCACTGGAACGACAGCCAGCCCGTCGCCGTGAACAGCAGGTAGCCGACGAGCGCGCCGATAACGGACGCGAGCGATCCGACGGACACCATCCGCGTGAGCGCGAGCGCGATCGCGAAGAACGCGACCGCGGTCGCCCAGGCGGGCGTCGCTACGAAGAGCAGCGCACCGAATCCGGTGGCGACACCGCGGCCCCCGCGGCCGCGCAGCACGATCGGCCAGCAATGTCCCGCGACCGCGCCGACCGCCGCCGCGGCTTCGGCCAGTGGGCGCGCGGGAGCGTTCACGGGAAAGAGGAGCTGCGCGATGACGACCGCGAGCGCGCCCTTGAGGATGTCGAACACGGCGACGAGCAGGCCCGCCCCGGTGCCCAGCGTGCGGAACGTGTTCGTCGCGCCGGTCGAGCCCGAGCCGACCGCGCGGAGGTCCACGTTGCGGTAGATCTTCCCGACGATGTAGCCGCTCGAGATCGAACCGACCCCGTAGCCGACCGCGGCGCAGAACGCGATCGCGACGAGCGTCGCGACATCGCCGATCACTCGCGGGCGCCCTTGAACTCGAGCTTGATGGGCGTGCCGGCGTAGCCGAAGCGCTCGCGGATGCGGTTCTCGAGGTACCGCGCGTACGTGAAGTGCACCGCCTCAGGGAGATCGACGAAGAACACGAACGTGGGCGCCTTGCCCTTCGCCTGCGTGACATGCTTGAAACGGACCTCGCGTCCGCGGCTCGGCGCCGGCGGATGCGCGGCGATCGCCTCCACCAGCAGGCTATGCAGCTCGGCTGTGGGGACCCGCTTGGTGCGCTCGTCGACGACGGTGAGCGCATCGGCGAGCGTCGCCTCCACGTTCCGCCCGGTCTTGGCCGACACGAAGCGATGACCCATCCACGGCGCGAAGTGGAATTCGCGCGCGACCTCGCTCTCGACCTGTGCGGTCATCTCCGCGCCACGGTCTACCACGTCCCACTTGTTCAGGGCCAGCACCAGCCCGACCGCCGCTTCGATCGCGTAGCCCGCGACGTGGACGTCCTGCGCCGTGATGCCCTCGGTCGCGTCGGTCAGGAGGATCGCGACGTCGGCGCGCTCGAGCGCGTGGGCCGTGCGCAGCAGCGCGTACTTCTCGAGCCCCTGCTCGATGCGGCCGCGCCGGCGTATGCCGGCGGTGTCGACGAGGACGACGCGCCGGCCGTCGCGCTCGATCGTCGTGTCGACGCTGTCGCGGGTCGTGCCCGGCGTCTCGCTCACGACCGCGCGCTCCTCGCCGACCAGGGCGTTGAGGAAGCTCGACTTTCCGACGTTGGGACGCCCGACGATCGCGATGTGCGCGTCGCTCTCGGCCTCCACCCCCTCCGCTGGAGGCAGGCGCTCGAGCACGCGGTCGAGCAGGTCGCCGATCCCCAGACCCTGTATGGCCGAGACGGCGTAGGGCTCGCCGAGCCCGAGCGAGTAGAACTCCGCGGCCTGCGCCTCGCCGCGCCAGGAGTCGGCCTTGTTCGCGACGAGCACCACCGGTTTGCCGCTGCGGCGGAGCTGATCGGCGACGTCGTACTCGACCGGGAGGATCCCCGACTGGGCGTCGACGATGAACATCACCACATCCGCTTCCGCGATCGCGACCTCGGCCTGCCGCCGCACCGCCGCCTCCATCGCGCCCGCGCGCGGATCGTCGAGGCCACCCGTGTCGATCAGCGAGAACTCGCGTCCGGCCCAGTCCGCGGTCGCGTAGATGCGATCGCGCGTCGTGCCCGCGACGTCTTCGACGATCGCGATCCGCTCGCCGACGATGCGATTGAACAGCGTGGACTTGCCCACGTTGGGCCGTCCGACGATGGCGACGACGGCCCTGGCCACCTCGGCCTAGACGGCGACCGTTTCCGCCAGCGCCTCGACGCGCTCTTTCACCTCGAGCAGCGTGTCCATCGGCGTCGAGCAGCCTCCGATGAGGCCGACGCGATCCTGACCGCGCAGCCACTCCGGCCGCAGCTCGTCGGCCGCTTCGATGTGGTACGCCTCGCGGCCCTGCATCTTCGCGAGGTTCACCAGCTCGCGCGTGTTCGCGGAGTTCTTCCCGCCGACGACGATGATCGTGCGCACCTGCTCGGCGAGCTCGCTCGCGGCGACCTGGCGCTTCACGGTCACGGGGCAGACGGTGTTGTAGACCTTCATCTCCTGCGCGATCTCGGCGACGTGCGCGACGAGGTCCTTGAATGCCCACGGCGGCTGCGTCGACTGCGATACGACGCCGGCGCGCTTCATCTTCGGCAGCTTCGACCACTCTTCCTTGGTCTCGACGACGACGTAATCGTCGCCGGCGAAGCCCTTGAGCCCGACGACCTCCGGATGGTCATTCGTCCCGAGGATGATCACCTTGTACCCCTCGTCGGCAAGCTGCTTGGTGAAGCGCTGCGCGCGGAGCACGAGCGAGCAGGTGGCGTCGATGCATTCGAGCCCCTGCTCCTCGATCCGCCGGCGTGTCTCCGGCGGCACGCCGTGCGCGCGGATCACGACGATCCCCTCCTTCGCCTCGGCGGGATCGCTGATCACGTTCACGCCTCGGGCAGCAAGCCGCTCGCTGATCTTCGGGTTGTGCACGACCTGGCCGAGGTTGTAGACGGTCCGGCCGCTCTCGGCGGCGGCTTCGGTCAGCTCGACCGCCTTTTTGACCCCGAAACAGAAGCCATTCTCGCGCGCGAGGAGCACTTCCACGACATCGAGTCTAGCGGTACGGACCGCGCATTTCGGCCGGGACGAGCGCGGCAACGCGGCGCATGACCGCATCCGCCTGCGCCTGCGCGTCGCGGCGTTCCTCATCGCTCAGATCTCGTACGTGAAACGCGGGACCGATGCGAAGCCGCACCGAGCCACCCAGCGCAAGCCCGACGAGGGAGCGCTTCGATCCCATGACGGCCAGCGGCACGATAGGCACGTCGGGCACTCGTTCCGCGAGGAACGCGATGCCCGGCTTCGCGCGCAGAAGCGATCCGTCGGCGCTGCGATGGCCTTCGGGGAAGAACCCGAGCACGCGCCCGGCCGCGAGGACCTTCAGCGCGGTGACCAGAGCGCGCCGATCGCCTTCGCCGCGCCGGACGGGGAACGACCCGATGCCGCGCAGCAGGAAGCCAAGCACCGGATAGTCGAACGCCTGGATCTTCGCCATGAAACGCACGTCGCGATCGAGGCCGAACACGATGAACGGCGGGTCCTTCCAGTTCTGGTGGTTCGAGGCCAGGATGAACGCGCCGCGTTCGGGAAGATGCTCGCGGCCATCGACGTCGACCCGAATGAGGCCAAGGATGACGATTCGAATCGGTGGATAGAGGAAGCGCCACACCCAGAGGCGCTGTGCCGGAAGCTCCGGCGCCCCCTGGAAGATCACTGCGACGCGGCGGACCGGGTCACGATCTCCAGAACGCGTTCGAGGGCCTGCCCGACCGAAAGGCCGTCCGTCTGCACGATGACGGCGTCCTCGGCCGCCCGGAGCGGCGCCACCTTGCGCTCGCTGTCGAGCCGGTCGCGCCGCAGGATCTCCTGCAGCAGCTCCTGTCGGGGACGGACCTGGCCCCGTGAGCGCAGCTCCTCTTCGCGGCGCTTCGCGCGCTCGGCCGCCGACGCGGTGAGGAAGATCTTCCGCTCCGCCGCCGGGAGCACCACCGTGCCGATGTCGCGTCCGACCATCACGACGCGCCCACGTGACGCGAGGGCACGCTGCTGCTCGACCATCGCGTCGCGCACCTCGGGGACGCGCGCGACCTGCGAGACGACGCCGTCGACATCCGTCGAACGGATTTCCCATGTGACATCCGCGCCGTCGAGCAGCACCGTGTACGCGCGCCCGTCGCGGACGGTGGGCGGACCGATCGCCACACGAACCTCGCGCGCGAGCTTCGCGAGATTCGTGCCGTCATCCGGTCCGACGCCGCGCCGGAGGGCCGCGAGCGCGACCGCGCGATACATCGCGCCCGTGTCGAGGAACAGGTAGCCCATGCGCTCGGCGACGAGCGCGCCGATCGTGCTCTTGCCGGCGCCGGCCGGGCCGTCGATCGCGATCGTCCGTGGCGTCACGCTCGCCTCGCCGCGGTGCGTCGGGCCGTGCGTGTCTTCGCGCCGCGGCCGCGGGTCGTCGTGCCTCGCAAGCGCCTACGCGCCGCGGGTCCTACCGCGGCTCGGGGTGCTCGCTCCGATCGAGTCGCTCGCCGCGGCACCGAAACCCTCTCTACGCGCCGGGGTCCCCCCGTCCGTAGGACGGAACCCCGTCGCGCGGGGGCCCTCGGCGCCGCGGCTCGCGTCCCGGTTCGCTCGCTCGCGAGCGCGGCGATCTCGCTTTTGGTGAGCTCTCTCCACTGCCCCGCTCGAAGCCGACCCAGCATGAGGTTTCCCATGCGCACGCGAACCAGGCGCGTCACGCGCAGGCCGACGGCGGCGCACATCCGGCGCACCTGACGCTTCCATCCGGTCGTCAGCACGATGCGCAGTCTTGACGCCGCGCGCGAGCGCGATCGCAGGTCGATCCGTCGCGCGCGCGCAAGGCCTTCCTCCAGACGCACACCGCGCTGGAGCTGGCTGAGCGCGGTCGCGCCGAGCTCACCCGTCACACTCACTTCGTACTCGCGCTCGTGGCTGTAGCGCGGATGGAGCACGCGCTCCGCCCACGCGCCGTCGTTCGTGAGCAACAGCAGGCCTTCCGAATCCGTGTCGAGCCGGCCGACGGGATACAGCCGTTCGTGCGCGCCGATGAGGTCGACGACGGTGCGGCGCCCGCGCTCGTCGTGCGCGGTGGAGACGATGCCCATGGGCTTGTTCATCAGCACGTAGCGATGCGGCTGCGCTGGACCGACGGCGCGGCCGTCAACGTCGATGCGCGCGTCCTCGGATACCTGCGTACCGAGCGTCGTGACGACATCGCCATTCACACGGACGCGACCGGCGCTGATGAGCTCCTCCGCGCCGCGTCGCGAGGCGACGCCTCGGGCCGCGAGGACCTTCTGCAGCCGGATCACGACGATCCGTCGATGACGCGCTCGGCGGTCTCGGGGATCGCGCCCTCGGGTGTGAGCGCGCGCGGGAGCTCGTCCAGGCTCGAGAGGCCGAAGCACTCGAGGAACTCCCACGTCGTGCCGTACAGGATCGGACGCCCCGGCGTCTCCTTGCGTCCGCGCTCCTCGATCAGACGGCGCTGCATGAGCGTGTAGATCGTTTGATCGCAGTTCACGCCGCGTATCGCCTCGACCTCCGCGCGCGTCACCGGCTGCCGGTATGCGATCACGGCGAGCGTCTCGAGCGACGCGGGGGATACGCGCAGGCGATCGGCGCCGAGGTACGCCGCGACGTGCGTGGCCTGCTCCGGGGCGGTGATGAGCTGCCAGTCGTCGCCGTCGTGCGCGAGACGCAGCCCGCTTCCCTCGTACGACCGCGCGAGATCGGCGAGCGCCCCATCGACCTGCTTTGGCGTCGCGCTCACCACGCGAGCGAGCTCGCCGCGCGAGACGGGCTTCTCGGCGACGAACAGGACGCTCTCGATGGCGTTCGCGAGCGGTGTCCTCATGCGGCGGGCGCCTTCCTCCGGATCAGGATGTCCGCGAAGAGCTCGCTCTGCTCGAGGTCGATGATGATGCGGCGGTACAGGTCGAGCAGCGCGATGAACGTTACGACAGCCCAGCCAAGCGTGGGCGCGCCGCCGAGCAGCTCGGTGAACGTGATCTCCTCGCGCTCGGCGACGATCTGCTCGATCTCCGCGGTGCGCTCCTCGACCGAGTAGCGCTCGCCCGGAGCGACCATGTCCTCTTCACGCTGCCGGGCGGCGAGCGCGAGCACCTTCGCGAACGCGGCCGCGAGCGCGCCGACCTCGCCGCCGCGCGGCGGCAGATCCACGGTGCCACCCTCGCGATGGAAGGCGCGCTCGCCGCTTCGCAGGCGGCTGCCCAGCGCGCCCGCGCGCTCGCGCACGACCGCGTACTCGAGCAGCCGCGCCCGCAGCTCCTCCTCGGTCTCGCCGGCCTCCTCGTCCGCGAGCGGCGCGAGCGAAGGCAGGAGGCTGCGCGCCTTCAACAGGACGAGCCGCGATGCGAGGGCGAGGAACGCCGAGACCTCCTCGGCCGGGAGCGCGTCGAGAGCGCGGACGCGCGCGAGGTACTCGTCGGCGAGGTCGCCGAGCCGCACCGTGAGGATGTCGAGCTTCTCTTCCTCGACCAGCTCCAGCAGCATGTCGAGCGGACCGTCGAAGCCCTCGACGGTGACGTGCGGGCCCTCGGGGCCGAGCATCACGGGATCGCCTCGCGATCCGCCCGCGCCAGCAGACGCTCGTCCTCGCTCGCCGGCGGCAGGTGGTGCCGCGCGATGAGACGCACCACGCGGTCGGATCGCCCTTCGTCCCGCGCGAGGTCCGCCCCCCGCCGCGCGTGATCGAGGTAGCGCGCGAACGTCGAGCCACCCCGCGCGAGACGCGCGCGCACGCGCGGGGCGAATCGCTCCAGCAGCACTCCCGCGATGCGCTGCCACAGGCGGGTGTCCGCCGGCTTCGCGCGGTCGTGCAGCGCTCCCGCGAGGACCAGCTCCTCGTCGGCGCCGAGCGAGCGGAGGATCGCGGCGGTCCGCTCCCCATGCGCGGCGTCACCGCCGGTCGTCACGAAGTAGCGCCAGGTCTGCAGCACCCGCTCGCGCACGATCAAAAGACGCGCGTCCCCAGCAGCAGTGTGACGATGAAGCTCGCCGGCACGCGCACGAGCGGCGTGAGGAGATCGATGCGCAGGAGTGCCGGGACGAAGAAGATCACCGCGAGGAGGATGAACGGGCCGTACTGCTCGTACGAGCGCCAGGAGTACGCCTGCCTCGGCGGAAGCAGCCCGTACACGACACGCGCGCCATCGAGCGGCGGGATGGGGATCAGGTTGAAGACGAAAAGCAGCGCGTTGTACACGACGATCGCGAAGAGCAGCTGCTGGTAGATCTCGGCGACCGCACCCGTGCCGAATGGGACGAAGCGGATCGGCAGCGCGCAGATCGTCGCGAGGGCCAGGTTGGTGAACGGTCCGGCGAGGGCGACGAGGCTCCCCCCGCGCCGGCCCCCCTGCAGGCGCGACTCGTTGACCGGAACGGGCTTGCCGTATCCGAAGCGGAGCAGAAGGAGGAACAGCGAGCCGAGAAGGTCGAGATGCGCGAGCGGATTGAAGGTCATGCGGCCCATGAGCCGCGCCGTGTCGTCGCCCAGACGGTGCGCGACGTAGGCGTGCATGAACTCGTGCACGGTGATGCCGAGGACGATCGCCGCGATGAAGCTCCAGAACTGCACCGGCTGCTGCGTCGCCTGGTCCAGGAGCGAGAAGATCGACTGGTAGTTGAAGATCAGAAGGAGGAGGAACAGGAAGAGGATCGGGTCCATCCCGAACGGGCCCGTGGAGCGGCGAGCGATCACTGACGGACCAGTCTAGGGACGCGCGCGGCCCGCGATGCGCCCGAGGATGAGCCTGCGCCGGGGCACCCGGCGCGCGCTCCAGCGGAACGCGGCGCGGACCTCATCGCTCGCCGCCGCGTCGCTCGGTCGGCCAGACACGTGCAGGTCGGCGTACGGCTCGCCGCGCTCGATACGATCCCCGACCTTCACTCGCAGCACGATGCCGGTCCGTAGATCGATCGGATCGCCCTTCTTCTCGCGGCCGGCGCCGAGGTGCACCGACGCGAGACCGATGCGGTCCGCGGCGATCGCGGCGACGTACGCGGTCCGCGGCGCGCGCAGGCTCTCGACGCGCGGCGCCCGCGGCAGCCGAGCGGGATCGTCGACCATCCGCGCGTCGCCGCCCTGCGCCGTCACCAGCTCGCGGAGCTTCGCGAGGCCCGAGCCGTCCGCGAGCGCGCGGTCGACGCGCGCGAGCGCGGTCTTCGGGTCGCGCGGCCTGCGCCCGAGCACGAGCATCTCCGCCGCGGCGACGCGCGCGAGCCTCGTGAGGTCTTGGGGCCCGTTGCCGCGGAGCGTCGCGATCGCCTCGGCCACTTCCAGCGCGTTGCCGACCGCGCGGCCGAGGGGCTGTTCCATGTCGGTGAGCTCGCACGTCACCTCGAGCCCGTGCGCGGCACCGATCGCGACCATCGTCCGCGCGAGCGCGGTGGCCGACCGGCGTTCCTTCATGAACGCGCCGCTGCCGACCTTCACGTCGAGCACGACCGCGTTCGCTCCCGCCGCGATCTTCTTCGACATGATGCTCGAGGCGATGAGCGGGATCGACGGGACGGTCCCGGTCGCGTCGCGCAGCGCGTAGATGAGCCCGTCGGCCGGCGCGAGCTCCGCCGTCTGTCCGGTGACGACGATGCCGATGCGCTCCAGCTGCGCGACGAATTCGCTCGTCGTCAGGTCGACGCGGTAGCCCGCGAACGATTCCAGCTTGTCCAGCGTGCCGCCGGAGAACCCGAGGCCGCGCCCGCTCATCTTCGCGACGGGGAGGCCGCACGCCGCGACAAGCGGCGCCACGACGAGCGTCGTCTTGTCGCCGACGCCACCGGTGGAGTGCTTGTCGACGACGCGGCCGAATCGCGTGAGGTCGAGCCGCTCGCCGGAGCTCACCATGCTCGCGGTGAGCGCGGCGGTCTCCGTCGCGTCCATGCCGCGCAGCACCACCACCATGCAGAACGCGGACATCTGATAATCGGGGATATCGCCCTTCGTGTAGCCCTGGATGAGGTGGTCGATCTCGTCGGCGGTGAGCTTCCCGCCGTCGCGCTTGCGCTCGATGAGCTCGACGGTCCTGATCCCGCTCAATCTCTGTCCTTCGGACAGGAGACACGCTCCCCCACTAAAGTTTGGCGACGACGCCCGTCACCACGTTCCCCAGGCGCTTCCCCGCACGGTTGGCGACCTCGAGCACCTCCTCGTGCGTGACGTGCTGGATGAGGCCGGGGATGCCGGTCGCCATGTCGGTGACCGTCGAGATGGCAAGGATCCGCATGCCCATGTGCCGGGCCACGAGGACCTCAGGCACGGTGCTCATGCCGACGGCGTCCGCGCCGAACCCGCGCAGCATGCGCAGCTCGGCCGGCGTCTCGAAGTTCGGCCCCGCGACGGCGACGTACACGCCCTCGCGCAGATCCTTGTCCACGGCGTGCGCGAGCTTGCGCAGCTCCTCGGTGTACGTGCCGACCATGTCCGGGAACCGCGGCCCCAGCGTGTCGTCGTTGACGCCGCGGAGCGGGTTGACCGCCATGAAGTTGATGTGGTCGCTCACCACCATGAGGTCGCCTGCCTTGTACGACGGGTTGAGCCCACCGCAGGCGTTGGTGAGGATGACCGTGTCGATGCCCCAGGACTTGAACACGCGGATCGGGAACGTCACCGCCTGGATGTCGTAACCCTCGTAGTAGTGGAGGCGGCCCTTCATCACCGCGACGGTCTTGCCCCCGAGGCCGCCGACGACCAGCTCTCCGGCATGGCCTGGCGCGGTGCTGCGCTCCCACCCGGGGATGTCGCCGTACGCGATGCGATCCGCGTCCGCGACCTTGTCGGCGAGCGCGCCGAGACCGCTGCCCAAGACGATCGCGACCTGCGGCCGTTTCTTCGTCCGCGCGCCGATCGCCGCCACCGCATCCTGGGGGGTGCTCGGGGGGCGCAGCCCCCCGGTGGTCGTCATGTTCCGGGCTCCTTCAGGATCTTCTGCCGCAGCAGCGACACGAATGGCTTCGCGTGGGCGGTACGGACCAGCTGCGCCGCGGTCTCCGAGCGCCGCACCGCGATGCGATCGCCCGCGCGAAGCTCGTGCTCCTCCTGCCCGTCGATGGAGATCATCGACGGCTCGTCCTGCACTTCGAGGTCGATCCGCTGGTCGGGGCCGAGGACGATCGCGTTGCCGAACGAGAGGTGCGGCGCGATCGGCACGACCACCAGCGCCTGCGACGTCGGCAGGATGAGCGGCCCGCCGACGGAGAACGCGTAAGCGGTGCTGCCCGTGCCGGTCGCGACGATGACGCCGTCCGCCCAGTAGACGATGAGCGGCTCGTCGTCGACGCGCACCGCGACATGGATCGAGCGCACCTGCCCACCGCGCGCGACGACGATGTCGTTCAGGGCGAGCGAGCGCACCGTCTCGCGGCCGCCGCGCACGAGGCGCGCATCCAGCAGCGCGCGCTCCTCGATCCCGTAACGTCCCGCGCCGACATCCGCGAACGCCGCGGCGAACTCGCCGACGGTGATCGCCGTGAGGAAGCCCAGCCGTCCGAGGTTCACGCCCAGGAGCGGGACCCCCAGCGGCGACAACGCGCGCGCCGCGCGGAGCATCGTTCCGTCGCCGCCGAAGACGCACGCTACGGTCGCGCCGGAAACATCCGCTCGCACCGTGCTCGAATCCAGCGGAACGTCCGTGACGTCGTGGCCGGCCTTGCGTATGCGGTCCGCGGCGTCGCGCGCGGCGGTCACCGACTCCGGCCAGTCGGTGCGGAAGCACAGGACGACCTTCATGCCGCGGCCCGCTCGGCGGCCGCTCGCAGCTCCTCGGCGCTCAGGCCCGCTTCGCCTTTGCGCGCGCGTACGAAGATCTCGCGGTTGCCCTCGCGTCCGGCGACGCGCGAGGCGACGATCGCCACGACGCCGACACCGTCGGCGGCGAAGCGGTCGGCGACGGTGACGACCGCGTCCACGCGGGCACGCGTGTCCCGTACGATGCCGCCCTTCTCGACGGCCTCGCGACCCGCTTCGAACTGCGGCTTCACGAGGGCGACGATCTCTCCGCCGTCCCGCAGATGCCGGAACGACGGCGGCAGCGCCAGGCGGAGCGAGATGAAGGACAGATCGGCGACGATGAGGTCGACGGGCTCGGGGAGATCGAAGCCCTCGCGCGCGTTGATCCCCTCCATCACCCGCACGCGCGGATCGTTGCGGATCTTCCAGTCGAGCTGGCCTTTGCCCACGTCGACCGCGTACACGCGCGTGGCGCCGCGCTGCAGGAGGCAGTCGGTGAAGCCGCCGGTGGACGATCCCACGTCGAGCGCGACGACGCCGCGTACGTCCAGCCCGAGATCGTGCAGCGCGCCCTCGAGCTTCTCGCCGCCGCGCGAGACGAAACGCGGGCCGCTCTCGATCGTGACCTCGGCGTCCTCGGCCACCGGCTCGCCGGCGCGGTCGGCGCGGTCGCCGGCGACCCGGACGGCGCCCGCGAGGATGAGCGCCTGCGCCTTCTCGCGGCTCGGCACGAGCTCGCGCTGCACGAGCAGCTGATCGAGGCGGACGCGGCGGGCCACGCCGCGATTGTCCCGCAATTTCGCATACTGCGACCGATGCCGAAGCGTTTGCCGCGCACCCGCACCCTGAAGGGCGACCCGAAGCTCGCGCATTATGACGCTGGCGCCGGCGTTGCCGGAGAACCGGTGATGCTCCTCATTCACGCGAGCCTGTACCGCTCCGAGGACTGGGAGAACATCTTCCCGCGGCTCGCCACGCGCTATCGCGTGGTCGCATACGACGCGCGCGGGCACGGGAAGAGCGGACGCGCCGCCGCGTACACGCTGCGCGACTTCGCCGACGACGCCGAACGCATGCTGCGCGAGATCGTGAAGGCTCCCGTCGTGATCGTCGGGCACTCGCTCGGCACGCTGGTGGGGATCGTCTGCGCGGCCGAGATGCCGGACCTCGTGCGGGCGATCGTGCTCGAGGATCCGCCGCTCAAGTACGGCACCCCCTGGGAACGCGATCGGTACCAGGGTCTGCGCGACGCGCTCGATGTGCGCGAGGACCCGCGCGCGTTCATGAAGGCGATCGGGAAGCGCCCGCTCCCCTCACCGGGACCGCGCGGGGAACGCACGTACGGCGAGATGCGCGGCTTCTACGCCGCGGAGCGTGTCGTGACGTACTTCCGCGACATCGACCCGGCGTTCCTCGACTGGCGCATGTCGAACGCGGACGAGACCGCGAAGGAGCTCATCGCGACGTCGATCGCGAAGATCGCGTGCCCGGTCCTGGTGATCGCCGGCGAGCCGCGCCTCGGCGCGTCGTTCGACGACGCAGCGGAGTTCCAGCTGAAGCGCAGCGTGAAGGACCTCACGGTGAAGCGTTACCCCGGCCAGGGCCACATCGTCCACGGCTTCCGCCCGGAGCCGTTCCTCGAGACGATCGAGCCGTTCCTGCGCCGCGTCCGGTCAGCGGCGGGATAGGTACCTCCCTCCTGTCGTCGAGCAGTCGCGGGTCGTGAGCGGGCTGGTCTTGCTAGTGGCGGCGTACGCGCCCGTCCTGGGGCCGACGCCGAAGTCCCGTGGGTTGCGATGCCTGTGCCCCAGCCTCGCGACGATCGCGCCGCCCGCGACCGCCTCGCCGATGGCATCTGGCGTCGCACTGCCCCTCGCTCAGCTCGACAACCCGATCGTCACGATCGCGCGAGCGCAGTTTCCCATCGCCGCAATCGGGCCTGATGACCATCCGACCGGCGGTCGCCGGTCTCAGGGGGGTCCGGACGGTTACGGGCTCCCGACCGGTCCGAGCATGACGTCATCGAAGCACGTCACCGAGTCGGCCTTCGTCCAGAGACCCGCCCGTCCCTCGCGGAAGGTCGCGTCTTTCGATTCGACGACGAGCTTGTCACCGACGAAGCCGCGCAGCGTCGTGCCGACGGCCTCGCCGCGCAACAGCTGCCACGCACCCGAAGCGACGTTGATCGAACCGCTCTTGATCTCACTCCGCTGGCCGTTCACGTACTTGAAGATGACGACGTTCCCCTCGAGCGCGTTCGCGCGCACGATGTAATAGTTCCTCGAGTCCTGGATCCGCAGCAGGACCCCGGCGGCCTGGTCGGTGCGCCCGGAGATCGGCTTGAACTGCGCACTGACCGCCATATCCGCGTGGACGTCACTCGATAACTGCACCGCCGGGAACTCGGCCGACGCCGTCTGACACAGGGCATTCGGCGAGCTGGGGGCGCCGGACTCGATGCGGACGGTCCACGTTCCCGTGAAGATCGTGGCGCCCGACGGCAGCGAACCGACCGCGTCCCGATCGAAATTCCACGTCGACGGCACGAAGCGTTCGCTGCTCACCGCCGGGCCGCTGCTCGCGAACTCGGACGAGGGCGAGCACGCAGCGAGGGCGACGATTCCGGCAAGAAGACCTGCGACGAGTGCCTGCGCCCCCCGCTCCTCGCTCATCGGAGCCCGAACAGCAGCAGGCCCACGACCGCCGACGCGCCAACGAGCGCAGGCTCGAACACCTTGAAGCGCCACAGGACGACGAACGCAACTACGAAGATCGCGATCGTTGGCACATCGACCAGGACCTGCGTCGCGATGACACCCGCCGCGCCGGTGATCGCGCCCGCGGCCGCCGCGGTCGCGCCCTTTGTGAAGCCCTGGATCGCGGGATGCGTGCGGTAGCGCATGATCGTCGGCGCGAAGAGCACGACCATGAGGAACGGCGGGAGGAACACGCCGATGCCGGCGATCGTCGCGCCGGCCAGGCCCGCGACGAGGTAACCCACGAAGACCGCGGTGATGACGACCGGGCCCGGTGTGATCATCCCCATCGCGACCGCGTCCAGGAACTCACGCTCGCTGAGCCAGCCGAAGTCGCCGACCACGCCCTGCTGTAGGAACGGAACGATCGCGAGGCCCGAGCCGAAGGTGAAGGCGCCGGCCTTGAAGAAGAAGATGCCTAGCTGCAACAGCAGATTCGGATCGACGCTCTGTGCCATCACGAGCGGGCCGAGCGGCAGGACCACGGGCGAGGTCACCGCGCGGCGCCACCACGACCGCGGTGCATAGAGAACGACGCCGACCAGGCCGGCGCCGACGAACAGGACGGCGACCTCGCTGCGAACGAGGAACGTGACCGCGGCCACCGCGGCGAAGATCGCCCACAGCCGCCGATCACTCTTCACCGTCACCTTCAGGAGCTTCCAGGCCCCACGCAAGATCAGTGCGATGACCGTCGGCCCGATGCCGTAAAACAGCGCCTGGATGACGGTCGTGCCGCGGAACGCGACGTACAGCGCCGCAACGATGCTGACGATGACGAACGGCGGCAGGATGAACGGGACCGCCGCAGCCACCGCGCCCCAGAAGCCGCGGCGAACGTAGCCCAGCCACATCGCGAGCTGCGCCGCGAGCGGACCGGGCAGCGTTTGAGATACCGCGAGACCCTCGAGGTATTCGTCCTGCGTGATCCAGCCACGCCGCTCCACCAGATCGCGCTGCATATAGCCAGCGAGCGCGATCGGCCCACCGAAGCCGAGCGTTCCAAGCCGCAGGAAGTAGACGGCAATATCGCGAAGCCCGACGTCATCCATGTTCTTCATCGCCGCGATCAGCCTAACTCCGGTCCTTGGCCTGCTTCTGCAGCGCCTCCGCGAGCTGCGTGATGCGCAGATCGGCCGCGTCCAGGCGCTTCGCGCACTGCTCGTAGAGTTGAAGTCCTTCTTCGTAGAGCCGCACCGCCTCGTCGAGATCGAGCGAGGGATCCTCGAGCTTGTCCGCGATCGCTTCGAGACGTTTCAGCGCCTCTTCGATGCTCTGCTCGTCAGCCACCGCGTTCCACCTCGTCCACTCTGACGCGGACGCGTCCGTCGCGCATCCGCAGGCGCGCGCCCTCGCCGGCGTGCAGCCTCGCGGCGGACGCGCGGACGCGGCCGTCCTCGCCCTCGACGATCGCGTAGCCGCGCCCCAGCACCTTCAGCGGCGACAGCGCATCGAGCCGCCGCTGCGCGGCGACCAGCCACTGCCGGCGCGACGGCACGAGCCGCGACATCGCTCGGTCGAGCCCTCGCCGGTCTTCGTCCAGCCGCTGACGGTACCCCGCGATCTTTGCAGGCGGTGCTCGGCGCTCGACCAGTCGGTACGCGCTCTCGAGGCGCTGGCGCCGTCCGGCCAGCGCGTCGCGCGTGCGGGATGCGATGCGGCGCCAGAGCCGCTCCGCGGCGACCTGGCGCGCGCTCGCGTCGGGAATGACGAGCTCGGCGGCGACCGACGGCGTCGGCGCGCGCACGTCGGCCGCGAGATCGCAGAGCGTCACGTCCGTCTCGTGGCCGACGCCGGAGACCGTCGGGCGCGGAAAGCGGGCGATCGCGCGAACGAGGGCTTCATCGTTGAAGGCCGCGAGGTCCTCGGACGGTCCGCCACCGCGCGCGATGATGACCACGTCGAGCTCGCGCAGCTGCGCGAGGCCGTCCAGCGCCGCGATGAGCGACTCGGCCGCGGTCGCGCCCTGCACGAGCGCGGGCGAGAGCACGAGCTCCACCCGGGGATCGCGGCGCGCGACGACGGTCTGGACGTCACGCCACGCCGCGCCGACCGGACTCGTCACGACGCCAACGCGCCGCGGCGCCGCGGGCAACGCGCGCTTTCGCTCCTGCGCGAAGATCCCCTCCGCCGTCAGCCGGCGCTTCAGCGCCTCCAATCGCAGATGCGCGTCGCCGGCGCCGGCCGGGCGCACGTCGTCCACGCGGAGCTGGCAGCGGCCGTCGCGGAGATAGAACTCGATCCAGCCATGGGCCAGGATCTTCGCCCCATCACGCGGGGTGAGCGCGATCTGCGCCGCTTGCGTCGCGAACAGCACGCACTGCAGCTGTCCGATGTTGTCGCGCATGGTGAAGTACACGTTGCCCGACGGGTGGGTCCGCGCCTGAAAGATCTCTCCTTCTACCCACAGGTCCTTGAACTCGTCGCCGGACTGGATGTGCTTCGCCAGCGCCATCGCGAGCTGCCCGACGCGCAGCACGCCGCTAGGCGCGCTCGATGTACTCACCGCTCCGCGTGTCCACCTTGATCTTGTCCCCCGCGTGGATGAAGAGCGGCACGTTCACCTTCAGTCCGGTCTCGAGCGTCGCCGGCTTCGTCGCGCCGGTGGCGGTGTCGCCCTTGAGCCCGAAATCCGTCGACGCGACGGTGAGGACGATGGACGCGGGCATGTCGACGCCGATGGCCTCGCCTTCGTACTCGCTGAGCGTGACCTGCATCCCGTCGGTAAGGTAGTTGACCGCGTCGCCGAGCTGGTCCTCGTCGAGCGCGATCTGGTCGTACGTCGTCGTGTCCATGAAGTGGTAGTGGGTCGAGTCCTTGTACATGAACTGCACCGTGCGATGGTCGAGCCGAGCGCGCTGGAAACGATCGCCGGCCTGGACGGTCTTCTCGATGAGGTCGCCCTTGCGCACGTTGCGCAGCTTCATGCGCACCTGCGCGCTGCCCCGACCCATCTTGATGTGCTGGAACTCGACGATCTGATAGAGGGTGCCGTCGATCTCGATGGTGATCCCGCGCTTGATCTCGCCTGTGGAAATCACTTCTTCGTCGTCTCCCCGATGAGCCAGCGGAGCGCGACCTCGTACCCGACGACCCCGAGGCCGACGACCTGGTGCGCGGTCACGTCCGCCAGATAGCTGTGATGGCGGAAGGCTTCGCGCTTCATCACGTCGCTGATGTGCACCTCGACGACCGGGAATTCGCAGGCCGCGACGGCGTCACGCAGCACGACCGATGTGTGAGCGAGCCCGCCGGGATTGATGATGGCACCATCCGCGCCGGCGTGCTCCTGCAGGTAGTCGATGAGCGCGCCCTCGTGGTTCGACTGGATCGCATCGATCTCCGCCCCGGTCTCGCGCGCGATGGCACGGCAGCGCTCGACGACCTCGGCCAGCGTCGTCGTCCCGTAGATATGCGGCTCGCGCTTGCCGAGCGTGTTCAGGTTCGGCCCGTTGATCACGAGGTAGCGCGTCATGCCGGGTGTCCTTCGAGGACCCGCGCGGCCGTCCGCAGCGCGCGGTCGCCTACGTCGGTCACCTCGCTGAACATGCCGACGCGCCGGGGCAGGATCCAGCGCACCTTCCCCGCGCGGGTCTTCTTGTCGCGCTGGAGGAGCTGCCAGGCGCGCTTCGGTATGTCCGCGCGGATCGGCAGGCGCGCCAGCGCGAGCATGCGCTCGAGCTCCTCGCGCAGCGAGCGGGGCGCGAGGCCGAGCGCCTCCGCCAGCGCGGCGGCGAAGACCATGCCGATCGCGACCGCCTCGCCGTGCGTGACCCGGTAGCCGGAGGCAGCCTCGTACGCGTGGCCCATGGTGTGGCCGAAGTTCAACAGCTCGCGCAGGCCGCTCTCGCGCAGATCGAGCGTGACGATGCCCGCCTTGACCTCGGCCGCGAGTGAGACGGTCGTCACCTGCGGACCGACGTCGCCCCGCAGGATCGGATCGATCGAGCGATCCACGTGTGCCACCGCGTCGCGGTCGGCGAGGAACGCGCTCTTCACGACCTCGGCCAGGCCGGACGCGACCTGGCGCGGCGGGAGCGTCGCCAGGACGCCGACGTCGGCGAAGACCGCATCCGGCGGATGGAACGCGCCGACGAGATTCTTCCCCGCCGGTATGTCGATCGCGGTCTTCCCGCCGATCGCGGCGTCGACCATGCCGAGCAGTGTCGTCGGGACATGCGCCACGCGGACGCCGCGCAGGTACGTGGCCGCGGCGAACCCCGCCGCGTCGCCGACCGCGCCGCCGCCCAGCGCGACGATCCCGCCGTCGCGACCGAGACCGGCCTCGGCCAGATCGGCCCAGAGTCGCGACACCGCGGTCACGGACTTGGCGGCCTCGCCCGACGGAACGGCTATCGCGAGCGGCTCGAGCCCGGCCGTCGCGAGCGAACGGACGACACGCTTCCGGTAATGGCGGGCCGCGTCGGGCTCGCTCACGACCGCGACGCGCCCGCTCCATCCGAGATCGGCGAGATGCGTTCCTACCTGATCGAGCAATCCCGCACGGACCAGCACGGGGTACGCGTGCTCCCCGCCGACGTCGATGCGCACGCCACGCGCCGCGATTAGCCACGCGGCGATCGCGCTCGCGGTCTCGTCGGGCGTCGCGTCCTCGTCGACCTCGAACGCGACGTCGACGTCCGCGTACGCCGCCTTTCGTTCGCGCAGCGCGTGACGCGCGCGCTCGCGCGGCGCGAGCGCCTGATGCGGGCGCTTCGCCATCGTCGCGGCGATCCCCGCCGTGAGGCGCTCGAGCGACGCGCGCAGGCCGACGATCAGTCCCAGCTGACGCATGCGCTCGCGATTCGCGTCACGCACCGGCGCGCCGCCGCCGGTGTCCACGATCACCCACGCCGGCGTGGGGCGGAGGCGTTCGAGGATCAGCGTCTCGAGATCGCGAAAGCGGTCCATACCGTCGTCCTCGATCGTCGCCTTGTTGCTCTTGCCCGAGCGGCGCTCCACCTCGCGATCCATCTCCAGCACGCTCGCGCCGAGCTGACGCGCGAGAAGCGGCGCGACGCTCGACTTGCCGACGCCCGGCGGGCCGACCAGGAAGAGATGCACGCGTCTCAGACCCGCTGATCGATGGGATGCAGCCGCCCGCGGTAGCGCTCGACCGCGGCGACGAGATCGTCCGCGGTGTCGCAGCCGAACTTCTCGAGCAGCGCGTCGGCCAGGACGAACGCGAGCATCGCCTCGGCGACGACGCCCGCCGCGGGAACGACGCAGACGTCGCTGCGTTCGACGTGCGCCGGCGCGGGCGCGCCGGTGCGCAGGTCCGCGGACGGAAGGGGCTTCATGAGCGTCGAGATCGGCTTGAAGGCGACCTCGACCAGCACGTCCTCGCCGTTGGTCATCCCGCCCTCGAGCCCGCCGGCGCGGTTGCGCGTCCGCGCGAAGCGTCCATCGCGGACCGTGATTGGATCGTGCACCGCGCTCCCGCGCTCGCGCGCGGCGCTGAAGGCGTCCGCGAACTGCACGCCCTTCGCGCTCTGGATCGACAGGAGTGCCTGCGCGATCCGTCCGTCGAGCCGCCGGTCCCACTGCGCGCTCGTGCCGAGGCCCGCGACGAGCCCGCTCGCGCGAAGGGCGACGATGCCGCCCAGCGTGTCGCCGGCTTCGCGCGCCGCGCCGATCGCCGCGACCATCGCCGCCGACTTCCCGGCATCGGCGCAGCGCACCTCGCTCGCCTCGACCGCCTCGCTGTCGAAGCGCGGCGCGCTCTCGACGTCGCCGATCGCCTTCGTCTCGCTGCGCACCTCCATGCCGACGACGCGCAGGATCGCCTTCGCGACCGCGCCGGCGGCCACGCGCGCCGCCGTCTCGCGCGCGCTGGACCGCTCGATCACGTCGCGCACGTCCTCGTGCCCGAACTTGAGCGCGCCGGCGAGATCCGCGTGTCCCGGCCGCAGACGCGTCACCGGAGCCGGCGGATCGGCGACCGGCTCGACGCTCATGACGCGTTCCCAGTTCACCGCGTCGCGGTTCGCGATCTGGAGCGCGACCGGCGCGCCGGTCGTGCGCCCGTGGCGCACGCCGCCGGTGATGTTCGCCGCGTCGCGCTCGATGCGCTGCCTCGCGCCGCGGCCGTAGCCGAGCTGGCGGCGCCGCAGGTCCGGATCGATGTCGCCCGGCCCGAGCGGCACCCCGGCCGGCACGCCGTCGACGATCGCGATGAGGCCCGGCCCGTGCGACTCGCCGGCGGTGATCAGCCTCATACCGGCCGCGGCAGCGCGGCGCGCATGACCGCGAGCGGCGGATCGACGCCGGTCCAGAGCGCGAACGAGCGCGCGGCCTGGTGCAGGAGCATGAGCAGTCCGTCGACCACGCGCACATGTTGAGCCTCGCGCGCGCGGCGGACCAGCGCCGTCTCCTCGGCGGTGGGCACCAGGTCCACGACGATCCCGGGCAGCCTCTTGAACGAGAAGCCCTCGAGGGCGTCCTCGCCCTGCAGCCCCAGCGGCGTCGCGTTGACGATCGCATCGGCGGAGACCAGACGCTGTGCGTCCTCCCAGCGGATGGGCCGAGCCGTGCCCGCGACGCCCAGCGCCACCGCGAGCGCCTCGGCCCGCTCGTAGCCGCGGTTGGCGATCAGCACCTCGTTACGCTCGACGAGCTCGATGACGCACGCGCGGGCGGCGCCGCCCGCGCCCAGGACGAGGACCGTCGCATCCGCGGGAACGCACTCGCGCTCCTCCAAGGCCCGGCGGAATCCGTACCGGTCGGTGTTGTCGCCGACGAGCCGGCGGCCCTGGCGCGTGATCGTGTTGACCGCGCCGATCCGGCGTGCCTCCTCGCTCGCCTCGTCGACCAGAGGCAGCACCGCCTCCTTGTGCGGGATCGTCACGTTCGCGCCGAGCGTGTCTTCGGAGCGCAGCTTTTCGATCGTCGCGCGCAGATCGGCCTCGTCCACCTCACGGGTCTTGTACCGGTGTGGCAGGCCGAGGGCGGCGAACGCGGCATCGTGCATGGCCGGCGACAGCGAATGGCCCACCGGCTTCCCGATGAGATAGACGGTGCTCATGTCGGGCGAAGGCGCTCGTCGTTCACTTGTTGCCGTACTTGACGCGGTTCGCCTCCTGCTCCTCGATCGTCGTCGCGAAGGCGTGCTGCCCGGTCCCGTCGCTCTTCGCGACGAAGAAGAGGTACGGCACGGTCGCCGGCTTCGCCGCGGCCTCGAGCGCGGACTGGCCGGGATTGCAGATCGGCGTCGGCGGGAGCCCGGCCACCAGATACGTGTTGTACGGCGAGTCGAGCTTGAGATCGTCGAGCACGAGCTCGCTCCAGTTCCCCCTCGCGTATTGGATCGTCGGGTCGGCGTCGAGCTTCATTCCGATGCGCAGGCGATTCGAGTACACACCCGCGATCGTCGGACCCTCGGAGCGATCTCTCGCCTCCCGCTCCACGATCGATGCGAGCTTCACCAGATCGACGACCGTGGTCTTCCGCTCCGCCGCCGCGGCGCGCAGCGTCACGCCGACGCGGCGCTCGAAGTTATCGAGGAGGACGTCGACGACCTGCGTCGCCGTCGCGTCGGGGCGCAGGAAATACGTGTCGGGGAAGAGGAACCCCTCGAGCGGCGCCTTCGCGTCCAGGCCCACGAGGACGGCGTTCTTGCGATCGCCGACGACCGCCGCCGCGGTGAACTGGTCCTTCGACATCGCGGGGAACGCCTTGTTCACCGCCGTCGCGATCTCGGTGAGACGCCAACCTTCGATGAGCCGGAGCGCGACCTGCTCGCCCGCTGCCTTCTCGAACAGCGCCTTCTCGAACAGCTTCGCGATGTCCCGGGGCGAGAGCGCGGCGGAGACGGTGTACGTCCCGGACTGCAGCGCGTTCTCCTTCTCGTTCTCGTAGAGCACGAACTCGAACGCCAGCGCCGATCGGATCAGACCTTCGCTCTCGAGCCGATGGGCGATCGCTCCGGCGGTCTCGCCGCGCGCGATCACGAATGGCCGGCTATCCGCGCGCGGATCCTTCGCCAGATCGACCTCGCTCCGTACGCGGTCCGCGACGAGCGCGCGCACGACGTCCTGCCGCAGCAGCGTGTCGTGCTCGGTCACGTAGCCCACGAGCGCCTCCTCCGCGAGCGGCCGGACGACGACGTACAGAGCGACCACGAGCACCGCGACGCCGAGGAGGAACACGACCGGTCCGCCCGACGACCGCTGCCGCGGCGGGCGGGCGCGCGCATTCACGCCCAAGGCGCTGCTCGGTCCGCGGGACGGTGGTTGCCGCATCAGCGGCGGCGTCGTGACAGGAAATCCTCGAGGAGGATCGTCGCCGCGCCGGCGTCGACGTCGGCGGCGCCCTGACGCTTTGCTTCGGCGGTCGTGTAGCGCTCGTCGTACAGCTCGACCGGGACGCCCAGAGGCGCGCAGGCCTCGGCGAAGCGCATCACGCGCTCGGCCTGCGGGCCGCGGTCTCCGCGCAGCGTGAGCGGCAGGCCGATCACCAGCGCATCCGCCTCCTCCTTCGCGATCTGCTCGCGGACCATCTCGAGGTCCGCCTTCAGGTTCCGGCGAACGATCGTCCGGAGCGGCCGCGCGAGCCCGAAGGCGTCGTCCCCGACCGCGACGCCGATGCGTCTATCGCCGACGTCGAGGGCAAGATACCGCATGACCTCAGGGAGACGTGGCGGCTGCGGGCGCCTCCGTGCGCACCTCGATGCGCGAGTCGAGGACCGGCATCCGCGGCCACCACCCGGGCCAGATGGTCACGCGCACGACGCTGAGCTTGCGCTGCTCGACGACGTCGCGGATCTCGCCGAAACCACGCCCCGCGAGCGCGGCGGAGAGCGCCGCGGGGTTCAAGCGCCGGAACTGCGACGCGCGCGCGCGGACGCGCCAGTGCACGCCATCGTCGGCGACACCCGGACCGACGACGACGTCGACCACGGCACGATCCGCGTCGATGTCGTGCTCCGGATCGGCTTGCGCGCGCAGCTTCGCGATCGTCGTGGCGCGCGGCTCGACGGACGGGACGGTGTACGCCGTCGCCGCACCGGTCGCGGTGAGCTCGAACGTCGCCGGACCCTCCTTGATCTCCTTGCCGACGACGTCGCCGGGCGCCGTGATGATCGTGCGCTTCACCATCACCCCGTACACCACGAGCTTTGGATCGACCTGCTTCTTCCATTTGTCGACCTGCTCGTTGCCGGCCGCGCGGAGCGGATCGTCTGACTTCGCGACCGCCAGGTCGTAGTCGGTCTGCGTGATGATCGGGATCTTCTTCGACTCCCCGCCGCTCGTCGGCGCGGGATTGTTCACGGCGTACTGGCTGCGATCGCTCACCGTGATCGTGTTCGCGCCGACGTTCCCCTGCGGCCCCGGCTCGACTGCCTCGATCGGTATGTCGACGCTGCCGAAGGTGACGAACGGCGGGATCACCGTGATCTGGCTCCGTGGGATCACCTTCTCCTCGGTGGTCTGGAAGAAGATGTTGCCGCGGGTCTTCACCACGGTGCCCTTGGGGATGCGGATGTCCTGCGTGTCCTGGTTCGTGAAGCGCGCAGTGCCTTTCGCTTTCACCAGATCGGTGCGCGATCCGGTCGCGTTGCCCGGCACCTTCGCGGTCACGTTCGCGGTCAGCGTCTGCGCGTTGATCTCGGCGCCGAACGGTCCCGCGCGCAGATCGAATTCGATCGGACCCAGGGGCTGCGATACCGGCGCGACGACCACCGTCGCCGCGGGCGCGACGACCGCCATGAGCACGAGCCCCGCGGCCAGGAGGCTGGCGAACACCGCCACGGATCGCACCGGCGAGATCCCGCGCCGGCGCGCTCGCACCGGTCGGGCCAGGGCCGCGCGACGTGCCGCGGTGAGGGGTTCCGTCGCGTCGAGCTCGTGCCGCTCGAGTGCCGAGGTGCTCGCGAACGCGGGCACGTGCGCCGCGGACGCGAGCGCGCGAGCGCGCGCGTCCGACGTGACGATCGCCAGATGCCGCGTCCCGGCCGCTCGTCGCACGACCTCGATGAACACCGCGTTGCGAGTGACCGGCGCGCCCGCGGCGATGGTCAGGACGACGTCGTCCTCCGCCGGGGCCTCACCGACGCGCTCGACCGCGTCGAGCACCGTCGCTCGCGCACCGAGATCGATCAGTGTCCGGCCCGGCGCCGCCGCCACCGTCATGCGTACATCCCCGATCCGAGAGCCGCGGCGCCCACTGCGACGAGATCGTCGGTGCGCAGCGGCACATCGCCGTACGCGCGACTCACGATCCCGGTCGAGAGCGGCGCGATGTCCACCGAGCCGCCCCGCACGCCGCCGACCGCGTCGCCCAGCGCGTGTGGAAGCGCGAGCAGCGATTCGGGGACGCCGACGAAGAGCCAGCGCGCCGGCGGGAGACCGTCCAGCCCGCGCAGCGACGCGATCACGCAGTCGGCCCAGACACGCGCGTCGCGGTCGACGCGGTCGGGTCTCGCCTCCATCGCCGCCCGGCCGAGGCCAAACACGCGCGTAGCGGCGACGCGGCCCTCGCGCAGGATCGCGAGCGCAGTGACGTCCGCGCCGAGCCGCAGCACACCCGCGTCGGTGACGCCCGATTCGGCGAGCAGTCGGCCGAGCGCGTAGGCGCCGGGGATCATCGAGGCGCGCCGTTTCGCCGAATCCAGCGCCGCGATCGCCGCGCCGGACAGGACGAGCGGCGCCGTGCTCATGTCGGTCCAGACCTCCACCAGGCGGCCGCGGTGTCCGACGAGCGATGCGAGCGCCCGTCCGTCGAGCGAGAGCGCCGCGACATCGTCGTGCAGCCGACCGGTCGCGATGCCGCGGAGCGCCGGGTCCTCCTCGACCGCGATCGTCGCGGCTTTCACGCCCTCACCCGTCGCGTCACGTGTCGCGCGCGCGATCTCCCCCGCCGCGACCGGCGCCTCGGACGATGCGCGCTCGAACGACGTCAGCGTGTGATGGGTGCGCACGTCGTCGCCGTCGATCGCCGCGAATACGCGCTCCGCACGCTGTGTCCGCTCGGCGGTCGCGAACGCGAGGCTCAGAGCGGCGGCGACCGCTCCGCGGTCGACTACCAAGCCTCCGCTGATCGCGCCCTCGGCAAGATTGCTCTCGCCGCGGCCGCTGACGCGCAGCCGCGAATCCTCGCGGCGCGCGACGACCACCCGCACGGTGCCGGCGGAGAGCTCCACGCCGGCGACCACGGGCCCCCTCGACCCGGCTGATCGCGCCTCGCGCGCGCTAGCGGCGGTCACGTCCCCCGTTCAAACGCTCGCGCACCGTCACTCGTGCGGTCTCGATCGCCTCCGCAAGTCGCGACGCGTCCTTGCCGCCGGCGGAGGCGCTCTCGGGCTTGCCGCCGCCGCGTCCGTCGATGATCGGCGCCAGGACCTCCTTGATCAGCTTATCGGCGTCGACGCTCGCGACGAGATCCTTCGTCACGTTCACGACCAGGGACGGCCTGCCGTCCGCGTTCTTCGCGCCCAGCACGACGATGCCCGATCCGATCGAGCCCCGGATGCGGTCGGAGAGCGCCCGCAGCTGCGCGACGTCGCCGTCGCCGATGTCGGCGGCCACCAGGCGCGCCGCACCGAACGCCTCGGCCTTTTCGAGCAGCGACGACGCGACGCTGTCGACGCCGCTTCGCTGCAGCGACGCGAGCTCCTTCTCCAGGCGCTCGCGCGACTCGAGGAGCTGAAGGACGCCCTCCGGCACGCGCGACGGCGGCACCCGCAGCGACGCCGCGGCACGTGACAGCCGGTCGCGCGACTCGCGCACCTCGCGGATCGCGCCCATGCCGGTGACGGCCTCGACGCGACGAACGCCGGCGCCGATGCTCTCCTCCTTCGTGATGAGGAAGAGGCCGATGTCGCCGGTGCAGTGGCAGTGCGTCCCACCGCAGAGCTCGCGGCTCGGGCCGGCTTCGACCACGCGCACCTCGTCCTCGTACTTCTCGCCGAAGAGCGCCATCGCGCCGGAGGCGAGCGCGTCCTTGAGCGGCATGACCTGCGCGCGCACGTCGGCGTTGTCGAGGATGGCGCGGTTCACTTCGTCCTCGACGCGTTGCAGCTCCTCCGGCGTCAGCGCGCGACCGAACGTGAAGTCAAAACGCAGGTTCGGCGCATGCACGAGCGATCCCGCTTGGTGCACGTCTTCGCCAAAGAGATTGCGCAAGGTCGCGTGCAGCAGATGCGTGGCCGTGTGGTTGCGCATCGTGTCGCGCCGCAGCTCCTCGTCGACGACGGCGTGCGCCCGCGCCGAGACGCGGAGCACCCCGTCCACGACCTTCGCGCTCATGACGATCACGCCCGGCGCGGCCGTCTGCGTGTCCGCGACCAGTGCCCGTCCCTCGTCCGTCGTGATCGTCCCGCGGTCGCCGACCTGGCCACCGCCCTCGGGATAAAAGGGTGTGCGGTCGAGGACGATCTCGACGTCCGCGCCCTCGTGCGCTTCCTCGACCCGCGCGCCGCCGACCATGATCGAGCGGATCACGGCATCCGACGCGAGCTCGGTGTAGCCCGTGAACTCGCTGCGCAGGCCCTCGGTCTCGCGCAGCATCGCGTAGAACTGGCCAAAGCGCATCGCGTCCTGCGAGAACTTCGCGGTCGCGCGGCTGCGGCTGCGCTGCCCCTCGAGGAGCTCGCGGAATCCGCGCTCGTCGACCGTCAGACCCGCACTCGTCGCGATCTCCTTCGTCATCTCGAGTGGGAAGCCATACGTGTCGGAGAGCCGGAACGCGGTGTCGCTGTCGATGAACGTCTGACCGCTCGCCGCGGCCCGGCCCATCGCCTCGTTGAGCATCGCGAGCCCGTTCGCGAGCGTCCGCTCGAACCTCTCCTCCTCGTCGGCGATCACCTGCGTGATCCGATCGCGCGCCGAGGTGAGCTCGTGGTAATGCTTCTGCATCGTCTTCACGACCTCGCCGCCGAGCGCCGCGAGGACGCCGGTCTTGAGGCCGAGCCGCCGCCCGTGCAGCGCGGCGCGCCGGATGAGCCGGCGGAGCACGTACCCGCGGAACTCGTTCGAGGGCACGACCCCGTCGGCGATGAGGAACGTCGCCGCGCGCGAGTGCTCCGCGACGATGCGGATCGAGACGTCACTCGCCGCGGCGTCGCCGTAGCGCTTGCCCGAGAGCGACTCGATCTTCTTCACCAGCGGCTGGAAGAGGTCGGTGCGATACGTGTCGCCGGGGACGTCCTGGAGCACCTGTGTGATCCGCTCGAGCCCCGCGCCGGTGTCGATGTTCTTCTTCGCGAGCGGCACGAGCGTCCCGTCGGCCTTGCGGTCGTACTGCTGGAACACGAAGTTCCAGATCTCGACGTAGCGGCCGCAACTCTCGCCGGGGTTGCAGTCGTGCTCCGGCACACCCGACTGTGGTCCTTTGTCGATGAAGACCTCGCTGTCCGGACCGCACAATCCGGTCGGTCCCGGCGCCCAGAAGTTCGCCTCGTCGCCGAGGCGGAAGATCTTCTCGGGCGGCAGCAACGCGAGCGTCTTCGTCCAGATCTCGTACGCCTCGTCGTCGCTCGTGTGCACGGTAGCGACGAGCTTGCCGCCGTCGATGCCGAACACCTTCGTGAGCAGCTCCCAGCCCCACTCGATGGCTTCCTTCTTCCAATAGTCGCCGATGCCGAAGTTCCCGAGCATCTCCCAGAAGGTCTGGTGGTAGCCGTCCCTGCCGACCTCCTCGATGTCCGTGGCGCGGAAGACCTTCTGCACCGCGACGATCCGCTTGGCGGGCGGCTGCTTCTTGCCGAGGAAATACGGCACGAGCGGCTGCATGCCGGCGCTGGTGAAGAGCGCGCTGGGGTCGTCGCGCAGGACGAGCGGCCAGCTGGGCATGCGGTGATGACCCTTCTCTTCGAAGAACTTGATGAACCGCTCACGGATCGTCGCTGAGTCGATCTCCGCCTCTCCTAGCTAAACGAAAACGCGGGGCGACCACACGGTCAGCTCCCCGCGTTCCCCCTTGTCCTTGAAAGACAGTCTAACGTCAGGACTTCGGCGTGGACGCTCCTCCGCCTTCGCCACGCTGACCCGTGCCGTAGCGCTCCCATTGCTTCTTTGCCTCGTCGGCGAGCTCACGCCCCTTCACCTGCGCCTGCTGCGAGAGATCGGTGGCGATCTTCTGGAGCTCGTCACCGCGACGCTTGAGCTCCTCGCTGCGCAGGCGGAGCTCCTCGCGCGTGATGTCACCCGACTTCGGCGCGTACAGCAACGCGATGACCGCGCCCGCCAACAGACCGATCACGAAACCCATTGCAGTTCTCCCCTCGCGCGATCCGTGCCTACGCAGACGTTAGCGCGTGTCGCGGCCCTCCGCGACGGCGACGGCGCCGGACGCTAGCGCCGCGCCCACCGCGCCGAGCAGCAGCTGCGCATCCCCCAGCACGCCCACGCGCACGCCGAAGATCTCCCCCGCGGCCTGGGCCACGACGGCCGCGGAGATCGCCAGGATCCAGGCCGCCCGCAGGGAGCGCGGCCGTCCGATGAGTGCCCGCAGCGCCGCGGGCACGCCGATCGCGACGAGGGCCAGCGGAACGAGCGCCGGCGGCACTCAGGCCGCTCGACCGCGGCGCCGGACGAGCGCGACGCTGCGCGCCGGGAGGGCGAAGAGCGTCAGCGCCCCGCTTGCGCGGATCCGCGCGTCGGTGAGCTCACCGACGGGCATCCGCGCGACGGCGGCGGCCGCGTACAGCGGGATGAGGAAGAAATAGGAGAAGAGGCTTCGCCATCCAAAGAACAGTGGCACGAGCGCGAGAACGACGCCGATCTCCGGGCTACTGTGCCGCGCGCGCCACGCGATCGCCACACATGCGAGATACGCCACGGCCTCAAGCGCCAGGTACGCGGCCGGCGGCAGGAGCGGCAGTCCTCCGTTCGTGCCCAGGAAGACGAGGCCCGCGCCCCGAGCGAACATCGGCTCGACGACCGGCGTGAGCATCCCCGCGAGCCAGTCGGCCGGATGCCACGCGATGAAGGGCAGGTTCGTGAGAACGAACACGCCCAGGGCGAGGAGCGCGCGCCGCGCGGCCTCCCGCCACCCGGCGCTCGCCACCACGGCGATGAGATAGAAGGGCGCGAAGAACCACGCGATCTGCTTCGTCGCCGCGGCAGCGCCATAGGCGAGCGCGCTCCAGCGGCGCTCGCGCCACAGCCAAGCCACGACGAGCGGGAGCGCGTAGAGCAGGTCGGCGCTGCCGCCGACGGTGAACGCGGCGAGGCACGTCGCCCCGAGCAGGCCGGTGAGCATGAACGGGCGCAGGCGCGGCGTGGTGCGAAGGAGGACCAGCGCGATCGCGACGACGAGACAGAGCAGGTAGAGACGGTTCGTGTCCCATCCGAGCGCGACGAACGGCAGGATCAGGAGGAACGACAGCGCGGGATACGAAGGACGCGATACGAACTCGACGTTCCTTCCATCGCGCTCCCGGCGCGCCCATGTGGCGTCGAGCTCGTCGTCGGACGGATAGATCGCGACGTCGGCGAAGTCGCCGCGACGTAGCGGGGTCGTGCGATCCGCCCCGATGCCAAGACGCCGGTAGCACTCGAAGATATCGAGGGATGCGTAGGGGTCACGCCCTTCGAGCACGAGGAGGGCCGCGCAGTCGTCGAGCGCGATCGCGTCGTTGTGATAGGGCGTCCAATCGAAGGCGCGCTGGCGTGGCACGTCGGTGATCCACGCCAGCGAGACCAGGGCCATGACGCAGATGAAGAGCCATACCGCGCGATGGATCCGCGTGTGCGCGGGCGGAGCGGCGGCGTCGCCCGCGCCCGTCCCGCGGACGGCACCGATGAGCACGACAAGCGCCATGCCGACCGCGATGACGACGATGACCGCGCCGGGCCGCTCCGGACGCTGGATCACGATGCTGTTGAGCAGACCCGCGTAGTAGAGCGCCGCGCCCGCGACAGCGATCGCGGCGACACGGAAGAGCGCGCGCACCTCCGCTAGGAGGAGCGGACTACGGTCCCGCCGCCGAGGACCTCGTCTCCGTCATAGAAGACGACCGCCTGTCCGGGGGCGACGAGCGCGGGTTCGTCGAGTCGCAGCATCACGCCATCCGCCCGCACGTCGACCGACGCGGCAAGCGGCGTGCCTCGGTAGCGCAGCACGGCCGATGTCGAGAAGCGCGGCGCGGGCGGCGCGTCCGCCGTGAAGCGCACGTCGCGCAGCTCGTACGCGGTCGCCGTCACCTCGTCGCGCGTCCCGACGACGGCGGCCGCGCGCTCCGGCTCGAGCCGAAGCACGTAGAGCCGCTCACCGGTCGCGACGCCGATCCCGGCGCGCTGCCCGACCGTGATGCCGCCGATCCCGGCGTGCTTCCCGACGAGTGTGCCGTCGAGGCGCTCGACGTCGCCGGGAACGAACGCGTCCGGCGCGCGCTCGCGCACCAGGTCGCGGTAGTCGCCGGGCACGAAGCAGATGTCCATGCTCTCCGGCTTGGTCGCGGTCGCCAGTCCATGGCGGGCGGCGATCGCGCGCGTCTCCGACTTCGCGGCGACGTCGCCCACGGGGAACTCGATGCGGCGCAGCTCGCGCTGACCGAGCATATAGAGCGCGTACGACTGGTCCTTCGCGCGGTCGCGCGCGCGCAGGAGATGGCGCCGCCCGTGGCGGTCCGTGGTCACGCGCGCGTAGTGCCCGGTGGCCAGCCGCGTCCCGCCGAACTTCGCGACGACGTCGCGCAGCAGCGCGTCGAACTTCACGTGGTGGTTGCATGCGACGCACGGATTCGGTGTCTCGCCGGACGCGTACGAGCCCACGAAGCGATCGACCACCTCGCGTCCGAAGACGTCCGCGTAATCGAGCGCGTAGAAGGGGATGCCGAGCGTGGCCGCCGCGCGCCTGGCGTCCTCGCCCGCCTCATCGGTGCCGCAGCAGCGCGGCGCGTCGGCGTCGCCGCCGGCCGGGACGAGCCGCATCCAGACGCCGACGACGTCCTCGCCACGCTCGAGCAGCAGCGCGGCCGCGACCGATGAGTCAACGCCGCCGCTCATCGCGACGAAGACCGTGTCGCGGCTCATGCCAGCTCTCGCACGTGCGCGTCCACCAGAGCGGCGCGCAGCGCCGCGATCGCCGTCAGGGCGCATCGCTCTTCGTCGGGCACGAGCCCGACCCGGTCGATGAGCTCGCGCGGCGCGATGCGCGCGACGGCCTCCGGCGAGCGGCCGTAGGCCATCTTCGCCAGCGCCCGCGCGGCGCGGCGCAGCGCGTCGCAGCCGCGGATGTCCGTGCCCGTCACGACGACGCGATCGTCGCGTACCTCAACGATCATCGTGATGAGGTCGCCGTCGCGTGGATTGGCGTCCGATCCGGTGCCGACCGTCATACCGCCACCGCGGCCGCGTCACGCAGCCGTGCCACGATCGGCGGCAACGTGTCGAGCAGCGTGTCAACGTCGGCATCGGTGGTCCCTCGACCGACGGTGATCCGCAGCGAGCCCTGCGCGACCGATCGCTCCAGTCCGATCGCGAGGAGGACGTGTGACGGTTCCGTGTCGCCCGAGGTGCAGGCGGAGCCGCTCGAGACGGCGAACCCGGCGAGGTCGAGCGCGACGATGAGCCCTTCGCCCTGCGTGCCGGGGAAGCAGAACGACGCGTTGTTCGGGAGCCGTTCCGTCGGATGGCCGGTGAGGAGCGCGCCGGGAACGCGCGCGCGGATGCCCCCGATGATGCGGTCGCGCAGCCGCGCCTGACGCGCCGATTCCGTGGCGCGCCGCGCGGCCGCGATACGCATCGCGGCCCCGAGTCCGACGATACCGGCGACGTTCTCGGTCCCCGTCCGCCGTCCCTTCTCCTGTCCCCCGCCGGTCTGCATCGTCGCGATCGGAGTGCGTCGGCGGACGTACAGGGCGCCGACGCCCTTGGGTCCGTAGAACTTGTGCGCGTTCACCGAGACGAGGTCGACGGGGATCCTGCGCACGTCGAAGTCCAGCGCGCCGACGCTCTGCACGGCGTCGCTGTGGAAGAGGACGCCGCGCTCGCGACAGATCGCGCCGATCTCGGCCACCGGCTGCAGCGTGCCGATCTCGTTGTTCGCGTGCATGACGGACACGAGGCCGGTGCGGTCGTCGAGCGAGTCGCGGATCGCCGCCGGGTCCACGCGACCGTCGCGGTCAACGCCGATCACCACGAGGCGCACGTGCGCGTGCTTCTCGAGATCCCGCGCCGTGTCGAGCACGGCGTGGTGCTCGATGGCCGTCGTGACCAGGCCGTCGCGCCGGCCGCGCAGGGCCTTCAGCGTGCCGCGCAGGGCCAGGTTGTCCGCCTCGGTGCCGCCGCTCGTGAACACGATCTCCGACGCCTCCGCGCCAAGTGCCGCGGCGACCTCGTCACGCGCGCGGTCGACGAGCTCGCGCGCGGCGCGGCCCTCCGCGTAGATGCTCGATGGATTGCCGGGAACCTCGCGCAGCGCGCGCGCCATCGCGTCCGCGACCTCGGGGTCGACCGGCGTCGTCGCGGCGTGATCGAGATAGACGCGCTTCACGTGTGTAAGTCTAGGTCGCGATGTGGTCGAAGCCGTGACCGAGATCGAGCTCAGCGCTCGCGCCGCCCGCAGGCTCGCGCTCACCGCGCAGGGCCTCGATGCCGGGCGCGTCACGCCCGATCGCAGGGGCATCGTCTCCACCATCGAGCGGCTTCGCTGGCTGCAGCTCGACCCGACGAGCGCGGTCGCGCGCAGTCCTCTGCTCGTGCTGTGGAGCCGCCTGGGCGCGTACGACATCTCCACCCTCGAGCGCCTCATCTACCGCGATCGTCGGCTCTTCGAATGGCGCGCCTTCATCTATCCGATGCGCCACCTTCCTTTTTACCGGCTCGCGATGCGCGAGCTGCCCCGCCGGGGCGGCTACTGGGCGCGGCGCGCGGCATGGATGCGCGCGAATGACGCGCTGCGTCGCGAGGTGCTGGGGCGGCTGCGCCGCGAGGGAGCGCTACCGACCAGCGCGTTCGACGGACGCGCCGCGCTGGCGTGGCGATCCACGGGCTGGACGAACGATCGCAACGCCAGCCAGATGCTCGAGTTTCTCTCCGCCGAAGGCCGCGTGATGGTCGCAAGGCGCGAGGGCCAGCAGCGGCTGTGGGACATCGCCGAGCGCTGCATCCCGGGCAACGCGCTCGCCGCGAGCGCGGGCCCGGCGACGCTCCTCCGTGACGCGACCCTCGGCGCCGCGCGGGCCCTGGGGATCGGGACGGCGAAGCAGATCGCGGAGGTGCTGCCGTGGTCGCTGCGCCCGCGCGTGCTCGCGCAGATCGCGACGCTCGCCCGGACGGGTGAGCTCATCGAGGCGCGCGTCGGGTCGCTCGCCGGACGCTGGTATCTCCGCCGCGACGACCTCGCCCGCGCGCGGCGTCTGGACCGTGACTTCGAAGGCCGGGCGACCCTCCTGTCGCCGTTCGACAACCTGATCCGCGATCGCGTGCGCACCGAGGCCCTCTTCGGCATGCGGTTCCGCCTCGAGATCTACGTGCCGCAGGACCAGCGGCAGTACGGCTTCTTCGTCATGCCGATCCTTCGGGATGACGAGCTCATCGGACGAGTCGATCCGAAAGTGGATCGAGAGCGAGGCGTCCTCGCGGTGAACGCGGTCCACCTCGAGCAAGGCGTCCGCCGCGACACGCGTACCGGCAGCGCGATCGCCGGAGAGCTGGAGGATCTCGCGCGATTCGTCGGTGCGCGCGAGGTCGCCGTCGCGCGGTCCGCGCGGCTGCCCGGCCTCAGCTAGCGACGAGCTCCTCGTACACGGCGAGCGAGATCTCGGCAAGCGTCACGTCGACGCGCAGGTCGCTGCGGACGCCCTTCGATAGGATCGCGACCGCGTACGGGCCGTTCGGCGCGTACACGACGCCCGCGTCGCAGCGCACGCCGCGGATCGTCCCGGTCTTGTGCGCGACGATCGTTCCCTTCGGGAGGAGCCCCGGGACGCGCGTATCGGTCTTCGTGCGCTTCAGGATGTCGAGCACCGCCGTGCACGAGGCCTCGTCGAGGATCGCGCGACGCTCGAGCAGCTCGAAGAGGCGGCACAGGTCGCGCGGCGTGCCGCGGTCGGTCTGTTCGGCGATCACGGCGCGCCCGCCGCTGCCCGCGGTGACCCGGAGCCGCTCGCGCAGCTCTTCGTAGCCGCCCCCGGGTAGGTCGGTCAGCTCCTCGAACAGCTCGCGTATCGAGAACGGCACGCGGATGCTCGCGAGGCCGCAGCGCTCCATCACCGACTCGACCCGCCGCTTCCCCACTCGTTCGAGCAGGAGATCCGCCGCGGTGTTGTCGCTGATCGCGATCATGAGCATCGCGACGTCGCGCACGGTCAGCGCGAGGCCGTCGTCGAGGTCCTGAAGAACGCCCGAGCCGGGGACGCGGGTCGAGGCGCGATAGACCACGCGCTCGCCGAGATCGATCTCGCCGGCGCGGACCGCATCGTACAGCGCGACGAGGATCGGCGCCTTCACCAGCGAGGCCAGCGGGAAGAGCTCGTCCTCGCGCAGGCCGATGTGATGACCGGTCCCGAGCTGCGTCGCGGTGACCCCCACGACGCCCCCGGTCGTCTCGGCGAGGGCATCGATGCGCGACGCGAGCGCGCCGGTCAGGACGATGGCGCGGCCTTCCCCGGCGGTGCGACCACGCGCAGCCCGAGCTCCGCCAGCTGCTCCGGCGCGAGCGTCGCCGGCGCGTCGAGCAGCGGGTCGTAGCCGGTCTGTGTCTTCGGGAACGCGATCGTCTCGCGCGCGTTCTCGAGCCCCGCGAGGATCATCACCGTCCGGTCCATGCCCGTCGCGATCCCGCCCTCGGGCGGTGCGCCGTACTCGAGGGCGTCTAGCAGCGCGCCGAAGCGCGTGGCCGCGTCCGCCTTGCTGATCCCCATGAGCTCGAACACGCGCTCCTGCAGCGCGCGCTTGTGGATCCGCACGCTGCCGCCGCCCATCTCGGTGCCGTCGATGACCATGTCGTACTGCGTGCTGCGCGCTTTCGCCGGGTCGGTGTCCAGGTAGCGAGCGTCGTCCTCGGTGAACGGTCCGCAGAACGGGTTGTGGGAGAACGTCCATCCGCCGTCGGGCGTGCGCTCGAACATCGGGAACGGATGGACCCACAGCGCGTGGTGTGTCGATGCGTCCGCGAGCTTCAGCTGCGCGCCGAGGTGCGCGCGAAGCGCCCCGACCGCGACGCTCGCGGTGTGGTAGTCGTCGGCGACCGCCAGAAGGAGATCGCCGTCCTTCGCGCCAGCGGCGCTGCGCAGGCGCGCCAGCTCGTCGGCGCTGAGGAACTTCGCCACCGGCGAGCGCACTTCGGATCCCGCAAAGGCGAACGACACCAGACCCTTCGCGCCCCTCGTCTTCGCCACGGCGGCCCAGCCGTCCACGTCCTTGCGCGAGGCGTCGGCCTTGCCCGGCAGGACGATCGCGCGCACCGCGCCTCCGCGCTCGATCGCGTCCTTGAAGACCGCGAAGCCGGTGGAGCGGAAGAGGTCTGTGAGGTCGACCAGCTCCATCGCGAAGCGCGTGTCCGGCTTGTCGCTGCCGAACCGCTTCATGGCCTCGTCGAAGGTGATGCGCGGCCAGGGCGTGCGGTGGAGCGGTTTGGAGCCAAAGCGCTCGAACACCGCCGTGTAGCACGCTTCGACGATGGACATGATGTCGTCCGGCTCGGCGAAGCTCATCTCCACGTCGAGCTGCGTCAGCTCGTAGATCCGGTCCGCCCGTGGGTCCTCGTCCCGGAAGCACCGCGCGATCTGCACGTACTTGTCGATGCCGCCCACCATGAGGATCTGCTTGAGCTGCTGCGGCGACTGCGGCAGCGCCCAGAACTTCCCCGGGTAGTAGCGCGAGGGGACGACGAAGTCCCGCGCCCCCGTCGGGTCGGACCGGATCATCATCGTCGTCTCGATCTCCCAGAACCCGCGCTCGACGAAGTAGCTCCGGATGAAGTTGGTGACCTCGTGACGGAGCCGCATGAGCTCCCTCGAGCCCTCGCGGCGCAGGTCGACGTACCGGTATTTCCAGCGGAGGTTCTCATCGACCGGCGTCTCCTCGTTGACGTAGAAGGGTGGCGTCTTCGACTCGTTGAGCACGACGATCTCGTGTGCGACGACCTCGATGTCGCCGGTGGAGAGCTTGGGATTCTTCGTTCCCTCGGGACGCGCGCGCACCGTGCCCTTGACCTGTACGACCCATTCGGCCCGGACGTCTTGCAGCACCGCATGGGCCGCCTTCTGCTCGCGCGCGTTGGTGACGATCTGCGTGAGCCCGTAGCGGTCGCGCACGTCGACGAAGGTCACGTCGCCGTGGTCGCGACGGCGGTGCACCCAGCCGGCGAGCGTGACGGTCTTGCCCGCATCGGCCGCGCGCAGCTCGCCGCAGGTATGCGTTCGGAGCATCAGACCGACCTAGTCCCGAGGGTCGCCAAGATACGGGCCTTCGCCGGCCGCGCCGGGCTCCTTGTCGCCCACGTCCGTCGGCGGCTTCCAGAGGGTCGGCCGCTGTATCGGCTTCACGTGCCGGCCGACCTGCGTCACGACGGCAGAGAGCTTGGTGACCCGCTGCTCCTTCTTCACGAGGTCGCGCACGATGGCGTTCCCGCCGCGGGCCTCCGGTGTGCCGCGGATGACCGCGACCTTCGCGCCGTGCTTGACCGCACTCTCGAGCTGCTTGTCAACGGAGCGGTTCGAGTAGTCGATCGCCACAGTGAAGCCCTTTTCGCGGAGCCCCGTCGCGAGTTGCAGCCGGTCGGCGGGGTCATCCGCCGCCGCGGACAGGATGTACACGTCAGCGCGCGGATCTTCCGCCACGGCCACGCCTTGCGCCCTCAAGGCGAAGTAAACGACATCGACACCGCCGGCGATGCCGACGCCAGGCGTGTCCGGACCGCCCATGGTTTGCACCAGACCGTCGTAACGGCCGCCCGCGGCCACCGCGATCTCACCGGACTTGGTGAACTCCGGGTTCGTCAGGTGGAACTCGAAGACGGTGCGCGTGTAGTAGTCGAACCCGCGCGCCAGACGCTCGTCGATCTGGTAGGCGATGCCCAGACGATCGAGCCCGTCGATGACGGCACTGAAGTGCTTCCGGTCGTCTTCGCTGACCAGATCGCGCAGCTTCGGCGCGCCGGAGGCGATCTCGCGGTCGCGCGGGTTCTTACAGTCGAAGATGCGCAGCACGTTCGCATCGAGGCGCGCCTTGCAGTCGTCGTCGAGCTCGGCGCGGAACGGCTCGAAGTACGCGCGCAGGGCCTCGCGGACCTTCGGCTGCGCGGCGGGCTCGCCGACCGTGTTCACTTTCAGCTCGTATTCGGTGAGGCCAACCTCGGCAAAGAGCCCGTTCGTGAACTCGATCTGCTCGAGGTCCGCTCCGGGCTCCGCCGCGCCGTAGCACTCGAGTCCCCACTGCCAGAATTGCCGGAAGCGGAGCAACTGCGGACGCTGGCCTCGAAACATCGGCTCGAAGTAGAAGAAGCGCTGTGGCTGCGCCGCGCGGTGCAGGCCGTGCTCGAGGTACGCCCGCGTGACCGGGGCCGTGCCTTCGGGACGGAGCGCGAGGGCGCCTGACCCGTGCAACGAGACGTCGAACATCTCCTTGCTCACAACATCGCTCGTCTCGCCGGCGCTGCGCAGGAAGACCTGGCGGTCCTCGACGACGGGGGTGTCGATCCGTGGATAGCCGTATCGCAGCGCACGTGCCTGTACCACCGCTTGCAGCGCGTCGAAGGCGGCGGCTTCCTCGGGCAGGAGATCCCGCATGCCACGGGGCGCTTGATAGGACGGCATCGGAAAGATGACGATATCGTCGAATGCGATGAAGCGCCGTGCGTTCCTTCGCGTCTGGGCCGCAGGCATCGCGCTGGCGGCGTGCGGCTCGAGCGTGCAGAGCGGCGGCGCGAAAACAGGAGGAACGGCCACGGCAACGCCAACACCGAGTCCCAAAGCAGCGACCAAAGCGACGGTCGAGCTCGTCAAGGGCGGCTCGTTCTCGTTCACGCTCCGGCTCGACAAAGCTCCCCAGACGGTCGAACGGTTCGCCACCAAGGCGCGGGATGGCTTTTACAACAATCTGACGTTCCACCGCGTGGAGGACTGGGTCGTGCAGGGCGGCGACCCCCTCGGGACGGGGACCGGCGGCGGCAAGGTGCCCAGCGAATACAACGATCTGCCGTTCAAGACCGGCGCCGTGGGGATCGCGCGCGGAGCGGATCCGAAGATCAACAACGACAGCCAATGGTTCATCGTCAAGAAAGACTCCGACTTCCTGAACGGTCAATACACCAACTTCGGACAGCTGGTCACCGGCCTCGACGTCATCAACGGCATCAAGATCGGCGATCGCATCAAGACCATCACCATCGAGTGACCGCCCCCGCGATCAGCGTTCGCGGCACGCTCGCGCTCGTCGGTGCGTTCACGTCGTTCTGGCTCGTCGCGCTGCCACTCGACCAGCACACGACCGCCGAGGAGCAGGCGCTGCTCGGCCTCAGCGCATGGCTCTTTCTCGGGATCGCCTTGTTGCTCCAGGCGCCGCAGGTCCGCGTCCAGGTCGCGGTGCTCGTCGCGCTGGCGACGTTCCTCGAGGTGGTCGGCTCGATCGTGTGGGGCGCGTATCGCTATCGCCTCGACAACCTGCCGCTCTACGTGCCGGCGGGCCACGGACTCTTCTACCTCTCCGCGCTGCGCGTCGCGTCCCTCCCGCTCCTGCAGCGCAATGCAAGGACGATCGTCGTCGCCGTGACGGCGAGCGCCACGCTGTGGACGCTGCGCGGTCTCGCATCGCCGCCGCTTCCGGACCTGCTCGGTTTCGTCACCTGGGCCGTGTTCGTCCGCTTCATCGTCCGGGGTCGTTATCCGCTCCTGTACGCGGTGAGCTTCGCGATGACGATGGCCCTCGAGTTCTATGGCACCGGCCTTGGCATCTGGCGCTGGTCGCCGGTCCTGCCGGGCCTCATGCTTCCCGCGGGCAATCCGCCGACCGGCGTCGGCGCCGGCTATTGCGCGATGGACGCGCTCACGCGACGGATAGTTGGACGGCTTCGGCGCGCATCGGCTGCACGTCGCGTCGCAGGTACAGCGGATGCCGCGGCTGTCCCTGCACCGTCCATCCCAGACACAGCACCCGCGTCCGCCGACTGAGCAGCGCCAGGACTTCGCGATCGCGCGCGCCCAGCATCCCGTGCATCCCCCACGCGATGACGACCGCGCGCGCCCGTCGCGCTGCCGCGGCGATCGCGCGGTCGTTCTCGCTGCCAACGGGATCCGACGAGTCGCGCAGGGAGATCGGATCCGTCGCGCGCAGCGCGAACAGATTCACCACCTCAACGCCCCCACGACCCCAGGCGCGTGCGAAGCCGATGCAGCGACGGATCGTGGGATCGTCACGCTCGGCGTCCGCCGTTGACGGATTGAGCATGCAGAACGCGATCACTCGACGTGAGGGATCCCAGCGGCGCCAAAGGCGGTAACGGTACCGACCGTCCGCGGAGAAGAGCGCACCCCCGATCATTCCATCTTGAACGGGATCACGTGCTCCTGCTCGTCGGGATCGTTGCGCGCGACGACCGCGATCACCGGCTCGTCGTACGGGTTCTCGGGATAGTGCGGCACGCCGGGAGCGACGAAGAGGAAGTCCCCGGCCTCGGTCTCCATCGAGAACTGAAGGCGATCGCCCCAGTGGTGGATGGCGCGTCCGCTGATGACGTAGATGGCGCTTTCGAAGTCACTGTGCGTGTGGGGCTCGGCGCTGGCGCGCGGCGGCACGGTGATGAGGTTGAGCGAGAGACGCGCGGCCGCGGCCGTCTTCCCCGAGACGCCGATGAAGTACGGCAGCTTTTGTTTCGCCTCCAGCGCCATCGTGCTGCGGACGCGGACCGAGCCGTCGTGTCCTTCGATGTCCGGTCCGGTCAGCTCTGAACGCCGCCCTTGGTCATGGGCAGAGGGTCCAGGACCTTTCGCAGCTTCTCCTCGGACATGATCTTCTCTTCCTTGGCGACATCGATGAGCGACCGCCGTTCGCCGAGCGCGCGCTTCACCAGCGCCGCGGCCTTGGCGTAGCCGATGTGCGGCGAGAGCGCCGTGATGATGAGCGAGGGACTCATATCCATGAGCTCCTTCGCGCGCTCCTCATCTACGTTCATGCCCTCGACGGCCTTCACACGCAGCTGACGCACGGCGTTCGAGAAGATCGTCGCCGAGAGGCAGACCGCGTAGTTGATGCCGGGCATCATCACGTTGAGCTCCAACTGTCCGGCCTGCGCGCCCCACGCGACGGTCGTGTCGTTTCCGATCACCTGGAAGCAGACCTGGTTGACCATCTCGGCGATCGCGGGGTTCACCTTCCCCGGCATGATCGAGGATCCCGGCTGCACCGCCGGGATGCGCAGCTCGCCGAAGCCGGTGCGCGGGCCAGACACGAGCAGCCGGATGTCGTTGCAGATCTGCGAGATCTCGATCGCCGCGGTCCGCATGCCGCTCGAGACGCGCACGAAGGCCGCCATCGACTGCATCGAGGCGAAGAGATCCTTCGCCGGCACGATCGGCTCCGCGTACCACTCCGCGAGGAGCGTGCACACACGCTCGCGGAAACCCGCGCTCGCGTTGAGGCCCGTCCCGGCCGCGGTCCCGCCGATACCGAGCTCGCAGAGCTCCGACCGTCCGGCGCGGAGCCGCGCCGACGCGCCGCGGACGCGCGCTGACCAGCCGCCGATCTCCTGACCGAACGTGATCGGGACGGCATCCTGAAGGTGCGTGCGACCGGGCTTGACGATGTTCGCGTACTGCTTCGACTTCGCCGCGAGCGCGTCCGCTAGCGAATCGAGCTCGTCGCAGACCGCCTTCGTCAGCTCGAGATGCGCGAGCCGCATCGCCGTCGGCGTCACGTCGTTCGTGGACTGGCCGATGTTCGTGTGATCGTTCGGGTTGACGTGCTCGTACGTGCCGAGGGCGCTGCCGAGGATCTGATTCGCGCGGTTGGCGATGACCTCGTTCGCGTTCATGTGGAACGACACACCCGCGCCCGACTGGAAGACGTCGACCACGAACTGGTCGAGGTGCTGGCCGGCGAGGATCTCGTCGCACGCCGCGACGATCGCCTCGCGTCGCTTGTCGTCCAACCGACCAGCGTCCCCGTTCGCGATCGCGGCCGCCTTCTTCACGCGGACGATCGCACGAATGAACGCCGGGAATGCCCGATACCCGGAGATCGGATAGTTCTCGATCGCTCGCTGCGTCTGGGCGCCCCACAGCGCATCGGCGGGGACCTCGATCTCGCCGAGGGTGTCCTTCTCGCGGCGAGTCGCGCTTCGCTCGCGAACAGCCGTCGTCATGGCCATAACTCCTAGCGCTTCTCGGTCCTACAATAGATATTCCGCGTGCAGAAGAATCGCCTTTCCTGGATGATCGGCGGACCCCAGGGGAGCGGCATCAACTCCTCCGCCGAGGTCTTCGCCAAGGCCTGCTCCCGTGCGGGTCTCCGCGTCTACGCGAACATCGAATACCACTCGAACATCATGGGCAAGCACTCGTTCTATCGGGTGCGGGTCGACGACGAGGACATCCGCTCGTACCGAGACAAGACCGACATACTCGTCGCCCTCGACCACGAGACGCTGGCCGGCGACGGCGACCACCGCCGCTGGGCCACCCATTTCGGGCACCTGCACGACCTGAACGAGGGTGGCGGCGTCATCTACGACAGCGAGATCGAGTTCGACCAAGCCGGCGCGAAGCGTCCGGACCTCCGTTTCTACCCCGTCGCGTTCATGGACGTCATCAAGAAGGCGCTGGAGGAGGTCGGCAAGGGCGAACAGGCGCGCCGCTATGAGGTCATGAAGAACACCGTCGGCCTCGGCGCGTCGCTCGCGCTCTGCGACTACCCGTTCGATCTCGTCGCGGACGTCATCCTGAGCCAGTTCAAGGGGAAGCGCTCCGAGGTCGGGCAGCTGAACGTCCGCACCGCGCGCCTGGCATTCGACTACGTGAAGGAGCACTTCGACACCGAGGCGTTCCCATACACGCTGAAGCCCGGTCCGGACTCGAAGGCGCGCATCCTCGCGAAGGGCTACGAGATCATCGCGATCGCGAAGCTGAAGGCCGGCTGCGCGTTCCAAACGTACTACCCCATCTCTCCCGCGACGGACGAGAGCGTGTACCTCGAGCGCCAGCAGCGCGAGCATGGACTCCTCGTCGTGCAGTGCGAGGATGAGATCAGCTCGATCAACATGGCGGTCGGCGCCTCGCACATGGGCGTCCGCGCATCGACGGCGACGAGCGGGCCCGGCTTCGCGCTGATGGTGGAAGGCATCGGCTTCGCCTCGATCACCGAGGCGCCCGGTCCGGTCCTCGTGCTCTACCAGCGCGGCGGACCATCCACCGGCCTGCCCACGCGACAGGAGCAGGGCGACCTGCAGTTCGCGCTGCATCCCGCACAGGGCGACTTCCCGCACATCGTCATCGCGCCCGGCGATATGCGCGAGAGTTACCAGGACGTCTTCTCCGCCTTCAACTGGGCGGACCGCTACCAGATGCCGATCATCGTGCTCTCCGACAAGAAGCTCGCGTCCGTCTACACGACGATCGACAGGCTCGAGCTGAAGTACGACAAGGTCGATCGCGGCGACCTCTTCACCGGAGGCGAATGGACGTCCGTGGACGCGAAGGGCCCGAATGACGGGCAGCGCAACGGCCACAACGACAACGGGAGTGCCGAGGCCGCGAACGTGAACGAGTACCTCCGCTACGCGCTCACGCCGAGCGGCATCTCGCCACGCAGCCGGCCCGGGATCACGGGCGGACGGTTCTGGTCTACGACCGACGAGCACGACCCTGACGGCCACATCACCGAGGGCGTCGAGATGCGCATGGCGATGATGCACAAGCGCATGGGCAAGCTCGACCTCGCCGCGAAGGCGATCCCTCAGGACCAGCAATATGCGCTGCACGGCCCCGCGGAGGCGGACCTCACCGTCGTCGCCTGGGGTTCCACCAAGGGCACCATCCTCGACGCGCTGAAGACGCTCGCCGCCGACGGCAAGAAGGTCAACTTCCTCCAGTGCCGGCTCATGAAGCCGTTCCCCGCGGAGGGCGTCGGCGCGATCCTGCGGAAGGCGAAGCGCATCGTCAGCGTCGAGGAGAACTACTCAGGTCAGCTCGCGTCGCTCGTGACGGAGCACACCGGTGTGGTGATCAAGGACCGCATCAACAAGTACGACGGTCGTCCGTTCAGCGAGGACGAGATGGTCCGTGCGCTCGCGAGCGCGTACGTGGGCGGCAAGGCCGAGCCGGTGGTGACGCATGTCCGTTAGCGCGCCGACAAAGCTGACGATCAAGGACTACAAGTCCGAGCTGCACAACGATTGGTGCGCTGGCTGCGGAGATTTCGGCATCCTCACGTCGATCCAGATGGCGCTCGCGCAACTGCAGCTCGATCCCGACAAGGTCGCGCTGTTCTCCGGCATCGGCTGCTCCGGCAAGACGCCGCACTACATCAACGCGTACGGCTTCCACACGCTGCATGGACGCGTGCTGCCGGTCGCGACCGGTGGACGGCTCGCGAACACCAGCCTCACCGTGCTCGCGCTCGGCGGCGACGGCGACGGTTACGGCATCGGCGCGGGATACTTTGTCGGCGCGGGCCGCCGCAACGTCGACTTCACGTACCTCGTGCACAACAACAACGTCTACGGCCTCACAAAGGGCCAGGCCTCACCCACCCTGTCGAAGGGCAAGAAGACGAAGTCCATGCCCGAGCAGGCGATACAGGACGGCATCAACCCGGTCGCGATGGCGGTGGCCGCGGGCTACACGTTCATCGCGCGTGCGTACGCACTCGAGCCGAAGTACACCGCGGGCATCATCGCCCGCGCGATCCAGCACCGCGGCTCCGCGCTGGTGGACGTCCTGCAGACGTGCCCGACGTACAACGACCTGTACACCAAGGAGTGGTACGAGGGCGCGGACTTGGCGGAGAAGAAGTCCCGTCTGTACAAGCTCGAGGAGCGCGGCTACGACGGCAAGGTCCAGGACGCGACCGACAAGGAAGAGATCATCGCCAAGAAGGCCGCCGCGGTCGCGCGGAGCTACGAGGCCGAGCCGATCCCGATCGGCGTCTACTACGAGGTCGACCTTCCGACGTACGAGGACGAGGTCTTCCGCCGCATCCCGGCGCTGAAGGACGCGCCGCTCGTGGAGCAGGACCACTTCAAGCGCGACATCACCCCGCTGCTCGAGGCGATGCGCTAAGGCGGACGCTCTCGTCGCGGGCGCCGACGTCCGCGCGCGAGGCTGGGCCGTCGTCAGCCTCGATGCATCGCGACAACCCCTTCGCCTTCATGACTTCCGTGTCGTCCCCGCGATCGCGGAGGTGATCGCCGACGAACGCTACCGCGCGATCGCCGTCGACATCCCCATCGGCCTGCTCGATGAGCATCGGCCGCGCGGCCGCCTTTGCGACATGGCCGCCCGACTGGTCGTCGGGATGCGCATCGCTTCGATCTTCACGCCGCCGGCCCGGATCGCCCTCGGTGCCGTCTCGTACGAAGCGGCGAAGCGCCTCTGCTCGATGAGCCGCCAGTCCTACGGGCTCCTGCGGAGGATCGCAGAACTCGATGCGCTGATCACGCCGGCGATGCAGTCCCGGGTGTTCGAGACGCACCCGGAGGTCGCGTTCGCCGCGCTGGCGCGGCGACCGTGGCTGTCCTCCAAGAAGACCGCGCAGGGCCGGAGCGAACGGCTCGCGATCCTCGCCGAGCTCGTCCCCGACACGCCACGCCTCGCGCGGCGGCGTGAACGCCTCGTGCGCGTCGATGACCTCCTGGATGCGACCGTGGCCGCCGTCGTGGCGGCTCGGCGCTACCGAGGCCACGCCCGTCGGCTTCCGGACATCCCGGCCGTCGACTCACGTGGCCTACGAATGGAGATCTGGTACTAGCGATCCGCGACCGCGCCCGGCCTGATCTCCTCGTCGAACGTCGCCATCACCTCGCCGAAGCCCTGCTCGATGTCGATGTGTCGGGCGATGCGCCCCGTCGTGTAGTACGCGAAGGGCGGCTGCACCAGGATCCCCGCGCTCGGCGCTTCAGATGGCGGGAACGACAGCAGAGTGAGCGAGCCCGCGAGGATCGTGACGCTGACGCGTTCCACGCGACCGATGCCGGCCACGGCGAAGCAGCACGTGCCCTTTGCTGCGATACCGTCGGCCACCAGAGTGACACCGCGCGTGCGCAGGGTGTCGACCGGCTCCAGCTGCGTCGCGTCCTTCGCCAGACGGACCAGCCGCCCATCCGAGCTGCCACCCATGAGCGTGCCATCGGGAAGGATCGCCAGCGCGGCGAGCGGGAATGTCGAGAGCTTGTCGCTGCGTGTGCCATCGAGCACGACGAGGCCCTCGTTCATGCACGCGAGAACGACGCGGCCGCCCGCGGCAAGGAGACGATCGCCGCAGCGCAGGTCGCCCAGCACGCGCCGCTTCACCTCGAGCGAGCGCGCATCGAGCTGTTCGATCGCGCGCGTTGAGCCGCGTTGCAGCAAGGCGAAGAGCTCGAAGCGCGAGCTATCGAATGCGAGCGTCGCGTGCGCGGAGGCCGTGGGCACAAGCGTGGCGTCCGCGATGGTCCGCGACGCGCCCTCGGCTCCGGTCACGGTATCGAACCAGCGGACTCGGATCCCCGACTGCAGCTGATCCATGACGTACAGGCGCTGGACTTCAGTCGCGACCGCGACTGCCAACGGCGCGTCCGGGCTCTTGTCGTCGAGCGTGATCGAGTACTTCGTTGCGTGGTTGAGGAGCGCGACCGCGGTCACCTGCCCGGGCCGGACGACGAAGAACGTGGACGGCGGGAATGCGCCCATCATGTCGTAGACGTTGATGGGGGTAGCCGATGGGATCGCCGTCGCCGCGGACGCGGGACGAGATGACGTCGGAGACGACGCGGGGAGCGTCGCGGCCCCACCGCACGAGAGAGCGATGAGGGCCGCGACGGCGAGGAGCCTGCGCACCTAGGCCATCCGCGGACGCGCCTGCCTGCGCGTCACGAAGTACGCGACGGCGAGCCAGAACGCGAGGGCGAGCGCGTAGAACGGCGCCGTGCCGATGACATAGCTGAGCGTCTCGGCCACCGGCTGCTCGGGCGTGGCCGCTGGGAGATCGGTCGTCGCGATCGGCGCGGTCGCGGCGATCTTGCCGACGTCGACGGTCATGTCGAACTTGAAGTCGCCGAACTGGACGATGCCCGAGTACAGCGCCGCGCGGAACGGGTAGAACACGCCCGCGTAGAGCGCGGTGTCGCCGGACTGGCTGACCAGCTTCAGCGGCACGTCGAGGCACTTGGTGCGCTCGCGGTCGGTGTTCATGATCACCGCGAGTCCGGCGGCCGGGAACTCCGTGCCAGGCTCGCCGCGGCGGGCGGACACCACCAGCGTGGCGGGCTTTCCCTCCGACCACGGCTGGCCGTCGGGCGTCTGCACGGACACCTCGTTCAGGCAGGTCGGGCACTTTGCCGCGGCCGGCGCCGCGAACGTCAGAAGCGTGAGAAGCGAGAGCGAGAACGCGAGCAGTATCCGGCGCATGGCGCACCTCCGGTCGATCTGTACGCCATACAACGGGCTCGGGCGGCCGGTTCCCGGACGCTAGACCGTGGCCATCCGCAGCTCGTGCGAGCCGTCCTCGCGCGTGTACTCGTAGAAGACGTCCCCCGCCGCTGTGACATCCACGTAACGCACGCCGCCGGGGCCACGGGCCGTCCCGATCGCCGGACCGGCGACGCTCACGCGGCGCCAGTGCCGCAGGTCGTCGCTGCGCGCGACGCCGCAGCGCTCCTCGTAGTTCTCCTCGAGCGATGCGCTCCCGTCGTAGAGGCCGAGCCAGCCCTCTTCGTCGCGGACCGCGGTGCACAGGCGCGCGGTGTACGAATCCCATCCGCTATCGCTGGGCGACAGGACGTCACCCTCCCAGGTCCAGGTCAGCCCGTCCGTGCTCGTCGCGAGACCGGTGTGTGAGCGCGTTCGTCCCGTGCTCAGCGCGTCGCCGGTCACGTGCAGCGGACCGCCACGCGTTTCCGGGAGCGGACCGTACGAGACGAACATGAGCCAGTGGGCGCCGACCCGCCGCAACCACGGATCCTTCACCGCCGCGACCCCAGCACTCTGGGACGTGAGCACCTCCCGTCGGATGCTCGCGTCGAACGCGTCGGCCGCGCTGGATTCCAGCAGCTCGATCCGCCAGCGGCGATCGCTCGCGTTCACCAGCCCGACGTACAGCCGCCAGCGGCCGCCGGTCCTCACGAGGGCGGATCGCTCGATGGACTCCGACGCGAGCTCCGCCTTGCGCGCTCGCCAGATCGTTTCGAATCGGCCGCCGCTGCTCGCCGCGATGCGTAGCTCGAAGCCACGATCCGGATGCGGCTTGCGAACGCGATAGGCGACGTACAGATCGCCGCCCTCCCGCCACGCGCCCGGCGCGCCCGACCAGTTGCCGGGCCCGGTCCCCGGCGCGGGTACGACCACGCGGCCGCGGTCGGGGTCGAAGAGCGTCACGCCGCCGGTGGCGTGGTCCCGAGGTGGCGCGCGACGAAATCGATCTCGAGCGCGACCTGCTTGATCTGCTCGTCGATCACCAGCGAGCCGTGTCCGGCGTCGTACCGGTATTCCTCGAACGGCTTGCTCAGCGCGCGCAGCCGCTCCTCGTACCCGTCCACGCTGCGCGCTGGGCATCGCGGGTCGTTCTCGCCGACCAGCATGAGCAGCGGAGCGCGCACGCGATCGACATAGGTGATCGGATTCGAGCGCCGGTACGCCTCCGGCACCTCGGTCGGCGTGCCGCCGAAGAGAGCCGCGTCGTACCGTTTCAACGGCTCCATCTCGTCTTCGAACGCGGGGATGTAGTCGCCGATCGGAACGATGCCGATGCCCAGCGCCCATCGACCGGACTGCGTTCCGAGAGCGAGCAGCGTGAGGTACCCACCCCACGACCCGCCGCCGATGACGCAGCGGTTCGGATCGGAGAGACCGGACGACGTCGCCCAGTCGTGGACCTTCCCGATGTCCTCGAGCTCGGTGAGGCCGGGCCGACCGACGATCGCGTCGCGCCACGCCTTTCCGTAGCCGCTCGAACCGCGGTAGTTCACCATCACCACCGCGAAGCCGTGATCGACCCATGCCTGCACGACGGGCGAGAACGCGTCGCGGTCGTGCGCGCTCGGCCCGCCATGGATGAAGAAGTACGTCGGATGGGGCTTTGGCGCGTTCGGCTCGGCGACGAAGATGTGCACCCCGTCGACGTCGCGTTCCGCGTAGCTCACGCCCGACGGCGCGGGACGGCCTTCCGGCCTGAGCACGACGTCGCCGCCGACCGCGCGCACCGTCATCGGCTCCGCGGATCGGTCGAGCGCGTACCAGATCTCCCCGTTCGGACGGACCGCCGCCGCCGCGATCGTGCCGCGCTCGGTGGGCAGCGGCTCCACCGCACCCGTCGCGACGACGTATCGATAGAGCTCCGTGCGCCCGCGGTGATCGTGACCGATCAGCAGCGCGCTGGCGTCGGGATACCAGTCCGCGAAGGTCTCGCCGGGGAGGTCCAGCGTCACGTCGGCGGTCTTGCCGGTCGTCGCGTCGAGGAGCATCGGCCGCCGCACGCCGGTCCGCTCGTGGTACACGATGAGCCGCTGATCGTTCACCACCGGCGACCAGCGGCCTGGCTCGAGACCGCGACCCGGTCCATCCCACAGCTCGGCGATGGCGTTGCCGTCGAGGTCGAGGACCCGCAGAGCGCGGTTGCGGCTGTCGCCATGCTCCGAGTGCGAGAGCGCCCAGAGGCGCTCGTCGTGCGAGAGGCCGGCGACATTCGCGCTCTGCCGGTGCGCGTAGATGCGACGGGGTTCGAGGCCGTCGCGGACCAGGTACACGGTCGTCCCCTCATCGGAGCGCGACCGCCCCAGCACGGCGAAGCCGAGGCCCGCCGCCAGATGCGCGCTGTACGCGGCATCGAGGCTCGGCGCGATCGTCTCGCGTGCGCCGCCGGTGAACGGTTCCCGCACCCAGCGTCCGAGCTCGTTCCCCTTCGCGTCGTCGAACCACCAGATGCGCTCGCCTGACGGATCGAGACGCGAGGGCACGCGGTAGCCGGTGCCCTCGAGGCGATCGGTGACGCGTCGGTGCACACCCGAGCGCCGATCCCACGCGTAGAGCTCGAACTTCCCGCTCGCGTTCGATAGATAGAGGAGACGATCGGGGTCATCGCGCGCCCACGCCGGGAACGTGACCCGCGACGCCCGGAAGCGCCGCTTCCAGGACGCCTCGACGGCCGGCCTCGCGCTGGCGACCGCCACTAACGGCCGTCGCGACGGACGCTGTACACGTCGCGCACGCTCTCGAGCTTGGCGAGCACCCGCGAGAGCTGTTCGACGCTCGTCACCTGGAGCGTCGCGTTCACCGTCGCGGTCTTGTCCGGGTTGGCGAACGCCGATAGCGACATCAGGTTGACCTCGTGCTCGCTGATCACCGCGGCGACGTCGCGCACGAGGCCCTCGCGGTCCCAGCCCTCGATGCGGATCGCGACCGGATACGTGCGCGCCGCGGCCCGGTCCTCCCACTGAACCTCGACGTGCCGCTCCTTCTCCGCGCTCGCGGTAACGTTCGGACAATCCGCGCGATGCACGGTCACGCCGCGCCCCCGCGTGATGTACCCGACGATCGAATCTCCGGGCACCGGGTTGCAGCACACGGCGAAGCGGACCAGGAGGTCCTCGACGCCCTTGACCTTCACGCCCCCGCGCGTTGTCGTCGGCGGCAGCGCGGGCGCGACTGCGGGCAGCTGCGTGTGGGTGTCGTCGACGATCCCGAGGCGCGTCACGACCTGCGCCGCCGTGAGCGCCCCGTAGCCCAGGGAGGCGAACACCGTGTCGACGTCGTGCATGTTCAGGGCTTCGGTCACGCGACGGAGATCCTCGTCGGAGATGTCGCCGAGCGATCGCTGCGCGAGGCGCTTCAGCTCGCGGTCCAGCAGCTCCTTCCCGTGCGTGATGTTCTCGTCACGCTCCGCGCGCTTGAACCACTGCCGGATCTTCTCGCGCGCGCCCGGGGTGCGGACCATCGTGATCCAGTCGCGCGACGGCCCGCGCGCGGCCCTGCTGGTGACGATCTCGACGATGTCGCCCTGCTGCAGCTTGTGGTCGAGCGGAACGATGCGCCCGTTCACCTTCGCGCCGATCGTGCGGTGCCCGACGTCGGTGTGGATGCGGTACGCGAAGTCGATGGGCGTCGATCCCGCGGGCAGCGCCTTCACCTCGCCCTTCGGCGTGAAGACGAAGACCTCGTCCTGGAACACGTCAACTTTGAGCGACTCGACGAACTCCTGCGCATCGGCAACGTCGTGCTGCCACTCCATGAGCTGCCGCACCCACGCGAGCTTCGATTCGTAATCGCGATCGCGGTCGGCCTTCGCACCCTCCTTGTACCGCCAATGCGCGGCGATGCCGTACTCCGCCAGAGCGTGCATCTCCTGCGTGCGCACCTGGATCTCGAGTGGCTGCCCGCCCGGGCCCACGACGGCGGTGTGCAGCGACTGGTAGAGGTTCGGCTTGGGGACGGCGATGTAGTCGTCGAACTGGCCGGGGATCGGCGGCCAGAGCGTATGGACGACGCCGAGCGCCGCGTAGCACGACGGGACGTCCTCGACCATCACGCGGATCGCGAGCAGGTCGTAGACCTCGTTGAAGCCGACGCCCTTGCGCCGCATCTTCTGCGCGATCGACCAGAGGTGCTTCGCACGTCCGGAGAGCTCCGCGCGAACGCCGGCCTTTTCGAGCTCGGTCGCGAGCGTCTTCATCGCCTGATCGATGTAGCGCTCCCGCACCTGGCGGCGCGCGGCGAGCTGCTCGGCCACCTCTTTGTACTGCTCGGGCTCCAGGTACTTGAATGCCAGGTCCTCCAGCTCCCATTTGATCTGCCAGATGCCGAGGCGATGCGCGAGCGGCGCGTAGATCTCCATCGTCATGCGCGCGATCCGCTGCTGCTTCTCGGGCGGCAGTGGCGCAAGGGTCCGCATGTTGTGAAGGCGGTCGCAGAGCTTGATGATCACGACGCGGAGATCGTCCGCCATCGCGAGGAACATCTTGCGGACGTTCTCGGCCTGATGCGCGGCGCGCGTCTGCTCCTGCAGCCGACCCAGCTTCGTGACGCCCTCGACCAGCCTGCCGATCTCCTCGCCGAATTCGCGGCGGATGTCCTCGGCCGTGCGGGGCGTGTCCTCGGGAACGTCGTGCAGGAGCGTTGCCGCGATCGTCGCGGCCTCCATGCCGAGCTCCGCGATGAGCATCGCGACCGCGGCGGGATGGGTGATGTACGGCTCGCCGGAGACGCGGCGCTGTCCCTCGTGCGCCTCCGCCGCGTACGCGTACGCGCGACGCACGAGCTCCGCGTCGCCCTCCGGGTAGTGCCGGAGCATCTCCTTCACGATGGCTTCGGCATCGAGCGCACCGTGGCGCTGCGGACGGAGGCGCTCGGTGATGCCGACGATCCGCGACGTGATCGCGTTGGCCCGCTGCGCACTCATCGTCGCTTCGCGCCGATTCGCATCACACTTTTCCTCGCAGGGGCTCCGCCCCTGCCACCCCGAGTACGTCGCCACCGCCCGGCCTCGCCCCTGCCAACCCGGGTACATCTGTACGCATGCTGTCCGCCGTGCCCACGGGCCCGAAATCGCGCAGCTCGAGCTCGACGAAGCCGCGCATGCCCGCGCCCACCGTCACGACGGCGTCCACGAAGCCGGCGTTCGTCATCGCCTCGACGTGATCGCCGCGCCGGAAGGCCATCGCGTCGAAGGTGAAGCGGCCGACGGTGATCTTGCAGCGCAGATGGTCCGCGTCCGCGCCGACCTGGCGGATACCGAAGACCTTCACGTTGCGCAGCAGAAGGTGCGGCCGCGGATTCCCGGCGCCGCACGGCTCGAGCGCGGCGAGCTCCAGCGCCAGGCGCGCCGTGAGCGCCTCCGGCTCGATCTCCGCATCGACGCGAAGCGAGGGTATCGGACGCACGCCGCCGAGGCGATGCCGCACCACCTCGTCGAGACGCTCGGTGAACGCGGGGATCGCTTCGCGCGCGATGGAGAAGCCCGCCGCCATCGCGTGACCGCCGTGCTTGATCAGGAGGTCATCGCACTCGTCGAGCGCCTCGGCGATGTGCACCGACGAGATCGAGCGGCACGATCCTTTTCCCTCGTCGCCATCGATCGCGATGACGACGGCCGGGCGGCCGTAGTCCTCCACCAGCCGCGACGCGGCGAGGCCGACGATGCCCGCGGGCCATGCGGGATCGGCGCACACGGTCGCCCACGCATCCGGCCGCTCCTCGGCGCGCTGGCGCGCGGCCTTCACGACCTGGCGCGTGAGCTCCTGCCGCTCGGCATTGCGCTGCTCCAGCCGATCGGCGAGGGCCTTGGCCTCCTCGACGTCCTCGGTGAGGAGGAGCCGGAGCGCGTCCTCCGCGTCGGCGATGCGGCCGGCCGCATTCAGACGCGGACCGAGGACGTACCCGATGTCCGACGCGTTCACCCGTCCCAGCTTCAGACCGGAACGCTCCACCAGCGCGCGCACGCCGGTGACGGGACCCCGATTGAGCGCCTCGAGCCCCATACGCACCAGCGCGCGATTGGCGCCGCGCAGCGGAACGACGTCGGCCACCGTCGCGAGCGCGACGAGCTGCTGCAGCTCGTCCTGCCGCAGCGCGAAGCCCAGGTCGCCGAGGAGGTGACGCGCCAGGACGAGCGCGACGCCGGCACCCGCGAGCTCCTTGTCGATCGAGGGATCACCCGGACGCCGCGGGTTGACCACCGCGTACGCATCGGGCAGCTCCGCCGGCGGGTGATGGTGGTCGGTCACGATGAGATCGATCCCAAGGGTCTTCGCGAGCTCGGCCTCGCGCACCGCGGTGACGCCACAGTCGACCGAGACGATCACGCGCGCGCCGTCGGACGCGAGCTGGCGGATCGCCTGCTCGTTGAGCCCGTAGCCCTCCTCGTACCGGTTGGGGATATAGGCCGATACGACGACCCCCAGCTGACGGAACGCGCGGACGAGGATCGCCGACCCCGCGATGCCATCGACGTCGTAGTCCCCGTAGATGACGATGCGCTCGCGAGCCGCGAGCGCACGACGGAGTCTCGAGATCGCGCGCTCGAGATCGAGCATGGGCGGACCGTCCTCGACCGCGCGGGCGGCCAGGAAATCGGCCATGTCGGTCGCGGCGACCCCGCGCGCGAGAAGGATGCGCCCCACCAGCGCGGGCACGCCGTCCGGCAGGGCGAACGTGGCCGCGCTCGGCAGGATCCATCGGCGAAGAGCACTGAGGGTCATCTAACGCAAGTTTCTCATGGCCCGCTCGTACGATGGCCGCATCGAGCGGCTTTTCGCGTTGCTCGCGACCTCCACGCTCCTGCTCGCGGCGTGCGAGCCCCCGCGCGTCGCCGCCTCCCCCGCCCCGTCGTCCACGGCGCCCTCGCCGTCCGCGACGCCGGCGCCGAGCGTTCGGGGCCTGGCCAGCGCGCCGCACGCGATCGTCGGACCGGTCCGTGCCTGGTACACGGTCCCCGATCCCGCTTTCCGGGAAGACCTCAGGGTCGCCGTCACGTTCCCCGACGCGGACCCGACCGCCGGCGCTCCGCGGGCCCGGCTGCGGTCGAACGGGCGCGTCGCCGAGCTGCGTCGGGAGCCGAGCCTGCCGGCCTCGTGGCAGGCGATGCTCCCGCTCGACGGCGTTATCCCAGGCGACCAGCGCGTCGAGATCGTCGTACGGCTCACCAGCGGCGAGGACGCCGTCGTCGGCTCGCGCGACTTCAAGGTATCGGCACCCGAATACATCGTGTGGACCCTCGACTTCGAGGGCGACGCGACCAGCGACGCCACGATGGCGAACACCGAAGCCCTCAGCACCGCGCACGGCGTGCCCATGACGATCATGTGGAACCCGCGCGCGTGGACCACCACGCAGGTATCGCGCGACCGCGCCGACGCCATGCAGCGGTGGGCGGAGAACATGGCGAAGACCGCGGGTGCGGAGATCGCGCTCCACCTGCACGCCTGGACCGACTTCGTGCGCGACGCGGGGGTGGCGCCGCGTACCTCACCGAACTGGGCGGGACGCAGTGACGGCTACGACGTGCCGCTCACCGCGTTCACCGAAGGGGAGACGCGCCAGCTCATCGACCACGCGCTCAAGCTCATGGCGGACCACGGCATGTCGCGGCCGACGTCGTTCCGCGGTGGTGGGCTCTTCGCGAACGCCGCGAACCTGCGGGCGGTCGCCGCGACCGGCTTCAACGCGGACTGCAGCGGTGCGCCGGCGGGCGTCTTCGGGCGTGTCCCGCTCCCCTGGACGCTCGCGAAGGATGCGCAGCCGTACCGGCCATCGCGCGACGATGCGAACGCGTCAGGCGACCTTCCGCTCCTCGAGGCGCCGACGATCGGAGGCAACACCTTTGGATACACGTCGTTCTCGATCGACCGCATCGTGAAGGACGACCTCGCGATGCTCGCACCGACGGGTCAGCCCGCGGCGCAGAAACGCACGCTCACGATCGTGAGCCATCCGGGAACGATCGACGCGACCGAGCGCGCCGCGATCGAGACCCTCTTCCGCGCGTTCGAGCCGCTGCGTTACGACCGCGACACCGGACCGCTGCGCTTCGTCACGCTCGCGCAGCTGGCGAAGGCGTACTCGCCCTAGCCCTCCGGCGGTACGGGTGCCGGCGCCGGCTCGGTCGGTGTCGACGCCGCTACCGGGATGACGGCGACCTCGGGCGTCTGCTTCTCCTCTTTCATGAGGTCGGACATCTTCGGCAGCCGCACCGCCCTGCGCTCGAACGGCTTTGCCATTTCCGGATTGGACAGATCCGCGGCATCGAAGATCTCGTCCAGCTCGGGGCCGATCAGCTCGCCCTTCTGGAGGAGGGCGCCGGCGATCGCGTGGACCGCGTATTCCTTCTCGCGGATCAGCCGCTGGGTCTCCTCGTAGAGCTGCTCCAGGAGCTTGTCCGCGAGAGAAAGGACCTGAGGCGGAAAGCCCGCGACGCTGGGTGGGAACGCGACGAGCGTCGAGCCCATCCCCCACGTTCCCACGTAGGCGAGGGCTTGATTCGTGGCGTTGCGGAGATCCGACGACGCGTTCGCGGTCTTGGTGCCGAGGATGAGCTCCTCGACGGCACGCGATCCCAGCGAGACCATGATGCCGTTCTCGATCTCCCGCGCGTGCAGCTGATGCCGTTCCAGCTTCGGCGTCGGCATGACCACGCCGTACGCGTCACCCATGCGGATGATGGACGCCTTCTGGATCCGGTCATCCGCGTTCAGGTAGTGCGAGGCGATGGCGTGCCCCGCCTCGTGGTACGCGATCGTGCGTCGGTCGTGCTTCGACATGCTGAGGATCGGCTGCTTGATGCCGAGCAGGCGCGCGTCCCGCGCCGTGAGCCAGTCCTTGTACGTCAGATACTCGCGGCCGAGATCGTGCGCCACGATGAGCGCTTCGTTGATCACGGTCTTGATCTCGATCGGCGTCCAGCCGATGGAGTCCGCCACCATCAGGTCAACGGGGATCTCGGGCTCGTGCGCCTTGAGGCGGAGGTAATGCTGGATGATGTCCTTCCGGCCTTCGCCGTCCGGCTCGTACACCATCAGCTTGCGGTCGAGGCGGCCTGCTCGCACGAGCGCCGGGTCGAGCACGTCCGGACGGTTGGTCGCGCCGATGACGAAGACGACCGGCTTCGGCGGCACCGGTCCGTGGATGACGCCGAGCCACCGCAGCAGCTTGTACTTCATGCGGTCCTCGACGTGCTTTCCGAGGGAGTCCATCTGGTTGAGCATCGTGTTGAGCGCCAGGCCGCGGCCACCCATCATGCCCATTGGACCCATCATTCCCTGCTGCTGGCCGCCCGCGATACCGCCGCGCGACAGCCCGACCGAATCGAGCTCGTCCAGGAACAAGATGCAGCAGCCGGGCTGGCCTGGCTCCGCGTACTTGCGCGCGAGACCGCGCGCCTTGCGGAAGAGTGACATGACGATCAGGGCATCCACACCCATCCACATGCTCGACAGGCTCGACGCGTCGACGTAGATGAACGGAAGGTTCGCCTCGGCCGCCATGCAGCCGGCGAGGAACGTCTTGCCCGTCCCTGGCGGTCCCGCCAGGAGCATCCCTTGCGGCATCTCGCCGCCGCGCTCCTGGAACGTTTTGACGCCCCTGAGGATGCGCACCAGGCTCTTCGCGTGCTCGAGCAGGTCGGGCTGGCCGCGGTAGTTCTCGAAGGTCAAGCCGATCTGCGGGTTATCCGGCGTGACGGTGTACGTGCGCGGTCGGGACATGAACCACATGAGCGCACCGAACTGCACGATCATCATGAACGAGTAGAAGAGCAGCAGGATCAGGAGCTGGGGCGCCTGGCCGATCATGTCCAGGATCCCCTGGAAGACGCCGCGGATGCCGTACAGGCTCAGGACGATGAAGCCGATGATCCCCAGGATCAGCAGCCGCTTCTTGTTGTGATCCAGCACGTACGCCGTTGTGTGAAGCGTCGATTGCACTGATGCCATTTAGTTCACCCCGACGATCTGGTCGTCCTGGACCTGCAGTACGAACCCCACCGGAATATCGGTCCCGTTCATGTCACGAATGTTCGCGATGTATGCGGCGAGTGTACGCCCGGTGCTGTTCGTCACCGCACCCTTGAACACGATGCTGCGCACTTCCGCGATAGGCGCCTGCGTCGGCTGCAGGGCTTCGCGCAGCTTCTGAAGCGTCTCGGGAGCCATGGCTTGCGCGAGCGTGCCGGGGTCGTCGTTCCGGATCGCCTCCGCGACCGCCGCGGTGACGCGTGGCTCGGCCTTGGTCGATTCGAGGCTCGGGTAAGGATTCGCCTGCTCGGGATTGTCGAGCGCTCGATACGTGAAGATGCCGGCGACGAGGCCGCCGAGGAAAAGCGCGAGCGTCAATGCCGTACGGGCGGACGCGAACGACGGCGCCGCTCTCGCGCTCGTCGAGCTCGGCAGAGCCGGCACACTAGTCAACGCGGACGACCTTTCCGCTTATGAGCGTGAGCGCGATCGGGAAGAACTGCGTTCGTCCATTCGCGGCGCGGACCTCGATCGCGTAGATCTGGACACTGAAGCGCCCGGAGCTGCTACCGCCGAGGTACGTCACGGACATCGGCGTCGTGGCGCTCGACTGCTGACGCTGACCCTCGGCCGCTTGGTGCTCGATCGCCCGCGAAAGGACGTCCTGCTGCGGACGCAGCTGCGTAAGGGTCTCGTGCTGGAGCAGCTTGATGACGTACTGGTGCGCTTCAGGTGACTCGCCCGTACTACCCGGAAGCAGGCCCGAGTCCGCGACGATCGTTCCGACGAACGCCGTTCCGACGTATCCGATCAGCGCGCCGACCAGGACGAGCATGATCGACGTCGTAACGACCGGCGGCAGAAGCTTCCGCATCCACGAAGTGTAGGTCTCGCCTACCCCGTTCTACGCAGGATGTCCATCGAAAAACCAAGAAGACCCGCGAGCTCGCGCACCCAGAAGTCGGGACCCTCGCGGCGCGCGCCCTCGCCTACGGCGGCGGCGTGAGAGAGCAAGCGTGTGAGCTGAAGCCGCGTCGCGGTCCGGTGCTGCGTCGCGGCCGCACGCTCCGCTTCCGCGACGGGTTCGAAGGCGTCCCGCTCGTCGTGCAACCAATACACCGGCGGCGCGACCGACGCCCAACGCGTCCGTGGAGATAGGTCATCGAACCTTTGGCGCAATGGCGACGGTAGGTGTCGTAGGCGATCGAGGGCGGTCGCGTAGTCCGTAGCGCCCAGCGCGGACCAGAGCGCGCGCGCCTCCGGGCCCAGGTCCGGAGGCGGTGGACCTGATACGCCGATGAGTCCGTTGGCCAGCGCGGACGAGACGCGATCGCGATCGCGCGCATCGCTGAGCGCCTCCGCCGCGGCCACCGGCAGCCGGAAGCGAGCTTCGACGCTCGGTTCCCATCCGACGATCTTTCCGCCGCGCTCCTGCGCGCCGCCGATCACGCTCGCCAGATACGTGTCGATGTCGAAGTACGCGCCCAACGCGCCGAGGTAAGCGGCGTGTGCGAGCGCGCCGTCTCGCGCGGCCGCCGCGAGGAGCAGCCCGCCACCGACGGAGAACCCGAACGCGCCGCTCACCTGTGGCCGTGCCTGCGGTCGAGCGAGGAGCGCCGCGAACGCGGCGTCGATCTGCGACGTGGCGAGCGCGTCGAATCGACCCGCCACCATGAACGGGAACTCCGGCAGCATCACGAGGTAGCCGGCGCGCGCGAGCGCCTCCGCGAGACGCCGCGTCTCCGGATCGTCGTTGCCCAGCGAAGTCGCCCCGTTCACGAGGAGGATCCCCGGGTGGCGATCGCCCCATCCAGGCCGCCACCAAGTCACGCGCAAGTCGGGGACGCCGACGATCGCGATCCGCTCTTCCTCGACACGCGGCGAAGGCGTCAGCAGTGCGGCGAGATTGCGGTCCCACAGCGCGGAGGAGTAGATGTCGAGCACGATGATCGAGCCGCGCCCGAGCGGCTGCAGCACCGGCGCCCACAGCAACACGAGCGCCAGGAGGACCAGCAGCGGCGCGCGCCAGCGCACGCGCCGACGATACGGGCGCCTAAGCCGGAGCGGGAGCGGCGCGGTGCCGCAGGCGGTCCTCGACCTCCTGCCAGAGCGAAACGATCTGGCTGGCGTTGAAGATCGATGAATACGTGCCCGAGATGATGCCCACGAGCAGCGCGAGCGCGAACGTGCGCATCGAGTAGCCGCCGAACAGATACAGCGCGAGCAGCGTGAGCACCACGGTGAGCGAGGTGATCACGGACCGCGCGAGCGTCTGCATGATCGAGAAGTTGATCACGGGGTTCAGCGCCTCGCCAGGATTCAGCCTGAGGTTCTCGCGGATCCGGTCGAAGACGACGATCGTGTCGTGCACCGAGAAGCCGATGATCGTGAGCACCGCGGTCACGAAGAGGCTGTCCACCTCCACGTTGAAGAAGAAGCCGAGCACGGCGAAGAGGCCCAGCACGACGGCGGCGTCGTGCAGCAGCGCGATGATCGCCGCGATCCCGTAGCGGAACGCGGCCCAGCCGAAGTTCCGGAACGCGAACGCGATCAGCAGCACGATGAGCGCCGATGCGAGCGCGATCGACCGCGCCGCGTTGTCGATGAGCTCCGCCGAGAACGAGGGGCTCACGACCGACGAATCCACCTTCACGTTCGAGCCGTACTTGTCCTGCAGGGCCTTCTGCGCCGCGGCGACATCGTCGGGCTTCATCTCGAACGTGCGGATCTGGATGCGACCGCCCTCCGCGCCTTGAACGAGCGCCTCGGGGTGGCCAAGGCCGGCCATCACGTCGCTGACCTCGCTGACGGGCGGTGTCGACGCGAACGTCACGTCGAGCAGCGTCCCGCCCTTGAACTCGATGCCTGGCTTGAGCCCGCCGGCGAGCAGGAACACCAGGCCGGGCACGATGAGCAGCCCGGACAGGATGAAGTACCACTTCTTGCGCTCGACGAAGAACAGCATCAGGACCCCGCCGGCGCGGGCGCGCTCGCGGCGCGCGCGTCGGTCGCTCGCTCTTCGACGCCATAGAGACGGCGCTGGCGCAGCGCGTTCACCTCGATCGCGCCATGCAGCAGCATCTGCGTGACGATCACCGCCGTGAAGAACGACACCGCGACACCGATCGCCAGCGTGAGCGCGAAGCCCTTCACGGTGCCGGTGCCGAACCAGAAGAGGATCCCCGCGGTGAGGATCGTCGCGAGGTTCGAGTAGAAGATCGACGGGAACGCCCGCCGGCGGCCTTCCTCGACGGCCGCGCGCAGCGACTTACCCGCGCGGAGCTCTTCCTTCAGGCGCTCGAAGGTGAGCACGTTCGCGTCCACCGCCATGCCGATGGACAGAATGAATCCCGCGACGCCCGCGAGCGTGAGCGTCACCGGCACGAGACGGAAGATCGCGTATGTGAGCGCCGTGTAGTACAGGAGCGCGATGACCGCGATGACTCCGGGCAGGCGGTAGTACGCGACCATGAAGAACGCGACGAGCAGGAGCCCGATCGCGCCCGCGATGAGGCTCCGGTTCACCGAGTCACGTCCGAGCGTCGGCTCCACGCGAGAAGATTGGATCACCTCGAGCGGCACCGGCAGCGCACCGGAGTTCAGCAGCAGCGACAGCTCGTTGGCCGACTTCGTCGTGAAGCCGCCCTCGATGACGCCGCGGCCCGAGGTGAAGATGTTGCGGATCGTCGGCGCCGAGATCTCCTTGCCATCGAGCGTGATCTGCACCGGCTGGTTCAGGTAATCCTTCGAGAGCTGGACCCAGCGGTCGGAGTCCGCGCCCGTGAACTCGAAGTTGACGACCGGCTGGGTCTGGTTCTGGAAGGTGACGAACGTCGGCTTGAGGTTCGCGCCGGTGAGCGGCGGCTCGAGCGACTTGTACATGCCGGGTTTGTCCTTGTCGGGCACCTTGATCTCGAGGAACGCCTGACGCGTCGCGATCTCGTTCGCCTGCTGCAGGTCCGCGACTCCCGGAAGCTGCAGCAGGATCTTGTCGTTCCCCAGCCCCTGAATGACCGGCTCGGAGACGCCGAGGCTGTTGATGCGGCGCTCGATCACGCCCACCGCCTGCGTCTGCAGCGTGGCCTGTGGGGTCGTGGTCCCGGGCGGCAGCTTCTCGGTCTGCATGCGCAGGATGAGCTGCGTCCCGCCCTGGAGGTCGAGGCCCAAGTGGGTCTTGATCTCCTGGTTCATCTGGAAGTCACCGATACGCACGCAGATCCCCGGGCAGTTGAAGGGGAACGAGAACTGGTGCTTCGGGATGTCCACGAAGACGGCGAGCACCGCGATGACTGCGATGAGCCAGGGACCCAGGCCACCCATCAGATCTGCGTATTCCTCCGAGCGCGAAAAGAGCGCCGCGACGGCGCTCACGGCGCAAGTGTACTAGGGCGTCGGCTCCTTTGGGACGGCGGCCAGGCGCTCGCGCGCCTGACGCATCTCGCGGTCGAACGCCGTCTCGTTCGGATCGACGGCGGCCGCGGTCACCGGCTCGGCGGGTTTGACCTCTTCGAGCGCGGGCGCCGGCGCCCCCTTCGGCGCCTCGAGATATTTGTCGGCGTTCAGGAACTCGTCGCGGAACTCATCGGAGGTGCGACGCAGCTCGCCGATCGTGCGACCGAGGTCCCGCGCCACCTTGGGGAGGCGCTCCGGTCCGAGCACCAGCAGCGCGATGACGAAGACCAGCGCGAGCTCCTCGGGACCAACGCCGAACATCAGCGGCCCGCCACGGCGGCACGCGCCGCGTTCGCCGCGTCGCGAAGCTCACGCGCCGCGCGAGCGGCGGCCTGATCGAAGTCGTGGCCCTTCGACGCATACAGCACCGAGCGCGACGATGACAGCAGGATGCCGCCGCCGCGCGCATCGAGAGCCGCGGTGACGGAGCTCTGTGCGTCACCGCCCTGACTGCCGACGCCGGGCATGAGGAAGAAACGGTCCGGTGCCAGCGCGCGCAGCCGTCGGGCCTCGTGCGGATACGTCGCGCCCACGACGAAGCCGCACGCATCGGCCGGGAACGCTTCGACGCAACGCTCGACGACGTGCTCGTAGAGCGGTCGCCCGTCGACCTGGGCGTCCTGGAAGTCCCGCGCACCCGGATTGCTCGTGCGCGCGAGCACGAGCGCGAAGCGGCCGTCGCGGCAGAACGGCGCGATGCTGTCGAGTCCCACATACGGCGCGACGGTCGCGGCATCCGCGTGGAACGAGCCGAAGAGCGCCTCCGCGTACGCCTCCGCGGTGTTCGGTACGTCACCGCGCTTGGCGTCGAGGACGACCGCGATGTCGTCTGGGATCGACTGCAGCGTCAGCGCCAGGATGTCGAACGCCGCGCTGCCGTAGCGCTCGTAGAACGCGAGGTTGGGCTTGTACGCGCAGACGTAGTCCGAGGTCGCGCGGATCACGCGCCGCAGGAAACGGAGGGCCGCTTGCGGTCCGGTGCCGAGCGCTTCGGGGATCGACCCGGGCTCCGGATCGAGCCCGACACAGACGATGCTGTCCCGCGCTCGCGATGCGGCCGCGAGCTTGGTGAGGAAGGTCACGTCAGACCTATCATACGGAGGCTTCCGCGTATCAAAGGAGGGGAACCCATGCGAATCACGCTGCGCGGCCCGTTGGGGTGGGCGCTGGCCGCCGGTCTCGTCATCGCCGCATGCGGCGGCACGGGCGGGGCCACTGGCGGCACGGCGGCAACTTCCACACCCAAGCCGACCGTGCGTCTCGGGTCGTTCGACCGACCCATCGTCCTCGCGTTCACGCCGTCGCAGGAAGCGTCGACGATCGCGACGAATGGCAACGCGATCAAGTCGGCCCTCGAGCGCGCGACCGGCCTCGCGTGGAAGGTCACGGCGATGACGAGCTACGCGGCGCAGGTCGAGGCGATGTGCGCCGGCAGCGTCGACGTCGGATTCTTCGCTCCGCTGCAGATGACGCTGCTGCTCAACAAGCAGTGCGGCAGTCCGATCCTTGGCGCGCTGCGCAAGGACGACACCGGTCAGCTGTCGACGACGTACAAGTCGCAGATCCTCGTGCGCACCGACAGCGGCATCAATAGCCTGAACGACCTGAAGGGCAAGAAGTTCGCGTTCGTGGACACGCTCTCCGCCTCGGGCTACGTGTATCCGACGCTGACGATCAAGAACAAGACAGGTCAGGATCCCAAGACGTTCTTCGCCGCCAACGGCATCATCTTCGCGGGTGGTCACCCGCAGGCGGCGCTCGCCGTGTTGAACAAGCAGGTCGACGGAGCGGCGACGTTCATCGACGTTCGCGACCAGCTCGTCGCCGCGAACCCGAACATCAAGACCGACACCAAGGTCATCGAGACGGCCGGTCCGATCCCGAATGACGGCGTCGCGCTGCGCAAGGGGTTCCCGGACGACCTCGGCAAGCAGGTGAAGCAGGCCCTCATCGACTACGGGAAGAGCGATGACGGAAAGAAAGTCCTCTCGGCGCTCTTCTCCTGGGACGGCATGCAGGAGGTCGACGCGAAGTTTTACGACCCGATGAACGAAGCCGCGAAGCTCGCGGGCGTCGACGTCGAGAAGCTCGCGCAGAACACTCCGCGTCCCGCGGCCACGCCGACCCCGGCGGCGACCAAGACTCCCTAACGCGCGTCCACTTGTCGCACGCGAAGGCCGTCGGGGCGACCCGGCGGCCTTCGTCTTCCCTAAACTGCCCGCGATGGCCGCCACCCTTTCGATCGCGGATCTCGTGAAGACATACCCGAGCGGAACGAAGGCGCTCGACGGCATCTCCCTCGACATACAGCGCGGCGAGTTCGTCGTGCTCATCGGGCTGTCCGGTTCTGGCAAGTCGACGCTGCTGCGCTGCATCAACCGGCTGGTGGAGCCCACAAGCGGTCGCGTGGTGTTCGAGGGCATCGACGTGACCGCCGCCAAAGGCCCCGCGCTGCGTCGCATCCGGCGGCGGATCGGGATGATCTTCCAGCAGTTCAATCTGGTCCGGCGTACCTCGGTCTTCAGCAATGTGCTGTCGGGCCGGCTCGGATACCGGTCGGCGTGGCGGACGATCGGCTCCCGACCCAGTCGCGCGGACGTTGCCGAGGCGTTCGAGAACCTCGGGCGTGTCGGTATCGTCGAGAAGGCGTACGCGCGCGCTGACGCGCTCTCGGGTGGGCAGCAGCAGCGGGTCGGCATCGCGCGCGCGCTCATGCAGCGGCCCGAGTTGATGCTCGCGGACGAGCCCGTCGCGAGCCTCGACCCCGCTACGAGTCACTCGGTGATGAAGTACCTGGAGGAGATCAACAAGAAAGACGGCATCACCGTCATCTGCTCGCTCCACTTCCTCTCGCTCGCCCGCCGGTACGGCACGCGCGTCGTCGCGCTCAAGGGCGGCAAGGTCGCCTTCGACGGCAAGCCGGCGGACATCGACGAGCGGCGCTTCAAGGAGATCTACGGCGAGGACGCGATCGAGGTCGAGATCGGGCCGGGGCGGACGCGCGAGGAGACGCTCACCGAGGCGGAAGCCCTGCTCAAGACACCGGACCTGACGCCGGACCGATAGTGGCCGAGTACTTCACCGCGCGGGGCCTGCCCGTGCCCGTCGAGCTCGAGCGCAACCCGCTCACCGACTGGCGTCGCCTTGGGAGCATCGCGGCGACGCTGCTGATCGTGTATATCGGCCTGCGCATCACGGACATCGACACGTCGCGTGCGAATCCGGAGTTCGCGTCCAACGTGGTCGCGCAGCTCTTCAAGTGGGACACGTCGATCCTGACGCCGCAGAACGAATTCGAGACGTTCATGGACACGGCCGAGGGTCTCATGATCGCCACGATCTTCCTTGGCATCGTGGCCACGGCGTTCGCGGTCGTCATCTCGCTTCCGCTGTCGTTCCTCGGCGCCCGCAACATCATGACCGGCCACCCGGTGACCGCCGCGATCTACGTCGTGACACGCCTCGTGTTCACGATCATCCGGTCGATCGACGTCCTCATCGTCGTGATCGTCTTCGCCATCCTCCTCGGCATCGGCAGCGCCGCGGGCGTGTTCGCGCTCGCGTTCCACAACGTCGGAGTGCTCGGCAAGCTCTACTCGGAGGCGATCGAGGGGATCGATGCCGGACCGATCGAGGCGATCACCGCGACCGGCGCGAATCGGTTCCAAGTCGTGTGGACGGCCGTCCTCCCCCAGATCGTCAATCCGTTCATCTCGTTCACGATCTACCGGCTCGATACGAACGTGCGGCTGGCTCCGATCCTCGGCCTGGTCGGCGGTGGTGGGATCGGGATCCTCCTGTTCCAGTCGATCAACCTGTTCCATTACGGCGCGGCCGGACTGATCATCACGATGATCGTCGTCACGGTCGCCGCGATGGACTTCGTCTCCGCACAAGTCCGCAAGCGGCTCGTGTAGCCACAGCCGCCGCCTGACGATCTCCGGACGCGCCTCTCGCTCATGACTCGCGCCAGCCGTGCGCCGGAGCCTGAGCTCGCCGAAGAGGCGCTGCGATATTCGCTCGAGGCGCACCCGTCGTCGTCAGCCGGCGCCGGGCATCCGCCACTCAGGGATCGTCAGCCGGCGCATGAGCGCACCCGGAGATCGTCGGCCGCGACGTCATTGGCCGGAGATCCTCAGCAGGCGTCTAGCGCCCACTGAACACGGGTCCCCAGCTGGGCCGACTGTCGCCGTCGACGCCCTCGCCACGCGTGAGCTTCACCGCCGCCTTCGGCACGCCACCGTTCAGAGCATCGGCGAGCTCCATCGCGTAGAGGTCGATCACACCGCCCGACTCGCGGAGGAATGCGATCGACGAGCCATCGGGCGAGAACACGCCGTTCCAGCTCCGGCCATCGCTGGTCAACGTCACGTCCTTCCCGGTCGTGACCTCGACCGCATGCAGGTCGTTGCGGTTGTCGTGGCGAAGCGTGTACGCGAGCCAGCGGCCGTCGGGCGAATAGGACGGACGGTAGGGCTCGCCCTTCGCGGCGATCTTGAGCGGCACCGCGGCCTTCCCGTCGGCGGCCACGAGCAGGATGCGGGGCTCGCCGACCGTGTACGACGTCACGGCGATGGTCTTCCCATCGGGCGACCATGCCGGATCGGCGATCTCCGCTCCCTGTGAGAGCAGCGCGACGCGGCGGCCGGTCTGCATGTCGAAGACCTCGAGATCCGATGCGCCGTCATCGCCGGCGCTCGTCACCGCGAACCGCGTTCCGTCCGGGGCGAGCGCCGGTCCGTTGAACCACACCACGACGTGGAAGCCCGCGGCGGACTTGGATCGGAGCCCGCTCACCACGATCGTGTCCGAGCCACCACCGGTGTCCCTCTTGACGATGTCGCTGTAGCGGAGCACCGCGGGCGTGATCTGACCGTCGACGTCGCGCTTCCCATCGATCGATTGGCCGCGCGCGAAGAGGATCGTACGGCCGTCGATCGAGATGCTCGGCTGCATCGCGCGCCCGTCCCGCGTCAGCGCGGTGTATCGCCCCCCGCTGAGGAGGTACACGTCACCCCGGAGCATGAACGCGATCGTGCCGCCGACCTGAGGCGCCTCCACCGGCTGGACCGGCTTCGTCGGCGTCGGTGTCGGAGTGCCGACCGGAACGAGGAACGGTGCGGCACGCGCTCCCAGCACGCCATAGGTCACCACGAGGACGATCGCGATCAGGAAGAACACGATCCCGCGCGCGCGGTTCATTCGACGAGCCGCGCCACGCGTTCGATGGCTTCGCCGAGATCCTCGCCGTTGCGCAGCTCGACGTACCCGGCCGCGGGAGGCTCGAAGCCGCGCGAGCGCATGCGCTCGTACACGCCGAGATCGGCGTCGGAGTGGTCGCCGGTGCCACGCTCGCGCGCCCGTTCCCCGAGGCGCATCCGTGTCGATGCTTCGTCGGCCGTGACGAGGACATACGTGACCGCGGCGCCACGAGCGAGCGCGACGCGCTCGGCGGGCGCGCGATTGCGCGCGATGAGGTTCGTCGCATCAAGGATGACGCGATGCCCTTCGGCGAGCAGCTCGTCCACCAAGGCCTCGGCGATACCGAAGACGGCGCGGTTCTCTTCATCGGCGTAGGACGGCGCCACGAAGAGCCGGCTGCGCAGGTCGTCCGTCGCGATGTGCGCGGCGCCCAGGCGGGCCGCGAGCAGGCGCGCGCAGTGCGTCTTCCCCACTCCCGGATAGCCCATCAGCACGAGGAGCGACGCCTTTCCGGCGGGCCGATCGGACACGCCTAGCTCGCCGCGGATCTGCGCGACGAGCTCCCTGCGATGCTCGAGGAGCATCCTCGTCTGCGCGCGCGTCGCCGTCCGCGCGCGCGTCGCTCGACTCATGCGGCGAAACCCGCCTCGCGCAGCGCGTCGCGCGCCGCGCCGGCCTCGTCCCAGGGACGCTTCTCCTCGCCGACGATGATCGAGCCCTCGTGCCCCTTTCCCGCGAGCACGACCGTGTCGCCCGGCTGTGCGCGTTTGATGGCCTCGCGCACCGCCTCGCGCCGATCGTCGATGACGAGATAGTCGTTGCCGCGCTTCTTCCCGACCCCCGACGCGCCCGCCTCGATCTCGGCGAGGATCGCGGCCGGATCCTCGAGGCGTGGGTCCTCCTGCGTGATCACGAAGAGATCGGCATGCTTGGCGGCGACCTCCGCGAGCCGCGGCCGCTTCGCGCGATCCCGCTCACCCGCGCTCCCGAACACGGCGATGAGCCGCCCCTTCGTGAGCGGACGGAGCAGTGAGAGCACCTTGTCGAGCGACTCCGGCGTGTGCGCGTAGTCCACGATCACGCTGAACGGCTGGCCGCAGTCGACCCGCTCCATCCGACCGCGGACCGGACGGGCACGCTGCAGCGCGTCGCGGACCTTCGCGAGCGGCACGCCCGCCGCGATCCCGGTCGCCGCGGCGGCGAGCGCGTTGTGAACGTTGAAGCGGCCGACGAGCGGAAGACCGATCTCCGCGGTTTCGCCATGCGCTTCGATCTTCACGCGCGAGCCCGAGGCATCGGCCGCGAGCACGGTGCCCTGAACGTCAGCGTGCGCGTCGATGCCGTACGTCAGAACGGACGCACCGATCGCGCGATCGGCGAGATATCGCCAATGCGGATCGTCCGCGTTCAGCACGGCCGTCTTCGGCACACCCTTGTCGGTACCAGCCCTCAACATGTCGAACAGGATCGCCTTCGCATCCAGGTACTCCTGAAGGGTGCCGTGGAAATCGAGATGCTCGGGCGAGAGGTTGGTGAAGACCGCGACATCGATCTCGCAGCCGCGCAGCTTCCGCAGCGCGAGCGCGTGCGACGTCGCCTCGAGCACCCCCCACGTGCCACCGGCCACCAGCAGCTCGGCGAAGAACTCCTGCACCTCGACCGCTTCCTGCGTGCTCTGCCGAGTGTCGTTCGCCCACTCGTGCTCGGTGACCTTGAAGTCGACGGTCGTCGCGTAGCCGGTTCGCTCGCCGGCCGCCTGCAGGACATCGGATACCAGATGCACGGTCGTGGTCTTCCCGTCCGTTCCGGTCACGCCCGCGAGCTTCAGCTTGCGTGTCGGATGGTCGAAGAACTCGGCGGCCAGGTCGGCGAGCGCGGCGCGGGTGTCCTCGACGATCGCCACCGGCGCGTGCGCGTCGAGCGCGCGCTCCGCCACGACGGCGACGGCGCCGCGCGTGACGGCATCGTCCGCGAAATCGTGACCGTCTCGATGGAAGCCACCGATCGCCACGAAGAGCGACCCGGGTGCCGCCTTGCGCGAGTCGTAGACGATCGCGCGCACGTCGAGGTCCTCGGCGCCACGCGGCACGGCGATGCCGCAGCCCTCGAACAGGGGACCGAGCTTCATCGGCGCACGCGGCCGGCAAGTCGCAAAGCGGTCGTGTACGCGGGCTCGGCGACCAGATAGGCGCGATATGCGAGCGGGCGGGGCACGGCATCGTGCGCGCCCACCCACCGACGGATCGCGCCGCCGAAGCCGCGCTTGAACAGGTATGGGCCGTACATGGGGTCGTCCTTCCGCTCCGGGTCCACCGGGACGCCGCCGAGATCGAAGCGTTTCGCTCCTTCTCGCTTCGCGCCGATCATGCACTCCCACACCAGCGCGTAGGCCGCGCTGGTGCGACGCCCGGCGTCGTTGGTCGCGCCGGTCTGATACACGACCCGCTCGCCGCAGCGCCATGTCATCGCTCCGGCCACCGGCGCGTCATCAACATAGGCGAGGCGCACCGTTGCGAGACCGTCTTCGACGAGCGTGCCCCATACCAGACGGTAGTACTCCCACGTGCGCGTGATGAAGCCCGCGCGTTCGCCGGTCGTCGCATACAGGTCGTAGAACGCGCGCAGCGAGGGCGCGTCCGTGACCGTGCGCACCGAGACGCCTCGCTTGGGTGCCTGCCGAACGCTGTAGCGCGTGTCCTTCTCCAGGCCGGCCAGCAACGTCTCCTCGTCCGGCGCGAGATCGATCTCGAGCGTCGCGAGGACGGGTTGGATGTCCTGCGCCCGAGCGAAGCCCGTGGCATGCAGCGCGTCGCTCGCGAGCTCGGCCGGGAGCTCGGGGTCGACCTTCAGGAAGATCGCGCGACGCTCGCGCGCGATCTCTGCCAGCCGTTCCAATGCGATGCGCAGACCAGCGGCGTCATTCGGTGCGACGATCGGCCCGCGGGGCACATAGGCGATCCGCTGACCGGCGACGACGTCGCGCCATAACACGAGCGCGACGGGAAGCGGCTCACCGATGCGCACGAACTCGGACCGCCACCCTTGCGCTTCGCGGATCCGTGCCCACGCCGACGATTGGAGCACGTGACCCCAGGGCGAGCGCGCCGCGGCGTCATCCCAGCCGCGCGGTATCTCCACCTCAGGCCGCGGATCGGGCCAGGCGGCGGCGCGCTCCCAACTGCCACAGCGGGTAGAGCATCGGATTGATGGGAACCTCGAGCGCGCCGACCCAGGTCACGACATCGCCGCCGAAGCCGAGCTTGAAGTTCTCGACGCCGGCGAGCGGATCGTTCGGGCCCTCGGCGAGACCCCACATGTCGTACCGGCGCACGCCCAGCTGTTTCATGCGCATCATCGCGCGCCACTTGAGCAGGTAGAACGGGCGCGACTCGGCGTGGGTGCCGCTCCATCCGCCGTACAGCTCCCAGGCGCGATCGGCCATGTGCACGAGCAGCAGCGCACCGGCGTCATCGGCGCCGACGCGTGCGATCATCATGTGCGCGCGGTCGCCGAACGCGGACATCAGGTGGTCGAAGTAGTCGCGCGAGCGGATGGCGAAGTGGTCGCGCTCGCCCACGGTGCGCAGCACGCGCAGGAATCGATCGACGTCGCGCGTCTCCTCCGTGGCGACGCCCTCGCGCTCCGCCTTGTGCACGTACTGTCGCGTCTTCTTGCGCATGGCCGCCTGGAGCTCCTGGGGCTCTCGCGCCAGATCCATCAGCAGGGTGCGCCGCGGTTGCACGAACACGGGCGACGATCGAACGCCGGCGCTCGCGAGCGTGGCGCGCACGCTCGGCTCGTCGGGCGCCTCGGGATCGCAGAGCAGGCTCGCGCAACGGTCGCTCGCGAGCGCGCGCCGCAGCGCGTCGATCGCATCGGCGATCCGCTCCGGGGCGGCCAGCGGTCCTCGCGGCGCGTACGCGACGGAGATCCCGAGCGGGAGCCGCTTCAGGAGCACCTGCGCGACGCCTTGGTCCTCCAGCACGAACCGGCGCACCTCCCACCCTGTCGCGGCTTTCACCTGGGCCCATGCGGCCGACTGCAACAGGTGCGGGCGTCCCGTCGCGACGACCAGCTCGTCCCAGCGCTGGACGTCAGTAGTCGTCGCGGGCCGTGCCTCTATGCCGCGTCCTTCCCCGGTGATTCCTTCTGGATGCCCGGGAGCTCGCGCGCGGTGAAGGTACATGCGGGATAACGCTCGCATCCGTAGAAGACCGAGCGTCCACGCCCGCGGCGCTGCACGAGCTCGCCCTCACCGCACAGCGGGCACGTGATGCCCGTCCGGATGACGTTCTTCTTGATGTACTTGCAGTCGGGATACCCGGTGCATCCGATGAATGGACCGAACCGTCCGCGCCGGCGCGCCAGCGGCTTTCCGCAGTCGGGGCAGATCTCGCCCTCGATGATCTCGAGCTGTGGCTCCTGCTGCCCCTCGAGCGGCTCGGAGTAGTCGCACGCGCCGGGCGGCTGCGGCTGCCCCTTCTTCGTCTTCTTGAATCCAGTGCACGAGTAGAAGCGGCCGAAGCGACCGAGCTTGATGACCACCGGACGGCCGCACTTGGGGCACGTTCGGTCCGTCGCCTCCTCCGTGACGTCCGACTTCTTCACCGTCTTCGTCTTCTCTTCGATCCGCTTGATGAACGGAGTGAAGAACTCCCGCACGACGGGCACCCACTCGGTCTCGCCCTTGGCGATGCGGTCGAGATCCAGCTCCATGCCCGCGGTGAAGCCCGTGTCGACGATGTCGGGGAAATGCTCCTTCAGGAAATCGGTCACGACGAATCCGACGTCCTCGGGCACGAGCGCGCGACCTTCCTTGCGCACGTACCTGCGGCCGGTGAGGGTCGAGATCGTCGGCGCGTAGGTCGACGGACGGCCGATGCCGAACTCCTCGAGCGTCTTCACGAGGGACGCTTCCGTGTAGCGCGGCGGCGGCTGCGTGAAGTGCTGCGCCGCATCGAGACCGAGCAGCCTCAGCGCCTCGCCCGCGACGACGTCCGGCAACGGCGAGAGCTCCTTCTCGGGCTCGTCGGTGCCTTCCGCGTACACGCGGAGGAATCCGTCGAACGTGACGCGCCGACCGTTCGCTCGCAGAACGTACTGGCCGGCCTCGACGTCGAGGCGCGTGTTCTCGAACTTGGCCGGTGCCATCTGCGAGGCGAGCGTGCGCTGCCAGATGAGCGTGTACAGCTTCAGCTGGTCGGGCTTGAGGAACTTCTTGACATACACGGGCGCGCGTCCGAGGTCCGTCGGACGGATCGCCTCGTGCGCTTCCTGCGCGCCCTTCGATCGCGTCTTGTAGTGGCGCGGCTTCTCCAGCGCGTACTGCGCCCCGAATTCCTTCGTAATGACGTCGTGCGCCTGCCGGAGCGCGCCCTCGGCGACGTGCAGCGAGTCGGTACGCATATAGGTGATGAGGCCCACCGGCATATCGCCGAGCGACACGCCCTCGTACAGCTGCTGCGCGAGCACCATCGTCCGCTTCACCGAGAAGCCGAGCTTGCGCGAGGCGTCCTGCTGGAGGGTCGAGGTCGTGAACGACGGCGCGGCGTTGCGCGAGCTCTCGTGCTTCTCGAGGCTCTTGACGACGTACTTCGCGTCCGCCAGCGCGGCGCGATGCTTGTTCGCGGCCTCCTCGTTCCCGATGTGGATCTTGTGGCCCTTGTGGCTGATCAGCTCCGCGGTGAACTTCTCGTCGGCGTGGTTCGCGAGCACCGCGTCGATCGACCAGTACTCCTCGGCCTTGAACGCCTGGATCTCGCGCTCGCGGTCGACGATGAGCCGCAGCGCGACGGACTGGACGCGGCCGGCCGACAGCCCGTAGCGGATCTTCTTCCAGAGCAGGGGCGACATCGAGTAGCCCACGAGCCGGTCGACGACGCGCCGCGCCTGCTGCGCGTTCACCAGGTCCTGGTCGATCTCGCGCGGGTGCTTGAACGCGGCCTGCACGGCCGCGGGGGTGATCTCGTGGAAGGTGACGCGCTTCATCTTCGACTTCGCGCCGCCGATGACGTCCGCCAGGTGCCAGGCGATGGCCTCACCCTCGCGATCGAGGTCGGTCGCCAGCCAGATGCGCGGCGCCCCCTTTGCCTCGCGCCGGAGCGTGCGGGCGTGCTTCTCCGAGTCGTCGGGGACGACGTACTCGGGCGCGAACGTCTTGAGGTCGATGCCGAGCTTCGACTTCGGCAGGTCCCGGATGTGGCCGTAGGAGGCCTCGACCTTGTAGCCGGGACCGAGCATCCGTTCTAGGGTGCGTGCCTTGGTGGGCGATTCGACGACCACCAAGTCCTGTTTGCTCTGCGCCAATGTTTGACTGCCTTTCACATAACGAAAAGCGCCCTTACGGGCGCCCCTTCGCCTATACCACCTTAATTGTACCGGCCAGAGGAACCCCTCTCAGAGGAGGTCTTCCCGCTCCTCCCGCCGGAGGCGATCGACGACCTCTTTGACCTCCTCGGAACGGTCTTTCGCCGCGATCAGGAGGGCATCCGGGGTGTCGACGACCACCAGGCCCTCAACACCGACCAGGGCCACTATCTTCCCGGGAGCCCAGGCGTAATTGTCCCCGGCGCCGACCGCCACGTGCCCGTCGGACGACCAGTTGTCGCCCTTCTGCACGATGGCGGCGAGCCGCGCCCAGCTCCCGACATCCTGCCAGCCGATGTCGGCCGGCACGACCGCGACGCCCGAGGCCTTCTCGAAGATCCCGTAATCGATCGTGGTCCTGTCGGTCTCTTCCCAGACCTCCGCCAGCACGGACTCGTAGCGCGGCGTGCCGTTCGCCTCCGCGAGCGCCGCGATCGCGCGCGCGGTGCCGGGGAGATGGTCCGCGTAGGCCCGGACGATCTCCGCGACGCGGAAGACGAACATGCCGGCGTTCCAGTAGTGGCCGCCCGCGGCGAGCATCCGCTCGGCCGCCTCGCGCTTCGGCTTCTCGATGAAGCGCTTCACCGCGCGCACGCGAATGGGCGCCTCCAGCTCGAGCTCGTCACCGGCCTCGATGTAACCGAAGCCGGTGTCGGGGCGCTCGGGCTCGATCCCCAGCGTCACCAGATGCCCGGCCTCCGCCGCTGTCGTCGCGGAGATGAGCACCTCGCGGAAACGCGATCGCTTCTCGACGACGTGATCGCTGGGGAGCACGGCGACGACGGCCTCGGGATCGAACGCCTGCAGCGCGGCCATCGCGAGTCCGATCGCGGCGGCATTCCCGCGCGGGTAGGGCTCGACGACGATGTGGTCCGCGCGTAGCTCGGGCAGCTGCTCGTGGATGAGCTCGCGATGCTCGGGCGGTGCGACGGCGAAGATGCGTTCGATCGGGATGAGCTCGGCGACACGCTCGACGGTGTCCTGCAGCAGCGTCCGCTCCCCCAAGAGCTTGAGGAACTGCTTCGGTCTGCTCCGGCGCGAGAGCGGCCAGAGCCGCGTGCCCGCGCCCCCGGACAGGACCAGCGCGTAAAGCCTGGGCGTGGCCTAGAGCCCGAAGTAATCGAGGCGCATCGCCGCGCGCACGTCATGCAGCGTGGCGGAGGCTTCGTGTCGGGCGCGCTCGCTTCCGGCGGCAATGATCTCGTCGACGATCTTCGGGTCGGCCGCGTAGCGCGTGCGCCGCTCGCGGATCGGCGCGAGAAAGTCCTCGATCGCCGCGTAGAGCTTCTGCTTCACCTCGACGTCGCCGACCTTGCCGGCGCGGTAGCGCGCCTTCAGGTCGTCGACCTCGGCGTTGTTCGGATTGAACGAGTCGTGATAGATGAATACGGGATTGCCCTCGACCTTGCCCGGGTCCGTCGCGCGGATGCGGTTCGGGTCCGTGTACATCGACATGACCTTGCGCTTCACCGTCTCGGGATCGTCCGCGAGGTCGATCGCGTTCCCGAGGCTCTTGCTCATCTTGCTGTCCCCGTCGATGCCAGGAAGCAGCTTGTCGCTCGGGATGAGGCCCTCGGGGACCGGGAACACCGGAGCGAACATCTCGTTGAAGCGCCGCGCGATCTCGCGCGTCAGCTCGATATGCGACTCCTGGTCGCGACCGACCGGGACGAGGTCGCCCTTCACGCAGAGGATGTCGGCCGCCTGCAGGATCGGATAGCCGAGCAGGCCGTATGACGGCTGGGCGATCTCGTGGTCGCGCATCTGCTCCTTCAGCGTCGGGATCCGCTGCGCGCGCGACACCGTGACGAGCATCGAGAAGTACAGGTGCAGCTCGGTCGTCTGCGGCACGAGGGACTGCAGGTAGATCGTCACCTTCTCGGGATCGATGCCGACCGAGAGGTTGTCCAGCACGACGTCGCGCACGTTCTGCGCGATCTCGTCGAGACGTTCCAGGCGCGTCGTGAGCATGTGGTAGTCGGCGACGAGAAGGAACGTGTCGTAGGTGTCCTGGAGCTTCATGCGGTTCTCGAGCGTGCCGACGAAATGGCCGAGGTGCAGCCGCCCGGTCGGGCGGTCGCCCGTCAGGATGCGCTTCCGCGTCTTTTTGGACGCGAGCGAGGTCTTGGGAACGCTCACTTCCGCCGTCATGGGACGGTCATCCTAACGTGCGGGCCAGCTCGTCCGCGACGAGCCGGCCGACCTCGTCGCGCTTGCCGACGAAGTAGTGGTCCACGCCTTCGACCTCCGCGATCCGCGCACGCGGCAGCGTCTCGCGGACCTCGGCCGCGTTCCCGAACTGGTCCTGCTCGGCCGAGACGATGAAGGTGCCGTCGGGGATCGGCGGAAGATCCAGCGGTACGCTCGCTTCGCTCGCTAAACGGGGGCCCCTACCCCCGAGGCTCACCGAGCGCAGCGCGACACCGACGAGCGCGACGGCGTCGGCCCGGCCGCCGGACGCGAGCCACTTCAGCGTCATGAGCGCACCGAAGCTGTAGCCCGACACCCCGAGCGGCTTTCCCGGGGCCAGGCCACGCGCGTGCTCCACCGCATGGCCGACGTCGTGCCACTCCTCGGCACCGCCGCTCCACTCGCCCGCGCTCGCGCCGACGCCGCGGAAGTTGAAGCGAAGGGCATACCACCCGCGCTCGGCGCAGGCGCGCGCGATCGCGGCGACGACGGGATTGCGCATCGTGCCGCCGTGCGTCGGCAGTGGATGCGCGATCACGACGATCGCCGTGGGCGCGCTGTCGGGGATACGCAGCGTCGCCTCCAGCCGGTCGGCGATCCGTATCGCTTCTTCGCGCACGTCGGCCAGTCTCGCGGAACCGGCGGGCGCGGGCGCTTGTATAGGCTTTCGTCATGGGCACGAGGGCCGTCGGCGTCGCCCTGCTCGTCGCGATCGCGGCCGCCTGCCAACCGGCCCGCACACTCACCGAGCCGTCGCCCAGCCCGGGCGTCGCGGCATCCGCGTCAGGCGCTTCGCCCACGCAGCGTCCGAGCACGACGCCGGCGCCGAGCCTCACCGTGGCGCCGCGCGAAGCGACCTGCGGGATGGGCCTCACCACGAACTTCGTGCTCGCGAACGACCTGGCGTGCAAAGGCGACGCCTTCGTCATCCACACCGATGGCATCACGCTCGATCTGAACGGCCACACGCTGAACGGACCGGGCATGGGACCGCAGACGTGGCCGCAGCCACAGCTCGACAGCGTCGGCGTGCGGGTCGGCGGACACACCGGCGTCACGGTCCGCAACGGCAAGATCGCGCAGTTCTCCACCGGCATCTACTTCATCGACATGGAGAAGAGCCGGATCGAAAACGTCGTGAGCTCGCAGAATCGTTTCGGTTTCTACATCCACGCCTCAAGAGCGATCACGATCGTCAACTCGACCGTGATGGCGAACATCTACGGACTGCATCTCCAGGACGCGAACGACAACATCGTTCAGGGCAACAAGCTCATCCGGCAGACCTACAACAGCCCGGGCGGGTACGGGATCTACCTGTACCGGAGCACCGGTAACCGAATCTTCGAGAACGACATCGAGGGCAACGTCAACTGGGGCATCTGGTTCAGCGACGCGAAGGGCAATCTCATCTTCCACAACAACGTCGCGAGCAACTCGCCCCAGGTGAGCGACAACAATCCCGACGCCAACCAGTGGTTCGACCCCGAGAAGAAGGAAGGCAACTGGTGGTCCGACTACCGGGGCACCGACTCCGACAAGGACTTCATCGGCGACACGCCGTACGCGATCCAGGGCCCGGGCGGCGCCGTCGATGCCTATCCGTTCGTCGAGCGCGACGGCTGGAAGAAGAAGCGGGGAACCACGATCGATCACTACCGACCGCCGCTCGCGCGACCGGCGCGTGAAGTGCGTCTTGTCGTGGTCGCCGGCGGCGAGGTGGGTGTCGCGAGGCCGCACGATGCGGCGCTCACGTCCACGAGCGTCACGGCGGCCTCGATCGCGCTGCAGACCGACGGCCGAACGCTCCTCGCGCTGGACGGCAAGACGCTGACCGCGCTCGATCTCGTGGAGCGCGCGCAGCGCACCCGGACGGTCGCGATCGACGACGGCATCGTCGCGGCGAACCGCGACGGTGAGTCGGCGCTCATCGTCGGCCCGCGCGGCGTGCAGCAGATCAATCTGGTGACCGGCCAGCAGGAGTTCTTCTCCTACTCCGGCGTTCCGCAGGACCTCGCGCCGAGCTACAAGCACAACCACCTCTTCGTCGCGACCTCGCGCGGCATCGAGTTCGTGTACCTCAACCTGGGCGGCCGTACGCCCTACACGATCCCGCTCGATGGCCCCGCCGGCGCGATGTCGATGAACGGTTCCGGCACGCGGATCTACACGGCCATCCGCGGCAAAAGCGTCATCGACGTCGTCGATACGGAGCAGTACGCCGTGGTGCAGCGCATCGCGGTCGAGGACGAGGTTTCGGCGCTCGCCATCTCGCCGCGCGAGGACGTTCTCTACGCCGCCACGAAGAACGGCGTCATCGCCATCGATCTCGGCAACGAAAGAGTGAAGGCGCGCGCGTCGTTCCTGGGCTCGGTCACGGACATCGCGGTCTCGCCCAACGCGGACGAGCTCTACGTCGCGCTCGCCGGCCTCGAGCACGCGGTGGCCGTCCTCGACACGACCACGCTGCGCACCGCGAACGTGATCCCGCTGCGGGCCGACCCCACAAAGCTGCTGGCCGCGTCGTTCTGACCGCGGGAACCACCGCGCCGGCCAGGCTGTATGGGAAGAGGAACACCTGATGAAGCGCCGCTACGTCGCCGCGTCGATCGCCGCCTGGCTGCTCGCGTCCGCGTGCACCCCGGGCGGCGTCGCCGCGCCAAGTCCGTCACGACCGCCTGAGCCCGTGTTGGCGTCGTACACGCCAGCCCCGTCCTCCACCATCGACACGCGGCCCGCGGCGCGGCCCGCCACCCCACCCTCCCTCATCCTCATCGACGACGACGGAAGCGGCATGCGCCTACGCGGCCGCCCGATCGACCCGAACACACTCGCGGACGTCCCCGGCTACGCGCCGATCTCCTTTGAACACCACTACCAGGCCGCGGTCAGTCCCGACGGAAAGACGATCGCGGCGGTCCTGTGGCCGGGTGGTGCTGCGGACAGCGGCGCGAGCCTCCACCTGATCGACACCGCCGCGTGGGTCGATCGAGCACTCGCCTTCAAGATCGACACATACACCAGCGCGCTCAAATTCGACGCAGGCGGCAGCGCCATGTACTGGACCCAGATGACCTCGTCGGCGCCCAACGCGTCGACCAGCGCGCTGATGCGGCTCGACGTCGCGTCGGGCGCGTTGCGCGAGATCATGCGGCTCCCGGACGGCTTCTACGTGCGGGAGATCGCGGTGGCGGGCCCGCGGATCGCCGTCTACGGCGAGCCGATCCTCGTCCTGATCGACGGCAAGCCGCGCGATGTGCCGTCCCTGTTCCTGATCGATCCGGTAGCCGGCAAGATCGCGTCGACCATCCGACTTCCGATCCGAGCCGGGCAGTATCAGGATCCCGCAGCGGCAAACAGCGACGAGCCGTTCCGGCTCATCTCGCCGGGCTTCGGTTGGGATCTGCCTCGATCGCGGCTGTTCGTCGCGGACGCCGAGTCGAATCGCATCTTCGTCGCGGATCTGCGGACGGGTCAGATCCGCGGACCGTTCGAGCCACGGCAACGCCGGTCGATGATCGACGTCCTGTGGTCGCTCTTCGGCACGGTCGCCGAAGCGAAGATGGTGGCCTCGACGCAACAGGAGGCCGTCGTCAGTCCTGACGGCAAGCGCCTCTACGTATCGGGGCTGCGCTCCGACTTCGCGAAGGGACAGGACGGTAAGTACCACGAGAACGCGATGCCGATCGACCTCCGGATCATCGACACGGAAGACATGTCCGAGATCGCGCGACTGGGCGGCGCGACCACGACGCTGTGGATCTCGCCCGACGGGGCCGCACTTCTCTACGGGACCAACCGCTACGACACCAGCGCCGAAGGCTACGCGAGCCGTCTCGATTTCAAGCTCCATTTGCTCGATACGGCGGGCGCACGAGAGATCGCAGCGCTCCCGTTCGACGGAATGCCGTTCCTGACGACCTTTGACGCGGAGCGACGCCTCGCCTACGTCCAGTCACTGGCCTCCGGGAACGTCGGGCGCGCGACGGTCCTCCAGATCGATCTCTCGACTGGGGTCGCTATTGGGAAGCGCGAGATGGAGCGTCACTTCGCCGACGTGCTGCTGCTCCGAACCCGCTAGGCAGCCCGTCTTCGACACCGACGGACGCGGACGACTGCGGCTGGTCGGCGTTCAGACCGAGGGCGGGGTCGCCCCGACGTACGTCTCACAGAAGAGACCCCGCAGAGGGCCGCGCGCCCCGGGGCAGCTCTCGATCGCGGCGACGAGCGGTCCGTGCAGGTCGAGTGAGAGCGTCTGCCCGCTCCCTGGGCAGTTCATGTCGTAGATGTAGATGATCGGCCGGTCTGGATCGGATGTGTCGCAGTCGTACGCGAGCACCTGGTGATCGTTGAATGGGTCGCGCGTATCCCCGACGAGTCCGAGAGGAGTCGGCTCGCCGCGCGCGAGGCGTCGCTTCAGCTCCGCGACCTGCTCGCGCGTGCGCTCGAGCAGCCAGGATGGGCCACCGCCGAACGGCGGTGTGGCGGGCACGAGATGAAGCATCGCGATCCAAGCCAGGAACGTGGGGACGTTCAACGTCAGGCTGTCGAGAAGCCGGCGCCACAGATATACGTACAGCGGGCTGCCAGTTGATGGACGGTCGCTGTAGAGCGCCGAGAGAGCGGCCGCGCCGCCTCGCTCGTAGTAATCGCGCGCCGCGAACGCCATCCCTCCACAGAGGCCGTAGCCATCCGGAATGCCGCCCGCGACAGCCTCGGCCAGCCGCGGTGACAGGCGTAGAAGGGCGAACGCGCCTGGGAAGGCCGGTGTCAGCGCGGCGAGCGCCGTCGACAACGAGGAGGCGACTTGCTGGCGCAGTTCATCGCGCTGCGCGTCGTTCAGCGTCCAATTGTTCGCGAACGAAAAGCCATCGCGGCCGGGATCGAAGGTCGTCAGCGGCACGGCATCAAGAGAATCAACGGTGCCAGACCCTAGCAGGCTCCTCGCGACGTCGTTCTGAGCGCCTGCCTGCTCGTCGTCGACCTCGAACCGAGATAGAGCGTCACGATGGCGATACCCATGCGCGGGTCGCGGGACTACGATGCCTCGTCATCGCGACGGAGGACGACGATCCCAACAGTCAGCGATCCGACCAGCTACCTCAACGTCGACCTCGTGGTCGAGAAGGACAACGACGGCTACCGCGCGTCCGTGGTGAACTCTCCCGGCGGCGAGGCCGAGACGAAATTCACCGCTCCGTTCAGCACGGCGGACTTCGAGGCACTCGCCGACCAGCTCGATCGCTCGCGGGGGACAAGACGGATCGCGTCGCCGCAGCTGTCGTTGGCGAAAGATCTGGGAGGGCGTCTGTATCGGGCGGTCGCGTCCGACGAGATCCGCATGTCGCTCGCGCGGGCGCGCGACGCGGCCGACCGAGACGGGGCCGCGGGCATCCGGCTGCGCTTGCATCTGAGCGACGCCCCCGAGCTCGCTGTGCTGCCGTGGGAATTCATGTTCGATCCCGATCCGAAGGTCGGGCGCTTCCTCGCGCTGGCCGAGGACACGCCGCTCGTGCGCTACGTCGATCTGCCCGAGCGCGTACGGCCGCTCAAGGTCTCGCCGCCGATCCGGGTCCTCGGCGTCGTATCGAACCCGGCCGACGATCGGTATCCCGAGCTCGACGTTGACCGGGAGTGGCAATCGCTGGAGGAGGCGCTCGCGCAGCCTCTGAAGGACGGAAGGCTCGAGCTGTTGCGCCTTCCGCGCGCGACGATCTCCTCGCTGCAGGACATGTTGTCGGAGACCGAGGCGAACGTCCTCCATTTCATCGGGCACGGCAGGTTCGATGAAGAGCATCAGGACGGCGTGCTCGCGTTCGAAGGCGAGCGTGGCGGAGCGAATGAGGTCAGCGCCGAACGGTTTGGCGCGCTGCTCTACAACGAGAAGAGCCTGCGGCTCGTCGTGCTCAACGCGTGCGAAGGCGGGCGCGCATCGGCGACCGATCCGTACGCGGGCATGGCCCAGACGCTCGTGCGCATGCATGTGCCGGCGGTGGTCGCGATGCAGTTCGAGATCACGGACCGCGCGGCGATCGTCTTCGCACGGCAGTTCTACAAGTGCATCGCTCTCGGTCGCCCCGTCGACGCCGCGATCACCGACGCGCGGATGGCGATCTACCAGCAGGTGAGCGAGGTCGAATGGGCGACGCCGGTCCTGTACATGCGCGCGCCCGACGGCCGCGTCTTCGACGTCGCCGCCGAGCCGCTGCCCAAGCCCGAGCCAACGCGAGCTGTCGACGAGCCGCGGACCGCGACCCGAACGGAGCCCGCGCCAGTACCGACGCCAGTACCGACCCCACTACCTCCTCCGCGCAGACCGTGGCGCAAGATCGTGGGGGCGACGGTGCTCGCCGCGTCGGTCGTGTCCGCCGGAATTGTCGGCGGACCTTGGGTCATGTCGCTGATCCGCCCTCAGCAGCCGACGATCCGCCCGACGGCGTCGCCGGTGCGGAGTGGGGCGACGATGCGCCAGACCGCGGAATTCGCCGCAGGTAAGCAACCCGACGGGATCGCCGTCGACGAGAGCGCCGGTCGTATCTACTTCGTCAACGCCGACCGCGAGCTGCGGATCCTCGACGCGACCAGCAAACGACCGATCACCACCGCGAGGGCCAGCGGCGTCGAGGTGGCGGTCGACCCACAGCTGCGCCGCGTCTACGTGGCGCAGTACGACGCCAATACGGTCGCCGTGTTCGACAGCGATGGCACGAGCCTCGGATCGATCCCGATGGGGAATCCAGCGGGGCCCTTCGCCATGGCGATCCATCCCGCGACGCACCGCGTCTACGTGGCGAACCAGAACGGGAACAATGTCGCGGTCATCGATGCGAACACGCGGCGGGTCGTCGGCACGATCCCGGTCGGCGCTTCCCCCTCGGGGATCGCCATCAACGAGAAGACGGGCCGTGCGTACGTCGCGAACCTGCGGTCGTCGACCGTGACGATCATCGACACGGCGCGCGACCAGGTCGCCGGGACGATCACCGTAAAGGACGCTCCGGGTCGTGTGGGGGTGGCCGTCGACGGAGATCTCGTGCTCGTCACGAATCCGGACGACGACTCGATGAGCATCATCAGCGGCGTCACGCAGCAGCTGCTCAAGAAGATCACCGTGGGCCAGCATCCGCTGGGCGTGCTCGTCGATCCTGATGGCCGTCGCGCATACGTGGCCGTCAACGGGTCCGGGACGGTCGCGGTGATCGACCTCTCGGCGAGGACGCTCGATCAGGTGGTCGCCGTCGGCGCGAACCCGGCCAGGCTCGCGTACGGCGCCCGCTCGAGGCAGCTTTACGTGACGAATTACGGATCCGGAACGATTTCCGTCGTCGAGTGACCCGGCACGGCGAGCGAGCGACCAGGCACCGCCCCGCCTGAGCACGCGGAACGTCCTGTGGATGGCGAACCGGTGGCAACCCGTTGTATGGACCTAAACCAGTCGTTAAGGTGCTATGGACCCGCGGGAGGCAGGTAAACGATGATCGCAGGCGGGTTGCGGAGCTAGCCATGGCAGGGGAAGTGGTGTGCCTGAATTTCGACCTCCTCATCAATAAGGAGGGGGCGGAGTTCGTCGCCCGCGTCACCGGGTCCCCCACCGGCGAGGCGTCGACGCGCTTCCCGGCGCCGCTCGAGGCCTTCGAGGCGCAGAACCTCCGGCTGATGATCGTCCGCTCCCGGGGCGCGATCCGGGGCATCGACGCGCGCTCGGCAACGCTCGCGCGCGACATCGGCGAGCGTCTCTTCCGTGGCGCATTCCGGGAGGACGTGCTGGCCTCTTACACCAGCAGCCTGCGCCTGGCCGAGCAGCAGAATGCGAAGCTCCGCATCCGGCTCCGGCTCACGGACGCCGAGAGCGCCCAGCTGCCATGGGAGTACACGCGCGATCCCAGCTCGGGGGGGAACTTCATCGCCCTCGACTTGGACACACCGCTGGTCCGCTACATGGAGGTTCCGAAGCCGGCGCCGCGCCTCCACGTCGAGGGACCGCTGCGCATCCTCGCCGTGATCTCGGCACCGACCGACCGTGAGGGGCTGAACGCCGAGACCGAGTGGGCCAACCTCCAGCGCGCCCTCGCACCGCTCGTCCAGAGCGGTAGGGTCGACCTCAAGCGCCTCTCGTCATCCACCTTCTCCGCGCTCGAGAGTGAGCTGTTGCGTGAGGACCATCACATCTTCCACTTCATCGGACATGGCGGATACGATCCGCAGACGCAGGACGGGATGCTCGTCTTCACGAAGGACGACGGCACGAGCTCCGTCATCGCATCCGATCAGCTCGGTGCGATCCTTGGCGACGAGAATTCGCTCCAGCTCGCCGTCATCAACGCGTGCGAAGGCGCGGTCTCGGAGGGCAAGGACATCTTCGCCGGGACGGCGCAGCGGCTCGTTGGTCACGGCGTTCCCGCGGTCGTCGCCATGCAGGCCGAGATCACCGACGACGCCGCCCTCGCCTTCAGCGAGCGCTTCTACGAGGCGCTTGCCGGCGGCCACCCCGTGGATGAGGCCCTGGTCCGCGCCAGGAAAGCGATCTTCACGCAGCCCAACCTCCTTGAGTGGGCCACGCCGGTGCTCTACATGCGCAGCGGCGACGGTCAGTTGTTCGACGTGGCTCCGGCCGCGGTTTCAGCGCCAGCGCCGGCGGTAGAGCGGCCCGTCGCGGCGAGCCCTGCCCCGCAGGCAGTGCCGGTCGCGGCGAGCCCCGCCCCGCAGGCGGTAACAGTGGCGGCGGCGACGGCCGACCCCCTGCCGGCTGCATCAGTCACCGCGGTGCCGATGGCAGTGCCAGCGGCCGCACTGGCTCCTGCGCTGGCGGGAGCCGCGCCGGTCGCGTCCGCCGCGCTGCCGATCCCGATGAGCGTTCCGATGGTGCCGCCGATCCTGCGAGACAATCGCTGGCGACTGTTCGTCGCGGGCGTCGGTTTCGCCCTGCTGGTCGTGCTGATGCTCCCCGGGCTTCTCCGGCAGGGCGATCAGCCGCCCGACGCGGAGCTCGGTCCGGCCGCGGCCGCCGAGCAGGTCGTGAGCGAGCTCATCACGGAGCTCGAGCAGGTGGACTACTACGACGCGTGGCTCCTGCTGTCGGAGTCATTCCGCGCGCAGCTGCCATACCCGGCGTTCGCGGATCGCTACACGAACGTCAATGAGATCTGGTTCGACTTCCGGGATTCGACCGTCCTCGACCCGACCCTGGTCCGCGTCACCGGCAAGCTGACGATGGTCGGTCCCGGTCCGGATGGCGGCGAGCTCGAGGTCGAATACGGCGGTTCGTATTACGTTCGACAGGTGTCCGGACGCTGGTACGTCGACAACGCCGACTTCGTCGAGACACGCCGCACCAACCGCTAGCGCGATAACGCTACGCGACGGTCGCGAGCGGATCGGCGAAGACCGTGTACGCGAGCCATGTCGGGTCGCCCCGCGTGCGGACCTTGGATCGCGCCACCCGGACCGCTTCACCGACCGGCTTGCCGCTGAGCAGCGCCGCGTAGACCTCTTTCGCGAATCCGCACGCGGGCTCGTCGTAAACGGACCAGTACGCGCCGATGAACGCCGCGGCGCCGGCGCCGAGGAACCGGCGCGCCCACCCACCGATCCCGGTGAGTGCCATGCCCGAACGCCCGACTTGGCACGCATTGATGAAGACGAGCGGACGCGGGATCCCGACGTTGATGGCCTGCCCGCTGAGATCCTGTGGAGTGAACCGTTCCTCTCCGCCGAGGATGATCGAGGAGCGGTCCGGATCGGCATCGCGTGCGACGCCGTGGCCGGTAAAGTGCCATCCGTCGTACGAGCCGGCGGTGAACGCGTCCTGCAGATCGGCGAAGGTCGCGGGTATCGCGGTCACCTTGCGTCCCGCGCCCGCGAGCGACAGCACCTGGTCGCGCTCCTTGTTCGCGAGCGGCAGCCCCGAGTCGGGCGGCACGACGAGCGCGATGTTCCGAAGGCTGAGCGGCCGCTTGAACCCGAGGCCGGGCAGCCAGCGGGTGATCGCATACCTCTCGCTGAGGAACGGACCCTCGACGATCCGATCGCCGTCCTTGCCCGACAGCTTGCAGATCTCCCACGGGATCCACGGCTCCTCGGATTGCACGATGATCGAGCTGATCCGCTCGCGAACCTCCCAGAGCTTCTCGCGCAGCGGTTGCGGGAACACCGCATCGGATAGGTAGGAGCCCTTCGCGGCGAGGCGCCGCTCCGCGAGCTCGCGCTGCGCGTCCGTGTCGAGGGGCAGCTCCTCGATCTCCTGGAAGAAGTCCGCGAAGAACTTCGCCGGATCGAGGTTCAACCGGAACGGGCCGAACGGCATGAGGTTGAGATCGAGGGCGGGATCGGTCGCGGTCAGGCGGATCAGGTACTCGACATTGCCGCCCGCGTCGCGTTGCTCAATGAACATCGTGAGGTCGGGGACCTGCGGGCTGGACGGCGCCAGCGGCTTCGTCTTGCGCGCGCGAGTGGCGGCCTCGGTACGCCCGCGAACGACCGGGCGGGACTCAGCCTGGACCACCGGGGCGAGCTCGATGACTCCGAGCGGCTCGCCCTTGGTGAACGCGATGACCCGGATGAGTCCCTGTCCCGGGTCGACCGCATGCAGCTTGAACTGCAGAGGCATGCTGTCGCCCTCCGCCGGTACGACGAGCGTTCCGTGGTCGGTCCCCTCGACCACGAAGCCCTTTCGCGGCTGGACGAGGATGTCGAGTTGCTCCCCCGCCGGTAGGTGAAGCGCCAGACCGCGTGAGCTCGCCGCGCCGGCGGCGATATGGACGAGCAGCCACTCGACGGATCCGGCCGCGACCGTGTCCGGGAACTCCGCTTCGAGCGATCGCTGCTGCTCCGCGTCCGCCACGTCGGGCATGGCGCGCGGTCCGCGGCGAGCCCCTCGCACGACGGGTTGCGGCGGCGCGCCGACCTCCGCGCGCCGATCGACGAAGCCGACGAGCATGCCGTCTTCGGTCACCACGCTTCGCTCGGGAGCGGCTTCGGCGGAGGAACGCGCCTCCAGCGCAGGGATCGCCATCGGCTCCGCGAGACCGAGCGCGGCATGCACGCTGGTCTCCCGTGGCGCCGGGGTCAGCTTGTCGAGCGCCTCGTCCAGGCGGAACACATACCAGTACTCGTGCTGCGGATCGTCCTGGCGGTGGATGACGACATGGCTGGCTGTCCCACGGCCGAGCATGCGGAGAGCGCGCTCGGCACTCCAGTCCGACCGCAGCAGGACGAAGGACCGCGAAGCGACCTGACCGAGCTCCACCGAGACCCTCCCTGGCGGACATTCGAGCCACGCGCTGTATCGGCGGGCGTGACGCGGCGTTTAGTATCACGTTACTCCGGCCTAGAGAGATGCCAAGGTGAGCGTGTTCGCATAGAGGGAGGGCACCGTCCGGCGATGGCGAAGGGAACAGCGGTCCTCTGGACGGTCGCCGCGGCACTGACCTTCACTGTGCTCATCGCGCTCACCGGGACCGCCGCGTCGGGAGCCAGCTGTGACGTCTGGCTGAACGACCAGAACCTCGCGGCCAGCAACGCGCGGGATCCGATCCGCCTCACGCCGAACGGCCCCACGAACATCCGCTGGACGTCGACGGCGCCAGTCACGCGTGCGACCGTCACGCTCGCGCTCGGACCGATCCCGGTCACGAAGGACGTGCCCGTTGACCGCAGAGGCGCCGCAAGAGGCGAGGGCGATCCCGACCTGACGCAGTACACCGCCTTCGCCCGCGGCCTCTACGAAGTGACCGTAACGATCGACGGATGCGCGCTGAGCGGCTGGATCACCGTCGGCGCGGGTTCACCGCTCGACACGCCCGTGGGCTGGATCGCGCTCGGCGCCATGCTTACCGGGAGCATCGGCGTCCTGGCAGCGCTCCTGCGGGCGCTTCGCGGGCGCGGCAGCGTTCGCGGCGCATTCCTCGGCGGCGCCCTCACGGGTGGTGGTTTCCTGCTCTTCCAGCAGCAATCCGGGATCTCCGCGGCCACGACCGACTCACTCCTCACGTGGACGATCGGACCCGGCGCGGCGAGCGGCGCCGCGCAGTTCGTCATCTCCGCCGTGACCCGTTCCTTCGCGCGACCCGCCTCGATGCCGACCACGGTCTCGACCGGCGGCGCGGCCGCTCCTAAAGCGGCTCCACCACCGGTGACGCTGACGCCACCAAGAGCGCCCATGCCATCCACGCCGGCCGCGCCATCGCCTGTTGACAGCGCACCAGCCGGGGGCCGGATCACGATCCGCCTCGAGCGTGAGCCCGCCGAGGCGTCCGCGACGGAAGCCACTATTCCCGGCGTCGCGGTCGGGGCGACGGTGCCATCCGCGGCACAACCCGAGCTGCCCAGAACCAGCTATGCACGGCTCGAATGCCCCGACGCCATCGTCGCGCGCACGGAGTTCGAGCTAATCGTCGGCCTCATGGACCGCCCAGATCCGAAGGTGGCCGGCGGTCCGATGCGCTTGCCGGACTGGGTCGTCGCTCCGACGACGTTGACGGTGCAGATCGTGGCCGACGGATTCACGCTGCGGCCGGGCGAGACGTGGCGGCTGGATCTGCCGTTCTCCGCCCAGACGCCATACCCCGCGGGTCTTCTTCATCTCACGGCGGAGGCTGGCTCCGACGCCGTACGACCGGGATCGATCCGGGCGATGTATTCGGTAGGCGGCCAGCCCATCGGCCTCGCGGTGCGTTCGGTGGCCGTGGTCCGTGACGCGAGCCTGTTGACGGGAGTGGCGCCGCGGCCGCCCAGCCCGAGCATCGAGCTCTCCGTTCCCGAGGGTCAGGTTGCGCCCGATCTCACCGTGCGGATCGAGCGTGCCGAATCCCAGGCGAGCGGACGCCTCCTCATGCAGCTCCTCACGGCCGATCCGGCGATACCACTCCCGGACGCGCCCATGTCGATCGACATCGGCGGCGACCCGGCCGCCGACCTCCGCCACGTGATCAATGAGATGAACGCGGTGGAGGGAAGCCCCACGCAGTACGTGTCGCTGCGCGGCATCGGCCTGACCATCGCGGAACAGCTTCCGCAGGAGTTCTGGGACGTACTGGCGGACGTCGCGTCGCGCGTGAAGGGCCGGCGTCCGACGATCCTGTTCCTCTCCGCGGAGCCGTACGTCCCGTGGGAGCTCGCGGTCGTCGACCCACCGCTCGACGCGGATGCTCCGCCGTTCCTGTCGGCGCAGGCGAACGTCGGGCGCTGGGTGCTCGGGCAGCGCCGCCCGAAGCTGCCGCCGCCGGCCGCGCACTCCTTCCGTAGCGTCGCGGTCGTATCGGGGCGGTACGCCCTGCCGGGGTGGACACCGCTCGAGCAGGCCGAGGCCGAGGCGACCGACCTCGTCGAGCGCCTGGGCGCCGCCAAGGTGAACGCGATGCCGGCCGACGTGCTCCACCTGCTGCGGGGCGACCCGTCCGCGGAGGTGATCCATTTCGCGGTCCACGGGAACTTCGACGCGGAGGGAATGGAAGATGGGCTCATTCTCGTCGACGGCACCGCCCTCGACCCGCTCGCCGTGCGCGGCACGCCGCTCAACGGGTCGCCGTTCGTGTTCCTCAACGCCTGCCAGGTGGCGCGGGGCAATCAGATCCTCGGCGATCATGCCGGCCTCGCGGAAGCGTTCCTCTTCGCCGGCGCGTGCGGTGTCATCGCGCCGCTCTGGTCGATCGACGACAGCATCGCGCGCACGATGGCGGTCAAGTTCTACGAGGGCATCCTCCAGGGGGAGACCGCAGCCGAGATCCTGCGTCGCGAGCGCGCCGCGTTCCGCGATTCGCCGGAGACGGTCTCGTCCACGTATCTCGCGTACCAGTACTTCGGTCACCCCGCGCTCCGCCTGCAGCGATCGGCGGACGCGGCAACAACGCGCGATCCCGCGAGTGTGGCGGGGCGCGCGATGACGGCGGTGCATTGATGGCGGAAATCGTCAAGCTGAGTCCGAACCGCTGGCCCGGGGCGCTCTCGACCCTCCGGTACTGCGTGCTGCACACGACGCAGGGCACCAGCAGTCTTGGGTGGCTCACGAACCCGAACTCGATGGTGTCGGCGACGTGGCTGGTGCCGCCGAACGGGCCCGATTGGTATCGGCTTGGAGAGCTCGACGACGCGATGTGGCACGCCGGCTCCGTGTCTGATCCGGTCACGCCGCTCTACGACGGCACGAACCCGAACCTCGTCGCATGGGGCATCGAGTTCGAGGGCTTCGCGACGGAGCCGCTCACCCAGTTCCAGCTCGACGTCGCGCGCACGATCCTCGGGTCGCGACCGGAGCTCCCGTTGGTCCCGCACGCGGCGCTCGCGACGAGCGGCCCGTTCTTCCGCTCCGATCCAGGCATCACCAACCTCGCCGCGATCCTTCTGGCCGTGAAAGGAGAGACCATGTCATACGCAGAGATCGAGGAGAACGTCAAAGGCACCATCCGGGCGATGCTCACCTCGCCGGAGGGCGCGATGCTCGTGGAGACGGCGATACGCGCGCCGAATGGCTATGCCGACAAGCTGCAAAGCTGGATCGACGCCAACGTCGCGAAGAAGACCGGTGCCGCCGGTCCGATGGGCTCGGACTCGCCGTTTGGTCCGCTTCCGAGCACGCCGCCGACCGGCCAGCGCGGCGCATGGCCAGGCGACCGCGGCCCCGAGCCGAAAGCACCGGGCCGGCCCTGACCTAGCGCCGCGCCGCCAAACGCGAACGCCCTAGCGGGTCACGAGAACCCGACCCGCACGAGTGTTGGCTCGCCCTTGACCATCTTGACCTCGTGCGTCGCCGACTGACGGCGGCGCGCTTGCGGAACGGATGGCGCGCGAAGACGGCGAGCCGCGGTCTCCGGGACTCGCACGTCGCCGTTCTGCACGAGCGCACGAACGAACGCGCGAGCTTCGTTGTCGACGTCGCCCGCCGCCGGGACGACCTCTCCGACGACACCGGTGATCGAGCGCCCGCGCCGCGTGACGCGAGCAGTGGCCGGCACCTGGACCTGCACGCCATCCATCACGCCGGAGAGCGGAAGTGGCCGGAACGCCGTGACGTGCGCCATGTCTTCGTGCATCGCGCTGTCGACCGGCGTGATCTGCAGATCCGCGTCCCGAGGGACTCCCATGCGTTTGCGAAGTTCAGCGGCGCCGCCGCCTCGGGTGGCGCGCTTGGCCTCCAGTGGGACGGGCAGCGACGCGGCGGGCGCTGGCAGCGCCATGCCGTGGGCCTGGAACGCGGTCCGGATCTCCGTCGCGTACTTGCCCTTGTTGAGGGTGGCTTCCGCTTGCAGCATCCGCTTGCCCACACCTTCGAAGATGCGCGGCGCGGCGGGAACGGTGCGGCCCGCGGCCAGGAGCAGCTGCCCGGCGCGCGCCGCGGCGGCCTGCAGCCCCGCGGATGTCTTCGGGCCCGTGTTGTAGATGTTGCGCACCACGTCGTAGAAGGCTCCGACGAAGACGCGGGCGAAGCTATGCACCTCACCCGCAAGCTGACTCGCGGGCGCGTCGGGCGGAAGCTTCGTGGGATCGGTCCACCGGAAGGTGTTCAGTGCGTGGCGCAGCGCGCCGGCTTCGACGCTCTGCGGACCGTACTCGCGTCGGATCGCGTCGCCGAGCTGCTCGGCGAGGGCCTCGACGAAGTGCTTCGCCGACAGGTCGGCCGTCGTCGCGACGACGCGGTCACAGATCGGCTTGTCGCCGAGCGCTGTCAGGAGGGCGACACAGTCGCCGAACGCCTCATGGAACCCGCCGACCTCGATGAAGGGCACGTCCCAGAAGTCAGGACGTATCGAGTCGAGGAACGAGTGTCCCTCTTCATGCGTAACGACGTCGACGCTCGCGGCCGAATGCACAGTCACGCCGTTGAATGTGTGGGCGAAGAACTGCAGGCTATCGCGGTTGTAGAAGGCGTTCAGATCGTCGCCCGCGTTCGTGAGCACCGGCAGGGTCGTCTTGTTGCCAAAGAACTTTGGAAAGCTCTTGCCATCCATCGCCTTCCAGGTCCGCAGTCCGGCGATGAGCGCCGTCTGCGTCTGCCAGAAGTCGAACTCCGGTGTCAGCGGTTTGTACGTACCCGGCTTCGCCGTCGGTTGGACGCTGAACTTCGCGCCGGTCGCGGGGAACTTCTCCGGAGCTATGTTGCGTGCGGGTGGACCGCCAGCCGCGATGGGATCGTTCGGGTAGTACAGGACCGTCGGCATTCGACATTCTCCTTCACGTTGTGATCCGAGGTCTGCCGGGGGTTAGCGCTCGTCTTCCCTCTCGCTGGGTACGCGTGCCGCACGTGCCCGAGGGAGGTCTGGCGGCTCGGCACCCGGTGCATCCCATGCCAACCCGTCACGGCGCCGCTTCGCGGCGGACACGCTGGTCCGGGCGGCCCAGGCGCGTGCGAAGAGGGCCTCGCCTTCGTCGAGTCCGGCCAGGCCGTCGGGAGGAAGATCCCCGTCGGTGACGGCTGTGACCCCGGGGATCGCGCGGAGCCGTTGCGCGTCGTCGGGGCCGGAGCCGCTCACGACGAGCAGCCGGGGCGACGCCGTTTGGGTCACCCGGTGGCCGTCGTGGATACGAGCGAGAGCCTCCGAGCGCCGGTCGCCGCCTAGCACGACCAGAAGCTCCGACCGTCGGTCACGGTCATCCCGCATGGGCTCTCCCCCGTCTTCCTCACAGTTGCGGCGTTTAGGTAACCTTAACGCCTCGTGCAAGCCTATACACGGCGACTCACCCGGCAAGTGATCTTCCGAACACTTCGATCCACGTACCGGCCGGCGAAGACATGACGGACATATTCCGACGCACGTGGTTCTGGGGCCTCGTCGGTCTCGCCGCGGTGATGACGGTGTTCGCCGTCTTCGCGATCCTTGGTTGGCCGGGGCAAGCCGACTCGTGCACGCTGCTGGGCGGGAACTGCTACTGCGAGGCCTACCCGCGCGGACCGGCGGCGGTGAAGCAGCCGGCGAACACATGGTCCGGTCTCTTCGCGTCGCTCGCCGGCGTGATCGTTCTCGTGCTCATCGATCGCGATCGCCGGTCCTCGTCCCCGGCGACGAACCCGATGACCGCCGGCGGCTTCTACGCGATCATGTACGGCGCGCTCCTCATCTTCCTTGGTCCTGGCGCGATGTTCTTCCACGCCGGACTCACGAAGTTCGGCGGCTGGCTCGACAACATGTCGATGGTCCTCTACGTGTCCTTCCTGCTCCTGTACGACGCGGGCCGGATCTTCCGCCTCGATGACCGAAGGGCGCTCTTCATCACCGTCTACGCGGCGGTCATCGTCCTGCTGGGAATTCTCATCTGGGTCGTCGATGGCTTTGGGACGATCGCGTTCGCCGTGCTCGCCATCGGCGCCCTGATCGTCCAGGCCGTCATCCTGATCGCCCGTCCGAACGGCGTAAGCCGCACCTTCCTGCCGTGGCTATTGCTCGGGTTCATCGCCTTTGGCATCGCGTTCCCGATCTGGCTGCTTTCGTGGACCGGCGGGGCGCTTTGCGATCCGACGAGCGCTTTCCAGGGACACGCCATCTGGCATCTGCTCGGTATGGCCGCGACGCCTTTCTTCATCTTCTTCTACCTGCGCGGAGAGACTCGGACGTGATCTCCGCGTCGCACACGTGCCCGAGGGCTCAGTGACGAGCCGCCGCGACCTTCGCGCCCCACACCTTGCACAACGCGTCTACCGATGTGGGTGCGAGCTTCCCCACCACGAGCGTCGCGACGACACCCGCGATCGCGGGCGCTATCGCCAGCTGCGCGATGAGCAGGCCCGTGACGGCCGCCGTGACGGTATTGACGTCCGTGTTGAACGACGAGAGCAGGCGCTGCAGGTGGAAGCCCTGATCCGCGTCCGAGCCGCAGACGACACCGTGTCCGGCCTCGCCGATCTTCACGAACGTCGCCTTACCGAATTTGAGCAGGTCCCCGGGCGCCACTCCCAGCTCCGCGGCCCGCACCGTCGGCGCGAAGTTCCCCGCGGTGGACGGATCGCGCTCGATCGCCTTGAGACGCACCGCCAGGAGGCGATAGAGCTCGTCGTCTTCGACGCCCTGGAGATCCGCCACCGCCGCGTGAGCCGCTTTCATCATGTCTGCCACAGTCATCCTCCTCGTGTCGTTCCCGTGATATCGAACCCTGATCTCCTGATCACTTTTCGGCCAGCGTGATCGATGCGAACCTCATGTGTAGGCCGCCGCGGCGGTCCGGGACCGCGACGCACCGAGGACGTCGGCGCCAGTCCACGCACGGCCCCGCTCGCGATCAGGGTCCGCACGAACGCGCGCGCTTCCCGCTTGGCTTCGGCGGCGACGTCGGCGACCGATACGCGCGTGACGCCGCCGGCACGGTCGACCTCGACCTCGCCGGTGACTGGTACGGGGATACAGATGTCGCGCAGCGACGGATCCTCATCGTCCACCGGGACAAGGCGGCTCGCGGAGATCGAATATGTCGTGGCGCCGGATCTCTTCTGACTTGAAACGACGTGCAACGGTCCGGCGATCGTCGGTTCACGCTCGAGCAGCTTCGCTTCGAGGTCGGTCGGATCCACGAACGCGGCGTCCTCCTTTCGCAGGATTGAGGTGATGGTATGGGGGTGACAGGTCGACTCCGGTTGCACGCGGTCCAGGCAGCATTCGGCGACTGCCTGATGGTCGAAGCGGGGTCGGGGCGCTCGACGCGCTACATCCTGATCGATGGTGGCCCGAGCGGGACGTACACGGCGCACCTCCGACCGCTCCTTGCGCGCATCGGGAAGGATGGCAGGCCCATCGACCTCATGGTCCTGTCGCATATCGACAACGACCATGTCACCGGACTCCTGGATCTCGTCGGCGAGATGCGCAACGGGACGACGGTCGCGACAAAGCCGGGGCTGCCGAAGATCACGCGCCTCTGGCACAACTCGTTCGCGCAGGCCATCGGCAGCGCCGAGCTCGAGCCGGTCGTGCGCCAGGCGCTCGCCAGCGCCGGAGAGGTCGGCATCGGCATGCCGGCCCTGGCCATGGTCATGCGCGGCGTCGGCGAGGGCGACGCGCTGCGCGCGGCCGCGCTCGCGCTCAAGATCCCCATCAACGACGGCTTCCGCGATCAACACGTGCTGGTGGGCGCGAAGCCGCTCGTCCTCGACGATCTCGCCATCCACGTCGTCGGTCCGAGCGAGTCGAGCCTGGCCGACCTGCGCGCAATATGGGTCAAGTGGCTGGCGCAACATCGTCCGCGCGGCATCGCGGGCGAGGGACCACTGGCCGTGGCCGCGGATCGAAGCGTCCCGAACCTGAGCAGCATCGTGATGCTGTGCCTCATGGGCGGACGAAGCCTGCTGCTCACCGGCGACGCACGCGGCGACCACATCCTCGACGGCATGCGGGCGGCGCGGCTCCTTGACAAGGACGGTCGCAGGCACGTCTCCGTGCTCAAGATGCCGCACCACGGGAGCGCCCGGAACGCGAATCGCGAGTTTCTGAGCACCGTGACCGCCGACGTGTACGTCTTCTCCGCCGACGGGCGGTACGGCAACCCCGATCACGAGACGCTCGTCGACGTCGTCACGCTCGCGCACGAGACGGGCCGGAAGGTAGAGCTCGCGATGACCAACAAGACCCCAGCCAGCAACAAGCTCCTCAAAACACATCCTCCGAAGAAATTCGGCTATACGGTCCGTCTTCTGGCGCCGAGCGAGAGCGTGCTCACGGTCGATGTCGCCAGCTCGGGCCGTGCTGAGGCTTGATCGAGCGGCTCCGCGCTCCCTTCCTGATCATCGCTCTGATCTGCGCGGGCATCGCGCTCGCGATCGAGCTTGGCGCGTGGCTGGCCCAAGTGCTTGGCATCGAAGATCCGCCGGGCCTCGCGATCTCGGCGATGGCGCTGGTCGACGTCCTGCTCGTGTTCACCCTGGCGCTCATGACGATCAGCCTGGTCGTCCCACACGCGATCGTCGGCCATCTCCAGGGGTGCGCGACCGTGATCACATCGTGCCTCGTCATCCTCGCCGCGATCGCTGCCATCTTCGTCGCGCTTGGGCTCCTCTTCCTGATGATCGGGCTCATCGCTTCGTTCTTCGGCATCGTCATCTATCTCGCCGTGTTCGCGCACTTCCCGCGCGGCGCGGCCGCCGCGATCCTGACCCTCCTGCTCGCGTTGAAGATCGCGGCGGGCATCTGCCTCCCGCTCGCACACCAGCGCTTCATCCAGGCGACCGGGCTGCTGCTGCTGCTCATCACGTCGCTTGTTCTGAATCTCGTGATCGCCTTCCTGCACGATCTGGTGCCGATCCTCCTCGTCAGCATCACGGACGCGGTCGGCGCGATCGTCGCCGGCATCGTCGCTGTCATCTGGGCGATCGTGCTCCTCGTCGGCGGTGTCATTAGCGTGTTGAAGATCATCCGTCCGCCGGACATCGGAGGCGAAGCCATCACGAGGTGATGACCCGGAGCGTGCACGCGGACGAGCACAAGAACCACGCGCGCACGGGCGTCGTCCCGCTTACACGGATCTTGAGCGGCTGGTTCATCACGAACCCCTTCGACGAAGGTGGTACCTGACCCCGGATCTCCTGCAGTACGGTCATCGTTCCACTTCCGGTGACCACGAGGAGCTTCAGGTCGCGAGGCTGGAGGGCGTTCGGGTCGACGACGAGGGTGCAGTTCGCACCCGTGAATTGCTTGGGTGGGCCGTTCGCGGTCGTGCAACCACTCTCCCCTCTTACGTCCTCAGCGGGCACCACCCCGACCGGGATCCAGTCCTTACCGGAATCAGGCGGTGTGTCCGACGACGGCGGAGATTCCGTCAGGGCGCGGCCGGCGCCGATCCCGCACGCCAGCACACCAAGCACGATGATCGCGATGCCGACGATCACGAGCCATTTCGGCAGATTCACCGTACGAACGCCGCCGCGATCACACGTGACCCGTCTGACGCCAGCGGGCGAATGCGCGTGCCGCGAGCGCTGGGCCGGCGACCGCGACCAGACCCGTGATGACCGCCCAGATCGCGCCGATGGCCCCGCCGAGGTTCACCGCATTCCCGATCGAGCTGAACACGATCAGGATCGGCAGACCGAGGAGCGGCATCAGGAGTAGCAGCGGCAAGGCCGTCGACCATGGCTCCTTGAAGTTGCGGAACCGCAGCATGAGGAAGGCACCGATGACCGGACCGAGCCACGCGCCGAGTCCGCCGAACGCGATCGCGAAGAACACGAGCACGATGGCGAAGCCGATGGCGGACCCGATGATGTTGCTGATGGCCTGGCCGAAGTCGCCGCTCGTCGAGGTGGTGGTCCCGCCGCTGCTCGCGGTGGCGATGCCGATCGCGAGACCGACGCCCAGCAGGACCACGGCGACCGCGAAGGCTCCCATCAGCGCGCCGCCGACGGTCTCCAGGTATCCCGTCGGCTCCTCCTCTACTACCGGGGGCAACTCGACCGGCTCCGGTACCTGGAACATGACCACCGGACCGCGGCCCCATTCCTCATCCGGCAGCGCCACCGACTTCACGACAAGATGGAACGGATACGTGCCTGGCGCCGCCTCGGGCGGCACGATGATCGCGACGATGAACGACTCGGTCGCGCCGGTGGCGAAGTCCCGCTCGACGGCGCCATCGACCTCGAGCCACGCGGGATCGGTCGGCGCGTCCGCGGAAGGTAGCGCCTGCGCGCGAACGCTGTGGCGCGTCTGGTTCGCGACGGCAAAGGATGCTTCGCCGGACGCGTTGCCGTCGCGCGTCCGGCGAAGGAGAACAGAATTCGTGGGCGACGTGATGTCGAATCCCGCCACGCTCAGATCCTCCCGAGAAGTCGCCACCGCGTGAAGGCGCGCGCGGCGAGGGCCGCGAGAGCGGCCGCGATGAGAGCGAGCAGGACCGAAAGTCCCGCCCCGAGTCCGTCAGAAGGCTCAGGCACACGGAACACGGCGGTACCGAACACAAGGACGCGGGCGGGTATGGCGAGCAGGAGGATCAGCTGAAGCACCATCGCAACCACGAAGGCAGCGACGACGTATGCGGCGGCCGTAGGCAGTGGCTCCGGCGGCGGTACGGACCGCCACGACAAAGCCGCGAAGACTCCGATCCCCCCACCGAGCACGGCTCCGGCGACAAACCCTCCGGTGAAGACCTGCCGGAAGAAGACCAGGACAGTGTCGACGCGCCCACTGAGCGCCCAGACCGCGAGCGATGCGATGGCGGCGACGAGGATGCCCGCGATCGCGCCCGCCACGGCTCCCGCGGTCGTTTCGACGTAGCCGGTCGCGGGTGAAGGCTCTGGTTTCGGTGGGGGCGGTGCCGGAATCTGGAAGCCGACTGCCGGCCCGTGCGCCCACTCCTCGTCAGGACGCTCGACCGAGACGACGTCGAGGCGGAAATTCTGCGGCCCCGGCGCAACGTCGGGCGGAACGGCGATGCGGACCGTGCCCGTGTCGGAAGAGCCGAGCGGCAACAGCCGCTCGGCCTCTCCCTCGACCTTGAACCAGTCTGCGGATGCGGGCGCGAAGGGTGAAACGCTCATGCGAACGCGCAGCGAGCGGCCGGTCTGATTGGCGACGGTGAACACGACGAGTCCGCGCCGATCCGTGTCGAGAAGGATGGCGTTCGTCGGCGTGGTGATCGTGAACGGTGTTGTCATGAGGGGCGAGCGACGATCGCGATGATCATGGCCACCACGAATAGACCGATCACGGTGAGACCGACCCAGGTGTCAACGTTCTTCACGACGCCGCCAAAGCTCATATCGAACGGATTGACGCGCGGCTCGCTCTTCGCTCCCGACCACCAGGCCAGGATCGAGCTGGCGATGGCGGCCACGCCGAAGGCGACGAACCCGGCGCTCGGTGTGATCGCGCCCACGATGATCGCGGCAACGCCCGCGAGGATGATGAGCACGAATCCGATCCATGCTGGAAGCCATCCGAGGATCTTCTCCCATATGGAATCCACCGGGTTAGTGGCGACTTGCTTGTTCATTCCGATCCTCCTGTCCATTTCCTAGATCGCGAGGTCGTCACGACGGGCGCACCGGTTCGAAGACCAGCTCCCATGTCGCGTATGCGGGTTTCTGGGCGACGATCACCCGCTCGATGAGCGGCCGGAAGCGCTCGGCGTCCGCCGGTGCGATGACGCGAAGGTGGAACGGTCGAGGCGCATGACCCTCCCCTGTCACGCCTTCTTCCACCTTGAAGCCGGGTATGCCCGTAGCCGTGTCGAGGAATCGCAAGAGGCCGCGAGCGGTACCGCGCCACCGCGCGAGCTCGCCGGCCGCCGCCACCACCTCACGCAGCGCACCGACCCCGCTCATAAGTGAGTCCGAGGTGACGTCGGACCCGGGGGCCGGGCGCAGAAGCCAATCGAGGTCCACCCACGCCGCCAGGTACGGAAGGAATCGCTGGGGCGTGCGAAGCGGGTCGAGGAAGTGATCCAGGGTGTCCAGCACTTCCTCGCATGGCGCGTGCAGCTGCTCCATCGCGGAAAGCGCCGCTGCCAATCGCCGATCGGGCTGCACGACGCCAGCCGCAGCCGGGCGAAGCGCGAACTGGAAGACGTCCGGTAGAAGACGAGCGATCTGCCCGCTACGCATCGCTCGTCACCTCGATCTCGTTCGGGCCGTTGACCAGCACCCACGTCGGCGGGAGCGTGACCTCGTGCTCAAACACCGGTTGCGAGGGATCGTCGTACCGATCGCCGAGCTTGAAGTCGGCCGTTTCAACGCTCCGCCGTATCCCCCACGTGCCGCCGGCCATCACGACGCGACCATCGCTGACCACGGTGTCGACCGGAAAGAACGGTCCCGGGTCGCGCGGCTTCAGCCCGCTGTCCACGGTGGAGGGCACCCACGTCGGTGATGTCGACGACGTCGTCAGCCGCATGACCCCGCGGTTGTGACTTGCGGCAAAGACGACGGAGCCGCTGAACGCGATGCCCCAGCAGCTTCCGCCGTTCCATCCCGACTTCCACTGTCGCCATCCCTCGACGGGATCCTCGTTTCCGCGGAGCTCCCAGCTCTGGCAGCCCTCCCCGGGCTGGTCGCCGCCCGCGGCCGCGACGCCCGCCCAGAGCGTGCGCGTCGGTCCCTCGTAGCGGATCGACAGCGCACGGATGTCCTTTCCCTTGAGGCCGATCGGTCGGAACGTCTTGAACTGTCCGCCCTCGCTCGACAGGTATACGCCGCGCACCTCTCGTGCTGCGACGGCGACGCTCACCACGCCGCTGGCCTCGCGCGCCGCGGCTATCGCGTAGAAGCCCATGTCCTGATCCGCCGGATCGACCAGCACCTGGACGGGATCGGCGTTTGGATCGGCGGGCGCCTGGAACAGCCCGACGTCCGTCGCCATGAAGATGATCGGTTGGCCGTCGCGATCGATCCACGCGATGTCCTCCACCTGCATCCCGGCCGGACGGCCGGGGACCCACGTCGCCCCGCAATCGCGCGAGATGTGGATCCGCGACCCGCCCTCATCGCGGCGGGTCGCCACGGCGACGAGGCCGGGTCTCTCGGGGTGAGGACGGACCCGCACGATCGTCTCACCTTCGATCGCTGTCATCGCCTCCCATCCCCGCCCGTCGTTCAACGAACGGAACAGCGTGTTCTTCGCGCCCGCGTACCAGGTGGATGGCTGGAACGGATCCGCGGCCATCGTGCGGACGTCACTTTGCGGGACCAGATCCACCATGAGGCGTACGTCCTTCGCGTAGCGCACGCCGGGCTCCGACAGGATGATCTTGTAGACGCTCGAGGCGTACAACGACTGGCCGAAGATCCATCCGCCCGCATTCAGCTCCGTCGGCAGCGGATTCACCGTTTGATGCAGCCGCTGGTCCACGCGACGCTTCACCTCGGCGGCGTCCTCCTCGCGATGGAGCACGATCGACCCCCTCACGCGGACGGTCTTGTAGCGGGCCCATTCGACGACGCTCCTCGTGCCGAGCGGACGTCGCTCGTCGAGAAGGGCACGAACGCGCTCCAGCGCGTCGTCGGTCTGCAACGCCACGAGCTGCTCCGTGGAGACACCCGTCGGATCCATCCCGTCGGCGAGCGCGGGCACGAGATGCACCTCGACCGTTCCCGGGGTCGCATATCTCCAGAGCTCGGCCTGGGTCACCGCGATCGCTCGGGCCACGGCGCCTGTCGCGCGCTCCGCGATGAGCTGGAAGTCTCGCGCGGTGATCGCACGGCTCAGCGTGTGGAGCTCCTGCGGCCCGCGGACGAGGGCGTTCTCGAGCGTCTCCGCGGCCCGCCCACCGGTCGCCGGCTCGGGGTTCGTGACCTCGACGCCTGGGATCTGGTCCTTCAGCGTCTTGAGCGCGTCGGCCACGACGTTGCCATCCGCGCCGCCTCCCCGTCGGTACCAGACGCGGACGTCACGTCCGGCGGCGGGGACCTCCGCGAGGTGTTTCGGCGCATCCTCGAGACGGCCCTCCGCGTCGCGGATGCGCGCCTCGGGGGCGAACAGGATCATGCCGTTCGCGCGATCGGCCACGTAGACGTACCGATCCGGCCCCTCGTACGTGAAGTTGTCGATTTCGCGCCACACGCGATACGTGTGCGTGTCATATTCGATGGCGGGATCGCCCTCCTCGAGCTCCCCGGGTTGCGCCTCGACGGCGACCACGAGGTCGAGCGGATCGCCGGTCGGCGCGATGATCGGTGGACGGCGTACGGTGAACGAATACCCCGCGTTGCCGGTCGCCTTCCCCACGGATTCGGCCTCGACGAGCTCGGCGTGATACGCCTTCACGCGCACCTCGTCGGCATCGGCGGCTATCCGACCGGCGTCCGCGGTCGCGAACACGGGTGGCTCGCGGCCAGGCGTCGGCTTCTCGATCGTGACTTTCGTGCCGCGGCGGATGTCGATCGCACCCTTAGTCCCCTTCACTCGCCGGAACATGAGGGTCGTGCTCGCCGCGGCCGGCGGTTGGATGCGCACTCCGATCAGCCGGAGGAACTCGACGAAGAGCTTGTCCGGTACCCGATTCAGCCGATAGATGAGCGTCTCGGTCAGATACGCGAACACCTCCACCAGCGTCATGCCGGGATCGCCGGGTGAGAGATCCGTCCATTCGGGAGAGGCCTCCTGGATGCGGGCGACCGCGCCGCGCACCAGCTGGTCCCATGTGCGATCGTCGAGGTCCGGCGCGCGGAGCGGCATCAGAATCCCTCCCCCGTCAGGTCGAGCGGCTGGACGATGCGGCCCGGCCGTCGAGTTGCGCGCACCTCGTAGTCGAGGACGATGTTGAGGCGGCCGTCGATGCCGCTGTTGTCGGGTGCCGCGTCGATCGATCGGATCTCGACCCGCGGCTCCCAACGCTCGATCGCGCGGCGCACGTAATGGATCGCGAGTCCGGCCGTCGTCTCATCGTTCGGCGCGAACACCAGACGACGCAGGTCGCAGCCATAGGAAGGTCGCATGACGCGCTCGCCGGGAGAGGTCGACATCAGGATGATCAACGATTGCCTGATCGCATCATCTCCCTCGACCATCTGGATGCGACCCTGCGGTCCGACCTGGAGCCCGGCCGAGCCGGTCTCCGCCGACACCGCGACATCGGGGTGCACGAATCGCCAGGCGCGTGCCCGTAGCGCTCGGTTCATGACGAGCTGTCCACCAGCTTCTGGCCGGGACGCCGCACCTTGTACTCGACCGTGCCCGGGGGCGTGCCGTCGGTGAGGCCCTTGACCGTGTCGAGGCAGACCTTGTGGCCGTCGATCTTCACCCACGTCGAGTAGCCGACCTGCACGCGCAGGCTCTGCTGGCAGGGCTTGATCGTCGCACCGATGTTCGGGCAACCCCCGATGGACCGGGTCTCGGGATCGTTGTCGACGAGCACTTTGTGGCCGTCGATCCGCACCAGCGACTGTGATGGACGGTTCTCGAGGATGCCGAGCTCGTGGAGACACACGAGGACCGCCGCGTCGGTGAGCAGGCGCATCAAGCGGTCTCCATGTCGATCGAGCTTGCGCGGATGCGCACCTTGCGGCCGTCGGCGGTGATGAGCAGGTCCGTCTCGGTGTGCAGCTCGACGACATCGGGCGACAGCGAGAGGAAGCTGCCCTGGCTGTCTTCGATGTGGAGGGTCTTGTTCTCGTCGTCGAGGCGGATGACGTGGCCTCCCGGCGTGCGGATCGTGAAGCGGCGGACCGCACCGCTCTCCACGCCGCTGTCGGTGGGGCCTTCCGCACCGAACAGACCGCCCAGGACGACGGCGCGGCCGGGATCCTCGTGCGCGAGGAGAACGAGCACGCGATCATCGACGCCGGGAAGGGCGATGATCCCCTTCCCGCTCCCCGCGGCGACCGACACGACGCCGATCCACCCGGTCTCAACGTTCCCGAATGTCGGCAGCACCACCTGCACGCGACCGAGCCCGTCGGGATCGTCGACGCTCCGCACGACGCCGACGGTCAGCGTCGCGCCGCCCGATCGCGGCTGCGGGACGGGCGGCGCGCTGGAGATCACGGAAAGGAAGCCGCGTTCGCGATCGACGGTGTGACGCACCTCGGTGAGGACATACCGACCGACGAGCCTGGGCTCGACGTTCTCGATCTCGACGGCGCAGCCCGGACGCAGCCGTGGATCGCCCGCGGCGACGCCGCGAAGGACGACCTCGCTCGCATCCCGCAGATCGAGCTCCGCCTGCGCGAGCGCGGTCGCGAGCGCATCATCTCCCGCCGCTTCGTCGACGAGCGCGCGCTCGCCGCCTGCCCCGACCCGCTCCGCATCGATGCTGGCCTCGAGCCTCCGGCCGGAACGCGGTTCGGACGCGGACCCGGTGTGCGGCTCGGCGCGGACGAGATCCCATCCCGCCGCGGTCACGGACCGGGCCACGCGATCCGCGTTCACCTCGATGGCGGCCTCGAAGAGCGAATCGCCGAGCCGGAGCGGGACGGACTCGCCCGTCCCTTCGAGCGTGACCAGCCTCAGGGTGTCTCCCTCGACGACCGGGAAGAGGCCGCTCCGCTCGCAGATGTCCAGCAGCAGCTCGAGATCCGATTGCCGATGCTGGATGAGTCGAGGCCACTGCGGCCCGGACTCGTCGGCGCTCACGGTGAGCCCGAGATCGGAGACCATCTCGTTCGCGAGGTCTTGTGGCGTCACCTGGAGATGCACGCGCGGGGTTTGCCGCTTGCGCAGACGATGCAGCAGGTCGTACGCGCGGACCCGGACCTCGTGGCCGTGATCGGCCGCGTATGCGTGCTCGACCGCGGTGACCTCGCCGACGAACAGCGGCGTGTCCTCGCCCGGGATACGAACGTTCAGCTTCTCGCCAGGCTCGGGCCACGATGTCCCGCGCGCGTCCGCGAGCGGGTCGAGGAAGACGATCTCGCACATCGCGGGCGCCCCGAGGAGCTGTCGCACGACCACGCCGCTGAGCGCGTCGGCGGCCGCACCGGTGATCGCGGAATCGCCGGTCTCGACGACCACGCGCGGAAGAGCGATCACCGGGCTCATGTCGGCGTCGCCTTCACGGCCTGGATGGGCGGGATGCGAAGGATGCGCGGCGGCGGGATATGGGCAGGATCGGCCACGCCGTTGTATTGCGCGATCACGCGCCAGAGGCCCGGATCGCCGTAGTACCGATTCGCGATCTCATCAAGACGCTCCGCGGGCTCGTCCTCGCTGCCCATCACCTCGTGGAACGTGAGCTGATCGTCCGGCACGACGGGGATCTCGAAGTGCGTGGCGGGAGCGGCCTCGCCCTCGGTCGTGCCGTCGCCGCCGACCGCCTCCTCTTCGGCCGTGCGCACGAGACGCATGCGCAGCCACGATCGCTGCGGGACGCCGGTCGTCGTGAACTGCTCGAAACGCTCCGAGACGGCGGCGACGACCGCGGTCACGTTCCACGTCTTGCCCCACACGAAGCGGACGACCCGCGGTGCGCCGTATTCATCCGGTTGCGTCGAGTTCTCCGCGAGCTCCCAAAAGGGCCGCGTGAGGTCGCGGACGTTCTCGATCGTCAGCTCGACGCCGGGAAGGGTTACGTCGAAGAGGAGGTCGAGCTCGATCTCGGTCCGTCCTCCGCCCGTGACGAGTAGCGGATCGTCGCTGAGGCGGGTGCCGGTGAGCAGACCGCCCGCCGTCCGGCGCGGGCGCAGGCCAGCGAGACGCCGGACCACGAGGCTGCCGGGATTGAGCAGGCACTGGATCGGCCGCGCCGTCTCTTCCAGCAGGAATGCCACGCGCTCCATCAGCGGCTCCTCTGCTCACGAGCGAGCCGGTCGGCGCGCTCCTGCTGACGCTCGATCGCGAGCACGAGGTCGGGTGCGTCTTCGTCGTCGTCGAGGAGGGACGGCCAGGGCAGGTCCTCGCCCGTCGACGTGAGCTCCGTCGTGCGCTGTACCGGCCGCGAGGCGGTCCACGCGGCCTCGATCGCACGCTGCTGTGATGCGGTCACCGAACGCGCCGCATCGGATCGTCGACGCGGCGTCTCGTACAACGCACGCGTCCTTCGTTCGCCTTCTTCCGCGATCCTCGTGAGCGCGGTCTCGTCGAGCTGCGGGATCCACGCTCTCGGCGCCGGCGCGCCAACCCGACGCGCGGCCGGCGGCACGGCGCGCGCCGTGGGCAACGTCGGGCGCGCGGTCGGATGTACCGCCACCGGGGCGGACCACGCGGGCTTCCTCGCGGACGCCTCCGCCGGTCGTGCCGCGCCGCTCGCGGGCGCCGGCGCCGCGACCGTCCGCGGCCGCGGCGTCTTTATCGCGCCCGCCGGTGAGGCGGTGGGCGCCGCCCGACGTCGTGGTGCGAGCGAGCCGCGCGTCGGCTCCGTCGCCCGGCTCTTCGCCGCCGACGGTGCGGCACGGGCGGCACGCGTTTCCTTCTTCGGCCGCTCCGGCGGCGGCCGCGCTTCGCGCGCGATGGGGACCGCATCCCTTCGCCGCACCAGCTCCTGCTCACGGATGGGCGCGACGCGCGGCGATGCGGAACGCGCTCGCGACGCGGAGAAGGACGACCAGCCCGGCCCGAGGCGGCCCTCCGCCGTAAAGAGGTGGGGCGCCTTCGTTCGTACGTGCTCGAGCCAATGGGGGGGCGGCGCCGGTTGCCCCGGCTTCGGGCGCGGCGGCGCGGGTCGCTCCGGCTTCGGGCGCGGCGGCCCGCCGGTCGCCGTGGGGTCCGTCTCGTCGCTCATGCGCGCGTGAGCGACTCGTACACGAGGGTCATGCTTTCGATGGCGACCTCATGCGCAAGAGCGTCGAGCGGCGCGCCGCGCCATTCCGACGGCCACGCATTGATGAGATCCCATCGCAGGACCTCGGTGATGTCGTCGGGATCGAGCATGAGTATCGACACGTTGCGACGCTCGACCTTCCCCTGCATACCGGTCATGAACCAGTTCCAGAGCTCGACCGAGGTCGTGAGGCCGTATCGGAGCGTGACGTCGTCGTACTCGACGGGACCCGGGATGCGATGGACGACGTGACCGCCGCCCTCTTGGTAGCGGAGCGCCTTGATCCGCGCGCCGAGGCCGGTGCACTCGACGAAGTGACCGACGGTCACTCCCTGAATGACCAGCTTGAAGTTGTATGCACGGAACGGATCGACCCAGGCACCGGGTTGCGCTCCGGACGCGGGGGCCGCGGGTGGGGTGGCGGCAGGCTCAGCCACGTGCGCCTCCTTCAGCTTCGATCTCCACGCCACCGGCGTGCTGGCTGATGCGGAAGACCACGAACTCAGCGGGCTTGACGGGTGCGATGCCGATGATCGCGACGACCATCCCGGCGTCGATCACGTCGGGCGGGTTCGTCTCGTCGTCGCACTTGACGAAGAACGCTTCGCCGGGGGTCCGGCCCATGAGCGCGCCGTCGCGCCACACGCGGGTCAGGAACGCGCCCACGTCGCGCTTGATCGACTTCCAGAGCTGGTATTCGTTCGGCTCGAACACGATCCAGCGCGTCGCTTCGGCGATCGACTCCTCGATCATGTTGAAGAGGCGTCGCACGTTCAGGTAGCGCCACTCGCTGGCCGCCTCGTCGAGCGTCCGGGCGCCCCAGAGCATGATGCCCCCGCGCGGGAAGTAGCGAATGCAGTTCACGCCGACGGGATTGAGGACGCCCTGCTCCTCACGGGTAAGGCGGTACGTCACGTTCAGCGCGCCGCGCACGACCTCGTTCGCCGGCGCCTTGTGCACGCCCCGGCTGGCGTCTGAGCGCGCCCAGATCCCGGCGACGTGGCCGGACGGCGCGATGTCCACGAGCTCGCCGGTGAGCGCATCGCGGACGGTGATCCCTGGGAAGTACAAGGCGCCGTAACCGCCCTTGCTCAGTCGCGGATGGGCAGGGGGCTTTTCGCCCTCCTTCGGCTTCCCCCCTGCTGTCTCGGCTTGCTGGAACACCCCGATGTCGGTGATGTCGATGGCCGCATCGAGGATCGCGACGCGATCCATGAGCTGCTCGCAATGCGTCAGCAGCGCATCGTGCGAGCCCGCATCCGCGTACCCCGGCGCCGCGACCATCGCGATCTCGTCCTCGGCCTCGAAGGCACGGAGGCCGGCATCGATGGCGCCGCGCCGGCCAACGTTGACGACGAAGCACCGGCTGCCTCCGTTGAGGAAGAAGCCAAAGACCGCGTTCGACAACGCCGTGCTCTTGCTGTCCTTGTCGACGAAACGTCTCATGAACTCGGACCAGTTATTGATCGCGATGGCCTTGCCCCGATCCACGTCGGCCTTCGGTGCCTCACCGATGAAGCCGGCGGTCCTCGTACCGACGGCCTGGATCGGACGCGGACCGCCGGCTACCTCCTCCACATAGACATCTGGCGTCAGGTATTCAGGCATTCGTTCCCTCCAATGAGCTGATATCGATCACCAACGTCCTGGCGCGAGCGGGATCCTTCGGCAGCTTCACGGTCGTCTCCGTCCCCTTCGCTCGCACGACGAGATGCGTCGAGAGCGGCGGCCCCGGCACACCCGTAAGCGCGAAGCGTCCGTGGAGATCGGTCCGCGTCGCACGGCCGATCTCGGGGATGGAAACGACGGCGTCGACGAGCGGAACGCCACCCGGTCCGCGAACGATGCCGGCGACGATGGACGGCTGCACGGATCGCAGGCGCAGCGGGAGCAGGACCGGTCGTACCGGCGGAAGCGCGCGCGAGCGGCGATCCGTGACGCGCAGCACGAACGATGGCCGCGCGACGGCCTGCAGTGCGGTCCAGGTCGCGGGCTGTGGCGACTGCGGCTCGATCTCGAGGCCCGGTTGTGCCATCGCGGCGTAGGCGAGCTCGACGAGCAGCCGGTTCGCCACGGCCTGGTCGTCCGCCCACGTCGACACCAGGTAACGAAGCCAGACCTGCAGCGGAGGGCGCGTTTCCCCGCGAGAGGGCGGCTGCGGCAGGATGTCGAGAAGATACAGGCTCACGCCGTGCCCGGGCCGCGACTCGACCGGTGGCTCAAGAGTGAGCTCGGCATCGGGATCGACCGAATGGACCCACGCGCGAAGACGGTCCTCCCCTTCCTCGGACCGAACGCGCGTGCGTGCCTTTGCGGCCACCGCTCGCCGCCGCTCAGGCATCGCGGCCCTGCACGGATCGTCGGATGAGGTACTGACCGCGCGGCACCTCGGGGATCGCGTGTCCCGGAGCCGGCCGAGCCGCGGTCGCGGCGACACGCGCGGTATCGCGGTAGTACTCCTCCCACCATTTCGCGGCCTGCCAGATGGCCTCGGGGCAGCTCGCGGCCGATACGACACCGGGAGTCAGCTCGATGTTGGCGACGTTGTGCGCCGCCTCGACGAAGGCCGCGCTCGGCGTACCGTGGCCCGACGCGAGTGGATTGCCGTCGTCGACGCCCCATACGTAGGCGAGCCACGCGACGATGAGCTTGGGGATATCGAGCAGCGATCGCTGCCGGCGCACCTGCGCGACCGCGGTCTGGATCGCCTCCGCGCCGCGCGCGAAGCTGAGGAAGGCGATGTTCGGGTAGCGAGCGGGGTCGTCGTAGTCGCTGACCGCGCACGTGCGGATCCCATTGTTCGGCGGGATCGTCGAGACATCGCCCGACAGCTCGAGCGGCACGGAAAGGAACGTCTCCGCATCGACCAGGATCCCCGCGAGCGACCAGTGGCTCGGCGTGAGGTCGTCGCGCAGGATCGCCTGTGCATAACGCAGGCGCAGATCGGCCACGCTCGCGCCGCCGATCAGCAAGATGCCCTCCGTCGCACCAGTGCGACGCAGCCACGCCGCGTTGCCCTCCCGACTGCGCCCACGCATTTCTGCGACCTGGCGGTTGGGTGCGGTCGCGTTCGATGAGCGGATCGACAGCACGCTCAATGAAGCACCGTCGTGACCACCGGCTCGCCCACTGAGGCGCCACCGGCGCGGATCGGCCATGCGGTCACGCTCAGCCGTACGGCCCCGCCCGCCCCGGTGAAGCCGGCGGTGACGAAATGCTCGTTGAGCCGCTGGTACGAGTTCGTGAAGACGGGCGCTTGGATCGCGCCGGCCACCGGCCAGGCCGGGAACGACGGCGGCGCCGGTCCCCACTTGCCGGCCGCGAGCGGGTGCACGAGGGCGAGCGGCGACGAGATCACCTCGAACAACCGCTGACCCGACGGTAGCTCGCAGTGCGCGACGCGGCCGAAGTGCACGTCCCCGGTCAGCACGGCGACGTCATGGCGAGTCGCCGTGAGAATGCGGACGAGGTCGTCGTACTGCGCGTAGTCGGCGAGCCCTCGATCGCTGACCCTTCCCTTCCATCCTGTTCGCGCGACGAAGATCGGCTGGCCGGTCACCAGCACACCGGGCCCGTCGAGCGCCTCCACCCACGCACGGAGCGAGTCGAGCTGCTCGCGCGCCATGAACGACGCGCCATCCGCCGTGCGATCGAGGCGCATGTCGGAGACGAAGAACGCGAGCCGGCCCACCTTGAACGTGCTGCCCGCCCGCTCAGCCTGGAAGAGCTTGAACGCGCTCGTCGCCGCGGTCCGCCACATCTCGCGCCCCGCGGCACTCCAGGTGTCGCGGACGTAGGCCGCGGCACTCGGCGCGTTGTTCCAGAACTCGTGATCGTCGGAGCTGAACAGCGTGTTGGCCACGGTCAGCAATCTCTGGAAGCCGCCGATGTCGGACCGCTGCGTCCATGTCGTCACGTATCTCGAACGCAGCTCATCGGCAAGATCGTCCTTCGTATGCGTGTGCAGCAGGAAGTGCATCGCGGGCGAGTCCACGTAGACCTGATCGCCCGCGAGGATCGTGACGCTGGGCCGCGCGAAGGACGGCAGGCGCGCGACCGCCGCACCGACCAGGCAGGCCGGGTCCTGGGCCACGCTGAAGCACGAGCCGAAGAGGACGGTGAACGGACGATCGGGGTCGGAGGGCAGCGCGGGCGGCAGCGTGCTGGCCTCCGCGCTTGCGACGACCTCACCGTGGGCCACGAGCTGCAGTGTGTACGCGTGGCCCGGCGGGAGCCCACTGATGGTGATGCGCTGCGCGTTCACGTCGCCGCCGCGTGCGGCGAACCGCGTCCACTGGTCGCGGAGGGGGTATCGCTGGTCGCCGACCCTCAGCTCGAGATCCGCGGCCGGAGCGCCGCCCGCGCCGATCCAGGCGACGATGCCATCGACCGATGCGCCCTGCGCCGCGACCATCAGGATGTCCCCGGCCTCGGCCGTCACTTGCGCTCCGGCGCGCCGCGCTTGATCTGGTCGGCGGCAGCGCGGAGCTTGCGCTCGAGCGCCGCGAGGTATTGCCTTTGCTCTGCCGCGACCGCCTCCTCGACGCGTTGCATCTCTTCGTCGGTCAGCGCGCGCCGGAGGACGCTCAACGGGACGGACTCGGGACGCGCCGGTGCGACGGCCGGCCCCGCGACGCCGCGCGGATCGGCCGCCGCCTGCGAGCCGAGACCGAGCAGTTGGCAGATGAACGGGAATGTCGAGCAGAGGCTGGCGACGTCGATGACCCCGCCGGGATTGCCCACGGGGTCGACCGGATCGAGCGCGCCGTCGCCATCGGTGTCGCGCCACCCGAGCTGCACCGGCGTGTGCGGACACATCGCCCACGTGTTGATGCACATCAGGCAGTCGACGAAGCCCGTGGTGCAGCGCTGGCAGTTGCCGTTCGGTTCGCGGAGGTAACCGAACCGCGCGTCGCACGTGCAGTTGGCGCTCGAGTACTCGTCCGGGCAGCCGAAGATGTGGCCGGTCTCGTGCGTCATGACGCGGTCGATGTTGTCGACGCCCCAGCCGTCGTTCTCGTACTGCATGACCAGGCGCGGACGCAGCGCGTAGGCGAAGTGCTGCAGCGGGTATTTCGTGAAGAACGCCGCGTACCCCCAGCGCGTGCCCAGCTTGCGACGCAGCGTGGACACGTAGTTGACGACGCCGAGATAGTTCGGGGCGAACCCGAGCGTCGCCATCGCCGGGTCGCGCCATCGCGCTTCGAGCGCGTCGTATCCCGAGAGATTCGGATCCGGCGCGACGTTCACACGGGCGACACGGATGTCGTAGGCGAACGTCACGCTCGCCCGAGGCTCCTGCTGCGCGAGCCAGCCGAGGCCCTCCTGGACCTCGGCCACGACCTTCGTCCGCTCTGCCTCACTGAACTGGAGCTCGGCGGTCGGGCCTTCGACCATGAGCAGTCCGAGCGCGACGCTGCCGATCAGGTACTGGCTCATGTCGTCGCCGAAGAGCCCGCGCACGGGCTCGACCTCGGTGACGTGCTCCATGCCGGGTCCGTCCGGAGGAAGGGGTCCCGCGGCGAACCCGGTCGCGTCCCAACGCAGCCGGTCGTGCGGGCGGCTCTTCTTCGCCGTCGCGAATCCGCGGGACTGCCGGAGGTTCCACGCGCTCACACCGAGGGCTTCGGTCTCCGATAGTCGACGCGGCCGCTCCTCCAACGCGCCGGTGTGATATCCGCTGACGCCACGTGTGTCGGTGATGCCTTTCGCGGCCGATGCGGGCACATCGCCGATCAGGACGTGCGTGCCGTACCGATGGAGGATGTGCCCACCGCGGCCCTCGAGGCCGTCGGCGATCCGTGCTGTTTCTGGATGCTGCGCCGCGTCGAGAACGATGAGACCTTGTCCCGCGAGTTCGTCGCGCCTGGACATCACCTTCCTCCGACGCTGACGCCGCGTCTCGCGGTCAGCCAGGCGCGTAATGTATAGCGGCGCTATCCGGACGGTTCAACGACTCTTCTCCGCCCTCGTACGCGCGTTCGATTCGTGTACTACGGCACTCTTCGGGCGATGACCCAGCGGCCTCCGCTTCGCGCGATCGAGCACGTCGCCGCCGGCGAGTGCGCGCGCGGCTATCAGCACGAGGGCGCTGCGGTCCGCGCTGGGCCCGACGCGCCGCAGCCCGGGGACTTCATCCTCACGCACGGCAGCGCCTGGACCAGCACGCTCATCCACTGGGGCCAGGGCCTGCGGTACCGCGGACCAACGGCGAAGTACGCGTACTGGAATCACACGGCGTTGATCGTCGACCGGGACGGCACGATCGTGGAGGCGCTGGGTACAGGGGTCGCCGCGCGCTCCATCCACGACTACGACGCGGCGCAGTACACCGTCGTTCGCATCGAGGCCTCCGACGAAGATCGCGCCGAAGCGGCGGCGTTCGCCCGCTACTGCATCGGCAGCGACTACGGATTCCTCACCATCGTCAGCATCGCGATCTCGCTCATCACCGGCGGAACGTTCGCATTTGCCTTCGACGGACAGCTGATCTGCAGCGGCCTCGTTGCCCGTGCTCTGGAGCGGACGACCGCGATCTTCAAGCACGATCCGGCGCGGATCGTGCCTGCCGAGCTCGCCGAGACATACGACGTCGATCCGCCCCCGCCCTCCACACCCAAGGGGACGCCGCCGAAGCCCGTGCGCTAGGGGCGCAGGTGTTGTTGGAAGAACGCGACCACCTTCGGCCAGGCGTCGGCGCGATTCTTCGCCTTCGCGAGGCTGTGACCCTCATCCTCGTAGCGGAGGTACTCGACCTCGCGACCGCGCGAACGCAATGCCGCGACGATCTGCTCGGTCTCCACGATGGGCACGCGCGGATCGTTCGCGCCGTGGATGACCATGAGCGGCGCACGTATCGCGTCGAGCCGCGAGATCGGCGAGATGGACATCAGGAAGGCGCGGTCGCGCACGGGATCGCCGTATTCGGCGGCGCGCAGCGGTCGCCGCCAGGCCGCGGTGTGCTCGAAGAAGGTCAAGAAGTTCGCGATGCCGTAGACGTCGACCGCGGCGCCCCAGCCGCGCTCCGGAAAGAACGCGATCGCGGCGAGCGTCATGAAGCCGCCGTACGACTGCCCCATCACGCCGATCCCCTCGCGCGGCGCGATGCCCTCCGACGCCAGCCACGCCGCCGCGGCGTCCAGGTCGCGGACCGAGTCCATGCGGAGGCGGACGTCGTCGAGCGCGCGATACGTCTTGCCGTAGCCCGTCGATCCCCGGACGTTCGGCTGCAGCACGTTGAAGCCGCTCGCCACGAGCGCGACGGTCCGCGGGTTCCATATCGGACGCGCCTGGCCCTCCGGACCGCCGTGCACCTCGATGACCGTGGGCCGCGGCCCATCCGTCGCGTCGCGTGGCGTAAGCAGGAACCCCGGGATCCGACGGCCGTCGAAGCTCTCCCACGAGACGAGGCGCGACCGCGGTAGGTCTGCCGGCGCGAGACCGGCGAGGATCGGTGGAACGACCTCGCGTGCCGCCTCGCCATCCCGCGCGACGAACACGGTCGAGGGCGCGTCGTAGCGCGACCACGCGACCGCGACCGTTCGCCCGCGCAGCGCGAGGCTGTCGCCGATGAGGTCGTTCGCGACGGCGCCCTCGGGCAAGCCCGCGATGACGACCTCACGCTCCCCATCGACGAGGCGCACCTCGGAGAGCCCGTCGCGGTTCGCGACGTACGCGTCGACGCGGCCTTCGCTTTCGGCTTCCTCGATCTCGTGGTCGGGCGACCGCAGCCAGCGGAGCGAGCCGTCGAAGCCGATCGCCGCCAGGCCGACGAATTCGCGGCCGCGATCGGTACGCACGACGACGCCACCGTCGACCGCGCCCGCGACGACATGCAGCGCCTCGGGCTCTTCCGGCGTGAGTCGCGTCGTGCCGCCGTCGGGCGCGAGGAGCAGTAGGTGTGTGCGATCGAGCCGGCCGCGATCGGTGGTGATGATGACGCCGCCGTCGGGCAGCGCGGTCGCGTCGGCGATGACGCCATCGTGTTGGAAGAGCATGCGTGGCGCTGACCCGTCGGCCGGGTAGGACCAGAGATCGAAGTAGCGTTCGTCGCGCACGTTCGCGAGGACCAGCAGCGCGCGTCCGTCCGCCGTCCACGACCGCAGGTGGTGGATGCGGTCGTCGCGTTCGCTGATGCACCGCGCGCCTGTGCCGTCCGCGGACATGACCCAGAGCTGCCAGCGCTCGTTGCCTCCGAGGTCCGCCCCGTACGCGATGCGCTCCCCGTCCGGCGAGATGCGATACGCGCCGACCCGATCGCAATCGAAGGTCAGCCGCGTCGGCATGCCCCCCGCGGTCGGGACGCGCCAGAGCTGTGGCGTACCGGTGAGGTCGGTGACGTAGCAGAGCCAGGTCTCATCCGGCGAGATGCGCACGC